>OFGH01000072.1_pt1 | contig 94891 bp, 77 predicted proteins | sample 1521721 | NCBI WGS metagenome assembly OFGH01 (sample SAMEA3504132, study PRJEB24116) | mouse gut metagenome | biome: mouse gut; feature: mouse-associated habitat; material: faeces | place: Denmark | collected 2011
CATCTTCATCATTTCCTGCATCCGGCGGCTCTCTTCGGAAAGTGTAACCATGGAAGAGATGTTCTCGTTCTTAATCTTCTCCACCTTTACCTCCAGCTTGTCATTGTTCAAAGCCTTGCGGAAGATCTCAGTCAGGGAATCGGTGGTTTCCTTCAATTCCTCTTCGGAAGCAGACTCCACAAAATCTTCGGTCAGGTCCGCGTCAATGCGCTGGAACTTCACATGCTCATTTTTCATTTCCAGATGGGAAATAAAGGGAGAGTCAATGTTGTGCTTGAGGATAACCGCATTTTTGCCTTCTTCCCGGAACATGTTAATATACTGGCTCTGCTGGATCTCATCAGTTACATAGAAGACGGTGGTCTTTTCCGGCTCTTTTTCTTCGGCGCTGTCCCCGTCCACTTCGTCGGGATTCTCTACCACATCCACTTCGGGCGTCTCTTCTTCCGGAACCAGATCTTTGATGGTCTGGTATTTACCGTCCAGATCTTTGAACAGCAGGTAGTCCATCATCTTCTCACAGAACTTGTCATCCTTCAGACAGCCGAATTTGATAAAGGGATTGATGTCGTCCCAGTATTTCTCGTAGTCTTCACGCTCGGTTTTACACATGCCGGTAAGCTTGTCTGCTACCTTCTTGGTGATGTAGTCGGAAATCTTCTTTACAAAACCGTCGTTCTGCAGCGCGCTTCTGGACACGTTAAGAGGCAAATCAGGACAGTCAATCACACCTTTAAGCAGCATCAGGAACTCGGGAATCACTTCCTTGATGTTGTCCGCGATAAACACCTGATTGTTGTAGAGCTTAATCACACCCTCGATGGACTCATACTCGATGTTAATCTTGGGGAAGTACAAAATTCCCTTTAAGTTGAAAGGATAATCCATATTCAGATGTATCCAGAACAAAGGCTCCTTGTAATCCTGGAACACCTTGCGGTAAAAGGCCAGATACTCCTCTCTGGTGCAGTCGTTGGGATGTTTGGTCCACAGGGGCAGGGTTTCATTGATCAGTTCCGGGCGCTTTCTGATCTTCAGCTTCTCCTCCCCGGGCTCTTCCGGCTCCTCACCCTCCTTTGGCTCCTTGACCTCCGGGTGAATCTCCTCCAGCACCACATCATCCTCCAGCTTTTCATCCAGCGTAATGATCTGGGTCTCCTGGGTATTTGCCTTGGACAGGTATATCTCGGTGGGCATGAAAGAACAATATTTTTTCAAAACTTCCCTTGCCTTGTACTCGTTGCAGAACTCCAGACAGCCGTCGCTGAGGAACAGGGTGATGGTGGTGCCCACTTCCTTCCGCTCTCCGTCCTCCATGGTAAATTCCGTGCCGCCGTCGCATTCCCAATGCACCGAAGCCGCACCCTCCTGATAGGAAAGGGTGTCGATATGCACCTCGTCCGCCACCATAAAGGCCGAGTAAAAGCCCAATCCAAAATGGCCGATGATCTGGTCCGCATTGCTCTTATCCTTATATTTCTCGATGAAATCCGTGGCGCCGGAGAAAGCAATCTGATTGATATACTCCTCCACCTCACCGGCGGTCATGCCCAGGCCGTTGTCGGTGAAGGTGAGCGTCTTGTTCTCCGGGTCCACCACCACGTCAATTCTGGCTTTGTAATCATCCGGCAGGGTATATTCCCCCATCATGTCCAGCTTTTTCAGCTTTGTGATGGCGTCACACCCGTTGGAGATCAGTTCCCTGTAAAAGATATCGTGGTCATTGTACAACCACTTCTTGATAATCGGGAAAATGTTTTCACTGTTGATTGACAAACTGCCGCTTTTTGCTGCCATACTTACCACATCCTTTTCCTTTTCTTTTTTATTCCGCCATGCGCACCCCGGCCTCTTCGGAATCTTTGTTCCCGGTAAGGTCCCTCCCGGCCATATGGGAAGGATTTCCCGCAATACCATGACGATTTCCTATCGCTAATGACTAGTGTAAAACTCTTGTCCCCAAATGTCAACCCCAAATTAGCACTCAACACAAAGGAGTGCTAACAGCTTCCAGAAAAAAGCCGGAAAATCAATGTTTTCCGGTTTTTAGTATAATTCTAAAATTTTTATGAACTGGCTATTCGTCTCCCCCTGTCTGCTCATATATGGCAAAAAAGTCTTCGGTGGTCACCTCTTCGTCATAAACCAGTTCAATCTCCTGCCACAATTTCTCATTCATGCTGCGGACCAAGTTCTCCACAAAGGCTTCATACTCCTGTCCGAATACTTCCCCTCTTCTCTCCTCCACAATCTTTCGTTTGTTGGCGTCCGTCTCCTCCCGGTCAAAAGTACTGACACAGCGGAGCAGATGATAGCCGCCCTCCAGTTCCACCACTTCGCTGACCTCCCCGTTTTCCAGCCGGAAGGCCACCTCCTCCAGCGCAGGGGCGATTTCACCCTTGCGGAAGGAATAGCGCAGATTCTCGTCCTGGCTGTATTTTGCCGCCAGTTCCGCAAATTCTTCCCCGCCGTCCACCACCCGCTCCCGCAGTTCGGTGATCTGCTGGTAGCATTCTTTCTTCATATCCTCCGAATAATCAATGCGCCTGCCTGTGCCATCGGTGGTATAAGCGCGGATCAGAATGTGTTCCACGGTAATGGTACGGGCCTCATCGTCGCTGATCTCCGGGTTGATGCCCTCTATGATCTGGTTGTACAGCTTTTCCGCCATGGCATATTCGGTGTACAGCTTTCGTATGATTTCCCGGTCCACCCCCAGGACCTGGCGCTCCCGGTCCGTCAGGGAATCATAATAAACCTGGGCCGCCGTCTCCACCCGCTGCCGCTCTCCCTCCTCCAGTTCCACATCCCTCTCCCTGGCCATCAGGTACATGGTCTTGATCTGAGCCAGCTTGGCCAGCACAGTATCCTTTACATTGTCTGCCAGCGTCACGCCGTCCAGTTCCACCTCCCAGATCTGCTCGCCGTATACGGCCTCATACTGGTTCTGGGTATTGACCAGATATACCATGAACTCCGGCAGCGTACAGGTACTCCTGCCGATGCGGAACACTTCGTCCCGGCCAAAACCGGTGGTAAACACCACCCGGGAGAAATCCCACTCCCGGCTGCAGCCGTCCAGACACAGCACTCCCAGCAGCACCGCCAGCAGCCCGCCCAGCATTTTTTGTATAAAACCTCTTTTCTGTCGTTTCGTATTTGTCACTTTCCTATCCTCATATTTCCAGACGAACCCTGCTGCCGCTGCCGCTCTTATCCACCACCACCTGCCTGCGGATACGCTCTTTCAGTTCCGGCACATGGGATATGACGCCGATGAGCCGGTCGCTCTCCGCCAGACTCAGCAAGGTCTCGCAGGCCTGGTCCAGGGACTCGCTGTCCAACGCCCCAAAACCCTCATCAATAAACAGGGCATCCACCCGCACGCCGCCGCTGGCCGCCTGAATCACATCGCTGAGTCCCAGGGCCAATGCCAGGGAGGCCTTGAAGGTCTCACCCCCGGAGAGGGTGCGCACCGAGCGGTATTTGCCCGTATGAAAATCCAGCACCTCAATCTCCAGATTATCTTTGACCCGGCCGTCTCCCACTTCTTCCACCCGGCGCATCTCATAGCGTCCCCCGGTCATTCTGCCAAAACGCACATTGGCCGCCCGCAGGATCTCCTCAAAATACCCCGCCAGTACATACTGCTCAAACACCAGTTTCCTGCCGTTATTTCCGGAGGCAATATCGTCCAGTTCCTTTACGCTGCCATACGCCCGGCTTTCCGCCTCGATCAGCTTCCGCTTTTCCAGCAAAAGCCCGTAGAGCCGTTTCAGTTCCGTATGATAGCCCTCCCAGCAGCCAAGAGTGTTCAACGTCTCCGCCCGGCCCCGCTTCTGCTCCTCCAGCTGTCCGCACAGCTGCCGATTATCCCAGGGAGTTTCCCGGCTGATCTCTTGGCGAAGATGTTCCCGCAGACTAGCGTTGGCAGCCATCCGCTCCCGATCGTTCTGGATTTCCTTTTGCAATGACTCCCGTTCCGTCTTTTGCATCCGGCTGGCCTCATAGGTCTGCCGGGAGAGCAGACCGCTCTGCTCCAGCTGCTTCTCAAAAAACTGCCGGGCGGAAGTTTCCTGCTCCGCGGCCTGGAGCCGCTCCTGTTCTGCCGCTCTCTGTCTGAGCCGCTTCTCCTCCAGCTGGGCTGTGAGAGCCGCCATCTGCTCCGTGCAGCCGCGCAGCTGTCTTTCGGCCTGCTCCAAAGGCAGAGACGCCAGCGCCCTCAAAGGCTCCCGCTGCTGCTCCTGAATCTGCCGGCGCAGAGCCTGTCCACGCAGCTCCAGTTCCCGGAGCTGCTGCCCGGCATCCTCTGCCCGGGTTCCCAGGGCCACCACTCTTCCATGACACTGTTCCGTTTCCTGCTGTCTGCTTTTCCAGTCCCGTTCCAGGGCTTCCAGCGCTTCCTCAGAGAGGATATCCCCCTCCACCCGGGCCGGAGCGGGATGTTCCAGAGAGCCGCACACAGGGCAGGGGCTGCCGGGGCTAAGCTCCTTGGCAGCCAGGCCGATGGCGGCGTGCCGCTGGGCCTGCAATGCCCTCTCATAGGTTCCCTGGGCCTGGCGGGCGGCAGTCTCCATGGCCAGATAAGTCTCCCGGCCCTGCTCCAACTGTGTCTCCAGTTCTCTCAGGCTTTTCCGCTGCTGTTCCATTTGAAGGACAGTCTGGTTATACTGCCCCATGGCCGCCACCAGCACAGCCGCCTCCTCCCGCAGTTCCCACAAGGGCAGCAGCGACTGCCGATGGGCTTCCCCCTCCTGAACCTCCCGGTCCAACCGAACTTTCTCCTCCGCCAGTTTCCGGCAATGCTCCAGGGCAAGTTCCAGGGCGCCCGCCGCCGCGTCCACGTCCATGGCCGCAAGAGCTGCATCCAGCCTTCGCTTCTTCTCCTCCTGACACTCCCTTTGCGCTGCCAGCAGCTCTCCTTCCTCACAAGCCTGACGGAAAGCCCTAATCTGTCGGTTCTCCTCCTCCCGGCTCTGTAACAGTCCCTGCAGCCGCGCCAGTTCTTCGTCCTGCTTCTGAAAAACGCCGTGCAGAAATTCCAGATACCTGTCCCCGTCTCCCAGAAGCTGCCCCAGGCCCTCCTCTATGGCATCATATTGCAGGTATTCCGGAGAAAGCAATTCCCGCATACGCCGTGCATCCTCCACCCTTTCCCCATACAGTTTCTGCCGTAATTCCGCCGGGGTCTCCCGGATCGGCGCAGTCTCCCGAACCGAGCCGCACTCCGGCGTTGTCTCTGCCCAGGGCTCCTGCTCCGCCTCTATTTTCAGCAGCAAGGGGACCAATCCCCGCAGCTGCTCCTCCAGTGCCTGTTTCCGCCGTTTCACCTGTTCATAGTATGCCCTGGCTCTGGCACCCAATTCCGCGGTAAACTGTTCATAGATCCCGGTGTCAAAGATCTGCCGGAATATCCTGGTCTTATCCCGGGGCGGCGCCGTGAGCAGCCTGGCGAACTCCCCCTGGGCAATCATGGAAATCTGTTTAAATTGGGAATAGTCCAGGGCCAATATCTTCTGCAGCCTGGTATTTACCTCCTTGACCCCTTCCAGAATCTGCCCCCCAGGCAGCCAGAGCACAGCGTTTTCCTTTTCTCTGGCCAGCGCCGCCCCGCCCCCCTTCTTCCTGGGCCGCATATACTCCGGGTTACGCCTTATACGGTATTCCCTGCCCCGGTGCTCCATCTCCAGTTCCACATAGGTAGGAGTGTCGGGCCGGGCGAAATCGCTGCGCACGCCTCCCCTCTCTTTGTCCCGCACCTCTCCGCTCAGGGCTCCGTACAGGGCGTAGGTGACAGCGTCAAAAAGGGTGGTTTTGCCTGCCCCGGTGGCCCCGGTGATCAAAAACAGCCCCTGGCCGCCCAGCTTGGAGAATTCCACGCACTCCACATCCTTATAGGGTCCCCAACCGCATATTTCCAGGCGAATCGGCTTCATATTGCTCCTTTCCGTTCTTCACAGACTTTCACCACTTCCTGCACCAGGGCACGCTGCCCTTCGGACAGTTTTTCACCGGTCAGCATCTCATAAAAATTCCCGAACATTTCCTGGGGACTGCTGCGCCTGCCCTGAAGACGGCTCTCATACCTCTCCTCCTGGGCTTCCCCGTACCTCTGGGACAGGATCTGCATCACATTGGGATATACGCTCCGCAGGGTACCGATGGGATCAATCAATGCCTCCCGGTCTGTCAGAGTAGCCTGGATATAATCCAGATCGGATACCCCCTCCGCCCCCACTGCCTGGGGACTCACCAGATCCCTGAGCCGCCCCTTGATGCAGCGCATCTCATGGAGAGGCGTCAAAAATCTCCGGGTGACAGCGGTGGGCTTCTGACCCTGTAGTTCCACTATATTCACACTCTTTGCGCCCCTGGCTTCGGAAAAAGAATATTTCATGGGCGCCCCGGCATACCAGACCGGTCCTGCTCCTACCTGCTGGCATCGATGGATATGTCCCAGAGCCACATAGTCAAAGATGCCAAACAGGTCCGCCGGTACATTGTCTATCCCTCCCACATTCACACCGGTTTCGGAGTCCGCCAGCTGAGGGACCTGGCCGTTCTCCCCCGTGACAAAATAATGCGTCACAAGTACCTGGCGCAGAGGGATTTCCCCTCCGCTGCAGGCCTCCTGGTTCTCCCGGTCCGGCAACAGCCCTTCCTGTCCCAGAATACGGGCCACCGCCGCCGCGCTGGTGGTCTCCTCCACTTGGGCGGGCCTCACAAAGGGCAGGCACAGAAAGCGCACTCTGGTCTCCCCGTCTGCAATTTCAACCCGACGCAGGCTGTTCTCGTAAACCCCGGCCATATACAGCCCCTGTTTTTCCAGAATTTTTTCTCCGAAAGATAGACGCTCCGGGGAATCATGGTTGCCGCTTACGGCTATCACCGGAATACCCGCCTGAATCAATCCGGTCAAAAAATCGTCCAGCAGCGTTACCGCCTCTGCAGGGGGCACGCTTCGGTCATACAAATCCCCTGCCAGTACCACGGCCTGCACCCGCTCCTCCAAGGCGATCTCATAGATCTGCTCCAGGATATGGGCCTGGTCCTCCAGCACGGAAGCCTCGAACAGCCTCTTCCCGATATGCAGATCCCCTGTGTGCAGAAACTTCATGACACGGCCCTCCTGTCTCTTTAACTCCGGTTGAGAAAACGCCCGGTCTGCAAAGTTCTCCTCCGCAGATCGGACGCATTATATCAAATATACTTTCTGAAAATACCGGGCTATACGCCTTATTTGATCACATGGATCCAACCTTCGGGAGCCTGGATGCGTCCCATCTGGATGCCCGTCAGGGTGTCATACAGCTTCCTGGTGACAGGCCCCATCTCGCTCATGCCGCTGGGCAGGCAGATTTCCCTGCCATGATCCACGATTTTGCCCACAGGGGAGATCACCGCCGCCGTGCCGCACAGGCCGCACTCTGCGAAATCCTGCACCTCCGAAAGCAGCACTTCCCTCTCCTGGACTTCCAGACCCAGATACTCCTGGGCCACATGCACCAGGGAACGACGAGTGATGGAAGGCAGAATACTGTCCGATTTGGGCGTTACCACCTTGTTATCCCTGGTCACAAACAGGAAATTAGCCCCTCCCGTCTCCTCCACTCTGGTACGGGTCCCGGGATCCAAGTACATGTTCTCATCGTATCCCTCATGATGAGCAGACACAATGGCATGCAGACTCATGGCATAGTTCAGCCCCGCCTTAATATGCCCCGTGCCATTGGGAGCCGCCCTGTCAAAATCACTTACCCGGATGGTCAGAGGTTTTGCGCCGCCCTTAAAGTAAGGGCCCACAGGCGTGCAGAACATCCTGAACTGATAGTCGTCTGCCGGCTTAACGCCGATCACCGAATTCATGCCGAACATATAGGGGCGAAGATACAGGGTCGCACCGCTGCCATAGGGGGGCACATATGCTTCGTTGGCCGCCACCACCCGGTTCACGGCGTCAATAAATCTCTCCTTGGGAAACACGGGCATCTCCAGCCTGGCAGCGGAATCCATCATACGCTCCGCATTCAGGTCCGGGCGGAAAGTCACGATATGGCCGTCTTCCGTGGTATACGCCTTCAGGCCCTCAAAGATGGTCTGGGCATACTGCAATACGCCTGCGCATTCATTCAGCACGATCTCCGCGTCCCGGGTCAGGACGCCATCGTCCCAAGCTCCCTTAGTATAATTGGAAACATACCGATAGTCCGTCTGTACATATCCAAAGCCTATATTGCTCCAGTCAATGTTTTTCTTCTCCATCACTACCCCTCATCCTTTCCTGCATCTGTATGCCGGGCAAATGCATATGGTCTTTTTGCATACTGTATAGTATACATTTCCAGAATTTATTTGTCAAATCTTTCTATGCCCCATTACACAGATAAACTGCCAAAGGTATTACCGCCCCATCGGCATAAAACTGCTTCAGGTGGAAAGATCCACATCATCCCATGCGCAGCGCGAGTCCACACCCGCCAGCCAGAACAGGGCCCGGTGACGCTCTGCCACCACACCGGCGTCCAATCCGCCGGGAGCCTGCATCCCCATCACCCGGGCATCCACACAGGCCCAGTCCAGACGGTAAATCAGGTCAGCGGCATCCAGCACTTCCCCATAGGAGCGCAGAGACGCTCCCCGCTCCATGGCGTCCAGCGAATCAAAAGCCTGCAGCGCCCGAACCGTCCCCGGCACATCACAAATTTTCCCGGGCCAGGGAAGTTCCGAAACCAAGCCCAGCGCCCATTCCATCACCAGCAGATTTTCATACTGCCAGGCGTATGAAATCTGCTCCTCCCGAGTGGAATCCGGATTGTCCAGATAGGCCTTCTCCCTGGGGGAGAAATATTTTTCCGCCTCAAATCGCTCCATCACCGGAGCGATAAACGCTCTGGCCTGGCCATGGTCCATTCCTTCTCCCAGCCGGCACTCGGAATACAGAGATACCGCCAGCAAAGCACCCGCCCGGCCGCAGATCTCCCGGACCGTCCGGGCGGGCCCCTCCTTTTCCGTCTCGGTCAAAAGAGGCAGCCAGGGAGAGACATATAGATGTCTCTCCTTCATCCATGCCATGGACCGGTCCCTCCGCTCCCGGCATTCCCGGGGCATATCCTTCCCCCATTCCTCCCCCGGAAGCATTTCGGCGGGCATATAATAATCCAGTTCCGTCCTGCCTTTGCTGTCCAGAATCAACCGCCCCTGACCGTCCAGAAAAGCGGTTCCGTCTCCAAAGGTCGCAACTCCCTGCAGCAGATCGGTGACACGCAGGATAAGGGAACGGATTTCCTGCTCTTTTCCCTCAGATTCCCGTGAGCCTGTGCCCTCATAGCTGTAGATCACCCGAAGCACCGATTTACATTGGCGCAGATGGTAAAAAAGATTAAGTTTCACATCCCCCTGGTCAGTCTCAATCCGATAGACAAATCCCTGTACGCCGTTTAGCTGCTCTTTTGCGTAAGTGCCGTTGGCATTATTGTCCGACGCGCCGCAGGCAGCCAGGAAAATCTTCATGTCTCCGTTTTGCAGGGTATAATTGTTGGTCTTTGCACCGCCGCTTCCGCCAAAGAAAATCTCGATCCGGTCCATGATTTTCACCGAATCGCTCTCCGGGCAGAACAGGAGACAGGCTTTCTCAATCCGTTTCTCTTTTTGTTTCTTTATAAAATGATCCCGCAATCCCATAGCTTGTCTCCCCAATTCTTCAGGCATTATTGGCCCCTGCGCTCGTATTTCAAAAACCGATAAGTGATGTCAAAATATGTCTGCTCATCGCTGTCCGCCGTGACTTCCCAATTCGGATCCTGATCCAGATTGGGGAAATAGGCATCCGCCTCGTAAGCCCGGTCAATCCTGGTCACATGGGCCACATTGCAATAAGGCAGCAGCTGGCGGTATACGCTGTCGCCGCCGATCACATACACGTCCTGATCATCGTACGCCTGCAGCAGCTTCATCAGTTCTTCCACGGAGTGAGCGGTCAGGGCGCCTTTGACCCGGTATCCCGGATCATGAGTCAGAATGATATTGGTGCGGTTCTGCAGGGGCATGCCCTGGGGAAAGGTCTCCAGCGTCCTGCGCCCCAGCACCACCACCTTTCCGGTGGTCTCCTCCCGGAAATGTTTATGGTCACTTGGTATACGCACCAGCAAATCTCCCTTGTTGCCGATGGCCCAGTTTTCGTCTGCAGCCACGATAATATTCATTGGCCTTACCCTCCTTATTCTCCGCATAAGGATCAGATATTCCGCTCCCACTTGTCACACAGCGAGTTTACCTGGTCCGCAAATTTTGCCAGATCCTTGTTGGCCCAGCCGTCGCATTTGGTAATCATGGCCGCCAGGCGCTGGCCTGCGGCTACCAGACGGGCAAATACGCCGGTCGCCACTGCAGCCCTCTTCTTGATGGGCTGAGGCTCCGCTTCGTATGTAAACTTGTTGGCCGCCAGGTCAAACTCCGTGCCGCTGTAAGGTGCATAAGCTCTCTGCCCATGCTCCACCTTCAGACATTCCACAAAATTCATGCACACGCGGTCCTCGCCATGGACCACAAACACCTTCTTCGGCTTCTCCTGGAAACCGTTCACCCATTCCAGCAGTCCGTCCTTGTCCGCATGCCCGCTCATGCCCACCAGCTTTTTAATAGAGGCTCGCACCTCGATAGGCTCCCCGAAAAGTTTCACCTCTTTGGCGCCCTCCACAATGGCCCGGCCCAGCGTGCCCACAGCCTGGTAACCCACAAAAAGCACTGTGGACTCCGGCCTCCACAGATTGTGTTTCAGATGATGCCGGATACGTCCTGCCTCACACATGCCTGAGGCGGAAATTATCACCTTGGGAGTGGTGTCAAAATTGATGGCTATGGATTCGTCACTGGTGATGGAAAGCCGCAGCCCCGCAAAGGATATGGGATTGATGCCTTCCTGCACATATTCCAGAGCCTCCCCGTCAAAGCACTCCATACGGTTTTCCTGAAAAATATTGGTGGCTTCCACCGCCAGCGGACTGTCCACATACACAGGGAAGTCCTCATGCCCCTTCACCAGACGGCCGACTTTGACCTTGCGCAGAAAATACAGCAGCTCCTGGGTACGCCCCACGGCAAAAGAGGGAATCACCACATTGCCGCCCCTGTCAAATGTCTCCTGTAAAATCTCAGCCAGGGCTGCCACATAATCCAGCCTGTTTTTGTCATGATACCTGTCCCCGTAGGTGGACTCCATGATCACATAGTCCGCCTCCCTGGTGGGCTGGGGATCCCGCAGCAGCGGCAGATCCTTGTTGCCGATATCTCCCGAAAACACCAGTTTGCGGGTGACATCACCTTCCGTAAGCCATACCTCTATGCTGGCAGAGCCCAGCAGATGCCCGATATCGGTGAAACGGATTTTGATATTGTCCGCCACCCGGATCTCCTTGTCATAGCTGCACGGCACAATGCGCTTGATACAGCCCTCGGCGTCCTCCATGGTATAAAGAGGTTCCATGGCAGGCTGGGAAGCGCTTCTCTTGGCCTTGCGGTTCTTCCACTCCGCCTCGGCCATCTGGATATGGGCGCAGTCACGGAGCATGATGCTGCACAGGTCCGCCGTGGCATGGGTCATATAGATCTGTCCCCGGAACCCCTTGGCATACAAAAGGGGCAGCAGGCCGGAGTGGTCAATGTGGGCATGGGTCAGAATCACATAGTCAATCAGGGCCTCATCCACAGGCAGGGGCATGTTCTCAAACACATTGACTCCCTGCTCCATGCCGTAGTCTACCAGAATATGCTTGCCCCCCGCTTCCAGATAATGACAGCTTCCCGTCACTTCATGGTCCGCACCTATAAACATCAGCTTCATAGTCCCGTCCTCCTGTCGTGTTTTATTTTCGAGCCATAAATCATAGGTCTATTATAGCATATTCGCCCACTGACCACAAATAATATTTTAGTTCCCCATCTCTTCAAACTGGTGGCTGAGATAGATGATATTGGCCATGGCAATCACGGCGCTGTGCAGCATTTTCTTGGGACTGCCGTCTATGCTCTCCTCTGGATCGACAGTCTCCCGCAATCCGAAAATGATATACAGCCTGTCCTCAAACTCCCGGCAAAAATAATCGAAGGCCACCTGGGTGGGATATGTCTTTTTCTGCAGGGCAAAAAGTTTCCCGATGTTTTCCATGGAAAGTACATTCTTAGCCACGGCGATAAAAAAAAGCTGCGCAATCTGTTCCCGGTAATACTGCTTTCTGATCGGACTTGCCACATATCCCTTTTTCACATAGTTGCTGATCATGGAAGAGGTGATCTCCATGCAGCCCAGAGGCTCCAGATATCCGTTGATATACTTGGTGGTCTGCTCCAGATACAGACCCACATCGGGCAGTTCCTGATATCTGGGCATATGAAATTCATTGATTCCTGTACTCATACCTGCTCCTGTCTGCTGTCAGGACGAAGTCTGTTTCATTCCCTGCCTTCGTCCATGCAGCAAAGATTTCTGATTTCGTTTCATATCATACTATATTTATCTGTATATTTCAATGCATGAAAAGCATTCAGCAATGATCCTCAAAAAAGAGTCAAAAAACTCTGAAATCCTTTCGAATTGTTACAAGTCGGTTAAAGTTTTTCTTATCCCTTGACAGGTTTCTCAATAGCTGATATTCTAGTGTTGCATATAATCAGTTATTAAAAAACCGATGTAAAGGTAATAATCACCACATAAAGGAGGTTTCTATGAAATACAAAATCGTATCAGATTCCGCATCCAATATTCACACAATCGAAGACATTCCCTTTTCTTACGCTCCCCTTCACATCATTGTGGGGGACCGGGACTTTTCCGACGACGACAGCCTGGACCTGGCACAGATGGACGAGGCTCTCTCTTCCGGGGGCAAATCCGGCACAGCCTGTCCCGGCATCGGAGACTGGCTGGAAGCCTTCGGCATGGCCGAAGTGGTGTTCTGTGTCACCATCACCAGCGGGTTGTCGGGAAGCTGTGATGCTGCCAGAGCCGCCAAAGCCCTGTATGAGGAGCAGTATCCCCAGCGCCGTGTCCATGTCATTGACTCCCTGTCCGCAGGACCGGAAATGGCGCTGCTCATTGAGAAATTGCGGGAACTGATCTGTTCGGGAGCGAATGAGGAGGAGATTCTCAGCGGCATCCGGGATTACGCCGCCCGCACCAGGCTGCTCTTCTGCCTGAAATCCCTCCGCAATCTGGCAGGCAACGGAAGGGTCAATCCCTCGGTCGCCAAAATCTGTGAGATTTTGGGCATCCGGGTAGTGGGGCAGGCCAGCGCCCAGGGCACGCTGGAAATTCTGCACAAATGCCACGGGGAACCGGGCTCGCTTACCCGTATGGTAAAGGTCATGGGGGCAGCCGGTTATTCCGGGGGCCGAGTCCGCATTATGCACAATCAAAACGAAAAAGCTGCCGATAAGCTGGCTGGTCTGATCCGGGAAGCCCATCCGAGCGCCAATGTGCTGATCTCTCCTACCCTGGGACTTTGCAGCTACTATGCCGAAAACGGCGGTCTAATGCTGGGATTTGACACATAAGCGCTTCGCCGGCCCGGGTTTGTATATTGCATGTATCCCCAGCCTCTGCTATAATAGCACAGGCGATACCCCTGCAAAGTATCCCAGGACAGCAAGTGAAATCAAACATTTTACTCCCCTTCCTCTTATACTGGATGCAGGGTGGTTGAAGCGGGCGGCAGACGGGTGAAAAAGGCAGCCCCGGGAGGCAGACCGATGTACGAGTGGCAGCAGCAAATTCAAATTTTCATCGACGAGATTGACCAATGCATTAAGAGTCATCAGGATGATGCGTTGACCCTGCATGCCCTCTCCTGTCGGCTGGGGTATTCCGAGTTCTATGTCACCCGGAAATTCCGGGAAATATCGGGAATGCAGTTTCGGGACTATCTGCGGCTCCGCAGACTGGCTTTTGCGCTGCGGGAGGTACGTGACAGCCGTCGGAGTTTTCTGGAAATTGCCGTAGACTACGGCTTTTCCTCCCATGAAGCCTTCACCCGGGCTTTTAAAAGAGCCTATGGCATTACTCCCGGTGAATACCGCAGAAAGCCTGTGCCTGTGGTGCTGCGCACCAAGCTGCACTCCTTCGACCGCTACTTTTTTGGACAGGGAGAAATAGGAATGATTCAATCCACAGAGGAAATCAAGATTTATTTTGTAACCATCCCCGCTCACAAATTCCTGCATATCAGGAACTATGAGAGCATCGGATACTGGGACTTCTGGCAGAAACAGAGCCGGATTCCGGGACAGGACTGCGAGACGGTCTGCGGCCTGCTGGACAGCATAAAGGGCAAGCTGGACGATCTGGGCGGCAGCGAGTCCAACAGCGGCAGCGGCCAGATCATAGGATATCTTAATGACCCCAAAGGCAGGCTCTGCAGCTGGGGCATCCCCCTGGCAGAGTGTTACGGAGTGCGTCTGCCCATGGATTACAAGGGCGACATTCCCCCGCAAATGCTCCTGACAGACATCCCCCAGGGGGAGTATATTGTATTTGAGCACGGCCCCTTCGATTATAATCAGGAGAACCGCAGCGTGGAGGAGAAGGTGGAAGCGGCCATGAGTGCCTTTGATTATGAGGCATCCGGCTATTGCCTGGACACCACTCCCGGCAGGATGGGCTATCTGTACCACGATCCGGAACGGTTCTGGAAGATGGTCAGACCCGTGCAGAAGCTGTAATTTCATCCCTAAGCGGCTGAAAGCCGGTTTGTCCGGCAGCGCAAATGTCCCGGGGCATCCTTTTTGATGCCCCGGGAGGACTGGCAGAAAGTCAACCGGGGAATTCATTCCCGAGTCTCTCATGGCAATTGGGGTGAAGGAGAAATACGATTGATCCATTCTGTTGACGCATCCATAGCAGTGCGGCAGGCCTGCGTCTGGTCCAGTGCATTCAGCATCACAAAATCATGAATGGTACCCTGTACCCGCAGCGCCGTTACCTCCACGCCTGCGCATCGGAGTTTTTCTCCGAAGGCTTCTCCCTCACTGCGCAGAACATCCGCCTGTCCGTTTATAATCATGGTCTGAGGAAAACACTTCAAGCAATCTATGCCGGCCCGAAGGGGAGATGCCGTTATCTGGCTCTGATCCTCCACCGAATTTGTATATTGCCGCCAAAACCATTTCATTCCCTCCCGGTACAGATAATAATCCGTTGCGAATTGACAATAGCTGGGGGTGTCAAAGCAGGCATTTGTAACCGGGTAATATAGCAGCATTTTGTGTATACATGGGCCATGCCGCATTGCTGTCATCAGAGCCATGGCAATCGCCATATTTCCGCCGACACTGTCGCCTGCTACTGTGAGTGTATTACCATCATTCAATGAATAGCAGTCCCCGGCGATTTCCCTTATATGGGAAAGAATAAAAAAGCACTGTTCTATCGCTATGGGAAATTTTGCTTCCGGCGCCCGGCTGTATTCGGGAAATATCACCAGAGAATCTGTCCTGGCGGAAAGTTCCCTGACTAACTTTTCGTGTGTATGAAAGCTGCCGAATACCCAGCCTGCGCCGTGAATATAGAATATAATATTCTTTGGTTTTCCACTTTCGGGCGCAATGAAATATACCGGTATACTGCCCCACCTTCCGGTGTTTATGCAATCCGAGGATATACAGGCGGGATATTTATACACCGGTGTATCCTGCGTTTCTTCCAATACTCTTCTGCCCTGCTCTGGCGGAAGCTGAAAAATCAGCGGAGGCACGGCGCTTTGATTGCAGACAGCTTCGGCGGCGGGTTCCAGCGGAACACATCGTCTCATATGGCATTTTCTCCCTTTAAAATAATTGGTTTTATTATTTTATGAAGCGCCTCCGCTTTTGTGTATGTGCAGACAGTTGCCATATTATCATACACAACCACAAAAAGGCTATCGCAAATTGTAGCTTATACACAATAAATGGATGAAACTTCCATGGTTTCAAAACCATATTTTGTATATAGTGGCTACTTTGCGGCAACCCTCTTGCTTCTTCCTCCGTGGTCGGTTACGCACCGACTTTCTTGCGTTATAATTCCTCCAGGATCTTTACCAGCGCCTCATGAGCCAAAGTAAATGCTTCTTCCCCGGATAATTTCTTTCCGATCTTGCCGTCCTTCTCCAGAGAAGAGAATCCTGTAAAGTCTGACAGATGGGGTTCCAGGGAAAGATAGCCGCTGTAACCGCTGGTTTTCAGGCGTCCCAGGATTTCCTTCACATTGCCGTCCCCATAGCCCGCCGGAACCACGCTGCCGTCTTTGCGCAGCGCGTCTTTCACATGAATATAGGCGATATAAGGTTTCAGGGCTTCATAGGCTTCCAGAGTGTCCTGCCCTGCCTGCACAAAATTGGCAAAGTCAAATACCGCCTTAAAGTGCTGCCCTCCAAACTGCTGTAAGATGTCCAGGCAGCTCTCTGCCGTCTCTCCGTAAATCCCCTTTTCATTCTCATGGAGCAGCACTACCCCGTTGGCGGCGGCATAATCCGCAAACTGCCCCAGCCGTTCCATGACCTGGCCCCTCCAGGGAACCGCCGCCCCAGGGCCGGATACTGCGTTTTCCTGACCGGATACTTTTTCCGACGGGCCATAGAAACTGAACATGCGGATATTGGGAGTGTCCATGATGTGAGCCAGTTCCACCGTGTGCTTGAACAATTCCATGTGAGGGGCAAAATCATCGGTAATCCGAATCTTGCCGATGGGAGAACCCACGGCAGACAGCGAAAATCCTCTGTCCTCCAGACGTTTTTTAATCTCTCTGGCTTCAGCCTCCGAATATTCTACGAAGTTTCTGCCTTCCACGCCCCGCATCTCGATGTGGCGCATCTGTAATTGATCCAGAACCTGCATCTGGGTATCTAATGACGCGGCGATTTCATCCGCGAAACCCGACAAAACAATATTTTCAAACATAAGCCCTATTCTCCTATTTATAGTACCGCATATCTCCTCCAAGCACACAGCAATGGTGATACATATTGCGCCGCTTCGCGTCCCCATATGTATCAGTGCGCTTTACGGAGATATGCTGTTTTTAGTTCCGCATATCCCGCGTTCAATAAGTCCCTGTAGTATCAAATACCACGCCGCTTGCCGTCTTTTTTCTGGAGGTGGCCCGCTTTTTGTTCAGCTCCTGCAAAAACAATTCCTCATCAAAGGGTATCTCCACCATCTGATCCAGCCAGCTTGACAGATGCATGGCGTTGGAGAGGGTGAGGCCCCGGATTCCTTCGGTTCCATCCGCCACCAAGGGCGTGCCATGCAGAATTCTGGCGGCAAAAGCCTTCAGCACTCCCACATGCTGTTCGTTCTGCCCATCGGTCTCCACTTCCTCCAGCGTACACCCAGGCTGAGCAAAACCTTCCTTAGAGGTCTTACAGAAAGTCCTCTCATTTTCGCTCAGGCGGTACAGCAGCAATTTGTTATTTTCACACACCAGCTTCCCCATCTCCAGGGTGATTTCCAACCGATTCGTGCCGGGAGTGTCGGCGGTGGTAGTGACAAACACGCCCGTGGCCCCATTCTCATACTCGAGATAGGCTGTCACATCATCCTCCACCTCGATATCATGCCATTTCGCCTCATGGCAGAAAGCCCGCACCCGCACCGGCATACCGCACAGCCACTGGATCAGATCAAGTTGATGAGGGCACTGGTTCAGCAGCACGCCGCCGCCCTCTCCGTCCCAGGTGGCCTTCCAATCCGCCGCGTCGTAATAACTCTGGGTTCGGTACCAATCCGTAATGATCCAGTTGACCCGCTTGATCTGCCCCAGTTCTCCACTGGCGATCATATCATGCATTTTCCGATAGACGCAGTTGGTCCTCTGGTTAAACATAATGGCGAATACCCTGTCGGATTTTTCCGCCGCCTCATTCATCTCCCGCACCTGCTTGGTATAAACCCCCGCAGGCTTCTCACTGATGGCGTGCAGTCCGTGTTCCAAAGCATAAATCACCAGTTCCGGGTGAAGATAATGGGGAGTGGCCACCAGCACGGCATCACAGCTTCCGCTCTCAATAAGTTCTTTTCCCTCGCCGTATATGGCCACGTCCGGGAAAAGTTCCTTTCTGGCCCACTCCCGCCGGTCCTCCCGGATATCGGCCACCGCCGTCAGCTTTATCTCGGGCACTTTACCCTCCAATATGCTTCTGACATGATTGCTGCCCATACCGCCGATGCCGATAATTCCCAACCTTACCTGCTTCATATCAATTCCTCCTAATTTTAGTTCCGTATATCCCCTGCCAGCGCGCAGTACATTTGATTCGGACATGGCCGCTTCAGCGTCCCTATCCGAATCAGTGCGCTTTCCGGGCACATACTGTTTCCATTTTCATTTCCTATCTCTCATATTCCTGCGGGCGCATTCCGGCGCTTTGGTACATCCGCATCATAACCCGCAGGGTGGCAGACACCGAAGCCAGGTCGTTGGCATAAGGGGTTTTCTCCTCCAGGCTGCGGTAAAAATCACCGATACAGGCGGCATGGCCGCTTCCCCAATATGATTTCCCCGTGGCTTCGCCGGCTTTCAGCCGAAACACCGCTTCTCCGCCCTGGGCATAAACCACTGTCACCGTCTCTCCCTCCAGGCGAATGCTTCCTTTTTCGCAGACCAGTTCTATCAGCACGGGCGAGTCTGCCACATAGGCGGTGGTGGCGTAAAAGCAGGCCCTCTTTCCATCGGAAAATCCCAAAAAAGCCTCCACTGTGTCCTCCACCTCTGACACTCCCTGCAAATGATGGTTTTTCATGGACGCCTCCACCACCTCCGGCTCCCCCAGCCATCGTAGCAGCAGATCCAGTGCGTGTATGGATTGGTTGATCAGCGCGCCGCCGCCCTCCGTCTCCCATTTTCCCCTCCAGTCGCTGTTCTGATAGTAAGCCGCGTTTCTGTTCCAGGTGACAAAGGCCTTTCCACCTCTGATTTCTCCCAGGCGGCCCTCCCGCAGCAATTCGTCCACTTTTCTGGTGGAAGAATTGTACCGGTTCTGAAAACAAACCCCCAGTTTCCCACAGCTTCCGGCCAATGTCTGCTCCAACTGCGCAAACTGTTCCGTGGAGATGGCAGGGGATTTCTCCATAAACACGGAGCCGCCTCCCTCCAGCACTTCCATAGCCATAGGCACATGGAGCGCATGGGGCGTACAGATATGTACCACTTGGGGATGCTCTGCCGTCAGCATTTCCCCAAGGCTTCCGTAGGTTTTCGCCCTGCCTTTCCCATACTGCGCGGCCATTTGCTCCGCGCGTTCCGGCTTACAATCCACAAAAGCGCAAAGCTCCGCTCCTTCCAGGGCGCTAAGTGCCCGGGCATGTACCTGGGCAATCCCTCCGCATCCCACAATCGCCACTTTCCTGTTCATAAGTCCTCCCGAATTTAAGCCCATTTTAGTTCTTCAGCCGCTTTTCGGCTGTCATGGCTGTTTTTCTCAGTATATAACGCCATGTTCCGGGAGACAATGTGTAAATCTTACATGAATATGACGAAATCCGACCTGTTTTTGTTATCTGTTCCCAACCGGCTCAATCCCGGTTTTCCGGCAGTTCCACCTGCCGCAATTTCTCCTCCAGGGAAAAGAAACGGCCTCCCGGCTGTCCGGCCTGCCATTCCTCCAGGCGCTGCCGGCTATGGCCTTCCACCTCCCGGCGCAGTTCCTGGGCAGACATACGGGCAGCGCCCTGCCCCCAGATGATCATCTGTTCCAGGGCGTCGGAAGTGGCTACCGTCACCTGGTATTTCCGACCTATTTGATGGACGGTTTTCTCGATGTACTGGTCCGCAGTCTCCGCCTCTTTGGTGTAGACCACATGGATATTGTGGTATCGCTGCACCGTGCCCGGATTGCCCTTGACCTTGTAGGCGTCATATACCAGAATCAGTGTGTCCTGAATATAGCCCTGATAATTGCAGAGGATGTCCATCAATTTCGTCCTGGCCCCCTCCACATTGTCCCGGGCCATCTCCCGCAACTCCTCCCAGGCAAAAATGATATTGTAACCGTCCACCAGCAGATACCGCTCCCGGGACTGTCCAGGCGTACCTCTGTACACGGGCTCCCTGGGAGCAGCGGCAGCCCTGGCCGGCGGCGCAGGCCGGTTCCAGGGATTTTTGTCCAGCGCCCGGGTCCCATATGTGCGCAGATAAATCTCCTCGATTTCCTCCTGGCTGATGTAGCGGTCCTCCCGGAGCACCCCGCCGGTCTGGGGCCGCAGCCTGCCATCACCCTGCCGGCCTGCCCCCCCATCCCCCGTCCCCGCCTGCACCATATTCCCTTCCGAACGGTCCCTTCGACCCCCGGTCGGTTCCTCCGTTCGGAAGTCCGCCGGCGGTCCGAACACCTCCGGCAGAAGCTGCCGCAGCCTGTCTCCGGCGTCCACATGAGCAAAGTCCCCCACCTGCTGCCAGGGTACGATAAACCCTGCCCCATGGGCGCAGAATACCGAATCCGCCGGGTTTTCCAGATCCTGTTGCGGGTCATATCCGCAGCTTTCTATCACCTCCTGCTCATTGTGGCAGGGGGCATAACCATGAAACCGGCAGGAAAGCCTGCCTCTTCCCCTGGTATAGGCGTTCACCTCCATCTGGTAGCCGTTTAGCGTGGCGGCCGGAGCCGTGCCCCGAAGAATGCTGCGTTCCCCGAAGGTCTCGGGATCCTCAAAACTGCCGCTCTTTTTCTGAATATCACTCATTGCCCGCCCCAGATTCTCCGTGGGCAGTTCCAGTGTGTAAGCATACCTGGGCTCCAACAGACGGGACTGTGCCTGCATCAGCCCCTGCCGCAGAGCCCGATAAGTGGCCTGCCGGAAATCACCGCCCTCCGTATGCTTCAGATGTGCCCTTCCGGCCACCAAAGTAATCCGCATATCCGTTATGACCGAATTGGTCAAAACTCCCTTGTGGGGCCTCTCCTCCAGATGAGACAACACCAGCCGCTGCCAGTTCCTGTCCAGTTCATCCGCGCCGCATTCTGTCCGCAAAACCAGTCCGCTGCCCGGCTCTCCCGGCTCCAGCAGCAGATGCACCTCCGCATAATGGCGCAGCGGCTCAAAATGCCCTATCCCCTCCACCGCCTTTGTAATGGTCTCCCGGTACACGATGCTCCCTTCCCCAAATGACACCTGCGTGCCAAAACGGCGGGCGATCAGTTCCCGCAGAATCTCTATCTGCACCTGACCCATGACCTGGGCGCGAATCTCCCCCTCCCCGGGGGATTTTCCCTCCTGCCACAGAATGTGCAGTTCCGGAATTTCCTCCTCCAACAGATACAAATTTTTCAGCATCTTATGGGCGTCACATCCCTCCGGCAGTTCCACCTGATAGCTGAGCACCGGCACCAGGCTGGGCTTGCCGCCGTCGGGCAAGGCCCCCAGCCCCTGCCCGCTGTAGGTCCGGCTCAGACCCGTGACGGCGCAGACCGTCCCCGCCGGGGCCTCCTCCGCCAACTGATAGCCGGCCCCGGAATATAACCTGATCTGGTCAATCTTCTCCCCGCCCAGCAGCCCCTTTACTTTCAGGCTCCCCCCGGTAACTTTCAGATTGGTCAGACGGTTGCCGCCGGCGTCCCTCTCGATCTTGTACACCCTGGCGGCCAATTCCGGCCCATAAGCAGGCCGGTAAGTATAACGGGCAATCCCCCGCAGCATCTCCTCCACTCCCTGCATCTTAAGCGCCGAGCCGAAAAAACAGGGAAAAATCTGCCGACGACGAATGGCTTCCCGAACCTGGACCAGGCTCAACAGCTCCTGTTCCAAATAGGTCTCCATCAGTTCCTCGCTGCACAGAGACAGCCGTTCCAGCCATTGCTCCCGGGGAAGTCCCTCAACATTCCTGATTCGTGACGGCTCCGGCAGGCTTTGACCCGGCGGGACAATCTCTCCGCCCACCCCATCCAGAAAACAGTCCGCCACAGTAAAATCCACGCAATTTTCATCCAGTCTCTCCCGCAGTTCCTGTAATACGGCCTGTGGATCCGTGCCCGGCTGGTCCATTTTATTGATAAACAGATAAGTGGGAACCTGATAGCGCCTGAGCAGTTTCCACAATGTCTCCACATGCCCCTGTACCCCGTCCGCACCGCTGATCACCAGCACCGCCGCGTCCAGCACCTGCAGAACCCGCTCTGTCTCGGCGGAGAAATCCACATGTCCCGGGGTATCCAGCAGGGTGATCTCCCTGGTTTGACCGTCACAGTCAACACTGATCCGGGCCTGTTTTGAAAAGATGGTGATACCCCTGGCCTTCTCCAAATCATGGGTATCCAGAAAGGCATCCCCGTGGTCTACCCGCCCCAGCCTGCGGATTCCTCCGGTCAGGTACAGTATCCCTTCCGCCAGCGTGGTCTTGCCCGCATCCACATGGGCCAAAATGCCCACCGTCAGCCTGGTATCTCCTCTATCCTCCATACCCATCGTATTCTCTCTCCCATCGCCTCTCCAGCTCCGCTGTTCCGCATTGCCCTGTCCTACGGACCGGAGCCACCCGGCAATCCCTGCATATTTTTTTCCATTGTACAGGAAAAAAACATTTATGTACAGTAAAAAGAGTGCTCCTTCCAGAAACAAAAAAATAAAACAGTCTCATTGCATGGACTGAAAGGAAGCATTATAATTCTGTCAGGAGGTGAACCCATATGGCAAATGAAGATCAAAAAGACTTTAACGCTATGCTGCAGGATTGCAAGGATATGCCGAAAACCCAAATCATTACAGACCAAAAAAGCATTGAGAAATACGGTGGCGACAAAATGTACTTCGCGCCTCCAATAGACTATGACAGGGTAATGAAGCAAGTCCCCCGGGGAAAGGTAATCACAATCGGAGAGATTCGGAACTATTTCGCCAGATTGGCCGGCGCGGATTTTACAGAGCCAATTACGGCAGGGATTTTTGTGTCGATTGCGGCATGGGCCAGTTACCAGCGGGCCGATTCCGATACACCTTATTGGAGAACGCTAAAAGCAAACGGGGAATTAAATGCGAAATATCCCGGCGGCATTGAAGCCCAGAAGGAAAAGCTGGAAGCCGAAGGACACACCATTGTCACAAAAGGCAGAACCAATCTGAGATATTTTGTAAAGGATTATGAGCAGACTCTGTTTGAACTCACTGCAGAAATCTAAAGGCTTTCTGCGGACGGAGCAGTCCACGGGGCGGCAGGCTAGACCTCCTGCCCCATGGTTCCCCGCAGATATCTGCGCATCGCAACCACCCTGCCTCCCTGTCTGGAAGCCGCCATTTCCCGCAGGGCACGTTCCCTGGCCTGACGGCGGATCCGTAGGTGTACCGCCAGGGAAACGGTAAAGCTGATGATCAGAAACGCGTAGAAACTGATACCCCGGGAGACCAGCATGGCCGGCGTGACCATTCCGGTGCCAAATACAGCGGCAAACGCTGACACAAACCCGCCTTCCGCAGGCCCCACGGCGCCGGGCAGCGGCAGATTGCTGACCGCAAGAGTAAGCAGCGCCTGGAGTCCCGCTATCTGAATCCATTCATGCCCCTGGAGTCCAAAAGCCAGATACACCATCCAGGGGACTGAAAACAGCATCCCCAGCTGCACCACGCACAGGAACAGCACCTTCAGAGCCAGACCGGGATTGGCCTTTACACAGTCTGCTCCCTTTGCGTATTCATCCAACTGACGCTGCAATTTTTCCCGGGCCGAAGCGGGATTGCGGAGCAGGTGCAGATTTTCCATCAACCGCAAAACGCCCCCGCAGATGCGCCGGGAAACCCCGGGCAAAAACATCACTACACCCATGCCCACGGTGAGCAATACCATCATCCCTGCCCCATAGAGCAGCAGTACCCCCATACCGCCGCTGAATACTCCCGCTTTAGGGCAAAGCAGCCATACACCTCCGCCCCAGATCAGGGTCGCCACCTGATAGCATGCGGCGATCAGCATCATGTTCAGCGCCCCGTGGGCGGCGGGGATTTCATCCTGGCTCATACAATAGATCTGCGCCGGTTGTCCCCCCGTAGCAGAAGGCGTGATAGAACTCACGTAGAAACCCACAAAGGAATATCCCAGGCAGCGCCGATAGGGGACCCGGTGTCCCAGCCTCCCCAGAATCAGCCGGGTACAAAGGGCCTCGCATCCCACATATCCCAGCATCAGACACAGGCCCCCTAAAAGAAAGAATGGTTTTACCTGTTTCAGACTCTCCCACAGCAGGGGAAAAGACTGTCCTTTGAACAATACCGCCCCGGTAACGGCCATCATGGCCGCCAGGAACAACACTCCCACAAACTTTTTCTTTCCCCGGATCATACGGCAATCCTCCCTTCCCCGGCAACAGCCTCCATCATTTGATCCAAAGTACCCGCCTGCAGCTGCCTTCTGAGACATTCCATGTGATATGCCGCGGCTGACAGCCGCGCTCTGTCCAGCAGAATCTCCTGTATCTCCCCGGCGCAGTTGTCCGAACCTGCCACCCAGCCGATGCCCTTCTCCTTCATCCATCTAGCATTGTTCCGCTCATTTTGCAGAGTGGGGGGCCAGGTGAGGATGGGAACCCTGGCAAAAATCGCCTCGAACAAAGTGATACCTCCGGGCTTGGAGACAATCAGATCTGCCCTGGCCATGTAGTCCCACACCTCCCCCACATAGCCCTCCACCTGTATATTTTCCCATTTTCCCAACAGGCGCTTATAAAGTCTCCTGTTATGGCCGGTGATAATAATGGTGTGGGTGTGGGGAATCCGATTAAGGGCTTCATAAAAAGCAGGATCCTTGGGCAAAAGGCCCAGGCCTCCTCCCATAATCAGCAATTCCCGCTCTTTCCCCTCTCGATGACGGGACAAATGCCGGAATTCTTCTCGCACAGGTATACCGGTGACGCATACCAGGCTGGGATCCACCCCACAGCTGACCAGGCTTCTGCGGACCTCTCCGCTGGGCACCAGGTAGCAATCTGTGTTGCAATTAATCCATTCCGGGTGAGTGCTGACATCCGTAACGCATGTTATCAATGGAAGATCCAGCGGGTTCTGCTCCTTCCCGGCCTTTTCCTTGAGCCGGGAGACCAGCTGTGCGCACAGCGGATGGGTGGCAATCACCACATCCGGACGTTTCTGATCAAGCAATTCCGTCAGGCGGTCCAGAAATACTCCTTCAAAGGGTGGGTGAACATCCGGACGCCCCTTGCCCGTGGCTCTGTAATACATGTTAAAGATATGCCTTCCATGGGAAACCATCAGATTGAAAAACTTATATAGTAAGCCTGAAAGATTTGGCAGGGCATAGGCGGGAAAATCCATCACCTCCACAGTCATGCCCGAATGACCGGCCAGCAGCTGCTGCCGGAGAGACTGGGCGGCACTCCAATGCCCCATACCAAATTTTCCTGTCAGAATCAAGATATTCATTTCGTATTCTCCTTCCGAATAATAAGATAACAGTCCTTTCTAAAATCCGACTGAAGGAAAAACGAAAGAATTTATAAAGAAATCTAGAATCCTAAATCCTCCCCCACAAGAATCACCAGAATCCTCCCTGCATGTCTCGAAAAGCGGGTGGTCAGGAACTGGCAGCAGATTGTATCCGGGGATTTGCAGTCTGCGCAGACCCCTGTTGCCTTACAGGGGGTATGAATGGGAAAACGCTGGGTATTGCAGGTGGCAGCCTCGTTTCTGGCCCGGCTGACCGCCGCGTCCACATCCCCGCAGACCTTGTTCATTCCGATGATCATAAGCACATGTTTGGGTCCGTAAGCAATGGCGGAAACCCGGTTGGAATTGCCGTCAATATTCACCAGGATACCGTCCTGTGTCACCGCATTGCTGCTGGTCAGAAAGAAATCCGCGTCATAGGCTGCCAGTTCCACCCTGCGTTTCTCCTCTGGGGTACAGGCCGCTTCCCTGTTATATACCTGGTAGTCCCCCTGAAGTATGGCCTGTTTCAGGCCGATCTCCTGAATGCTGGCGGAGCCGCCCCAACTGACGCTGCTTCCCGCGGGAATCAGTTCCAGCGCCTTTTGCAGAGCCTCCTCTCTGGTGGAGGCATAATATCCCTGCATATTGCGGCTCTCCAACCCTTTGATCACTGTGGCAGCAAGGAGTTCGTTTCTCTTCCTTCTGTTTTCATCCATCATACTTCTCCTCTCCTATTACTTTCTTAATTCCCCTCTTATTTCTCTCTTATTTTCTCTCCCATTTCTCACTTACTTCTTTACCTATTTCTTCTTATGCTTCCACTTTTTTATCCTATATTCTTATTCTATTCCACATCCTTATTCCAGATGCCCCTATGGTTTTTGCATATCCTCTGTCTGCAGGCAAGCCCCTTCCAGTCCCTCCAGACTACTGTCTGAAGGATTGTGACAGCTTCTTCTGCCAGTGCCTGTCATTTTTATCCATAGACCCCATATGCCGCCATAAAACTGGTATTTTCAGTCTATTTTGGGTGTCATATCCTGTGTTTTATCGCCTGTCAGATTTGATTTGTGACACACGTATCACAAATCAATCCTTCTATTGGGATGCCGGGGCATCCCCTGTTGACTGCCCCAGTATCTCTGTAATTTTCTGAATTAACTCATCTTCCTTCAGACGAAATTTGATCTCCACGCGCCGGGAAGCTGCCATGTCAATCTCCCCTGTTCCGGCTTCATAGATGGGGCTGCTGTAAGAACGACCGTTAATAGTCAGCATGGATTGCAGCTGCTGAACCTTGGCCTCACTGAGTCCATTCCTGGAATCCAGAATATATCTGGCTACAGAACTCGCACGCTCCGAGGACAACTCCATATTGTGCTGATAACTGCCATCCGTGTCCGTATGCCCCTCAATAATGATTTCCGCTATATAGTCCCGGAACTGATCCTGCAGCAACACGTCCAGGTACATGGGAATAATCTCCGTCAGAGTAGCTTTACTGGCATCGGTCAGATTGGCGCTTCCATATTTGAACAACACATCCGAGGAAAAACTGATGGAGCCGTTCTGAGCGTCCACCTTCATACTGGAATTGTTGAATCTGGATTGCAGCTGCCCGATAATATCTGTTCTCACTCCCACGATGTCCTGCAGCTGGCTCCGGGTGGACTCCAACTCCCCTTTGGCCTGGTCAATCTCCAGATAGGCTGCGGCCAGTTGTTCCTTTGTCAGGGCCGCCGCATCATAGGCCTGCTGAAGTTTGAGCAGGGAATCCTCCAGATCATGTTTGGACGCTTCGATCTCGCTGCGGTAATTGTCCAGATCAATCTTGGCCACTTCCAGTTCCTCCGTAGCCACTTCCAGCTTTTGTTTGGCCGCATTCAGTTCAATCTGGGTCTGTTCCAGATCCGTAGTTTTCTGTTTATAAATCGCCAGAGTGATGGCGATGATTAAAATAAAGATCAGCAGCAGGGCCGCCATCATATCCGAGTAGGACTGCCAGTAACTGGGCTCCTCAAATGCCGTTCTCTTCCGATATTTCCTTCCCAAGTCTCCGTTCACATCCTTTCTTATTACAGTTCCGCATATCCCCTTCAATCACACCATTCCCTTGATGCACACAGGGCCGCTTCAGCGTCCCCATGTGCATCAGTGCGATTTACGGGCATATGCTGTTTTTCAGTTCCGCATATCCCCTCACATTCCATGGGTTTCCGCATAGGTGTATAACTGGTTGCTGATTTCCTCGTTAATGGTGTTGCAGGTAGCGTCAATGCGCTGAGCCTGTTCCCTGAGCTGTCCGGCCATGGCTTCCTGTCTGCCCATCGTCTCCTCCAGGGCTTTTTGCAAAGTACGATTGGCTTCCAGAAGCGCCTGGGTGGTCTCGGCCATATTGCGGTAATTGTCAGCGCAGGCGTCCTGAGCACCGCAGGCTTTCTGCAGAACCGATCCCAGCTTTTCAAAATCCGCTCCCAAAGCCTGTTCCATTCTGGCGGTAAAACGCTGTGCCATCTTGTCCAGGCTCTCAGCCTGGTCTCTGGCCTCTCCCTTCAGGAGTTCCGTCAACTGCTTCATGGAGTTGGCCATATTGGCCTGATACACCAGCATGGCCTTGGTGTTATCATCCGTATTGTTCACCATGGGCTCCACACATTCCCGGAAAGCGGCCAGGAATTCCTGCAGCTTGTCATAAGCGTCCGCCATCAGGCTGCGATGGGCGAACTGAAACACCAGAGAAAACAGGATACCGTACACGGAAGTATGGAAAGCCACCTTCATGCCGTCCAGCAGCGGCCCTACATTGTCCGATATGGTATAGATATCATTGCCGTTGAAGGAACCCAATCCGATGGACAAACCGATAAAAGTACCAAGAATCCCCAGGCCCGTCATGGTGCCGGAGATTGCTGAATTGTAATAATTCATACCCACCTGATTCAGCAGGTCCTCATTGAGGTAATCCTCTATCTCACAACGCCCCATGAGCCCATGTTTCGTCTGGAAACTATTCATCTTCTTCTGGTAGCGGTAAAAGGCTTCGTCCAGCACATCGTCTTCAAACACCTTGCTTTTGGCGCGGTAGGTCTCCCAGAGTTTGTGATCTCCGTCATCATATGCCTTGTATATCCTGTCAGACTCATTCAGCAGCTTGTCCGTCAGACGATTCAGCCTGAAGAAGCTGGAGAAGGAGATCAGGAACAGAACGCCGATCAGCAACAGGAACACCAGGTTGATCACCAGATTGCTGACAGATGACACCTGCCCTGTGAACACTCCGTTTACCACCAGTACAAAACCCACCACAAACAGGTAAACCGGCAAAAGCAGAAAATACATTCTATTTTTCATTGTGTTTCCTCCATTCTATGTTTTTCTTAGCATTTCCTTTTTAGGTGCATTTTAGCATATTCCATTTCCTGCCACAAGTAATAAACCGAAATCTTAAAGAAAATTTAGAAATTGTTCATACAGTTTAATTAAAAAAAGCCTGTATGTAACATTTCTGTCACACACAGGCTCTTTATAACCGTCACACGGCCAAATCCACATTGTTGCCTTTAAACGCCTCCGCCTGTAAAGACTTGGCGTTCTTCTCATACGGGTTTTCCTCATTGTACTTGATCTTGGTGCTGGTGGTTCCTCCCGCCACATAGCTGCGCCCGCATTCCGAGCATACGCCCATCTTAAGCTGCACGCTGGCCTGCAATACCTTGCCGTCATTGAGCGATGCCTTTTTATAGGCATTGGAGACATGTTCCTGTTCATGGGCCATCACCGCCGAACCTGCTGCCTGGGGGGAGAGATGCGTAGCGGATTTGAAACTCACCATCTCATCGGAACCGTCTTTATATTTTCGGGATTTACAGGTCTGGCACTCCGCCTTGCCTACCCTCTTGGCCGCCCGGCTGTCCTGGACACCCTCTGTCCCATTGACTGCTCCGGCCGCACTCACGGGCAGCATGCGCTTTACCCCGTCGGCGCCTGCCGCACCGCTGACAGAAGCATTCATACCATAGCCCATACTGTAAGGCATATTGCCAATTCCCATTACGCTAAGTCCCATCAGACTCCACTTCCTTTCCAACCAAAATATTCCTATATTCAGTATAGGCATATTTGTCTGGATTGTCAACCGGAACTCTTGACATCTTCGTCTATTATACATTTTTACAGGTACTCCCGCAGGTCCTTAATCAGCGATTCCTCTGCCCGGATAATTTTTTCCGTCAGTTTCTTGCTGTCCTGGTCGGCTGCCTGGTACTGGTGCAGATACTTATACAGGAACTTCACTCCCATATTGCAGCCGTCCGTCACCAGATCCGCAACCACCCGGTCGGAATCCTCGCCCCCCAGCTTCATATTCGTTTTCATCCAGGACATCATCTTGGCCATGGTTCCCGGCTCCTTGCCGTCATCCTGGCATTTCATCAGATACTGATGGGTCTCGCTTCCCAATTCACAGTGGGTCTCCTTGCTCTTCACCAGCAGGTTCCTCAAACTCTCATCCTTCACATGATCCATCACATCATCAAGAGAGCTGATTCCCATTTTAACTCCCGCATTACACTCCCGCAGCAGCTTGATTGTATCGTCCTCCATAGATTTGCGTACTCCTTTGCCGTCTTTACCTTATTTGTGCCTGAAAAACCAAATCTCTCAATGGGTAGTGTGCGGCAAAAAAGGATATTTATACGTAAATGACTACCATTTATTCCGATTTGCTAAAAGTGATTCCCTCCATTTCCCGCAGAACTTTCTCTGGGATATTTCCCTGTAAATACGCCCTGTTCAAAGTTTCTTCCGCATATGCCAGATAAGTGCCCTGTGTGATTTCCTCCAGTACTCTTGTGAAAAAGCATTCCCAACTGCCATAGATTTCACTTGCCGCATAATCCGCAGTATTTTCCAGCATATGCGCTAAATCTTTATCCTTGAAAATATCGGAACTCAGCAGCAACCACTCAAAAGATTCCGGTAAGTACAAATGGATGCCGGAACCCTTTCCGGCCAAAGCCATCACCTTTTCCATTTCACATCCGCAATCATCTCCCTGGACAGGGGCTGGGTGATCCAGTTCTCCTCATATACGATTTTAAAATATATCGCCGTGTTGTATACCGCCTCCGGCATATCCCCATAGAAAATATGAAGCATTTCGACTCTCCCCTGTTCATAATAAAACAGTTCATAATAAACGCATCTTTATATGCATATCACTGATTAAAAATATAGACATACTACGTCTACCACAATCAGAACAGATTTGTCAGTACTAATATTAAAAATGGAGTACCCGCTTTTGACCGCTGTTTACGACCCGGTGATGGTTCCCCCGTTGGGATGCAGCACCTGTCCCGTCATATAGCTGGAATCATCCGACGCCAGGAACACATAGCAGGGAGACACTTCACAGGGCTGTCCGGCTCTGTCCATGGGCACATGAGAGGTCCCTCTTCCAAATGTGGCAACCTCCTCAGCCGAATAGGAAGCCGGAATCAAAGGAGTCCATATAGGGCCGGGAGCCACACCGTTCACCCGGATTCCCTTCTCCACCAGAGACAGGGAAAGGGAACGGGTCAGCGCCACAATCGCACCTTTTGTAGCACTGTAATCAATCAGATCCTTATTACCCTGATAGGCGGTCACGGAGGTGGTATTGATAATGCTGCCGCCCGCTTTCATATAGGGAAGAGCATGCTGTATCAGATAGAAAAAAGAGAACACATTGTTCCGAAACGTAAACTCCAGTTGCTCATGAGAAATGTCCAGAATACTGCGCTGTACAAACTGCACCGCATGATTGTTCACCAGAATATCCAGCCCGCCAAAGCACTGAACCGTCTTTTCCACACAGTACCCGGCAAATTCGGGTTCTTTCAAATCCCCCCGGAGAAGCAGAGGCTGGCCTCCAAGCTGGCGGATCCTTTCTGCGGTATCCTTTGCGTCCCTCTCTTCATTATAGTATACGATGGCAACGGAGGCTCCTTCCCTGACAAAGTCATAAGCCACCGCCCGGCCTATGCCGCTGTCTCCTCCTGTGATCAGCGCCGCCTTACCCTCCAGTCTGCGGCCCGTTCTGCCACATTCGGACAACGGTACCGGCTCCATAAGGTATTCCAGCCCGGGCTGCCGGTCCTGATGCTGCGGCGGAAATGCTTGATTCCCTTTTCTGTATTGATCCATTTTTAATGATCCTGTTTTGTTTTCTATACTATATGCCCCGGCTCTTTGCTCCTGTGAGATAAAGAAGTAAAAGAAATGTAAAAAATTTTGCCATTCCCTATCCGGCTGGCTGCCGGACAGGTCGAACTTTAGGTGTCGGGCAACTCGACCTTGCAGATAAAAGAATAATTGATAAAAATCATAAATACCTTTCCGTTTCCAAAATAAAATCTATCCTGTGAGTTTTCTCCAAATATAAATTTTACGCTACAGCTATTATCATCATAACTGCACCCGGTAAGTTTGCCAGTGCGTGCATAATAATGCTTGAATAAATATTTCTATTGTGCTTTATATAAAAAGTTGTCAAACCAATTGAGAGTGGAAGATAATAGAAAAATTCCCTCATTTCATATAGATGAATGCAGTCAAATGCAATTATGGATATTATAGTCATAATTGTTATCGCCACTTTATTGCTTTTATCAACCCACCCGATTATTGATTCCCTAAAAGTGAGCTCTTCTATGAATGGAGTAAATATGGACATCATGATACAAGTTAAAATTGGAGGTATTGTATCCACCATTGTTTCAACCGTTTCTGTATTTTGTGTTTTAAAACTCCCATTAACAATGTATTGAAACAGTAATGACAATATTCCAGAAACAGCGAGCCAAATCAATAACACAATAAAAAAAGTCCGCCAACTCTTTATTTCTCTTTTAAATTGATTCCATTTGATTAACAAGTCTTTATTCCAAATTGCAATGACGAATACAATCAAAACGGCATAGACTGTAAACGAAGCCCACGACCTATTCATTCCAGCCCCTACCAGCACTTCCCAGAAGCCAAAATTGATTAAGAAGAAAAAAACGACATTGGTAATAGGTTTTAAAACTGTTTTCATAATAGGCACTATCTCCTTTTCGCATATACTCGGCTAGTCTAAATTTCGGTTTGTCGTTGCTATATTATATGTCTATTACAGTAAAATTGAAAGAGGCTAGTCCTCCATTGTCCGGGCAAAGACAAAGCAGGGTTACAGAAAGAGAAATCACGACCCGCTGGACTTATAATGCCTCACCCCATACCGCCACAGTCCGTAACAGGGCAGCAGAAACAGCACCGCTGCCAGAGGCAGAAAGATGTATATGGGGTTGGCGGTCCTTCCCAGAATATATTGCAGGGGATAATATTGGATCAGGGCATAGGGCACAAGCACCGTGGCAAACTGCAATACCCGCTTGCCGTACACGTCCAGCGGGTACTTGCCATATTCCCTCGCCCCATCCGTCAAAACATTCATAAATTCCAAGCCCTCCAGCGTGAAAAAGCAGAGCGCCGCATAGATGAGAAACAGCCCGGAGAACACTGCCGTACCGCCGACCAGCATAAACAGAAGCGTACACACCCTGCCTACAGTCCAATGAATCTCTGCCGTACAGAACGCATAAACCAGCATGACCACAGCCTGGGACATCCTGCCCAGCCGGGTCAGTTCAAATCTGCTGCCCAGCACCTGCAGAATCTCTCCCTGGGGCCGCACCAATACCCGGTCAAACTCGCCGCTTCTGACCAGGCCCGAAAATGTGTCAAATCCTCTGGCCCACATCTCCGCCAGCGAAAATTCCATCAGTACTATTGCATAACAGAGCAGCACTTCGCTGTAACTGTATCCTCTGACCTGATGAAACCTGCGGAACATAAAATAGATTCCCAGAAACACGCTGAAGGATACTAGGAACTGTCCCAGGGAATTCAACAGGAAGGAGGCTTTGTACTGCATCATCCCCCGTACCACGATAGATACATACTGTCTGTATAGACGAATTTTTCTTCTCATACTACCCTCCCTGCACTGTCACTCTTCTTTCCGCTCTCCTGCAAAGATTCCATCCCACTCCCGTCAACACCGCCAGCCAGAACACCTGCAGACAGACCGCCCGCAGCATTTCCTGTCCCGTCATACTGCCGCTGTAGACACGCAGCGGCACATTCTGCATGGCTGCAAAGGGCAGCAGTTCCAGAACATATTGTACTTTTTCGGGAAAAAAGGGCAGCGGAATCACGGCCCCGGCAAAAAATTCCACCGCCGACACGCAGAAAATCCGAACCCCCTCCGGGGAAAGGGTATAGAAAGTGGTAATATATACCAACATGGTAAAGGCCACCATAACCAACAGCCCCAGCAGCAGCGTCAACAGAAAAAGAACTCCATGGGCCGGGCTGGCCGGCAGCCCCAGGCCATAGGGCGCCGGCAGCAGAGAGGCCACCGCCAGAATCGGAACACAACGCAGCAATGCCCTGGAGACCCGGTTGGCCGCAGAACGGGCAAACCACATCTGGTAGATGCCCACCGGCCGGCAGAGTTCATAGGCAATATTGCCGTTTCGAATCACATCAAAGATTTCCCCCTCCATGCCCCAGGCCGCGAACATGGCCAAAAATGCCTGCTGCAGCCAGACATAAGTCACCACTGCCTCAAAAGGCATGGGAAAAGCCGCCGCATCCGCCTCGTAAAATGCCCGGAATGCCAAAATTTCCATGGCGCCCCAGAAAAACTGGGTCACAATCCCCGCCGCTGCCGCTGTACGGTACTGCAGTCCCATAATAAACCGCAGCCGAAAGAACGAAAGATACTTTTTCATCTCAACTCCTAACTGCCCGCTTCCGCAGACATTCAAATCCATATGAAACTATCCCTCTTCAAACCTCTGCCGTTATATGTCATAACTGCGATACAGTTCCGCCAGCTCCTGGTCAATGCTCTCCCCGCCGCGCCGAATCTCCTCCAGCGTACCGTCCATCAGAATCTGCCCCTTACCGATCAGAATGATCCGCCTGGTCAGCGCCTCAATATCCTGCATATCATGGGTGGTCAGGATCACCGTGGTTCCATGGATCTCATTCTGCTTTCTGATAAAGTCCCGCACTGCCAGCTTGGACACGGCATCCAGACCGATGGTGGGCTCGTCCAGAAACAAAACCCGGGGACTGTGGAGCAGGGAACCCGCTATCTCACAACGCATACGCTGCCCCAGAGACAACTGCCTGGCCGGGGTGCGCAGCAGTTCCCCCAGATTCAATAACTCCGTCAATTCATCGAGATTGGACCGATAGACCTGGTCCGGGATGGTATAGATCTCTTTTAATAACTCATAGGAATCTATGACCGGAACATCCCACCACAACTGCGTGCGCTGGCCGAACACCACGCCGATCCGGCGCACATGTTCGATGCGGTTTTTCCAGGGCACTCTGCCGTCTATCAGGCAGCTGCCGCTGTCGGGCGTCAATATTCCGCTTAGAATTTTGATAGTAGAACTCTTCCCCGCTCCGTTGGGACCGATATAGCCCACCATCTCCCCGTCAGAGATGGTAAAACTCACATTTTTAAGCGCGTGGATTTCTTCGTACTCTCTGTGGAACAGGGCCTTCACGGCTTCCTGAAAGCCTCCGTTCCTCTTTGCAATCCTGTATGACTTACATACATTGTCCATCATAATCATCGTTGCTTCCTCCTGGTAGTTATGCATGCACATCTTTCCAAGTAGTTCTGTTCCCGCCTGGGCGCCTCTCCCGGCCCTGTGTTCCGGGCTTTCCATCCGCTCTCCGGCGGCTTACATCATTCAGAAAAAGAGACTGCGTTCTCAATCGCCTTGCAGGTCTCGCCGATCAGTTCTTCCGTATGGGCATCGGAGATAAACATGGCCTCAAACTGAGAGGGAGCCACGTATATTCCCCTGGAAAGCATTCGGTTGAAATAGCCCGCAAACGCCTCCCTGTCGCAGCCACAGGCGTCCTCATATTTTTCCACGGCGGCGCTTTCTCCCTTCTCCCAGCCGGGCGCAAAAAACGGAGAGAGAAGCGAGCCTGCGCGGTTTACCGTAAGCCCCCTGCTTCGGAAAGCGCTCTCCAATCTTCGGGCCCTGGCCTCCAGGCGGTCATAAATCCCCCCATCCTCCATGAGAATCCTCAGCGTCTCCAGCCCTGCTGCCACAGCCACCGGATTCCCGGACAGTGTCCCCGCCTGGTATACGGCTCCCAGAGGGGCCACACAGGACATGATATCCCGTCTGCCTCCATAAGCCGCCAGGGGCATACCGCCGCCCACAATCTTCCCGAAGGTGTGCAGATCGGCATGGACTCCCATATACTGCGTGGCTCCGCCCAGAGCCAGACGGAAACCCGTGATCACTTCATCAAAAATCAGCAGCGCGCCCTGTTCCGAAGCGATCTTTCTCAGAAACTCCAGAAAACCCTTTTTCGGCGGCACGACTCCCATGTTCGCAGCTACCGGTTCCACCACGATGGCCGCCACCTGTCCCCTGTTTTCTTCCATGAGCCTGCGGACAGACTCTGTGTCGTTATATACTGCCGTCAACGTGCAGGCCGCATAGCCCGCCGGTATGCCGGCGCTGTCCGGCACCGACTGGGTCATCAGCCCGGAGCCGGCCTTCACCAGAAGTCCATCGGAATGTCCGTGGTAATTCCCGGCAAATTTGAGAATCTTCTCTCTGCCGGTGAATCCTCTGGCTACCCGCACGGCGCTCATCACCGCCTCCGTCCCGGAACTTACCAGACGCACCATCTCCAGATCCGGCACGCAGGCAGCAATCCGCTCCGCCAGTTCCACCTCCCCTGGTACGGGGGTTCCGAAGGTAAGCCCCAGGGCGCACACTTTCTGAACTGCCTCTATCACCTTCGGATGAGCATGCCCCAGAATTCCCGGCCCCCAGGAACAGACATAATCCAGATATCGGTTCCCGTCCACATCATACAGCCAGGGCCCCTCTGCCCGGGCCGCGAAAAATGGCTGCCTGCCCACTGCCTGAAAAGCCCGGACCGGGGAGTTTACCCCGCCCGGCATGAGCCTCACAGCCCTTTCATATAGTGCCTCCGATTGTTTCTCCTGCTTTTTTGGTTCCTGCAACATCTTCCTGTCTCTCCCTGCCCCGTCTCTGACCTGCCATATCCGCCTATTTCGTTTGCAATGCCACGCCTGTCAGGAATCGGGATTCTCCTCCTCCCGGCACCATCCCGCCGCATCCAGGGCATGATAGCTTATAATAATCTTTGCCCCCGCCCGCTTCATGGCCGTCAGGTTCTCCATCACAATCCGCCGCTCATCAATCCATCCGTTTGCCACCGCCGCTTTTACCATGGCGTATTCACCGCTCACATTGTATACAGCCATGGGCATATCATATCGAAGAACCGCTTCTTTCAAAACATCCAGATAGGCCAGAGCAGGCTTCACCATCACAAGATCCGCCCCCTCCTCCTGATCGGCCCGGATCTCCCGAAGCGCCTCTTTCCCATTGGCCGGATCCATCTGGTAGCTTTTACGGTCTCCAAACCCCGGTGCGGAATGGGCAGCATCTCTGAACGGACCATAGTAAGCAGAGGCGAACTTGGCGCTGTAAGCCATAATGGGGGTCTGGATATAGCCCGCCTCATCCAGGGCTTTCCGTATGGCCCCCACCCGCCCGTCCATCATATCGGAGGGCGCAATCATATCCGCCCCGGCCTCCGCCAGGCTTACCGCCATCTTCGCCAGAAGAGGCAGGGTCTCATCGTTTAATATTTCCTCGCCGCACACCATTCCACAATGTCCATGGGAAGTGTACTCACACAGACACACATCCGCTATTACATAGATTTCCGGGTACTTCTCCCGGATAAAGCCCACCGCGCGCTGAGTGATTCCGTCCTGCGCATACGCCTGACTGCCCTGGGGATCCTTGTGGGCCGGGATCCCAAAGAGCAGAATCCCTCCGATACCGGCTTCCTTCACCTGTTCCAGTATCCCGGGCAGCCTGTCGATGGAATATTGGAACACGCCGGGCATGGATTCCACCGGGTTCTCAATCCCCTCCCCCTCTATCACAAACAGGGGATAGACAAAGTCCCCGGGATGCAGCCTGGTCTCCCGGACCAGGCTGCGAATCCGCCCGTCCCTTCTCAGCCTTCTGAAACGAACCATTTTGTTTTCCTCCATTTTAATTCCCGCCTGCCCGCAGCATCGCATCCCCGCACAGACAAGACACAATTCCCTCTATACTGGATTCCCCGGCGGTCAGGAAGGGATGGTTTGTATATTTTGCCAATTCTTTTCCGCACATTTCCCCGATACAGAGATAGCGGGGGGAATTCCTTCTGCCGCTCTGCACCATGCCTTCGGTCTTTTCTGTCTGCACTTTCACCGCCTCTTCGACTGCCCGTGTTTCCGCTGCCCCTTCGAAATAGGCCCGCACTCCCATGGCCGAGCCAAAGACAATATAGTCCGGTTCTCTCCCCAGCGCTGCGGCGCGCTTTCCTTTATGGACGCCCAATTCATAGAGCGGCGCCTCCAAAAACAGGATTCCTTTCTGCCGAAACACCCGTGGAAGGGCATCACTCCCCTCCCGGGCCCTTAGAAAGACAGCGGGTCCGTATGCCTGCGGCCTTGCCTCCTTAGAAAATCGGCCTTCCGCCTGCCTCTCTATCAATATCTTTTCACTGAGGCCTTCCGCCAGATGCATGGCATCATATTCCTTCGGCATGTAATCCGGGAACACTCCTGCTTCCTCAAAGACCTTTCCCGTTCCCGGCCCGATCACGGCAATGCGCTTATCCCGGAGGCTGCGCAGATCCCTTCTCTCCCGCTGCATCTGATCCAGAAAAATCCGCACCCCGTTGGGACTGGTGAATACAAGCCAGGAAGCATCCGCGAAATCCGGCAGCGGTTTCCCCATAGGACACACTTCCATAAAACCCATGTCCCACACGCCGGCGCCCCGCCGCCTCAATACCCCGGAAAGCCTTTCCACAAAACCGGGGGTTCCCGTAACTCCTACGGTGACGCCGGCCAGAGGCAGATCCGCTTCCGAAGACAGTTCCAGCTTCGCCACAGCCCCCACCACAATCACCGCCGGAGAAGTATAACCCTGAGCCGCCGCTTCCCCCGGCATCTTAGAAAGTATGGTCCGCAGGCATCTCTGATTTCCGGTGGTCCCTTCCATAATCACAGCGCAGGGCGTATCCGAAGGTTTCCCGGCACCTATCAATCCTTCCGCAATCTCTTTCAGGAAATGCATGCCCATCAGGATCACCAGGGTGCCTGACAGCCTGGCCAGGATTTCAAATTCCAGTTTCAGCCGGGGCTGCCCGTCCTCCCCGGCTGCCGTACCTGTCACCACTGTGACACTTCCGGCCAGCCCCCTGTGGGTGACGGGAATCCCCGCCGCGGCAGGGACTGCAATGGCAGAGGATATCCCGGGTATCTCCTCACAGAGGATTCCGGCCTCCAGCAACGCCAGAAACTCCTCCCCGCCCCTTCCGAACACATAGGGGTCTCCGCCTTTCAGGCGCACCACCAGTTTACCCTCCCTGGCTTTTTGAATTAACAGTTCGTTGATCTCATTCTGCCTCATGGCATGAGCGCCAAACCGCTTACCCACATAGAGTTTCTCACAGTCCGGCTTTGTCCACTGCAGCATTTCCTCAGAGACCAGGCTGTCATAAATGACAGACTCACAGACAGCAAGAAGTTCTCTGGCCTTCACCGTAAGAAGTTTCGGATCCCCGCAGCCTGCCCCTACCAGATATACTTTTCCCGTTTTCAAATCATTCCCCATCCCAAGCGCTCTCCTGCATTTTGGGCCTGTCATCACGGCTTTACTCTCCTGGCTGCTTCCCGCGCCGTCTGCAGACCTGCCTCCAGTTCGGCTCTGCAGCTGCAGGTACATCTCTTTTCCGCATACATCACATCCAGCGTCAGGTTCTCCCCTTCTCTCCTGCACCAGGCTGCGGCCGCCGTACTGCATATCTCTTTGCCGGATTCACCGCCGTCCGACGCAAGATACGACAGCAGTTCTCGTTCCGTCAGAAAACATAGTTCCGTATCCGAATCGGTAAACTGCCTGCACATAGCCGCCAACGGAGAATTCCCCCGGGCCTCCACGGCAATAATCCCCTGGCAGGCGGCAGGCAGGAATGCCCCGGGATGCAGGGGATAAAAATCAAACCGCTCCTCCCATTCCTGTCCTCCCCCCAGTCGGTCCAGGCCTGCCTTCGCCAGAATGATACCATCATAACCGCCTTCTTCCAGCTTTCGCAGACGGCTGTCCACATTGCCCCGGATGTTCTCGCAGACAACAGAATCCCAGAGCCGGACAGCCTGGGTCTGCCGCCTTATGCTGCCGGTTCCGATTATAAACGGGGCATTCTCCTGCTTCCCGCCGCTTCGGCCCCCAGCAGATGTCCCTGCACCGCCGGGATCCTGAAGGAAAAAAGGGAGCCCGGCCCCTTTGGGCACCACCAGCACATCCTGCACATCTCCCCGGGGCAGAACTGCCGCAATGACCAGCCCCTCCGCCAGGGACATGGGCAGATCCTTGGCGGAATGTACCGCCAGGTCGATCCGGTCCTCCAATAGGGCCTGTTCAAATTCAGAGACAAAGATACCCTTTCCCCCGATCCGGTTCATGGGTCTGTCCAATATATTATCCCCTTTTGTGTGAAGAATTACGATCTCTGTCCTGATCTGATGAAACGCATGAAGCAATGCTTCCTGTACCAATCCGGCCTGCCGCAGGGCCAGACGGCTCCCTCTTGTCCCGATTCTGATTATGTCCATGGCCTTCTCCTACTTCAGAAACAGCGCCTGCAATTCTTCCGCCGTCACTTTTTCCCCGTCCCCCCTGCAATCTCTTTCCACGCAGTAGACAAACATTTTTTCGAAAAGTTCCCTGCGGTGTGATTCCTCCTTTATCCGTTCCAGCACCCAGGGCCTGATCTGCCCCATTAACTCAATGATGCCGCCTATATTCTCAGGCAGCGTCCCGGCCACCTGCCTCCTTATCCAGGATGCGGCCGCCGGACTTTTACCCTCCGTGGAGATGCCCACGGTAAGCGGCCCCTCTTTTACCAATGCAGGAAAGAAGAAAGTACAATTCTCCCTGTCGTCCACCGCATTGACAGGAATTTTCCTCTCTCTGCAGTAAGCAGACACCCGGGCGTTGATCTCCCTGTCATCCGTGGCGGCAATCACAAAATCCGCTCCCTCCAGATCTTCCGGCTGAAACGCTTTCTGCCTGATTTCTATCCGTTCTGTCAGTTCCCATATACCGCTTTCTAACGCAGGCGCAACCACCGTAAGTCTGGGACCAAACGCCAGAAGTTTTTCCGCCTTCCTGGCCGCAACCTTTCCGCCCCCTATGACTACGCCCGCTTTTCCGTCCAGTTCTACAAAAAAAGGAAAATATCCCATCGCAAGGCTCCTTTTGCCCGTTCGTTTGGTTCCTTCACTTTCCCGGCCCCTGCTCCAGAACCCGCAATACCGCTTCAAAAGAAGCGCTGTCCAGTTCATCCCGAAGTAAATAAATCAGCTTTTCTGCCGGGATACCCACATATCTTTCCCTCCACCGGACATTTTTTTCCGTAAAATTATGAAATAGAAGCACTTTACAGACCCTGTCCAGATCTTCCTCCAGAATCTCCCGGGCATCGGACAGGGCCTGCCGCTTACGCCGGTTGTTCTCCTGGGCAAGTCTTTTGATATCATCCAGGGCAATAAGTCTGCAATGTTCCATTTTTCCAACCGCTCCGTCTATATCCGGCGGCATGGCAATATCCAAAAACAGCCTGTCCTTGACTGTTTTCATGGATTCCGCAGCCCGCCCTGCCGTCACCGTATAGTGAGGGCCGGCAGTAGCAGAAACGATGACGTCCGCCTCGTCCAAGCAGGCATATCTGTCCTGATAGCTCACATTTACCACCCGGGGAGCAACGCACTGTGCCATTCCCCGGTGAGAGCGGGTGGTGGCAAGAACCCGTATATTCTCTTTGGAAAGAAGGTCTTTTAAGAGGATGCCGCCCATCCGCCCGGTACTTCCCATCAGCAGAACACTGCTCACAGACTCTTTTCTCGCCGCAAGAAAGCGAAATATCTCATTCGCCGCCAGCGTTGCCACAGAGACGGAAGTCCTGGAAAGCATGGTCTCCGTTTTTACCCGCTTGGCGCAGGCCAGCGCCGCCTGAAAGACCGTGTTCAGTTCATAGCCTGTAAATCCCGCACCTTGTGATCTGATATAGGCATCCCGCACCTGTCCCAGGATTTCGTCCTCACCGATCACCATGGATTCCATTCCGCATGTCACCTGAAATAGATGGCAAATGGCATTCCGGCCCTGATACCGCCTGGCCAGGCGGCGAATCCACTCCACGCTTTCCCCTGCCGTTTCCGCCAGCATCTCCTCCAATCTTCCCAAGACAGTACCCTGCAGGGCCCTGTCCCCCGCCTGCACATACAGTTCCGTGCGATTGCAGGTGGAAAGGAGGACACATTGCCCCGCCTTCAATCCCGTATGTATTTTTTTCAACAGTCCCTCTGCCGCCTCTTCGGTGATAAAACACTTCTGCCTCTCTGCGGACCGGGCTGTCTTATGGCTGATACTGATACACTCCATATTTATATGTTTTCCTTTTCCGTCTGCAAGGCGGCGGAGGGAGACGATGCGGCAGCATCGTTGACCGGCAGCAACGCAGCAGATGAAGATTCAGACAAACCATTCGGCGAAATGTAAACGGGGCGGTGCACTAGCAGGTCGCCCCGCCCTTTAAATGCAGGCTGGCCCCGATAATTTCGTCCTTCCTGGTCAAAATCTCGTCAGACATAAGCTGTGCCTGTACGTTCTCAAACCCGATTCTGGCAATGGTATCCGCAAACCGCTCCCCCGTCTGGCCCTGCTCCCGGAACAGGAGAATGGATTTCTCCAGAACGGAAAGCACTTCCTCCTCGCTCAAAAATACCTTATCCAGCTTCTGTCCCTGAGCAACCCTTTTTCCCCAGCGCCCGCCGATATAGACGCGGTATCCATAGGTACTCTCCTCCGCGGCCCTGAAGGGACATTTGCCCACGCAGCGCCCACAGTTATTGCACTTGTCAGGATCGATCACCAGCTTTCCGTCCGTCACCCGGGACGCCCCCACAGGACAGGCCGTCGACACCTGGCATTTTCCGCAGCCCCGGCATTTTTCCAGATCCACTATGGGAACCCGCTGTCCCACAATGCCGAAGTCGTTCAGATCCGGCTTCACACAGTTGTTCGGGCAGCCTCCCACCGCGATTTTGAACTTATGGGGCAGCTTGACCGACGAATAACCGTGATAAAATCTCTCGTGTATCGTCTCGGAGAGCCGGTAGGAATCCAGCAGTCCGTACTGGCAGGTGGTTCCCTTACAGGCCACCACAGGACGCACCTTAGAGCCGGTACCGCCGGTCTCCAGTCCCTCCTGGGCCAGAAATGCCCGCAGTTCCTCGATCTTGTCATAGGGGACCCCCACGATCTCCAGGGTCAGGCGGGTGGTCATGACCACGTCTCCGCTGCCGAACCGTTCTGCCGCTTCCGCTATTTTTTTATGCTCCGCCGTGGTGATTTTACCGTTTCTGGTGATCACCCGCACATTGAAATTATTTGTTCCCTTGTTGTGCAGACATCCAAGCGCTTTCACCCGGGTAATCTCTTCCGGGGTAACCGTGACCGTCCCGGGCTTGCCCTCTGCCCTGACCACATTGAAAAATGTGGAGCCCTCCAAAACTTTCGTGTTGGTATAGCCGTACCGCCTCAGACGGTTCTGCAGCAGATAAGCCCTCTTGCCCTTTGCGCAGACCAGGAGCAGCTTCTCTTCTTTTCCCAGACCCGGCACTTCCCCTTTCACTTTCAGCAAATCCACATAGGTTGCGCCAGGAATGACAGGACCGGCGGGGTTGACATCGATCACCCGGTAGTCCTGTGCCTCGCCGGCCAGATACTGGGCCGGGGTAAAGCTGTCCAGATCCCCCTGCAACTTGTTCAGCAGCATGTGAACCGCCTGAACAAAGGGATGGATGGCCGTGGAAAACGGCGGCGCATAGGACAGATCCAGGCAGGTCATTTGTTCCAAAGTAGCTCCGAAGGTTACTGCCATCACGCCGATATCCGTCACCTTATCCACCGCTCCGGGACCCAATACCTGGAGTCCAAGCAGCCTGTGGCTGTTCTCATCCGCCACCAGCTTAATGGCAAACCAGGCGCTTCCCGGATAATAGTGGGCTTTGTCATCCGTCACCGCCAGGGCACAGATCGGGGTATACCCTGCGTTTCTGGCCTGTTCTTCACTAAGTCCGGTCCTGCCTCCGGAGAGGCCCGGCAGCTTTACCACACCGGTACCCAGCACGCCGGGATAAACCGCGTCCCTGCCACCCAGGGCCAGGGCCAGAGTACGTCCCTCCATATTGGCGGACGATCCCATGGGAGACCATTGTCTCTCCCCCGTGATACGGTTTTTTACCATGGCACAGTCTCCGGCAGCATAGACATCCGCCACATTGGTAGCCATCCTGTCGTCCACCAGGATAGTGCCCTTATACATTTCAATGCCCGTATCCTGCAAAAATCCCGTGTTGGGGCGTATCCCCATGGAAAGAATCACCACATCCGCAGGCAGCAGGCCCCTGTCTGTCCGCACGCCTTCCGCCTTCTCCGTTCCCGTGACACCTTCCAGTTTCGTGGACGTCATCACCCGAATTCCTTTTTTGGCCAGGTGACGCACGGCATAGTCTGCCATTTCCCCGTCAAAGCCCGGCATGATCTGGGGCGCCATATCGATTACCGTCACGGCCAGCCCCTTCTCCATCAGGTTCTCCGCCACTTCCAGGCCGATGAAACCGCCGCCCACTACCACCGCGTGCTTCACACCGTCCCCGGCTATGTAGTCCCTGGTCTCGATGGCATCGTCCGGCGTGCGCATTACAAATACGCCCGGCAGATTCAGACCCGGCAGCGGCGGCACTACCGGGGAAGCTCCCACCGCCACAATACAGGCGTCATACTCATAGAATTCTTCCGCGCCGGTGCGGAGATTCCTGGCTGTCGCTCTCCTGCCTTCCGTATCCAGCGCCACTACCTCTCTCTGGGAATATACCAGAGCACCGGTGAGGGCGCTGTACTTCTCCGGTGTATTTACGATCAGCTGCTCCCTCTCCGGAATAGAACCTCCCACATAATAGGGCAGGCCGCATCCCGCATAGGAAATATCCTTTCCCTTTGTAACGATGGTCACCTCTGCTTCAGGATTCACCCGCTTGAATTTGGCCGCCGCCTTTGTGCCTGCGGCAACGCCGCCGATTACCAATACTCTCATGTAATGCCTCCTCTTATTTAGATTGCTGCTTTCCGGTCTCGTTTATATAATCCCGAAATTTCTCAAAGTTTTCCGCTGTGGCCGCTGCCATATACCACTTCTGCAGGACTTCTTCCTTCTGCTCGCTCTCAATGCGCCCGCAGATATCCTCGGGGATTTCCCCAAGGCATCGCAGAAAGCCTCCCTGCAGTCCATAACCGCCTGGGTAATCGCTTCATCCCGAGCCCACCCAGCACACAGATATTCCTTAATCTGCTGAATAAACCGTGAATACTCGTACATCGGGCGGCACTCTTTCAACAGCTTATGTCCCGATGGCAGATTTATATTAATGAATTTCACCTCCAATTCTAACATAGGATGTTCTGTTTTTTCAAGAAAAGCATCGGAAAGATGTCTTACCGATACAGCACATAATCCTGTATCTCCCGCAGAAAGCCGCCTGTCTCCAAAGCTGACGCCGCCCGGGCAGGATATTCTTTTACAGAAACCCGCTTCTTTCCCGGGAAAATCCTGCCCCGGTGAAATGCCTCCGCAAACAGGCCCAGCATCCCTGATAAGTCAATATCTTCCGGCATCGTACTCTCCTGGTCCCCGCCGTCCTGCTGCCGCTCCGGCCCCAGCATGCGCAGCATCCTGCCCTGCCGCTCGAACACCGCCACGGGCAGGCCGTCCCGGAATGCCGCCACCGTCCCCGGCACATTGATAAAACTCCGCTCCGGTTCATGGGCCAGCAATTTTCCCCAGGGCTGCATGGGATCGGCGGCGTTTAACCAGCATGGTTCCGCCAGCGGATGCATCAGCCGGGCCGTTACGGCCTCGAAGTCCTGCCCCCGGATAAACTGCGCCCCGGAAAAGCCTCTCACAAAATACCCCCGCCTTACCTGCCCCGTGTACTCCTGCACCCGCAGAATCTTCAACGCCTCCTGCCAGGGAAGCCCCCATGCGGCAGCCGTCTCCCGACACAATACCAGATAGCGGTCAAAGCATCTCTCCAGCTGCTCCTCTATGGGCAGGGGGCGCAGAGGTCTCACCAGATCAAACCGACCGGCCTGCAGCACCTTGACCCGGGCCCCCACCCGCCGCCTTGCCGCCGCTTTCTGAAGTTTCTCCCGGCCCAGCCACTGCCGCACCGGCACAAAGCTGTCCGCGCAGACCACTCCCTTTTCCAGCAGGGAAAGCAGCGTGTCATGAAGGGATTCCCCCTCCAGCACATGCCCCAGTGCCTGGGGAAAACTGGCCCCCCGCCGGGCCAGCGCCTCCGCCACCCGCCTTTCTTTGTCGGACAACTCCTCCCAGGGAATCTGGAGCTCCCGGTCCCAGTCGATCTCCTCTGCCGGGTCAAAGCGGAGCCTGCCGCCTTCCTCCATATGCCAGAAATATGTTCCCTGCGCGAGTAATGCGTCCAAAAGCCCCTCCCGATAGCCCCCCACCCTGGCAGGCAAAACCAGTTCCTCCCAGAGGGCCGCAGGCAATGCCAGGCCCGCAAGGGATCTGAGGGTCTCCCCCAAAGCCTCCTGGGGAGGAGCCGATCGCTGTATGCGGGACAGAAGCAGCGCCGCATAGTTCTCCGGCGGACAGGTGCCGATCTCCTCCCGGCGGTTTTTCAGGGTGCGGATTCTGGCACGCCTGTACACCTGGGCATGATAATACACCTTTTCCATACGGGCGGCTGCCTGGGCTTCGCCCTCCCGGGCCTCTGACACCTCCCGGGCCTCCTCCCGGCTGCACAGCTCTTCCTGGGCCACTGCCTCCTCCCGGCGACATAATTCCTCCAGCACCTGCCGGGTCTCCTCTTCTGTCCAACCGTACCGCCGGGCGGTCTGACCTACAGTGGCCCCGCCCCGGTAGCGCAGCATCCGCCGCACGATATCCGCCGCCCCGCTTCGGGCCGGACCAAGCGCTTCCTCATACTGCGCCTGCTGCTCCGCAGCGATCCAAAGCCCCTGCTCCAGATACAGGACGCGCCCCTCTTCGGCCAGCTTCTCCAGCCACTCCACGGGCATCTCCAGTTCTCCGGCGGTCAGATCCCCCTCTGTCATCAGCAAGGTATGAAGTTCCCTCTCGTCCCGGGGGAGCCTGCCCCTCTCCTGTACCTGGTCCAGTTCCTCCCGACCGGGCCGCACCAGTTCCTTTTCGTTCTTCAGCGCCTCCTCCACAGCCGCCTGGACACCCCTGGGGGTGGGGGCGTAATTATACATCTCTGCCGCTTCCTGGCTCCACTGCAGCGGCAGAGACATGGGAGAGGCGGTGTCCGTATATATCTCCCGCACCCGGATCTCCCCGGCCTGCACTTTTTCCAGAATCTCCCGCACCCCAGCCACGTCCCAGAGTTGACGCATACATTCCCGCCGGGTCTCCCGCATCAGCGGATGGTCCTTCTCCCGCACCACCTGATCCAGCATTTCGGCGCCGCGCAACCGCTGCATCCACAGAGGCTGCCTGCCCTTTCCCCGCACCCCCATCATCAGCGCCCTGCCGCAGTTGTAGCGGAAAGCAATGTTAAACAGGGGCGTGGAGGGCAGCAGAGCCGCCAGCACTCCCTCGGCCGCCTCCGCGTCCACCCGGTACAGCAATCCCTCCGGCAGGCCGTTCTCCCCGTAGGTGTACAGCAGAAATCCGTCCTCCTCGTCCACGCTGCCCACATTCTCACCCATCTCCTGTTCGGCCTTCCGGGCCGCCAGCAGGGCCAGGGGGCTGTTGATCTGGCGCCCGAAAACAGAATGCACCATCATCTGGGTGTGACCTGCCTGATCCATGAAATGTTCCACCAGAATCGTTCTGTCGTCGGGCAGGCCCCCTGTGGCGTCAATCTGCCGCCGCAGATATCCCCCGGCCAGTTCCGTCGCGGATTCGTCCAGTCCCAGCCCCTCCAGAGCCGCCTCCAGCCGTCCCTCCTGCTCCGCCTCCGAAAAGGCCCTGAGCATTCTGCCAAAGGCCATCCCCGTCTCCAGACTCCTCCCTTTCAGATCCCCATGCCAGAAGGGCAGCCTGGCCCCCTCTACCGGGGCCTGCACCACCGTCACCGTATCCTTGCTGATTTCCGTCACCCGCCAGGCGAAGGCCCCCAGCAGGAAACGGTCTCCCTTCTGGGTCTCATAGACAAATTCCTCATCCGCCTCCCCCACTTTTACACCGTCCTGGGTGCGCACCGTGTACATGCCCCTGTCCGGGATGGTTCCTCCTGCGGAGACGGCCAGCATCCTGCTGTAGCCATCCCCCTCCACACTCCCGTGAATCCGATCGTACAGAATCCGGGGCCGCACCGGAATCTCCCGGCGGTGCTCATAATCCCCGGCCAACATCTCCAGCACCGCCTCCACATCCGCCCTTGTCACATGCCGGAAGGGCCACGCCCGGGGCAGAATCTCCAGAACTTCCTCCACCTGGTAGGGCTTAAAAGCCGCCATGGAGACCAGATGCTGGGCCAATATATCCAGGCAGCCCTCCGGAGGGTTCAGCTTTTCCACCCTGTTTTCTCTGGCAAGCTGGGCAGTCATGCCGCAGAGCACGCATTCCGCCGCGGTTCTGGGAAACAGATACATGACGCTGGTACGGGAGGGATTGTGCCCGGCCCGGCCCAGCCTCTGCAGGGTACTGGAGATCGTGCGGGGACAGCCCACCTGCAGCACCTGGTCGATCTCCCCCACGTCGATTCCCAGTTCCATGGAGGAAGTGGCGCATAAAAGACGCAGCCGTCCTTCCCGCAGGGCGGTTTCTGTCTCCTGGCGCTGCTCCCGGGCCAGACTCCCGTGGTGTACCTGGGCAAATGCCTCTCCCCCCAGCAGATTCACGTAATAGGCCAGCTTTTCCGCATACCGCCTGCCCTCCACAAAGGCGATGACACTGCGGCTGTTCTGACAATACTGATACACCAGCGCTGCCAGTTCCTGCCATATGGGGTCCTTCCGTTTTTTCCGGGCATCCGCGTAGGGGCCCAGGATCCGGAGACTCACCTCCTTTTCCATGGCGGGAGCCGCCACCGTCACCGCCTCCGGAGCCAGATAGCGGGCTGCCCGGTCCAGAGGCGCAATGGTGGCGGACAGGCCGATGCGCTGTAAATGTCTGCCGCACAGGGCGTCCAGCCTGGCCAGGGACAGCATCAGATGCGCTCCCCTCTTGGTGTCGATCAGTGCATGCAGTTCGTCAATAATGACGGCCCCGGCAGTACAGAGCACATTCTGGCCCGTCTTGCTGGTCAGCATCAAGTACAGGGATTCCGGGGTAATAATCAGGATGTGGGGCGGTTTTCGCACCATCTGCTGCCTCTCCCGGGGGGTGGTGTCCCCGGTGCGGACAGCTACGGAGAGCAGTTCCTGCCCCCCGATCCCCTCCAGGGGCTTTCTCAGGTTCTCCCGGATATCCGCCGCCAGAGATTTCAGGGGCGACACATACACAAGCTGCAGTTCCCGGGGCAGTTTCCCTTCCATGGCCCGGGTCTTCAGCCTGTCCAGGAACACCAGAAAGGCCGACAGCGTCTTGCCCGTCCCGGTGGGGGCGGACACCAGCACATGCCCCCCTGCGGCGATGGCAGGCCAGGAAGCCTCCTGCACCCTTGTGGGCTCCCCCAGTTTTTCCCGGAACCATCCCGCCGTCCCGTCGCTGAATAATTGCAGGCAATCCTTCATAGTCTACCCCTTTCCCGCACATCCCTGCCCGGCTTTGGCCGGATCGGATTTCTGCCCCTACTTTTGGAATTGATTATACAGCTTTTAATACCTGTTTTCAATGCCCCCCATCATAGCAAAAAAACAGTAGACTTTTGAGTTTGGGGTTGCTATAATAAAAAGGAATGCATACAAAGAGTTTTGCAGACTTTACTTATGCTGAATTAACTAAGAGTTTACTGAAGGAAGAAAATATTCTCAGATTCATCATCATCTCAGCAGGAAACAGATCCCCCACATGCAGCGAATGGTTCGTGGAACCATTTGGGGCTATGGCGTAGGATCAGCGGTCAGAAAACGTTTTCCCTGCCTACAGGGACTGGCGCCGCACCCTATCGCATATCCAAGGAGAACGTGATAATAGATATGGGCAATCAAAATTCAAAAAATAAACCGGGGGAACTGCGCTTTCCCATGGTGGAAAATTCCGAGTATCGGGCAGCGCAGAATCAGGAAATCAAGCTGGGAACCGAGCAGGGACTGGATGTATCCGTTTACTCCAACCCCGAGTTTAACTGGCTGCAGATGGAGCAGATCCGTATCGGACTGAAAGACAAGGTCAATGTCTCCCTGTACGCCAATCCCGCCTACAGCTACGACACCATGAGGCAGATCCGGCTGGCCCTCTATTCCACCATAGACCTGATCCCATACCTGCAGAGGGGCTTTACCGATGATGCCCTGGAAGAGATTCGGCTGGCCCTTTTGGATAAGCTGCCCATTGATACCTGGCTTCGGGACGACATGTGCGCCCCCCAGATCCGTGAGATCCGGATCGGTCTGTGTGAGCAAATGGACGTTTCTGTCTATTCGGATACCCGGTTCAACTGGATGCAGATGCAGGAAATCCGGCTGGGACTGGAAAAAAAGCTGAATGTGTCACTCTATGCCAACCGTCTGCTGAGCCATACCCAGATGAAGGAGATCCGGCTGGGACTGGAGGCAGGTCTTGATGTGTCCTCCTACTGCGGGCTGATTCATTCCGCCACGGACATGAAAGAGAAACGTTTGGCTCTGATCAGCGGAAAAACCTCCAAGACTTCCCTGGTGGACGACAAAGATTCCCTCCTGAACTCCCTTCGTAAAAATGAATTTGTGATTTCCATAGAGGACAACGGCAATAAAGCATACGCCTATATCCCCTGGGTACCCGGCAATATGGTCTCCAAGGAGGATATCTACAACGACCTGCAGCGGCGCGAGATTGTATTTGGAATCAAGCACGAAGCCATTGCGGAGTTGATTGACAAAAAGCGCATGAACGAAAAGGTGCTGATTGCCGAGGGCGTTCCCGCCCGGAAGGGCAAGGACGGCTGGTTTGAATTCTTTGTCCGGCTCGACATGCCCCGCATCCCCGCTCCTCTCCCGGACGGCGGCGTGGACTATGTCAATATAGAGGCCTTTGAAATGGTGGACGAGGGTGAAAAGATTGCCCTCTACCATCCCGCCGAAAAGGGTTCCAACGGAAAGAACATCTACGGCGAAACCATTCATGCCGATAACGGGATGGATAAAAAGCCTCTGCGGGGGGAAGGGTTCCTGATCGCCCCGGACGGCGTGACCTACCTCTCCCGGATGAACGGCAAATTCGAATACCTCAACGGCCGGATTATAATCACCAACATGTTGGTGGTCAAGGAGGACGTGACTTCCGTCACCGGCAAACTGGAAGTAGACGGCTCCGTATACGTGATCGGCAGCATCTATTCCGGCGGATGCATTAAAGCCACCGGTGATATCATCATCGAACACAATGTGGAGATGGGACGGTTGATCGCAGGCGGCAACGTGATGATCAAGAAGGGAAGCTGTTCCCGGCACGACTGCTTCATCGAGGCCGGCGGAGAAGTCTCCGGCAGTTTTTTTGAAGCCGCCAACATCAATGCCAAAGGCAATGTAAAAGCCAACTATATCATGAACAGCAATATCAATACCATGGGCCGGGTGATCGTGTCCGGCAGCAAAGGCGTGCTTCTGGGGGGCAGAATCTGCGCCATGAGAGGTGTGGACACTTACAACCTGGGCAATACCTCCCATATAAAGACACTTCTGGAAGTGGGAAAAACCGAGATGTATGAAAAGGAGCAGGCCGCCTATGCGGAAAAGAGGGAGCAGCTTTTGAGGCAGTTGTCCGTTCTGGAGACAAAATGGAACAAATTCCTCCAGCTTATGGCAGCTAAGCAGGAAGTGTCGAAGGAAGTGATACGCAAGGTCCACGCCGCCATCATAGCCAAGGGCCATGAACTGGCTGAGCTGGACGCCGAGGTCTCCAAACTGGCCAATGCTATCACAGAACAGAACATGAAGGCCCCCGTCTGCGTCAAGGGCAAGGCTCACGGCGGCAGCGTCATCGTCATAAACGACATCTCTTATATGTTGTCATCGGAAATAAGCCGGGTGATTTTTAAACTCCGAAACAAACGCATCGCAATCGTCACTCTGTAAACAGCAGAAGAAAGTATGGGATAACAATGAAACGCGACACAGTATTAATCTTCGAGGACAACGCAATAGAACGGGAAATTCTGGCCGGTATATTCAGACCGGAATACAAGATATTGGAAGCCGCCAACGGCAAGGAGGGAATAGAGCTTCTGAACAGCCATTTCTCTTCCATCGCCGTGGTGCTGCTGGACTATCTGATGCCCGTGATGGACGGCTTTCAGGTATTGGACAGCCTGCAGAAGAAGAAAGTCCTGAACAAGATCCCCTTTATTATGGTCACCGGACAGGATTCCGCGGAATTTGAACGCCAGGGTTATGAATACGGAATCGTAAGCTATATCAAGAAGCCCTACCAGCCTGAGGTCATACATCAGGTGGTGAGCAACGCCGTGGGCTGGTTCCAATACAAGATGCAGTTGGAATTGGTGGTCAAAAAGCAGAACGACAATATCAAAAAACAGAACGATGTGTTGCGGCAGCAGGCTCAGGAACTGGGACAGCTGAATGAAATCCTCATCGAATCCCTGAGCAACATTGTGGAATTTCGGAATCTGGAGACCAAACAGCACATTAAAAGAATACGGGAATTCTCCCTGTGTCTGGGAAAGAGCATCATGAAGCTCTACCCGGAATACGAACTCACACCGGAAAAGCTGGTACAGATCGGATGGGCCTCCTCACTTCACGATATCGGGAAAATTGCCATCCCGGACAGCATTATCCTGAAGTCCAGCAAACTGACCCCCGATGAGTTTGAATTTATCAAATCCCACACCACCAAGGGAGCTGAAATCATCTCCCAGGCCATCCGGTTAAACGACAAGGCAGTTCATGACTACGCCTGTGACATTGCCAGGCACCATCATGAAAAATATGACGGAAACGGCTATCCGGACGGTCTGAAAGGGGATGAGATCAGCATTGCGGCGCAGATTGTCTCTCTGGTGGACGTGTATGACGCCCTCACCTCGAAACGGGTATACAAGGCTGCTTATGAGCCGGATAAGGCCTACCAGATGATTATCAACGGCAACAGCGGCACCTTCTCTCCCAAGCTGCTGAAGGCTTTCGCAGAGGCAAAGACGGAATTTGAGAACCTGCTTGTGATGTACCGGGATGAAGAATAAGAGACGGGCGGGCCGTGTGACAACACGGCCCTCTTTCTGTTTTCCGTATCTTTTAGTTGTGCAAATCCGCCGAATCCGCTATAATATCCACGGATGAGAACCCACCGATTTCCATAAGGAGTGTATAAGAGACATGAAAATCCTATTACAGAACCTGACCAAGAAATTCCCCGGCCGAGGCAAAAAATCCCCGGAGGAAGTCATTGCGGTAAACGATTTTACCTTCGAGATCCCTGACGGAAAGCTGATCGGCCTGCTGGGGCCCTCGGGCTGCGGTAAGAGCACAGCCCTGAACCTGATCTGCGGTCTGCAGAAGCCCACCGCCGGCAAAATCTTTTTCGGAGAGGACGATGTGACGGATCTGCCCCCGGAACACAGAGGCGTGGGTCTGGTGTTTCAGAACTATGCCCTCTATCCCCATCTCACTGTGTTGAAGAACATCACTTTTCCGCTGGAAAACCTGCGGGGGGCGGACAGGCTTACCAAGGAAGAAATGGAAAAAAGAGCCCTGGAAGCCGCCGGGCTGGTACAGCTGGAGGGCCTGATGGACAGAAAGCCCAGCGAACTCTCCGGCGGCCAGCAGCAGCGGGGGGCCATCGCCAGAGCCCTGGTAAAAACCCCAAAGGTACTGCTGCTGGACGAACCCCTGTCCAATTTAGACGCCAGGCTGCGCCTGCAGACCCGGGAAGAAATCCGCCGAATCCAGCGCCAGACCGGCGTAACCACCGTCTTTGTCACCCATGATCAGGAAGAAGCCATGAGCATCTCGGATATGATTGTGGTGATGAAGGAAGGGGTGGTCCAGCAAATCGGCAAGCCCCAGGAGGTCTATGACCAGCCGGTGAACCTGTTTGTGGCTAAATTCCTGGGAACGCCGCCCATCAATGTATTCCGGGGTAAGGTATCCGGCGGAAGGCTTTATATCGGCAGCGAAGCCGTCCTCTCCCTTTCGGATGTGCCGGATCAGGAAGTCACCCTGGGCATCCGCCCGGAAGGCTTTATCTTACGGGAAGACGGCCCTCTGACCTGCGACCTTACCCGGGTAGAAGTCATGGGCCGGGATGTGAGTGTGGTGTCCACCCATCCCTGCTCCGAAAACCTGTCCATCCGCTCCATCATCAACGCGGAAAACACGGTGGACCCGGACGCGGAAAAAGTGCGCTTCGCCCTGAAGCCCCGCAAACTTTACCTGTTCCACCCCCGGACCGGAGAGCGGATTCCCTTTACCGCCGAATAAGTACCGAAACTTCTATCCCCAGAACCAAAAGGAGACCCAACCATGGAAAATAAAAATGCGAAAGGGTGGCTCTACCTGCTGCCCGCTTTCCTCTTCCTGGGCGTGTTCATGATCTACCCTCTGATCGACGTGTTCGTGTACTCTTTCGAAGAGGGATACAATTCCGCGTCCCAGACCTTTTCCGGCACAGGGCTTTACAACTACTCCTATGTGCTCCACGACCCGTACTTTCTTCAGGCAGTTCAAAATACACTGATCCTGGTGGCTATCACGGTGCCCCTCTCCACCGGGCTGGCGCTGTTGATCTCCGTGGCTCTCAGTTCCATAAAGCCCCTGCGGGATCTGTTTCAGACCGTGTACTTTCTGCCCTATGTGACCAACACTCTGGCGGTGGGCCTGGTATTCATGATCCTGTTCAAAAAGACCGCCTACTCCGACGGCCTGGTGAACCTGCTGCTGCAGTTTTTCGGAGGCAGTTCCATAGACTTCATAGACGGCCCCTACTGGGCCAAGATGTTTGTGCTGTGCTTCTACACCGTCTGGGTGGTCATGCCCTTCAAAATCCTGATCCTGACCAGCGCCCTGGCCTCGGTGAACCAGGTCTACTACAATGCGGCCCGGGTGGACGGAACTCCCCGATGGCGTATTTTCACCAAGATCACGCTGCCCATGATCTCCCCCATGATCTTCTACCTGGTCATCACCGGCTTTATCGGCGCTTTCAAGGCTTACAGCGACGCGGTGGCTCTGTTCGGCACAGATCTGAATGCGGCGGAGATGAATACCATCGTGGGCTATGTCTACGACATGCTCTACGGTAACAGCGGCGGCTACCCCTCCTATGCGTCGGCGGCGGCCATCCTTTTGTTCGCCATCGTGCTGACCATCACCTGTATCAATCTGCTGGTGAGCAGAAAACATGTGCACTATTAGAGATCTCGGAGGCGCAAACCATGAGTAAAAACACAGAGTATCAGAAAATAGAACGGCGCGCCCGGACAGGCCGTATCTTCTCCAATATTGTAATTTACACCCTGCTGGCTCTCTGGGGGCTGGTGGTGCTGTTCCCCTTCTACTGGATGCTGCTGACTTCGGTGAAAAGCTACGGTTCCTACAATGCGGAGCATGTACCCTCCTTTTTCACCCTGTCCCCCACCCTGCAGAACTATGTGGACGCCTTTACCACCGTAAACCTGGGAAAATATCTGCTGAACACTTTGGTCTTCACCCTGGCCACCACCGCCATTATGCTGGTGGTGATCACCCTGTCGGCCTTCGCCTTTGCCAGACTGGAATTCCGGGGAAAAAATCTGGTGTTCACCCTGTTTCTGTCTCTGATGATGATTCCAAACGAACTGGTTATCATCACCAATTTTACCACTGTCACCGACTTGGGATTGCGCAACACCTTCCTGGGACTGATCCTGCCTTCGGTGACTTCGGTATTTTATATTTATCTGCTAAAGGAAAATTTTGCCCAGATCCCGGACGAACTCTATTACGCCGCCAAGGTGGACGGCACCTCGGATCTGCGCTATCTGCGCCGGGTGATGATTCCCATATGCAGGCCCACACTGATCACCATCATCATACTGAAAATCATCGAGTGCTGGAATTCCTATGTGTGGCCCCGGCTGATCACCGATGATCCCGACTACTACCTGGTCTCCAACGGCATCCAGGAGATCCGGGAGAACGGCTTTGGACGAGAAAACATCCCCGCCATGATGGCCGCCGTGGTGGTGATTTCCGTGCCGCTGATCCTTCTGTTTCTGATCTTCCGCCGGAAAGTCATGGCAGGCGTGGCACGGGGAGGCACCAAGGGGTAGGGGAACTCCGAAGGAATGCTCCCGAAGGGTATGAAGTAAAACTTCCAAATATTGATTGAGGGTATATTTATGAAAAAGGGAAAAAAGAAAATATGTTCCAGGCTGGCGTTGCTGCTGGTTCTGATGGGGGCGCTGCTTTCTCAGACCGGCTGTCATGGTTCCAGGGGAATGGCGGCCTTTGAGATTCCGGAGAATTTTGACAGTTCCCGGACGTATGAGATCACTTTCTGGGCCAAAAACGATACCAACAAGACCCAGACCGATATATATAAAAAGGCCATTCAGGATTTTCAGGACTTGTATCCCAATATCACAGTGAATCTGCGGCTGTACACGGACTATGGCCGGATCTACAATGATGTGATCACCAATATCTCCACAGGAACTACCCCCAATGTGTGTATCACTTATCCCGACCATATCGCCACCTATCTCACAGGCACCAATATCGTGGTGCCGCTGGAAGGGCTTTTCGCGGATGAGCGCTATGGACTGGGGGGCAGCGAACTGCGCTTTGAAGGCCCCGCCCAGGGAGAGATCATTCCCCAGTTTCTGGAGGAGTGCGCCTTCAATGAACATTACTATGCCATCCCCTTCATGCGTTCCACAGAAGCCTGCTATGTGAACAAAACCTATGTGGAGGCCCTGGGTTACAGCCTGCCGGAGCAACTGACCTGGGATTTCGTCTGGGAGGTGGCCGAAGCCGCCACCGCCAAGGACAGCCAGGGGACATATCTGGTAAACGGTCAAAAGGTCATGATTCCTTTTATCTATAAGTCCACGGACAATATGATGATCCAGATGCTGCGGCAGAAAGGCGCGGGATACTCCACCCCTGCCGGAGAGATCCGGATCTTCAACGACACCACCCGGGAGCTGCTGTACACCGTGGCCGAGCATGCCGGGACCGGGGCTTTTTCCACCTTTAAGATTTCCAGCTATCCGGCCAATTTCCTGAATGCGGGACAATGTGTGTTTGCCATTGACTCCACCGCCGGGGCCACCTGGATGGGCACCCATGCTCCCCTGTCGGACATCAGTGAAGAGGCGCTGGTGGAATTTGAGACGGAGGTGTACCCCATCCCCCAGTTTGACACAGACCATCCCCAGATGATTTCCCAGGGACCCTCCGTGTGTATCTTTAATAAGCCGGACTGCCAGGAAGTACTGGCCTCCTGGCTCTTTGCCCAGTATCTGCTTACCAACGAGGTACAGACCGCCTATGCGGAGACGGAAGGCTATGTGCCCGTCACCTCCAGAGCCCGGGACAGCGCCCAGTATCAGGATTATTTGAGCCGCTGCGGAGAGGACAACAACCTGTACTATGATGTGAAGATCAAAGCCTCCCGGCTGCTGCTCTCCCATGTGGAAGATACTTTTGTCACACCGGTATTCAACGGCTCCACCTCCCTGCGGGACGCAGCCGGCCAGATGATCGAGAACGTGACCAAGTCGGTGAACCGCCGGGAGACGGTGGACGATGCCTATATGGACAAACTCTACGGGGATGTGACCTCTCTGTACCGCCTGCAGAGTACCATGCAGACCTCCACGGACAGGAAGGAGCTGGGCCCCCTGCCTCCCATGGCCGCCGCCCTGCTGGGCGGACTGGGAGTTACCTGGGCACTGATTGGTGTATATGTAGTACGGGAAGCAATGAAAAACCGTAAAAAAAGGCAGAATACCCATTGATTTATCGACATTTTGAGGTATAATAGCATTGGTTACCAAAAATCTTATGCGTTATAAGAAAAGAGGAGAGACTTATGAAAAAATGTTTTATTGCAACCCTGGCGCTGACTTTGGTATTGGCCCTGGCCGGATGCGGCAATAACGGAAACGGCGGCACGGACGAGAAGTCCGAGGGCGTCATGACCTATGCCGAGTACGAAGCCGCCGCTCTGGACACCCAGGTGGTGATCGAGGCCTATGTGCAGGCAAAGCAGTCCTGGTGGGAGAATCAAGCCACCGTGTACGCTCAGGATAAGGACGGCGCTTACTTCCTGTACAACATGGCATGTTCCGAGGAAGATTACGCCAAGCTGACCACCGGCACCAAGATCAAAGTGACAGGCTACAAAGCCGAGTGGTCCGGAGAGGTGGAAATCATCGACGCCACTTTTGAGATCATGGATGGCAATTATGTGGCCGAAGCCGCAGATGTAACTTCCCTGCTGGGCACCGATGACCTGATCAAGCGTCAGAACCAGTTTGTCAGCTTCAAGGGCATGACCGTGGAGGACGCAGGCAACGGCAGCGCCTTTATGTATAACTGGGACGGCTCCGGCGAAGAGGGCAGCGACCTTTACTTCAACGTTTCCCTGAACGGCAATACATACACCTTCACCGTGGAATCCTATCTGTGCGGCCCCGACACCGATGTGTACCAGGCTGTAAAGGCTCTGGAGATCGGCCAGACCGTGGATATGGAGGGCTTCCTCTACTGGTACAACGGCGTGAATCCCCATATCACTTCCGTAACCGTAAAGTAAGTTAGACTTTTGTCAGACTTTTAATTCAAAAAACCGGGCAGCTTATTTCCATAAGCTGTCCGGCTTTTTATTTGCACCCATAGTCTGAACTGTCCCCTGTAAGCCATCCGCTTATCGGGCCGATGCTCCGGGGCCGCGGCGCGATATGCTTTTCTGCTCCCGCAGCCATTCCCGGAACTGCGGCAGCGCCCCAATCCCCTGCTCCGTCACCGGCTTAATCCATTTTCCGGAAGCGGTATACCGGGTCTCCACCAGAAGCCGGATGATCTCATCCGTATACACAAAGGCGAACACTGCCAGAAACGGCAGGCGCAGCACCATACCCGCAATCCAGGTGGCAGGCACACTGATGAGGAACAGGCAGCTTACCTCCAGCACCGTACCGAATACCGCCTCTCCTCCGGCCCGGTAAGATTCGTTCATGATATAGTTGCAGGTTCGTATGGTACCGAAAGCCAGATAAATCAGCAGCATAAATTTCCCATACTCCAGGGCTGTGGTTCCCAGCCCGAAAAGCCCCAGAATGGGCCGGTTCAGCAGCGTCATCACTCCCACCACCCCAAACGTAACCATGGGACAGAACAGGGAGGATTTGCGGCAATAGTTGTAGGCCCTGGGCAGATGCCCGGAACCCACTTCCTTGCCGATGATCACGCTGGCCGCATTGGATAGCCCGCCGAAAAAGGCGTACACAAAGCCCTCGCATACCCGGAATGCCGCCATGGCCGCGATGGCCGGCTCGTCCTGATGCCCGATCACGATGTTGATGATCATCTGACCCACGCCGTAGAGCATCTCATTGGCCAGTATGGGCAGACATTTGGACAGATAGGCCCCGATAAATTCCCTCTGAAATCCAAACATTTGCTTCATTCGTAACCGAATCTCACACTTGGACACCAGCAGGAAAATCACCAGCAGAACCAGGTTCACGATCCCTGAAGCCAGCGTGCCCACAGCCGCGCCTGCCACCCCCATCTTGGGCGCGCCGAAGCGGCCATAGATCAGAACCCAGTTCAGCGCAAAATTCACCAGCAGCGAAGCGATGGAGCAGAATAGCGGCGCTTTCACCCGCTCCGTGGCCCGCATGAAAAAGCTGACCAGCACGGCGAAAACCTGCAGGGGATAGGCAAATCCCACGATGCGGATATAGGGCGCTCCCATCTGTATGATATGCTCCTTGTCCGTGTAAATTCCCAACATAAAAGCCGGATTGGTGACTGCCGTCACTGCAAACAGCGAGCCTACAATGGTCATGAAGATGAAAGTCACCCCGAAAGTCTGATTGATGCCCTTCTCGTTTCTGGCTCCCCAGTACTGGGCGAAAAACAGCATGGCTCCCCCGGCAAATCCCCAATAGCAGGAGAAAAAAAGGGAACTGATCTGAGAGCAGATGCCCACCGCTGCCACCGCCAACTCTCCCATGCTGCCAATCATAATTGTGTCCACCATACCGGCGGTGGTGGACAGAAGGTTCTGCAGCGCCACCGGAAACGCAATGGCCATCATCAGTTTCAGGAAGGACGGCCATGTAATTTTCTCATTTGACATAATTACTCCTCTCCAGCATCTATGTCTCACTTTCACAAATACTGACAATGCGGTACTAATTATAGCATGGCCCGCATATATTATCTATGGGGAATTGTGCTCTTTTTATTCCGATTCACGCTTCCCCTATTGGACAAGTTTCATGCCTCCATAGCCAATACAGTGACAGGGAGCAGATATCAGATGAGACAGAAGAAACGTTTTATTTGGACGGCCGGAATTCTGGCCGTTCTGGCATCGGTTTTTATGGCAGCCCCGCCCATCATGGCACGGATGGGAAAAGCAAGTCTTCTTAAAAATGCATCCTCCCGGATGCCGCAGTTCTCCGATGAGGCAGAGCCGCCCCCGGCGGAGGAAGCATGGGAAGAGGACTGGATCCGCTATCGCGGAAAGGTCTACGACTACAACGAAAATATCCTCACCTTCCTGTGCATGGGGATTGATGTGGATGAAGAACTCAGCCAGCATCAGCAGGGCTGGGATTCCGGCCAGGCAGACGCCATTTTTCTGTTGGTGCTGAATCCCGATACCCGGCAGATGTCCGTTATCGCCATAGATCGGAACACCATGACGGATGTGGACATGTATGATCAGGAGAATCGTTTTCTGGGTACCGTACAGGCCCAGATCAACCTGGCTCATGGCTATGGAGACGGCAGGGAGGAAAGCGCCGCAAATCAGGTCAAAGCAGTCTCCCGTTTAATGTATGAACTGCCCATCCACGGTTACTTCGCCATCAATCTGCCTGCAATCTACATACTCAACGACCTCATAGGGGGTGTGGATGTGACGATCCCACAGGATTTCACCCCTGCATTTTTTCCCTATGCCCCAGGAGAGACCGTACACCTGGACGGAAACCTGGCCTATTTTTTTGTCCGCTACCGGGATGTGAATGTGGCTGAAAGCGCCAGAATGCGCCTGGGACGACAGAAGCAATATCTGCTGGCCTATGTGGAAAAGGCAAAGCAGGAATTCGCCAGGGATATCACACTTCCTTTAAAACTTTTCAATGCAATCGCCCCTTCCATGGTCACAGACATTACCGCCGATGAGGCCGTGTATCTTGCAGGGGAAGCCGCAGAATACACGTTTTCGGAAGACGATCTGATCCTGCTGCCCGGCGTCACAGACACCTCCGGGGAATTTGACCAGTTCCATGTGGACCAGGACGCGTTAAAACAGATTATTATAGATGTGTTCTATACCGAAAAAGAAGGAATATAATCATGAAGAAAAGAAACTCTTTTGTCTATCTGCTGCTGGCCGGTGTATGCCTGCTGGTCATGGCAGCGGCAATCGCTTTTATTATAAAATACTATGCGGACAATCGCCGGGAGGAAGCGGTATACGAGTCCCTGCAATCCGCGGCAGCCGGGCTTCCCACATCCCCCCTCGGTCCGCAGGCGGAGGCTGAACCCTCCCCCGCCCCCCAGGCGTTCGGACCCGCCTCTGATCCGCAGATATCCTCCGCCCATATGGCATCGCCCAGTCCCGGGCCGGATATCCCTGATGACGAGGCTCTTCTGCGCACTGTGGATTTCACTGCGCTCCAGGAGGAAACCAACGCCCACATTTACGCCTGGATCTCCATTCCGGGCACCCGGATTGACTATCCCATGCTGCAGCATCCATCGGACAACACCCACTACCTGAACCATAATCTGGACGGTTCCAGGGGGTATCCGGGCTGCATTTACACCGAAAAGGAAAACGCTGCGGATTTTTCCGATTTCAATACTGTGATATATGGCCACAACATGAAAAACGGATCCATGTTCCATGACCTGCACAATTATGAGGATGAGACATTTCTGCCGGAACACCCTTATGTGTATATCTATACCCCGGACCGGGTACTGCGGTATCGGATCTTTGCCTCCTATCGCTATGACGACCGGCATTTGCTGTACTCTTTTGACTATGCCACCGAGGAGGGCCGCAGCGGATATTTAAACGAGATACGCGGCATACGCAGCATGTCCGCCGTGCTGGATGACCAGGTGGAAGTCACTGCACAGGACCGCCTGGTCACTCTGTCCACCTGTGTAAGCGGCCGCGCCGAAAACCGTTATCTGGTACAGGCCGTGCTGGTGGACGATATACCTGTTTCCGATATTAACGATTTGTTAATATATACAACCATGGGACAATGAAAAATAAGGAGGATTTCAGACATGAAAAGATTTTTAGCATTATTGTGCGCAGGCATCATGGCATGCAGCATGAGCATGATGACCTTTGCGGCTCCCAGCCAGACCACCGGCAACACAACGGACAACGCCACCGGCAATGGCAGCCAGACCACTTCCACCGCCACTGGCGGCAGTACATCCACTGCAGACACCAATGGCCGCTCCACTGTGGACGGCGTAAAAGTATGGAGCAACATTGTGATAGACGGCGTTGAGGTAAGCAACGCTTCCCTGTCCGTAGAAGGGCTTCCCGCTTCTTCCGAAGCCGCAACGGCCGCAGTGGCATGGGCTGCCGCCAACAAAGGGACTATCCTGCAGATGGTTGATGTAAAACTCTCTGCCGCTTTTGGCAAAGTCACCATTCCCTTCAATCTATCCAATGTGATGGAAGGCCAAAATATCATTATTTTGCACTTAAAGAAGGACGGTCAGTGGGAGCAGATCATTCCGGACAAAGTGGAGAACGGCATCGTGACTGCAACCTTTAATTCCCTGTCTCCCGTTGTCTTTGTATCCCTTGGCAAGACGCCCGTCAAGGCTCCCAAGACAGGTGATACGCCGATGGTTCCCTTCGCAGCCGCAGCCGCCGTTATGGCCGGTACAGGAGCCGTATTCGCAACCAGGAAGTTTTTCCGCTAAACATTTTTAGTCTCTTATTGCCCATGGTTTCCGCCGTCCTGCAAAGACGCCGGAAAAACGCTCCCTGCCTCCGGGTTTATCGCCCGGAGGCAGGGAGAAAATTTAACTGCATTTGCAGAACTCATATATGCCGATCCCTGTAGCCAATGACAGGTTCAGGGAGTCAATGGTGTGAGCATGGGGAATCACCACGCTTTTTCCCAGGTTCAGATAACCGTCATCCAGCCCTTTTGCCTCATTTCCGAATATCAATGAGAACGCCCTGCCCTTGGGATGGCTGAAGCTGCCCAGTGGGTGTATTCCCTTGAGCATAAAGGGATAATTCTCCCTCTCCTCTCCATATTTCCGATAATACTGTTCAAAACAGGGAAAGCATTCTAATTCCGTCTGAAAGATGGCTCCCATGGAGGCTCTGACAACCTTGGGATGAAAAATATCAACTGCCGGCTCGATAACCGCCAGATTCGTAATCCCAAAACCCACACAGGTCCTGATAATGGTGCCCAGATTTCCCGGATCGCCCGGATTCACCAGCACCACATGATTGACACCATGTTTCAACACACAGTGATATTTCCGGAAAACCCCCAGAACAATACAGTTCTCCTTATCGCGGGCCCTCTCAATATGCCGGTCACTACATACCATTTTCACTCCTGCCCTGTCACATTCCCGGTTCAGTTTATCCAGTATTTCCTCTTTGGCATCCGAATGCGCCAGGATCATTTCCACCGTCTCCGGCCTGGTTCGCAGCAACTCAAATGTGGGAAAGGAACCGAAACTGTATGAATAATTGTCCCTTTTTCTATACTTTTTGATATCGTCTACAGTCATGGGTTTTCTCCATATTCTATCATTAAAGATATACCTTCAAGTAAACTATATCTCATAAATCCGTATATTTCGAGTCCGCAAAACAGCTATACCTGTTTTGGAATACGATATTCCATACAAACGAAAAAAACGCCCGGAATCACGATTCCTCATTCCGGGCGTTTTTCTTTACTGCTTTTTCTGATAGATTATTTTTTTAATGGTACTGCCGGATAAGCCAAATTCTCCGGCCAATTCCTCCAGGGTCATACCGCTGCCATATAGTTCTCTGATCCGGCGGTTTCGCTCCAGATAAAACTTTTGCGAGCCGCTGACTGCGCCCCACCCCTGCTTTGCCTCAGACCTGGGGATATAGAGAAGTTCCCCTTCAATATAGCCCTGAATTTCCCGCAATAATTCGGAAGGTAATATTTCTGCTGCATTCTTGTATTTCATCTCTCCCACTCCTTATTTATTCAGTCAAATAAACAAGTGCGGAAACAGCAGATCATATAGCTTTATCAGCCCATGCGAAAATCTATATAACCGCTATTCCGCATGGGCACCATCTTTCACTGTATGACTAAATCCAAGTATGCATTCTTTCATTTTATCACCTCTTTCTCCCTACAGTTCCGGCTGTCCTCTGCAATCACAGGTTGTAACAGGTTATATCAATCATATTACACCCTGGACAGCCTCCGGACCAGTGGAAAGAATAAATATAATCGTTCTTGCCATTCCGGAACCGCTCTTTTAAGTCAACCGGCTGACAGGCATATACGCATATCCCGTCCCATGTTCAAAGGAATCAAATACTTCCAGTTCCTGGGCTCCGTTATCGGCCATTATGAAACCATGGGCCGGCATAAAAAAGTCTCTGATATACGCAAATAGTTCCCATATTTCACATTTTTCCTTTGCAATAAGTTGTGCTGTTCCCTTATCCGTATATGCTCTTATATACAAAGACGCAGGCATCTTATATACATCTACGCCCTCCGGTTGGTCTTCCGTGGTTACTTCCCTGACAGATCCAAAGGCCCGGCTGTCCTCATCCCGCCAGAAATTGACACTTAACTGAATATCTGTAAGCGGCAATACACTATCCTGAAGCAAGCGGAAAGTTGTTTGCTTTTCTTCCTCATCCAATGTATCAATCGCCTGATAAAATGCATCAATATCCTGGTATTCTTTTGCGTATAAAATTTTTCCGGCAAGAATGGTTTCCGGCTTTTCTATAATTTCAAATACGGCTCCGCCGATCTGAATGATCTCCACGATTCTCTCCGGGTTATCGCCTTCCGTATCCAATAGGGTATCCACGGAAGTGTGTAAAACTTTTCCCAACAGTTTCAGATTATATACATCCGGAAGGCATTCACCGTTTTCCCATTTGGAGATCGCCTGTTCAGAGACTCCGATTCTGAAGGCAATTTCCTTCTGTGTAAAATCTTTTGACTTACGAAAATATTTCAACCTCTTTCCAAACTCCACATGATTAAGCATCTTACAACCTCCTCTAATTACTGCTCTTTCATAAATACTATAAGTCAAAGGATTACAGAATACAATTCGAAATCTGTTTATGAAAAAACAAGAGGACTCAACCAGAGGTTGTGCATTTTTTCGCTTACTTTTTTGCGTCCAGCCATTGCAGAACGCTTTGGGCGGCTTCCATGGGAGATTTATTATCTATATCCAATGTGGAAAAAGAAACTTCGCCTATTTTCTCATGGGTCCTGAAATATTCATTATATGCAACAGAACCCTGGATCCAGCCTTCATCCATAATTCCACGCCCTTCGGTCATTCTTTTCCGCAGGGCACTTTCACCGCAGGTCAGTGCCAGAACCCGGATTTCGCTGAAGAATTGAGCATGGTAGACCTGAAGTAATTTATCTATATTACCGGCCATTGTCCAAACCACCGGTTTTCCGCACTGGGAAATATCATTTGACAGACTGTATATCTGCTCTATCTGGTCAAAGTAATCTTCCTCGCTTTCATGAGGCATAATATTGTAAAACAAATCTGCATCCAGCACCACATAATCTGTTGTAAGTTTCTGTAATTCCTGGGCCGTGGTAGTCTTCCCCACGCCGCTGCATCCGGTAATTACATACAGAACTTCCTTTTTAAATTGCCATTCCGCTCCGCATTCCGGGCAAAAAATATGGCTTCCCTTTACAAGTTTATTCCACTCATGACTTCTACAATTTGGGCATATTGCAATCATATACATCCTCCTCTATCTTCCATTCTCAACGCCCTGGGCAATGATCCTTCTTTGCTCCAACATATATTCTTCTCTGTTTCCTCCAGGGAACATCCCATTATGGTTTGAAGAAAAATCACGGATTTCATATTGATATTCTGAGCTGTCTTCTGATGCGGATTTATTTCTTCGTCCGCCCCACTCACCGGTTCTTTTCATACCCAGTTTTTCCATAAGTTTATACGAAGCAATATTTTCAGTATCACAATGTGCTATAAAATGGCTTACTTTCATTTGAGTTTTCGAATAATCAATGACGGCCCTGGCCGCTTCATACGCAAATCCATTTCCCCAATAATTCTTATTGATAATCCAGCCAAGTTCCCCGCTGTCATTTTCAAAATACACACTGACTGCACCGATATGTATATCATTATATGTAATTGCAAATTCTAAAAATTGCGGCTGTTCCTTTTTCCATTCCTCTTCAGCATTCGCTAAAAATGCTTCTGTCTCCTCAACGGTATCATTCGGCAGATGGCACATATATCTTGCATTTTCATAATCCATAGCATATTGAATTGTGGTCTTTAGATATTCCTTTCCCAATGGCTTTAATACTAAACGTTCCGTGTTAATTTCAAAATAATCCATTCTGTATAATCCTCCCCTTAGATCTCATTTTTGATTATATCACTTCCTGAATCCATTTACCAGTATAGAATATGGACATGGCAATCGGCCCTCGTTATTTCCCAAAAAAATCCAAAAGATTATTCAATCCCAAAAGTACATTTTTGTCATTAATTGCAGGTATTTCATTGGTGTTATGGCTATACACTACATCATGAATGTTATAGCAGTTCATATGATGCAAAAGCGTGCATGCTGTACTGTAAGCCGTATCTATCTGACCATCCCCCCCACCCACTAATATAACTGCACCCTTTTTTGATTTTGTAATCGGTTCTTCCTTTCTAAAAAATCTAGCGCAAAAATATGTTTGCAGTCTACTTCCAACATCTAATAATTTTCCGGTCAATTCTGAAAAATAGAGCGGTGAGGCTATCAAAATATTATCACACTCTTCAATGTATTTATATATTTCCTGCATTTCATCATTTATTGCACATCCGTTATTATTCCAGCAAAATCGGCAATCAAGGCAAGGTGAAATATTGCACCTGTAGGCGTCTACAATTCTGTATTCTCCTGCAATTCTTTCAGTGATTTTATTAATAAGACTGCGAGTATCGCCATTTATTCTGGGAGAACCATTTAATATCAAAGTTTTCACAAAAACACCATATCCCTTTCTTTTTATTTTGGATCGTGGTTCAATACAACTCAGATACTGTGACTTTTGCTTTTTTGCTGCAGCCTGACTACCAACAGGAGTGTATGCCGCTGCCTTTATCTGAACTGTTTATCTGCTGGAGAAGTACGGGCGTCTGTTCCTGCGTTCTTACTCATTTCGCCCCAGAAATACACTCCGCATATCTGCCCTTCCACATAAACTCATTATAATACTTCCAAAATAAATCCTACTACCGAAATCAAATTACACATACAGTGAAACAACATGCTTATGTATATATTCTTTTTCTTATATGCCACATAAGCCACAGGGGCAAATACCAATATACGAAAAACATTATTAAATGGTAACCAAAAATGATATAGCGAAAATAAAATTGCAATTAAAATCGGTGTAAATGCAGTCTGCTTATTATAGTGCGAAGAAAGATATCCTCTAAAGAATAATTCTTCTGTAATAGGTCCTGCAAAAACATTAAATATAAAATAATATATACATGCCGCAATCAACACTGGTTTCGAAAATGTTTTTAAATATTCATAATTCGTCCAGTCAAAACCCATCGGCAAATGATTTAAAAGACTATTTCTTAGTCCTGAAAAAAGATAGTTTTCTAAGGGTGCAACCGTTATAGAAAGTATCCCCGCTGCCCCGAAGAACATAAAAGCAATTACAAAAATTTTCCACAGAGGCATCTTTTCATGTCCAGTAAATGCACTTGTAAAAGAATATTTTCCTGTTTCTCTTTTACTTGCATATAATATTACCCCTAATTCAATGGGAACCATAGTGAAAGTTCCAATTATACAAAACAATAATAAGTTTGGTATTTTTGTGAAATACCCCAGCACAAAATACAACACGCTTAATACAAATGTGGGTGTAAATATCAATAATAAAAGTTCTGTTTTATTTATGGTTTTCATGCTCTCATTCCTCTAATTTATTTCTACTCAATCCATTGAAATATTTCGGCTAAGCCTCCCCAGCTTCTCCAACACCAGTTCCATTCCTTCTTTTCCCGGCATATGTCCAGAATCCTCTACAATTTCACATTGCAGATTGGGATTACCACTGTTTCTCACCAATGTTTTTACTGTAGATGCAGAAGCCACAAGATCCGTATCTCCTTGTAAAATTACATAGGGTATCTGCACATTTTCTAATATACCCGATAAATCTATTTGCAATATTTCCCTCCATAAAGAAAAATTTTTTTGATATCCGTTTATCATTATGGCTTTGAAATCATTGAAATGATAGTCCGGACTTGTTAAAAGTCCTTTTATGATTGGCCCCATTGGTGCGGGCTTTCCTTTTTTATTCTGCTTTCCGTCCGTATATTGGCCAATGCTTCTCGTGACTAACTGTAAATCTTTCGAAGAAGCATTTTCCCTTTTTATTCTTTTGATAGCCTCTAATTTTGACTTAGATATCTTTGTCTTTTCCAAAGCAGCTATCACCTCTTCATTAAAAAAGACCTCTTTTACAATTTGTCCATAAACAAGCACCCCATTTATAATTTTACTGTCTTTTTCCAGAACTTTCGTGCTCAAAATGGAACCCCATGACATAGCAAGAATTAATATTTTATTACTCGGAAATAACTTCTTTACATTATGTATCAAATCCACTATCATCTCCACAAAAGAAGCAATGCTGAAACTGTCATCAATCAGATAGTTGTTGATTCCACAACCAAGTTGATCCCAGTAAACCATAATAAATTGATTCGTAAATTCAGGAAATAGACCACGGCATCCGACCGAAAATGGTATCGGTGCCCCCGAACCATGTAACGTAATTACAATGGGCAGATTCTCATCCTTCCCTTCTATCAATACTTTCTGATTATATCCTCCAAGATTCCACTCATAAATTTCCGACACCTTATTCCCTGCTATGATTTCTTTTCGTCTTTTATTCATATACCCCATACCCTCCTATCCATTCACACAAAGCGTTGTTATCAAATCTTCCAGTTTGTTTTCCCAGCCCAGGTCATACTTCGCATTAGGCATAGTAACCAATGCCGCCAAGCCATGAACATAGGCAAATAGGGAAATCACGCAGTCCTGCTTTTTTTCAGGAGTAAGTTCCGTATGTTCCAATCTTTTCAAAACTTGCTCTTTATAGATTTGAAAAGGTTTATAGCCCTCTCCTGCCTCTGGACTGAAATCAACTTCCGGGCTCCCCTGTCCAAATAGAAAATGAAAATACTGTGGTTTGTTCATAAAAAAAGAAATATATGCTTTTCCAAATTTCACCATAAAATCAGATTGGCCTTCGTATTTTAAAATTGTTTCTTCCAATATACCAGTAAACTGTTCTGTTATATGTAACTGCATTGCCAAAAACAATTCCTCTTTATTTGCAAAGTGGCTGTAAGGCGCTGCATGACTCACATTACAAGCCATAGCAACTTTTCGAAGAGACAACTGCTCCAGTCCGCATTCATTTACTATTTCGATTCCTTTTTCAATTAATTCATTTTTTAGGTTCTTATGATGGTAAGTATTTTGTTTCATAGGATACTCCGTTTCGGTTATCAAAATTCATTCAACTTGACACTGTAAATATTATATCTCTATTATCTTTACGGTGTCAAGTTTTACCAGTCTTCTCCTGGGCACATCCCGGAACTTCCAGACGATCTCGATGTGGGAGAGGACACCAGCACCTCCTTGATGAACGTCCCCGCCAGTTCCGCCGTCAGTTCCGTTGCCCCGGCAAAGGAGGTGAACACATCGTCCTCCTGCGTGTCCTGCTCGGCTTTGGCGGCGGCGAGTTTACTGTCTATGTCCGCCCTGCTCTTGGTGCATCGGTAGTAATATCCGGCGCTGCTGTGAACGCGGCTCAGCGTCCGATGGCAGTTTCCGCATTTGAGAAGCCCTTTCAGCGGATACGCCTGCGGCGTCCCTTTTTCCCGCCTCGGTCTCTGCCGGATGATCTCCTGCACCCTGTCAAATTCCGCCTTGCTGATGATGGCGACTGGTGATAATCCAAGAAATGTCCAAAGCGAACAGAAGGTATCTGTATCCTTGTGTCACATGAGGAAAGGATATATAATATGTCTTGAAAAAGGTAAACCCAATAAAACTTGACGGAATTTTGACTTTTTCCCCGTATGATGAAAAAGATAGGAGGGGTCTACATGGCATATCGAATTTTAATCGTTGATGATGAGCCGATCCTGACCGAATTGCTTTCAACCCATTTGCAGGATCACGGCTATACGGTTTCCGTTGCCAACAGCAGCAATGAAGCCATGGCAAAATTGAATGCAAAGCCAAATCTTATTCTTCTGGACATCAACATGCCGGGGATGGATGGGCTGGAGCTGTGCAAGGTCATTCGGAATCACATCGTCTGCCCCATCTTGTTCCTGACGGCGCGAATCACAGAGCAGGATAAGGTCAACGGCTTACGGGCTGGAGGGGACGACTACATTACGAAGCCATTCAGCTTGCAGGAATTGATCGCCCGTATTGAAGCGCATCTGCGCCGGGACGAGCGGAACATGCGCCCACCAGAAGTTGTGACCTCTCAAGGGCTGATTATCAACCTCTCTGACAGAAAAGTATTTTGGAATGAACAGGAGCTTTCCTTTTCAAAGAGGGAATTTGACATCATTGAGTTTCTCTCATCTAATCCAAATCAGGTTTTTGACAAGGAGCGTATTTATGAGACGGTATGGGGATATGACGCGGAGGGCGACAGCAACGTGATTAAGGAGCATATCCGCAAGATCCGCGCAAAGCTCATGCAGGCCAGCGGGAGTGAGTACATCGAAACAGTTTGGGGGATTGGCTACCGATGGAAAAAATAAAAAGACAATCACTGAAACGCTCTTTTATGGCGGCTGTGGCGATTACTATGTTGATCGTGTTCCTGTGCAGCGGGCTTGCAATTTTCGGCTGTTACCGTCTCCAAAAGCATATTCTTCCCGATTCCAACGAGGTCTGGCTGACACAGCAGACAACCGCCCCAGATGGCACGGTTACAGAGGCAAAGCTGAGGTATGTCCTTAATGGCCCGCCAGAGCCATTTGGACAACTGGTAGCGGACGGTCAAGAACACAATGAGGCGCAGGAGCAGACGAGTTACAGGATAGAACGCATTGAATCCAGCTACTCTATGCTTTCCTCCAAAGCAAAAACGGCCTACCGTGCTTCACAGATTTGTATGGTACTGCTGCCGCTTGTATTTGCTGTGATTGGAATTACTCTGTGCGCGTGGTGGTTTTATCACAAGATACTGGAGCCGCCAATCACTGTCCTGATGGATGCCACCACGCATATTCAAGACCAGGATTTGAATTTCCAGATCAACTTTGACGGGCGGGATGAATTGGGTCAGCTCTGTACTGCGTTTGAAAAAATGCGGCAGACCCTATATGAGAATAACCGTCAGCTCTGGAGCATGCTGGAAGAACGCCGCGCATTGCAGGCATCCGTGGCCCATGATCTGCGTAATCCCATCGCCATTATGACAGGCTATGTGGAATATTTGCAGGAGAACCGCCAGGGCGGAACCTTGACGGACGAAAAATTAGAAAAGGCGCTCACCAATCTCGGCATTACTGCGGAGCGTATGGGCCGCTACACAGATACCATGCGCGACCTGGGCGCGATCGAAGAAACAGAAGTCCGCCGCAGAGAAGTGGAACTTCCTGAGTTTTTACAGCACATGGCGGACTCATTATCCATTCTGTTTCAGAACACCGAAGTACGCTTTGCTTGTGATTTCCATGTGCCAGCGGGCAGGTCCGTCCTTGACGGGGAGCTGTTATACCGCATTCTGGAAAACCTGATTTCCAATGCCCTGCGTTTTGCGGAACATCAAATTGAGCTTGCCTTTTATCTGGAACACGGAACGCTGTCGGCCACCGTGACAGACGATGGGCCGGGTTTTTCGGAAAAGCTGCTGCAAAAGAAAGCCGCCTTGTTCTACTCCGAAGATACCTCCGGCAAGCACTTGGGCCTGGGGCTTGCGGTGAGCCGGGTGCTGTGCCAAAAGCATGGGGGAACCATAGAGCTGTCAAACAGGTTGCCGCATGGAGCCTGCGTGAAAGCCTCTATTACGATCAAGCAATAAATTGTCCCTCCCTGATGCCGCTCCAAAAATCTGGGCGGCATTTCGCTTTTCTTGACCGAATCTTGACCTTTGCCCATTATGCTTAGTCCATCAAAGCAAAGGAGGTCATTTATGCGAAAACGATTGATTGCGTTTCCCCTTTTGTGCGGCGCTCTTTTATCCCTCGCCGCCTGCGGGAACTACGCCATTCCAGACAGTACGCCCCCGCCGTCACAGGCCGTTGCCGCAAACCCGTTTGATGCGGCGGAGGAGGATGCCGGATTCTTGGGGATGCTCACTCATGCGGCTGCTTCACCTGACTTTTCCGAGAGCGGGGAGCGTCTGCCATTCCCCTATGACGGCGGCGAGTTTCGGCTGGAGTACCAGTTTTCCCTCACCGGCAAGATGGATACCGTTGGATTTCTTCTGTTCCTGGACGGCCAGCCCCAGCCCTACAAGGTGAACGATACCACAGCAGAATATGAGTATTGCCACAGCTTTCCCGCAGGGGAGGACCAGAGCTTTTCTTTCCTCTTTGAGCCTGTGACCGGCAGTACCGGCGATACGCTGGTCTTGACCGTGGTGAGCATCACAAACCCGGACTTCCAGCCGGATATGGAATCCACATCCAGCTATGGCTGGTATCATAAAACACTGGATTCCCGTGTTGAATTGCAGTTCAATGCGGATGCGCCTGCCGCCCATTCAGACCTTCCGCCTGTCCGGGAAATCTTCGTGCAGAGTAATGTGCGGGAGGAAAAAGTTACAGAGCAGTATGTGGAAAGCGAACTTCCCAAACACGGCTGGGGCGATGTGAGCATGGACGCGCTGGACAGCGGGATCTACTATACCTTCTCCTGTGACGGCGGCATCACCTATGACAACCTGTGCGTCTCCGCTCCTGTTACCCTGCAATTTACTATGTGCGGCACAGCCGGAACAAGTTACAGCATCGCTTTTTTCCTGGATCATCAGCCGGTGAAACTCGGCGAAAGCACCTGCTGCTCTGTTGCCTTGAGCAAGGGCAGCGTCATGGAGCTGGAGGCTGTAATCGACCCGGACAAACTGGGGCAGTTTAACACCTTCTACTGTGTGGCTGTCCCCCAGGACGGAGCCTCCGCTCCATTCTTTAAGACCAATTCTATTTTATTGTATAAGGAGAACTGAACATGAAAAAGACACTCTGCATCACATTAGCGTTGCTTTTTACTCTGGCATTGTCCGCCTGCGACAATACGGATTCCTTGGCTCCTGCGTTTTCGCAAAGCACCCCCTCCAATACACCCGTGGTTTCTGTTCCAGATTCAGGCAGTCAGCAGGGACAGCCCCCTTCTTCCTGCACCTTCGACCCCGCCCTGTTTGGCGGCAAGCTCCAGAGCTGCGCCTATGCAGGGGACGGAACGCTGTTTGTGCTGGCGGACAAGCTGTACCTCTATGACACGGGTGCTGTCTCGGTGCTGGCCACCGCAGAAGCGCCCTTGCGCGACTTTGAAGCACAGGCCATTGACGGAGGCTACGTCCTGTCCGGCATAGGCGATGGCGGCATGATGGCGTATATATACGACAGTTCGCTCTCGCTGAAAAAGGAAATTGCGGTGAATGAGCTTTTGGCGGGAGATTTTGTTATCAGCGAAACCGGAGGCGTAGCGGCCTCCACAGACGGAAAGAAACTGGCGTTTTCTGCCATGGGCGGGCTGTATCTATATGACCTGGAAAGCGGGAGCCTGACTACTCTCCTGAACGTGGCCCAAAATGACGGGACAGCCAGCATTGGAATTTCCATGTTGAACGGCGCCGCGTTTGCCCAGGATAACAGCCAGATCGTGTTCTATGGCAGCGGCAACTCGATTCCGGCTGTCAATGGCGAGGACAGCTTTTCCATCTACGGGAGCATCGCCGTGGATGGCAGCGGTCTGAAGCTCACAAAACCGTCTGCCTATGAAATGGAAGAAATACAGAGCAGCGCCAGCCGGTTGTTTTTCCCGCAAACCTTTACTCAGGCCGATGGAACGCTGTTTTGGATTGATCGGGCAACAGGCAGCACCAATACGCTTTCCTTTTCTACTAACAGTGAGGGTAAAGACGGCGTATACAGCTCGGAGCATGGAGACTATGTTGCGACCGCCGTTTTAGATGGCAGCCTGACCGTTCGTGTCTATGACGTGGCCTCCGGCGAACTGATTGCTACCGAAGTGATTGAGAACTCCGATCCCACATATTTCAACCGTATCCCCAGGATTTACCTTTTAGATGGAGCCAAGACCGCCTTGGTGGTTCTCGGCGGCAGTATCAGTGAAGTTGATACGCTGGTATCTGTATTTGAATTTTAAGCACAGCATAATTTTAATGTATAAAGGAGAATCCAAACATGAAAAAGACGATTTGTTTTCTTTTAACCGCGCTCCTTACAGTGGCATCGCTGTCTTTCGGACAAGCCAACGCTCTGGCGGCATCAGCTGACCCCGTAAAGTGTGTGTTCAATTCTTCCCAGTTTGACGGAAAAATTCGGGAGTGCGCCTATGCCGGGGATGGAAAACTTTTCGTAGTGGCGGATAAGCTACACCTTTATGATACCGCCGCAGGCTCAGTGCTGGCCAAAACGGAAACACCCCTGCGCTCCTTTGAGGTTCAGGCCATTGACAAGGGCTACATTCTCTCCGGCATGGAAGATGATGGCATGATGTTGTATATCTATGACAGCGCCCTTACGTTGACTAAGAAAATTACGGTCAATCAGCTTTTGACGGAGGACTTCGTGGTCAGCGAAACCGGAACGGCGACCTCCACGGACGGAAAGAAGCTGGCAATCGCCACCCTGCGCGGACTGTATCTGTATGATCTGGAAAAAGAAAAGCTCACCACTCTGCTTGATTTGACGAAAAAGGTGGGTACATCCAAGATTCAAATTTCCGTTCTGGATGGCGTTGCGTTTTCCCAGGATAACAGTCAGATCATGTTCTATGGCGGAGGCTTGTCTATCCCTGCAAAAAAAGGCGAAAACAGCTTTTCAATCTATGGAAGTCTTGCCTTGGATGGCAGCGATCTGAAAATCACCAAGTCGGCCACCTACAGCATTGAGGAAATGCAGGGCAGAACGAATCGCCTGTTCTTCCCGCAGACCTTTACCAAGAATAATGGTACTTTGCTCTGGCTGGACAGGAAAACCGGCGACAAAAATACGCTTTCCTTTGCGACCAAGGGTGAGGGCCGCAACGGTGTATACAGCTCGGAACAGGGGAACTATGCCGCCACCGCCGTTTTAGGCAAGAGCCTGACGATTCGTATCTATGATGTGGCCTCCGGCAAGCTGATTGCCACCAAGGTCATTCAAAACTCCAATAGTACATATTTCAACCGCATCCCCAAGGTTTACCTTTTGGACGATGCAAAGACCGCTATAGTGCTTCTCGGCAGCAGTATCAGCGAGGTCAATACACTGGTATCTACTTTTAAGTTCGGTGATTAACATGGAGATTACATTTAGCGGTGTATCAAAGCGATATAAGAGCAAGTATGCGCTGAAAAACTTTACCGCTACGCTGGGTGAGGGCGTTTATGGCCTGCTGGGTGAAAACGGGGCCGGGAAAACAACGCTTATCAATACCTTTGTAGGTATTTTGTGCGGTGACAGCGGCACGATCCGGGTGGACGGTCAGGACGTGAGAACGCTGGGCAAAGCGTTCCTGTCCCAAATCGGCTATATGCCGCAGTATCCTATCTTTTACCGGGATTTTACCGTCAAAGATTTTCTGCTCTATATGTGTGCGCTGAAAGACATTCCCACCCATGAAGCGCAAGACCGGGTTTCGGAGCTGCTGGCCACGGTGAACCTGACGGACGCGCAGGACAAGAAAATCGGCGCACTCTCCGGCGGTATGCGCCAGCGCGTTGGCATTGTGCAGGCCATGCTGTCCGACCCTAAAATTCTGATTCTGGACGAACCTACCGCCGGTCTTGACCCCAGCGAACGGATACGGTTTCGGAACCTGATCTCCCGGTTTGCCCAGGGCCGGACGATTCTGCTGGCAACCCACATCGTTTCTGATGTGGAGTGCATTGCCCGGGAAATCCTGCTGTTGAAACAGGGGACGCTGCTGATGCAGGGGACGCCCGCCGCGCTGGAACGGAATATTGAGGGCAAGGTGTGGAATGTAACCGCCGGGGCTGAACGTGCCGCGCTGCTGACCGATATGTACTGCGTCAGCAACATGAAGCAGGAGGACGGACAGTTTACCCTCCGCATTGTTGAGGATGGATGCCCAATCAAGACCGCACGGCCTGTCCAGCCCAACCTGGAGGATGTGTTCTTGTACTATAATCAAACGGCATGAAAAAGATCAATATCTCTTTCATGCGCTGCGGCACTGCCTGTCCGTTCAAAACAGGAAACGCTGCTCTTGCTCTCCTGTCAGACAACCAAGATACCGCATTGGAGAATACTCCCTGCGCCTTCTACAGCGCCAGTACCTTGGATACTTCAAATACATATTCCTGAATATTCTTATGCATATTCAATGCCTCCTCGATATCGAAATCAAGGAATTCACCGTGCTGGTAGCCTACCACCCTGTTGCTCTTGCCCTGACAGAGGATATCCGCCGCGTAAGCTCCCATGATGGATGCGTAATAGCGGTCCTTACAGGTAGGCGCGCCGCCTCTCTGCATGTATCCTAAAATCGTGGCCCTCGTCTCAATACCGGTGGCCGCCTCGATTCTTCGCGCCATGGAAGTAGAATGCCCGATACCCTCGGCATTGATGATGATATGGTGAGTCTTGCCGCGCTTCCTGTTGGCAATGATGTTGTTGATGATCTGCTGCTCGTTATAGTCATACTTCTCGGGAAGCAGGATATCCTCCGCACCGTTGGCGATACCGCACCACAGCGCTATATAGCCCGCGTTCCTTCCCATAACCTCGATGATGCTGCAGCGCTCATGAGAAGAAGAAGTATCTCTGATCTTGTCGATGGCTTCCATCGCCGTATTGATCGCCGTATCAAAACCGATCGTGTACTCCGAGCAGGCGATATCCAGATCGATCGTACCCGGAATGCCTATCGTATTGATTCCGTGCCGTGCCAGTGCCTGCGCGCCGCGGTAGGAACCGTCGCCGCCGATTACGATCAGACCGTCAATCCCGTGCTTATGGCAGATCTCCGCACCTTTCAGCTGTCCTTCCTCCGTGCGGAACTCCGAACAGCGTGCCGTGCCCAGGATCGTGCCGCCCTTCTGAATCGTATCGGATACCGACCATCTCTCCAAATCTATGATTTCTTCATTCAAAAGGCCTCTGTAGCCTTTCTTGATCCCTTTCACTTTCACACCGTTAGCCAGCGCTTTCCTGACAACTGCACGGATTGCCGCATTCATACCCGGCGCATCGCCGCCGCTTGTCAGAACTCCTATCGTATTGATCTCTTTAGCCATATCCACACCATGCCTTTCTATGCTCAGTCTATCTGTATTTTACTCTAAATATGTTTTCATTTCAATATTTTTTCTACACTACCTTCACATTCTCCGCCCCATACAAGGTACTCAGCTTCCCCACCAGCTCCTCGCCGGCATTCACATTCCAATTGCGCGGCAGCGCATTCATGGACTTCGGATCCGCCACATAGATCACCACACTGTCCCTGCCCTCCGACTGTCGAAGTGCATCGAACAGCTCCTCCCTATGTGCCTCATATTCCTGCTTCGTTGGGAATTTGACCCACAGCTTTCTCGCCACGCTATCAAAAGGAGTGATCTGTTCACAGATCAGTTTGCCGTCCTTATCCTCCTCGATGGAGACACGGCCCCGGATAAAGACCTTATTATCCTCCGCAATATCCCTGCCAAAGCGCTCATACTGTCCCGGAAATACGATGACTTCCACGGAACCCAGCAGATCCTCCACCTGCAAAAATGCCATGACTCTCTCATTCTTCGTATACTTGATCTTCTTCTCCGAGATCATTCCGCCGATGGTGGCTATTCTGCCATCCTGCACCGCCATCTCCCCCGTCTCTTCGTCCAGCATGAAATCCGCCGTAGTGTTGGTGATATTTTTACGCCACATTTCCTGGTACTCTTCCAGCGGATGTCCGCTGATATAGATTCCCAGCACCTCCTTCTCGAAGGCCAGCTTCATCTCCTTGGAGTATTCGCCCACATCCGGCATTTTTACTTCAAAGTCTTCCTTCTGGTCCTCGGATACAATATCGAAAAGCGACATCTGCCCTGCCATATTGTTCTTCTTATCATGCTGAATACCATCCATGATCTGGATATACACGCTCATAAACTGCTTCCGGGTACCGCCCAGGCCATCCAGCGCTCCTGCCTTGATGAAATGTTCAAATGCCCGCTTATTGACTTCCTTATCCGACATGCGGGTGATAAAATCTTCCAGATTGGTATAGGGTCCCCGCGCCTTGCGCTCCATGACTACCGCGTCGATCACCGGCCGCCCTACACTCTTAATGGCCGTCAGTGCATAGCGAATCTCATTGCCCGACACCGAAAAGCCGCTCTCCCCTTCGTTGATATCCGGCGGCAGGATCTGGATGCCCATACTGCGGCATGAAACGATATACTCCGATACTTTTTTCGGATTATCGATCACAGAAGTCAAAAGTGCCGCCATAAACTCTACCGGATGATAATATTTCAGATAGGCCGTCTGGTAAGCCACCACCGCATAACAGGCCGCATGGGATTTGTTAAAAGCGTATTTCGCAAAATCCATCATCGTATCATAGATATGATCCGCTACCTGCGCGCTGATTCCGTTCGCCACACACCCCGGCACACCTTCCTCCGGATTGCCGTAGGTGAAATTCCTGCGTTCCTGCTCCATCACGTACTGCTTCTTCTTACTCATGGCACGGCGCACCAGATCACTGCGCCCCATGGTATAGCCGCCCAGATCCTGCACAATCTGCATGACCTGTTCCTGATAGACGATACAGCCATACGTAGGAGCCAGAATCGGCTCCAGCTGCGGACAGTCATAGGTGACGGACTCCGGATCATTTTTCCCCTTGATATATTTGGGAATAAAGTCCATCGGACCCGGACGATACAGGGAAATCCCCGCAATCACGTCCTCCAGGCTGCGCGGTTTCAACTCTTTCATGAAGCTCTTCATCCCCCCGCTTTCCAGCTGGAAGATACCATCTGTCCTGCCGGTACCGATGGACGCAAGCACCGCCTGGTCATTATAGTCAATGGCATCAATATCGATAAAGATACCGGTGCTTTTCTCCACCATCTCCACCGCGTTCTGGATCACCGTCAAAGTCCGCAGCCCCAGAAAATCCATCTTCAGCAGGCCCAGTTCCTCGATGGTGGTCATCGTAAACTGGGTGGTGATAGAACCGTCAGAGCCGCGGGAAAGGGGTACGAATTTGTCAGCTGCGTCGGGACAGATCACCACGCCCGCCGCATGCATGGATGTATGTCTCGGCAGTCCCTCCAGCCTCCTGCTCATATCGATCAGCGTATGCACCTGTTCATCTTCCTGATACAGCTTACGCAGTTCCGGGTTCATCTCCAGTGCCTTCTTGATGGGCACCCCCTGGTTCTGCTCATTGGGAATCATCTTGGCAATCGAGTCCACAAAAGCATAGGGCAGATCCATCACACGCCCCACGTCACGGATTACACCCTTGGCCGCCATCGTACCGAACGTCACGATCTGCACCACCCGGTCCTTGCCATACTTGCGGTTCACATGATCGATCACCTCCTGCCGCCTTTCAAAGCAGAAGTCCACATCAATATCCGGCATCGAGATACGCTCCGGATTTAAAAACCGCTCGAACAGCAGGCTGTACTTGATGGGATCGATATTGGTGATCCGCAGGCAGTAGGAAACGATGCTGCCCGCTGCCGATCCACGGCCCGGTCCCACCGCTATGCCGTTTTCCCGACAGTAATTGATGTAATCCCACACAATCAGGAAATAGTCCACGAATCCCATATCCCTGATAATGCCAAGTTCATATTCCATACGCTTCTGCAGTGACCCGTCATCCTGCGGATACCGCTCAGCCATGCCATCCTGACACAGCTTGTTCAGATAGGTCCAGGAATCATAGCCCTCCGGCACCTCGTAGTGGGGCACCTTGTATTTACCGAATTCAATCTCCACATGACACCGGTCAGCAATGCGCTGGCTGTTCTCCACCGCCTCCCACGCATAAGGGAAAAGCCCTTTCATCTCCTCTTCACTCTTCACATAATACTGACCGCCCTCGTAGCGCATGCGGTCCTCGTCCGCCAGCTTCTTGCCTGTCTGCAGGCATAACAGGATATCGTGAGGATGCGCATCTTCCGCATAAGTGTAGTGCACGTCATTGGTGGCCACCAGCGGAATATCCAGCTCCTTGCTCATCCGCAGCAGCGCCGCATTCACAGTCTGCTGTGTGGGAATCCCATGATCCTGCAGCTCCAGGAAAAAGTTACCCCTGCCAAAGCAGGCTTCGTACCGCTTCGCCACCTTACCAGCCTCATCGATCAGCCCTTTCTGGATATAGCGCTGCACCTCACCCGCCAGACAGGCCGACAGGGCAATGATACCCTCGTGAAATTCCTGCAGCACTTCCATATCCACACGGGGTCTGTAATAATAACCTTCCGTAAAGCCACGACTGACGATCTTGACCAGATTCTCGTATCCCGTATTGTTCTCCGCCAGCAGCACCAGATGATAATACCGATCCTCCCCGCCGGTCAACTCCCTGTCAAACCGGGAACGGGGCGCCACATAGACCTCACAGCCGATAATCGGATTTAAACCCGCCGCCGTGGCCTCCTTATAGAACTCAATGACACCATACATAACGCCGTGGTCTGTGATGGCGGCGCTGTCCATGCCCAGCTCTTTGACGCGCTTGACGTACTCCTTGATCTTGTTGGAACCGTCTAACAGGCTATACTCGGTGTGCACGTGTAAGTGTGTAAATGCCATTTGGGAACCCTCGCTTCTTGTGTTCTGTTCGTGTATCACTATACGCTGCCGTATTTCTTTACAATATTACCGGTTTCATTTCCAGTATGAAGTACCGGCTCTACTGATCGTTAAGGTTCATTATACCCTATTTTCCGGCAAAAAAAAAGGATATGCGCCATGTCATATCCTTTTATCACAACAGTATTACAGATACTTCTTAAGTACCTCTGCCTTATCCAGCTTCTCCCAGGGCAGATCCAGATCGTTGCGCCCGAAGTGGCCGTAAGCCGCTGTCTGCTTGTAGATCGGACGGCGCAGGTCAAGCATCTTGATGATGCCTGCCGGACGCAGATCGAAGTTCTCGCGGATGACATCCACCAGCTTCTCATCCGACACTTTGCCGGTACCGAAAGTATCTACCATAACGGAAGTGGGCTGTGCCACACCGATTGCATAAGACAGCTGAATCTCACACTTGTCTGCCAGGCCTGCTGCCACGATGTTCTTTGCCACATAACGTGCCGCGTATGCTGCGGAACGATCCACTTTCGTGCAGTCCTTACCGGAGAAAGCTCCGCCGCCGTGACGCGCATAACCACCGTAAGTATCTACGATAATCTTACGGCCTGTGAGACCCGCATCACCGTGAGGCCCGCCGATCACAAAACGACCTGTGGGATTGATGAAGAATTTCGTATTGTCGTCGATCAGTTCTTTCGGCAGCACCGGATCGAACACATATTTCCTGATATCTTCATGAATCTGCTCCTGCGTCACATCATCGTCATGTTGTGTGGACAGGACAACCGCTTCCAGTCTCACCGGCTTGCCCGCCTCGTCATATTCCACGGAAACCTGGCTCTTGCCATCCGGTCTTAAATACTTCAATGTGCCGTCTTTACGGACTTTTGTCAGCTGCAGTGCCAGCTTGTGTGCCAGAGAGATCGGATACGGCATATACTCCTCCGTCTCATTGGTAGCATAACCGAACATCATACCCTGATCGCCCGCACCGATGGCCTCGATCTCTGCATCGGACATCTTGTTCTCCTTTGCTTCCAGCGCCTTGTCCACGCCCATGGCGATATCTGCCGACTGCTCGTCGATGGCAACCAGCACCGCACAGGTATTACCGTCGAAGCCATACTCGGATTTCGTGTAGCCGATCTCTTTCACGGTATCACGCACAAGCTTCTGCATATCTACGTATGCATTGGTAGTGATCTCACCGGTCACCAGCACAAATCCCGTGCACACCGCCGTCTCACAGGCAACACGGCTCATGGGATCCTTCTCCATGCAGGCATCCAGGATTGCGTCGGATATCGCATCGCAGACTTTGTCGGGATGGCCTTCAGTTACTGATTCTGAAGTAAATAATCTCTTTTCCATTTCTTGTTCTCCTTTTGTTTGTCAGATTCTTCTAAGGTCTCTCTTATTGCTTGCTCCTGTTCTACATCCTACCTGCCGAATAAGCAGACTCAGAATGCTGCGCATTCCTCGTTCGCGTTGCTCGTCTTAAGATATGCCATGCTGCCTTCCATGCCAGCATGGCGGCTGCATGGCATATCTTCTGACTCTGCTTATTCGCGCAAAAAATCCGCTTATCGAAATAAGCGGACCTGACAGTCATTCATCAAATCCTCTTATTGTTCGATCTGTCTTACGACAGTGCTTTCGCTCAGGTTGGCACCTTCCTTATTAAGGGGTTGCCGTGGCTTCACAGATCCTATGTATCTCCACCACTCTGAATAAGAGAAACTCTCACCATATACAATTGTCTGTACCTGTAGATACCATACACCATGCCGGGCTTCCTGTCAACAGAAAATATAAGATTATTGGCAACTATGGTAACAGTTCCGACTGAACTGTTACCATTATTGCGGGGCACGTCTGATGGAATTTTTATGATAATATTCCGCCATACCTACATTGACCCACCCGCCCGCATCTTCATCCAGATAAAAACACTCAAAGTTCTCGATATATGCCGGCACGGTAACCACCACATCCTCCTCCGGGCACCGTGCCACGTAATCATAAAGCTCCACGCAGCTCTCATAGTAATTCTCATAGGAACCGTTATGTACGGAACCGGCCACGGCAAGCACGGCAGAATCCGAGATGGACGCAGGTGCCAGCAGCACCGAGGCAAAGAGCACGACATACAACACCGCACATGCGCTCCTGTTCTTACTCAGTTCCGCCCACCTGTCCAGACATACGCCGGCAAATACTGCCGCATTGAGCAGGGAAAGCGCCAGCACTACATCCAAAATAAAGTAGCATCTATTAGGAAATTCCGGGCCGCCATAACCAAGCGCCACCGGAAAAGCCGTTATATATCCCCACATACAAGCCAGTACACTCATGATACCATATCCGCACATTGCCCCATTCAGATTTTTCGACAGCCGAATACCCACCAGGATCATCGCGATGAGCAAAACGCCAAACATCGTCTCCTTCGTCAGCCTGCCGGTCTCACCCCAGACAGTCTTAACCGCCCACTTGACCGACTGCACCAACCGCCATGCATGTCCGTCTCCTCCGCTGTTATAGGTATGCCTTAAAAAATTGCCGGGTGCCATTACATTGACCAGCGCTCCCACGACCCCCGCCGCCGAAATGATCATATTACTGACGGAGATCTTCCCCCTGATCAGATAAAAACCAAGTGTCAGCAGCACCAACGCGTAGCATCCGGTTCCGCTGACCGCCAATGACCCGCCGGACGCCAGAAAACCCAGAACAGCAGCTGCCACAATCAGTAATATACGCTTCCTGCGCGAATAACTTTCCCTGTTTGACAGCAGAAAACACATCACTGCCAACAGCGCACAGGAAAGCGGCATGCTATAGGAAACAGCACCGGAATACCAGAAGAAGATCTCTGTAAAGACATTTGCGTCCAGAATCGCGAACAAAATGATTGAAAACACGGTCAACCGAATGTACACCGCCTTCTCTTCCCGCAGCACAAATCCGGTCGATACCCACACGACGCCAAACAGCGCCGCAAAGAACATCAGTGCATTCAGAATCATCACGGCCTTAAGCTGTCCCATCCCGAAATTATTGATCGGTGACAGCAATGCCTGCAGAAACATGGAGAAATACGTCCCCTGCCAGTCCAAATAGAGTTCCTTCATATAATCCAACGACGCCGCCACATACCGGAGAAAGGGCACATGAAATGCTCCCACCCTCACGCCATGCGTAAAATCATCTCCCAAAAGCACCGTATATCCCGCGCCGGCCGTTATGGCATATACCATAAAAAAGATCAAACCCATGTTCAGCGCCACGACGGCACTTTTCCAGAATGTTTTCATCTGATCCGGACTGATTTCCCTTTTTATTCTCTCTTTCCCCTGTTTCATTTCCATCTCCCTTCTGAAATGCCACCAGTTCCTGCCAAAGCCATTCGGTTTGTTATCTACTTTGCAGACATAAATATGCTCTTCATATGATAACCCATGGATATCTCCATTGTCCACCATATGAAGAGCATATCATAGTTCCAAAACCACTCATCCGACCTTCAACTTGAATTTCTTCATCTCTCTCTCTGTCGAGACCTTCTCAATCTGAGCCCCCAGTCCCTGCAGTTTGAGATGGAAATCTTCATAGCCGCGTTCAATGTATTTGATCTCGTCTATGATTGTGATTCCATCTGCCGAAAGCGCTGCGATCACAAGCGCCGCCCCCGCTCTTAAGTCCGGTGCCGTGATGCTGGCCCCTGTATATTTATTCACACCGTCGATAATCGCCGTGTTGCCTTCCACTTTAATGTTCGCCCCCATACGGGTAAGCTCGTCCACGTATTTAAACCGATTCTCAAAAATACTCTCAGTCACAATGCTGGTTCCCGCAGATAAACCCAGCGTGATCGTGATCTGCGGCTGCATATCCGTCGGAAACCCCGGATAGGGAAGCGTCTTCACGTGGGTGTGTCCCAAAGGCTTCGAAGCAACTACCCGAACCGCATCATCCGACTCTTCCACCTCACAGCCGATCTCCAAAAGTTTCGCGCTGATGGACTCCAGGTGCTTGGGAATCACGTTCTTGACCGTTACATCCCCCTTCGTCACCGCTGCCGCGAACATAAACGTACCCGCCTCGATTTGATCCGGAATAATCCCATATTCTGTGCCATGCAAATGCGATACCCCTCTGATCTTGACCACATCCGTACCGGCTCCCTTGATATTCGCACCCATACTGTTCAAAAAATTGGCGAGATCCACCACATGAGGCTCTTTCGCCGCATTCTCGATCACGGTCTGCCCTTCCGCCATCACGGCAGCCATCATCACATTCATGGTAGCGCCCACCGATACCACATCCATATAAATATGATTGCCACGGAGTCTCTCCGTCTCCGTGATGATCAAACCATGCTCAATCCTCACATTGGCTCCCAGCGCACGGAACCCTTTGATATGCTGGTCTATCGGACGCAGCCCAATATTACAGCCACCCGGAAGCGCCACCTCTGCCTTCCTGTATTTGCCTAACAGCGCCCCCAGCAGGTAGTAAGACGCCCTGATCTTCTTGATATAATCATCCTCAATGACCAGATCACTGATCTGGGAAGCATTGATCTTAACGGTATGCCTGTCCATTCTCTGGATGATCACACCGATACTTTCCATCGCCTGCATCAACACATTAGTGTCCCTGACATCCGGTACATTCTCTATCACAACGGTTTCATCCGTCATAATAGCCGCAGCAAGAATAGCCAGTGCCGCATTCTTGGCACCGCCGATCTCCACTTCGCCGACTAACGGATTCCCACCTTTAATCGCATATTGTTCCATAAATAGTCCCCTGTATGATAAACGAAATATAATCTGAATAATCTAAAAGTAATCTGTCTTATGATACAACCATCCATACCGCAAAATCTTAAATTTTTATTAAAATCCTACAGCAATTAATTAACAGTATACCATAATTTGCTCATTTGTAAATGGGCAGATTCACTATAAACCCTCAGGCCACTTCATCTCAGGTTGACGTATCGATAGAAAATGCGCCGGATAACTGCGCCGATCTCCCACAAAAAGCGGGGACAGCTCTTTGTCAATTCAAATAATTGAGCGGATTTACCTGGGACCCACCTATCAAGATCTCAAAATGCACGTGCGGCCCCGTACTGACACCTGTATTACCGCTCAGTGCGATCTTCTGTCCCTGCGCTACCGTCTGTCCCGGAGATACCAGCACTTTACTCAAATGTCCGTATCTGGTCTGCCTGCCGTCCGCATGGTTGATGTACACTACATAACCGTAACCGCTTCCCCATCCGGCCTTCGCCACCGTACCGGCGGAAGAGGCCATCACTGCCGTACCAACCGGCGTAGCCCAGTCGATTCCCTTATGATTGCTGCTCGCCCCTCTGGTAGGCGCTTTTCTCCTGCCGAAGCCGGACGTCTGCCTGCCGCCGGAAATCGGCTTGATATAGGTCGGCGGAATCTTCGTGCCGCGTTCCACCACTTTCGCTACCGCCTCATAGGTGATCTCTTCCTTCAGAATCTCCCTGCCGGTCTCTTCCCCGTTCCGGTAGGAAACATTGGCTACCACGATGCGGTGTCCAGCCGAGGGTTCCTGCAGCGTCTGTGTCTGCGTGGTATACCAGTCGTCATTATCCACATAAACGACCTCCGCCTCATAGTCTTCCTCGTAGTAGACCTCTTCCATGCGCTCCACGGACAATTCCGGTTCCGGAACCGTGACGATCAGCTCGTCCCCCACACGAATCATGGAATTCTCATTCTCTATCGTCTCATTCATCGCGATCAGATCTGCCAGCGGAATCTCATTCTTCTCCGCAATCTGAGACAAGGTATCTCCCGACACCACCTCATAGATCTGTTCTTTCTCCTGATCCTTCGTCACTTCCTCTATCGCATCTTCCAGAGAAGTCAGCTCGTAATCCTGCAGATAGGATTCCACCACTTCCACCGTGTCTCCGAATTCCAAATCCTTCAGGCCCAATTCAAAATCAGAGAACTCCTTCTCCTTCGCCGGCTCCACATCCGCAAACATCTCATCCAATGCGGCGTCGATCCCTGCACTGGACATAACCTCTTTTGCTGCCATTTCCTCTTCCTGCTGTTCTTTCGCAGAATAGATCTGGGTCGTCAGGACATTCAGCTCCCTGTCACCGTCCAGCACAAGATCCACATAGTACTGATTCGCATGGTCATACCGGTTAATGGATGCCTGCAGAAGGGCAAGCACCTCTTCCGTACTGGCAAGGTTCACCGTATACTCATTGATCTTGACGGTGTAGGAGCGATTCAATGTCTCCTTGACGCTGTTTCTCAGCACACCGGTCATGTTAACCGTGATATCAGACGGATCGTCTACCTTCCCCCAGAGCACTTCGCTTCCCTCCAGCCGAAGCTCACTGTCTGCCAGCACCAGCTCGTCACTGGTCCCTGCCAGCCTTTTGCGGGCCGCGATCAGGTATCTGTCCACCTGCTCCGGGTCCTCCACTATACCAACCTGTGTATCATTCAAATATACCGTGAAGATATTGTCTCCCGTACTCTCCAGTTTCTGATAAGTCGGAAAAAAGAGTATGCCGCCAAAGATTGCAAGCGCCGCAACCTTAATATATGCAATTTTCATTTTTTTATAATGTCTGCTGATCTTTTTCATCATAATTTATTTATCTGTCGTTCGCCGAGTCGCTATTTACGTGTAAATAATCTTCCTATATGGATTTTTCAATCATTTTGTAACAAAAACGTAACATTTTATATTCTAGCAGTATTTCCCCAAATTGTAAAGTATTATGCATTTCAGGAAAAACAACACATAGCGGTTTGCGGCTCAACAGGCCGCAAACCGCTGTGTCTCCCCTCTGTGCCAGTACAAATGTTCGATTATACTGGCGACAAATTTATAAAAATATGCTACAATGATTCCATGCAGGGTAATAGCTGCAAACCGATACTCCGTTCTTAAACAGGGGATAAATTATGGACAGGATCATTTTTCATATAGACGTCAACTCCGCTTATTTAAGCTGGAGCGCTCTGGAAAAACTGCATAACGGATCGGATCTGGATCTGCGCACAATCCCGGCCATTATCGGCGGCGATATGGCCAGACGGCACGGCGTTGTTCTGGCAAAATCCATCCCGGCCAAGGCCTACGGGATCGTGACGGGAGAGCCCATCGTCAATGCCATGCGCAAATGTCCGGGACTGACGCTGGAGCCGCCGGATCATAAACTGTACAGCCAGCGGAGCCGGGAACTTATGACGCTTCTGTCAGATTTTTGCCCGGACATCGAGCAGGTCAGCGTAGACGAATGCTACATGGACTACACTCCCATCCATAGACAGTATGCTTCTCCGGAAGAGGCGGCCAGCCTGATCAAGAACCGTGTATATGAGCAACTTGGATTTACCGTCAATGTAGGCATCTCGAACCGGAAAGTACTGGCTAAAATGGCCTCTGATTTCAGGAAGCCCAATCTGGTGCATACGCTGTATGCCCACGAGATTCAGGATAAGTTGTGGCCACTGCCCGTCTCTTCTCTCTATATGTGCGGTCATTCCAGCGTGGAAACACTTCGTAAGCTGGAAATTCTGACCATCGGCGACCTGGCCCGGGCGAACCGCGATGTGCTTATGGCACATTTGAAAAGCCACGGCGTGCTGCTCTGGGAATATGCCAACGGCATCGATGCCTCCGCAGTCATCATAGAACAGGCAGAAGCGAAGGGAATCGGCAATTCCACCACTTTAAGTGAGGACGCCGCAGACAGGGAGACTGCTCACCGGGTACTGCTCTCCCTGGCAGAATCTGTGGCCGGGCGTCTGCGTAAATCCGGACAGGCTGCCTCCATGATCAGTACGGAAATCAAATATAATACTTTCAAAAAGGTCTCTCACCAGACCACGCTGCTTACCCCCACCAGCCAGACGGACATCATCTACCAGACCGCCTGCAGCCTTTTCGATGAGATCTGGGACAGCACGCCGGTCCGGCTTTTAGGGATTCGTTCTTCGAAGCTGGTCTCCGAAGGGGAACCCGTGCAGCTTTCTCTATTCGATCTGCCGTCACCTGCCTCTTCTGAAGCTGCGGCAGGTCCACAGGCTATCCCCTCTTCCTCCCGCAAAAGGGAGCAGCTGGACCAGGCGCTGGACGCCATCCGCAAACGTTACGGAGCAGATGCCGTTGTCCGCGGCAGCCTGCTGACCAGCCATCCACAACACAAATCCAAAAACAAAGAACAGCCGGAAGACGACAGCTGACCTCTTGATCATCTGCTTCTCTTCCCGGCTGTTTCCCGCTCTTTACTTTTGGCCGTTTTTCTGCCTTTTGCTTTCCTGGCGGTCGGCTTACTTCTGACGCTGTATCCGAAAGTTCCCAGCTCCGCCCCGATACCGAAATACCTTCCGTGCGAGTAGACCAACGGTTTTGCATCACTCAGACAGAACCTGCCGCTCTCATCCAGATAGGCTTCCTCCACATGCACTGCCACAACTCTTGCCAGAAACATGTGATGTGTGCCAAGCTCTACTTTCTGCGTCACACAACATTCCAAATTAACGGGACTCTCAGCCACCATGGGTGCCCGAACATGTTCCCCCTTAATCTGCGTCAGTTTCATCTCCCGCCACTTATCTACATTCCTGCCGCTCTTGACACCACAGTAATCCGTCGCATACGCCAGCGCTTCCGTAGTGAGATTCACGACAAATTCCCCGGTCTCCTCGATCATATGATACGAATATCTTTCCGGCCTTACGGAAATCGACACCATGGGCGGATCCGAGCAGACTGTTCCTGTCCACGCCACGGTAAACAGATTGGCATTTCCCTCCCTGTCAGCCGTACTGATGAGAACTGCCGGCAAAGGATACAGCATGTTGCCCGGTTTCCATATCTGTCTGCCCATTCTCATCCTCCTCCACATCCTGAATCAAAAAAACTTAAAATTAAACATGGACAATACCTGCAGCACCACATCCGCTGTCACACCAAGTAGAATCAATACGGAGATCACGAGAATTGCCGTATTGCCTGTTTTGGCCGGCTGACTGTTCTTCAATTCTTCCGTCTGTTTATTAAGCTCTTCTACGAAAGCCGCCTGCACATTGCGGTATACCCTCACATTCTCCTTATGGATAAAGTCGTCAGACTGTTGTGATTTCGCCGCCAGCAGATCCTTGATCTCGGCCAGTGTCTCCTGATCATCCGCCGTCCGGCTGCCGTCTGACTGCATGGTCTCCAGTTTATCCAGACATTCCTTCAATACATTCTGCACTTCCGCCGCATTCTCGGCAGTTTTCAAATTTACTTTCCGTATTTCCTGCATAAGGCCATCATACGCCTGCATTTGATTCTGGAGCTGCTCCATCTTCGCGGCTTCGGCTGTCATATTCGCCCTGATCATCTCCTGCGCATTTCTCTTCTGCGCAAGTTTATCGATAAATGTATCCATTCTCTTTCCTCCGGCTATCGTCTGTGTCACATTTTCTCAATTCTAACATCTTTCCGGCTTTCTGACAACCTAAACCCTGCTGTCAGTTCCTGCAGCTGCTCAGTTTACGGCTGCTCTGCCACGAAATGTACCCATGCCAGGCCGCCTGCATCGATGGAACGTAATCTCGAGAATGCATATTTTATGTATTTTTATGCAATTCGTATATTATGCATACCCATTTGCACTCTCTTTTGTAAATATTTACCGTAATTTCATATGTTGTTCATAATTTATTCATATTTATGCCGTATACTTTAACCATAGCAATCGCGAGAACATGTAATGTTTAACATTACACACATAGATAAATTTTTTTCATAATAGCCCAGGTGCCGCAAGGTGCCTGGGCACTCCTCATTTCAGGATCTGTTAACCTGACCAGGTCTCCCCTTCTATATAGATTTATAAACAGGACTCAGAAACAAAGCGCCGCAGATAACGGAACCGATCCGTTTCTCCACGACGCTCTAACCTTCTATGCCACATACAGGTACATAAATACAAAGTGACAGATGCTCCCGCCCATCACAAACAGATGGAAAATCTCATGAGAGCCGAAATATTTATGTCTGGAGTTAAAAAGCGGCAGCTTTAACGCATAGATAACGCCGCCTGCCGTATAGATGATCCCGCCTGCCAGCAGCCAGAGAAATGCACCATGCGGCAATGTACTCCACAACGTCCCAAAAACAGCCAGACACACCCATCCCATAGCGATATAAATCATGGAAGAAAACCATTTCGGACAGGTGATCCAGAAAGCTTTAATGAGCATGCCAACCATAGCGATGCCCCACACCACTGCCAACAGTGTGTACCCCATCCGTCCTCCCAGAACGATCAGGCAAACCGGCGTATAGGAACCTGCGATCAGAACGAAAATCATCATGTGATCCAGCTTACGGAACACTTTCAAAATATTCTCTTTCACGGTAACACTGTGATAGACGGCACTGGCCCCATACAGGGCAACCATACTGCCGATAAATACCGCCATGGCAATACATGCCGTAAAGTCCGCGTCAAGCGCTACCTTCACCATCAGCGGTGTTGCCGCCACGATAGCCATCATCATGCCGATAAAATGTGTGATCGCGCTCCCCGGTTCTCGAATTGTAATTTGCATAAGCAACTCCCTTCTTTTCACAAAATGACACTGCATTGTAACTTCCGCTGTTATACACATTCCGCAAAACAACATCAATATTTCTTCATGTCGTTTTCAATACTACATTATGATTATAACAATACTACTACGTATCATATGTCAAGTCAACAGTTTTATGCACTACCTCTTCGAGATTTTGGATCGATTTATAACAATTCCGTTTTCAGTCTTCTTCAATCACATGGATTTCCAGATAGTCAAAGTCAATTGTTTCAATAAAATTATCCTGCGTAAATCTCGTCTTATCGTGACGCTTGAAGTCCCGGATCGTAGAATCCAGCCAGATCGGTTTGCCCAGATCGAACCGGCAGCATACCTCATCCAGTGCATTAAACACCTTATGTGTCCGGGTGTCATCACCGGAATCTTCGATAACGGTATCTTTGAGCAGGTGGTTATTTTCAAATATTTTTGCCCATAAACGAAACATGTTCTCACCTCTTCTGTTACTTATAGTAACTACTGTTTACTATGAAAGTCTTCGACTTTCACAGCATGGATGGCCATGCGGCCCGCCAGGCGGCAGATACACCGTTCCAATCTGCATCTGCCCAAAGCCAGAATCAATTATCGTTTATCCTTGCAGCAGATTCTCTCTCCACCAGTTCCGCGGAGAAGATAATCTGCTGATGTTCTTTGCGTCCGGCGATCACATCAAACAGCAGATGGATGGCTTCTCTTGCCATCTCCTCTACGGGCTGTTTAATCGTAGTCAGCTTCGGATTATAGTATTCCCCGATTTCCATACCGTCATAACCCGCCACCGAGATATCCTCCGGAATCCGCAGTCCCGCCTCCAGCACTGCCCTGCAGGCCCCAATCGCCAGCGAGTCCGCCGCCGCATAGATTGCCGTCACCTCACGCCCTGATTGAAGCAGTTTTATCGTTGTCAGATAGCCGTTTTCCATACCATAATGATCCACATCTTCCTGTACATAACAGATCAGGTCCTCCGGCACCTCCAGCCCTCTTCCAACATAAGCGCTCCGGTAACCTTCCAGACGGCTGCGCCCGATGGATTCATCCATATTCTCCGTGATAAAGGCAATCCGCCTGTGTCCCAGATCCAGCAGATATTCCGTCATCTTCCTGCTTTCCAGACAGTCATCCACCGCGATATTGGAAAATCTCGCCTCTCCCGCCTGTGCAAAAGCCTCGACGCTGATGGCACAGAAAATATACGGCACCTTCAATTTGTCCAGCTTTTCCTGAGAATGCCGGAACATACCGCCCAGAAATACGATTCCCCGCAGCCGCTTCTCCTTCTCCAGCTCCAGCGCCACATCCAGTTCGTCCTCCTGTGCTTCCACATGCCGCAGCACCAGCGCGTACCGCTTGCGCTTCGTTTCATCCTCTATGATCTCTATCATCTTACTGAAAAAAGGGTTCGTGATGCCTTTCACCAGCATGGCGATACATTTGGCATCCGTGCGTTTTAAATTGCGCGCACTGTTATTGGGAATAAAGCCGGTCCGTTCGATCACTTCCATAATCTTCCTGCGGGTCTCCGGATTGATATCCGGATGATTGTTCAGCGCCCGCGACACGGTACTGACTCCCACACCACACTCTTTTGCAATATCCTTGATCGTTATCTCTGCCATACGTCATCACTTCCCATTCTTTTTAGCAAATTCTCACTTGAATCTTCCTTTTACACAAATTAGTAAACCTCCGTCATGCTCAGCCTGCCGCCCGGCGGCCGCATGGCCATCCCTGCTGTGAATGTCGAAGACTTTCATAATAAAACCCTCATCTTGCTCAGCCTGCCGCCTGGCGGGCCGCATGGCCATCCCTGCTGTGAAAGTCGAAGACTTTCACAGCAAAATGGCTGACAGTCTATGTTTCTGTGACTGTCAGCCGCTCTTTGCAGTCTATATCCTGCTGTATAATCTGGTCATGTCATAAATGCGTTCCGCCAGTTCCTGTGTAAACTCTCCCGGCAGCATCCTCCACTTCCAGTTCGTCCCCAGCGTGGAAGGCATATTGATCCTCGCCTCCGTCCCAAGTCCCAGATAATCCTGCATCGGAATCACACAAGTGTCGGAAACGCTGGACATTGCCGCGCGGATAAACGCCCAATGAGCATCCTTACTGCCGCGAATATGCAGATACTTCCTGGCAAACGCCTTGTCCTTACGATTCAACTGCGTGTACCAGCCGACTGTCGTGTCATTGTCATGTGTCCCCGTATATACGATACTGTTCTTAACATAATTGTGCGGCAGATAATCGCTCTCCTCTCTGGAGTCAAAAGCAAACTGCAGAATCTTCATACCCGGATAGCCGGTCTTCTTCACAAGTTTGATGACCGTATCGGTCAAAAATCCCAGATCCTCCGCAATCACGGCCTTATTCCCCAGCTGCGCCTTCATCGTCTTGAAGATATCGTAACCGGGACCCTTCTCCCAATGTCCGAACTCCGCCGTCTCATCACCATAAGGAATCGAATAATATTCATCGAAGCCGCGGAAGTGATCGATCCGCACCACATCATAGAGCTTATAACAGTAGGCGATCCGCTTCATCCACCACGCATATTCCGTCTCGCTGTGATATTCCCAGCGGTACAACGGGTTACCCCACAGCTGTCCCGTAGCCGAGAACGCATCCGGCGGACATCCGGCCACCGCAGTAGGCGTCAATGTATCATCCAACTGGAACAACTCCGGATTCGCCCAGGTATCTGCGCTGTCAAAAGCCACATAAATCGGAATATCCCCAATAATCTCTATCTTTTTCTTATTCGCATAATCTTTCAGTGCAAACCACTGTTTTGCGAACAGATACTGCTGAAACTTATAAAATTCTACTTCTTCCGCATACTCTTCCCGGTATTTCTTCATGGCTTCCGGCCTGCGGAGCTTGATATCTTCGTCCCACTCGCTCCAGCTTATGCCGTCAAAAGAATTCTTCACCGCC
>OFGH01000073.1_pt1 | contig 94596 bp, 85 predicted proteins | sample 1521721 | NCBI WGS metagenome assembly OFGH01 (sample SAMEA3504132, study PRJEB24116) | mouse gut metagenome | biome: mouse gut; feature: mouse-associated habitat; material: faeces | place: Denmark | collected 2011
AAAAAATTTTTATTTTTTTATTTTTTTTTAATCTTTCTTCGCTATTGTGTATCCATGGACAATGAATTGTCCGAAACAAACTGTTTTGCAAAAAATCTGTTTATACTAAAAAACGAAGGAGAAAACAATGAAAAAATCAACAATTTTTACATCATTCACACTTGCTGCTGCTTTGCTTTTTATGGGAACATCCGCTGCACTTGCAGAAATCAGCGCTGAACATGCAAAAGAAATTGCGTTAAATCACGCCGGAGTTCATCAGGGTGAAGTAAATATGATCAAAGTGGAAAGAGATTTTGATCATGGTATTTATGAATATGAAATTGAATTTTGGAAAAACGGAACAGAATACGACTATACCATTAATGCCGATACCGGCGCTATTATAAAACAAAAACAAGAAATGAAATATCATCACAATACCCCCATTAACAACGGACAAATGCAAGGCGCCCGTATCAGCAGCCAGCAGGCAACCAATATCGCACTCAGCCATGCAAATTTGACCAATGACCAAATCAAATTTTTAAGCTGCAAACCAAAAGTAGACGATGGAAGAGAAATTTATGATATTAAATTCTGGAAAGGATTTACAGAATATGAATATGAAATTGACGCATTAACAGGCAGCATTCTTGAAATGGATATTGATTAATATTCCCTGTCAGCCGCTGCGGGAAACTATCCCGCAGCGGCTTGAGACACGTGCAGCATGATACAGACTAAAAAGGAATACTATGTTTAAACTGAATAAACAAACCTATTATTGTGAACCCTGTAAACAGGAAATTTATTTGAATTTTAAAGACAAGAAAATTTGTCCAAACTGTAAAACAGCGCTCATTCCTATCCATTGTTCGCAAGAAGATTTCCAAAAATATTCTCCGGAAGAACAGGAAATTCTTATTGAATCAAATATATTGCAGGAACGTACAAAGAAAACACCATACACCATGAATACGCAAAAAATGAGTGTTGAAGAGCAAATTCAAAAAATATATCAGGATATTGCCTTCATAAAATGGAGTATGCTCGGTTTTATGGGGCTTTGCATGCTCATTTATCTTTTTGAAGAATTACTTTAGCAAAAGAAGTCTCACCGTATCATATTATGAAAAATTTTCTCATCACTCTTTTTTTTCTGCTCATTTTGCCTTTCTTTGCCTATGCGGATGAGCGAGAGCAAATCTCTTTGGAAAAAGCAAAAGAAATTGCTTTGACCCATGCCAAACTTACGGAAAATGAAATCCATTCTCTCAAAATTCAGCATGAATTTGAAAACAATATCATACAATATGAAATAGAATTTTTCAAAGATGATATTGAATATGAATACGCTGTTAATGCTGAAAACGGTAAAATCGTGAAATACAGCTATGAAAAAAATATTGCCTCTATCACACTCTATCAGCCCTACAGCACCATTTTACCCATAAAAGAAATTAAAGAAATTGCCCTCTCCCATGCCAAAGTCCGGCAAGACGAAGCCCGTTTCATAAAAATTTCTCAGGAAATGACCCATGGTTATAACAGATATGAATTAAAATTCCTGCATGGCGATATTGAATACAACTATCTGATTAATGCCATGAATGGCGAAATTATTGAATATAAAGTCAAGGACTATCATTAAAAAAGCCGGGATTAACCCGGCTTTTTGCTGTGAGCGGAAAATTTTTATGCACCGCGAAACTCAATAGATAAAATTTCATAGGTAACACGGCCTTTTGGTATATCAATAGTAATTTCTTCCCCTTCTTCATGACCGAGCAGAGCCTTGCCCACAGGGGAGCTGATAGAAATGGAGCCCTTAGAAAAATCTGCTTCATCAGGACCTAACAGGGTAAATTCTTTTTCTTCATCTGTATCAATATCAACAACTTTGACAGTTGCCCCAAAAATAACCTTATCACTTTTTAACGTATTTAAATCCACGACATTAAACGTAGGCAATTTTGATTCAATATAATTAATGCGGGCTTCCAAAAATCCCTGACGTTCACGGGCGGCATCATACCCTGCGTTTTCTTTTAAATCACCTTCTTCCCGTGCTTCTTTAATGGCTTGGATAACAACAGGACGTTCTTTTTTCAAGCGGTCAAGCTCTTGTTCCAGTTTTTTATAGCCTTGTATAGAAATAGGTGTATTACTCATGATAAGACCTCAAAAGTGAAAATAAAAAACACCCAACATTCAAAAAAATGTGGGGCGTTTCATGCAATGTGTAATTCATTTATACAGCATTTCAGCTAGACAGTCAAGAAAAACAAAGGATAAAAACTTGTTATAAAAATTAATTCTTGCTAAATTAACACAAATAGATACAATTTTTCTATGAAATTGCATTATCTTTACTTTTCCTTTGACGCATGGCTCAAATTACAGCACCATGCAAAAGTACAAAAAATTTCTCTGGATGCCCATGCAGGCTGTCCTAACCGTGACGGAACCATCTCCCACGGAGGCTGCACCTTCTGCGATGCCCTCGGATCAGGCTCAGGACTTATGGATAAGGGGCTCAGCCTCAAAGAGCAATGGAATTTCTGGCTTGATAAATTCCGCAAATCCGACCGCCTGAAAAACACCACACATTTTCTTGCCTATTTGCAGTCTTTTTCCAATACATACGGCTCCCTCGAGCGTTTACAGAAATTGACGGATGACCTTGCCAGCCTTGAAAAATGCGTTGGCTATTCCATTGGCACACGCCCTGACTGCGTTGAAGAGGAAAAACTCTCCCTTTTAGCCTCCCTGCCTTTTCAAACAAAATGGATTGAATTTGGCATACAGTCCATGCACGACAAAACTCTGGAACGCATACGCCGCGGGCATACTGCTGCCTGTTCCATTGACGCCATAAAACGGAGTCATGAACACGGATTAAATGTTTGTGTTCATCTTATGGCAGGACTGCCCGGCGAAAATAAAAATGATTTTTTAGAGACTGTGCAAAGAGTTTGTGAACTTCCCATTCAAGGCATTAAACTGCATGGGCTTTATGTCTGTAAAAACACGCAGTTGGCAAAAGAATATTTGGACGGCTCCTATGTTCCCATGGTACAGGAAGACTATGTCAATTTAATATGTGACGCACTCTGCCTTATCCCCTCGACTATTGCAATTCACAGACTTACTGCCGATTGTCAGGACCACGAGCAGCTCCTTGCCCCTGAATGGGCAAAACAGAAAGGTCATATTGTGCGCGGAATTGAAGGACTACTTTTTCAGGAAGGCAAATGGCAGGGATGCAAAAACGATGTGCCTGACAAAAATCCCTATACTTCCCTGTATAAAAAACTGGAACAGATGACAACAGCCAAAAAGAAAAAATAACAGGTTAGATTACAACTTTTATTTAAGCCTGCACTTTTTTTGGGAAAAGGGATTGATTGAAATTTTTTATAAATAAATCTGAATATGATAAAATCAACCGTATACTATAACAAAGCATAAAAAACACTCTAGAAAAAATAGCTTTCACATAAGAAAAGGACAGCTTATGCTGTCCTTTTCTTTTTATTTATTATTCTTTTTGTTAATATCACAAGCCCCGGCTTGGTCATTGTTCCTCATTCAAGGCGGCACCAGCCCTTTCTTGCCGAGGAGAGCAAAAATACCAATCACAGCGGCAAAAATAAGAATAAATTTAAGCATATCACCTCCTAAAAAGCAACACTTTGGAAACCGCAGTCAACATAAATAATATCGCCGGTCACCGCACTGCTCAAATCAGAAGCAAGGTACGTGGCAGTATTCCCCACTTCTGCGGTTGTCACATTTCTGCGAAGCGGCGCATGGGCTTCAATATGGTTTAAAATTTCTCTGAAATCAGAAATACCGGAAGCCGACAAGGTTTTAATGGGACCTGCGCTGATTGCATTGACACGGATACCCTTTGGACCAAAATCACTTGCCAGATAACGGATAGAGCTTTCAAGAGCGGCTTTAGCCACACCCATAACATTATAATTTTGGATAACTTTTTGTGAGCCGTAATAGGTCATGGAAATAACGGAACCATGGGGATTTAAAATTTCCTCATAGGCTTTGCAAAGGGCAATCAAAGAATACGCAGAAATATTCATGGCAGTTAAAAAACCGTCTCTGGAAGTATCAATAAATCTGCCTTGTAAATCCTCCTTATGGGCGAAGGCAACCGAGTGCACCAAAACATCAATGGTTCCCCATTTTTCTTTGACAAGCTTGACACTTTCTGCAATTTGTTCATCACTTGTCACATCACATTGAAAAATAAAATCACCGCCAAGTTTTTCGCTGATGGGTTCAAGACGCTTTTTAATGGCGTCACCCATATAACTAAAGGCTAATTTTGCGCCATTATTTTTAAAGGATTCAGAAATACCATAGGCAATACTCCTGTCATTGGCAACACCAAAAATAAGAGCTTTTTTACCGTCTAACAACATAGTTCCCCCTTTATTTTGTTAATATATCGGCAATGGTTTGATATTTTTGTGCTGTTGTTTTGGCTACTTCTTCCGGAAGACGAGGAGCAGGAGGTGTTTTATCCCAATCCTGCGTTTCAAGCCAATCCCGTAAATATTGCTTATCAAAACTTGCCTGATTTTTTCCTTCCTCATACGAATCAGCAGGCCAAAAACGGGAAGAATCCGGAGTAAGAACTTCGTCAATCAGCGTCAGCTCACCATCGACAAGACCAAATTCAAATTTTGTATCCGCAATGAGAATACCGCGTTTTGCAGCGTAATCCCGTCCCAAACTATACATGGCAAGACTGATATTTTTTACCTGTTCACAAAGCTTTGCCCCAATCAGTTTAGAGGCTTGCTCAAAACTGATATTTTCATCATGGGTGCCAAGCTCTGCTTTTGTGGAAGGCGTAAAAAGGGGCTCGTCAAAACGGGAAGAATTTTTTAGCCCGGCAGGCAATTTATGTCCGCAAACCATACCGGTTTTTTGATAATCCTTATATCCCGAACCTGCCAAATATCCGCGCACAATACATTCAATAGCAAGAGGTTTTGCCTTTTTGGCAATAACAGAACGCCCTTGCAGCTGATCTCTGTATTTTTGTAAAAATTCCGGATAATTATCCACATCAGATTCAATAATATGGTTAGGAATTAAAGACTCAAAGCGGTTCATCCAAAAAAGTGTCAGCTGGTTTAAAATAACGCCTTTATTGGGAATGGGATCGTCCAAAATAACGTCAAATGCTGACATACGGTCAGTCGTTACAATAAGGATACTGTTTTCAGTCAGTTCATACATATCACGAACTTTACCCCGTGAAAGGAGTTTCAGTTCCGGAATATCTGTTTTAATTACTGCCATAATTCCCTCACTTCTCTAATTTATCTTTCTCACTTCAAGGCTTTGGGCATGCGCCTCAAGCCCTTCCATACGGGCAAGCTTTGCAATGGCAGAAGCTTTTGTACGGGTAAATTTCATAGATGATGCAATAATACTTGTTTTTTTGCAAAAAGTTTGTACCCCAAGGGCAGAGGCATAGCGGGCTGTACCTTGTGTGGGAAGAACATGGTTGGGACCTGCAAAATAATCCCCCACAGGTTCCGGTGACCATGAACCTAAGAATAATGCCCCCGCATTATGGATTAATGGTACATAATTCCAAGGTTCCAGCACCATAAGCTCCATGTGTTCGGGAGCGATAAGATTTGCAAGCTCAATGCCCATTTGCATGCTGGGAAGTACGATAACTGCACCAAAATTTTCTATGGACGCACGCGCAATTTCTGCACGCGGCAATTTTTCAAGACGTTTATTGACACAATCAATAATTTTTTCAGCGAGATAGCTGCTTGTCGTTACGCATACGGAAGACGCCAAACTGTCGTGTTCTGCCTGAGACAGAAGATCCGCTGCAACATAATCCGGATTTGCAGAATCATCAGCAAGCACCAATATTTCACTGGGACCTGCCAGCATATCAATACCCACCTGCCCCTGTACAAGTTTTTTTGCCATGGTTACAAACTGGTTACCGGGACCTGTGATCACATCAACTGGCTTAATACTTTCCGTACCATAGGCTAATGCCCCAATAGCCCAAGGCCCTCCAACGCGGTATACTTCTGTAATATCAAGGAGATATGCTGCTGCAAGCAAATAAGGATTGAGCGTTCCGCTTTCACGGGGTGGGCTGACAACAGCAATTTCTTTAACTCCTGCAACCTGAGCCGGAATTGCCTGCATGAGCAAACTGGAAATAAGCGGTGTATCGCCCCCTTTCCCCCCCGGCACATACAGCCCGGCACGGTTAACAGGACTGATTTTCTGTCCTAAAATAGAGCCGTCTTCACGGGTTTGAAACCATGATTTTTCAAGCTGTGCTTCATGAAAAGAACGGATATTGCGGGCTGCTTCTGCAATAATTTCCATATCTTCCGGAGAAACCTGTGCCGCACCCTGCTGGATTTCCGCTTCACTGACCCGCAAAGGATGATTAAATTCCCTGCAGTCAAATTCCCGTATTTTTTCAAAAAGAAAATCATCTTTCTGTGTTCTGACATTTTCTAATATTGTGCGTACATCAGCTTCAACATCTTGCTCTCCCAAATGGCGGTGAACAAGTTTTTGAATAAGCTCATGAGCATCACTTACTTGTAAAAACGTAAATTTTTGCATAAATACAACCTTAACCTAAACTACAATATTTTCCGCAAAAAAATCTAATAATTCCTGTTCCTGTGCGCCGACAAAATAGTCAGATCCCCCTGCCTTTTTTAAGACGTTTATCACATCTTCTTTTCTAAATAAAGTACCTTGCAATGCCATTTCAAGCAGAGCAATATCTTTGTTGACAAAAAAATCTCCGTAAAAACGGCATTCGTCAATCTTTCCCTGCTTGATATTTGCATAAAAATCCATAGCCCCAAAAGAAAAACGCTTCCGAAATTTTACCTGATAGGCAGGGGATTTTCCAAAATTCCATTCCCATGTCCTGTATTTGGAATTTGCCAATTTTTCAGCTTCATCAGCAATATGATCGGGTAAATCAATTTCTTCCTGTACCAAAAACTGCATCAGCACGTTTTTGATTTTCTGCATTAATTCTTGGGGAGTAAGCGTTGGCATAAATTCTATTAAATTCGCTACTCGGCTTTTATGTGAAGCAATACCCTTTGATTGATACTTATCGGGATTACCTGTTAAAATATCGGTTAAATGTGATGTATCAAGAGAAACAAGCAAGGTTCCGTGCTGAAGAATTTTCTGCCCGCTCTTTTTTTGGGCATTGCCTGAAAATTTTTTCCCCTCCACCAGCATATCATTGCGTCCGGACATTTCTGCGTTTATGCCAATATGCTGTAATGCTTGGATAATAGGATTAATATAGCGATTAAATGAGGTATCTTCCCCTCTTTCCATATAGCGCAAAAAAGAAAAATTTAAATTGCCCAAATCATGGTAGACTGCCCCGCCCCCTGTCATACGCCGAACAACAGGAAGACGATGTGCTTTAATATATTCTTCATTGACTTCTTCAAAGGTATTTTGGTGCCGCCCCACGATAACGGAGGGGGCATTTTGCCAAAGTAAAAAATATTCTTCCCCGGCAGCGGATAAGGCGTTAAAAAGGGCTTCTTCAACAGCCAGATTATAGGTCGGATCAGTGCTTGCAATTGTCATTCCTTTCATCAAAAATTGCCTCTTTTAATAGCCTCGTTTTTGCTTCCAAACCCTGTCAAACACATTGAGCAGGATAAAAATGACAATACCGGTAACAAGCTGAATAATGAGAGCAACATACTGAATAAACGGACCTGTTCCGCCCAAAATATCAAGCCAGAGTGATTTATATCCATGGAGCGAAATAAGAAAATACCCTAAAAGAAGCATGGCACAAATTACGGTGATAGAGCTGATAAACCATGATAACGGATAATGGGACGCAACAGGGATACGCTCACGGGTAAATTTTTTATGGGACATAACAAGAGGAATAAGCAGCACAAGAAGAATAATATTTTCCGCTGCTCCTCCGCCTGTCAAATTGACACAAATTAATCCCGCTAAAAGGGATGTAACAATAATATACCAATGTCCTTTTTGCTTTCTGTCAAGCCCATAGGCAAAAACAATAAGCACAACCCCCACAACACCGCGGAGCCAATAGGCAAAAATAGCCAGCTCATAAGGGCAATACACGGTTGCCGTATGCTTGAAAGGAAAAACAACGGATAAACAGAGGAAAATCCCCACGATAAATGTTACATATTTAAAAATACTCAACAGCCAGTCGTTCAAAGCAAGCCGTCCTTCATCCTGATTTTTGCGGGAAATTTGCAGGCAAACTTCATTCACCGCCAGTAAAACAGAGGCAAATAAAAGCGGAATAATATAATAAATAACCCGAAAAATCAAAATAGAAGCAAAAACGACACTAACCGGAATTTGATGCGTTAAATTCACAATGATAACTTCTAAAACCCCAACCCCTCCCGGAACGTGGGTCAAGACAACAGCAACCTGAGCAAGCAAATAATTAGGTAAAAAATCAATAAATGACAAATCACCCGCAGGAGGCAAAAGAACAAACAAACAGGCAGCGGCAACAATTAAATCAAGCCCGGAAACAATGGTCTGGGCAATAGCAATATGAAGGGGAGGAAGCGCAAATTCCTTTTTAAAAATATGAAAAGAACGACCCTTTAATCGCCAGCAAATCACATGGTAGAAAATACACAGACTAAAAAGGAAAAAACCAAGGGGCTTAACACTGACAAGATTAACCCCCAGTTCTTCCGGAAATTCCAAAGGGACAAACATAAACAAAGCCCCGGCTAAGCCCATAGCTCCAACCCAAAACGTCACAGCAAGCATAAGCACAAGGCGGATAATATCAACAGGAGTAAAACCCCATGCGCTGTACAACCGATACCGGACAGTACTGCCTCCCAATAACGCACCAAAATTCAAACTGACAACAGCCCCCACAAAAGAAACCAAAAAAACCCGCACTATCTGCAGTTTCTTTTTGATTGCTTTTAGCGCCAGCCAGTCATACCCCATAAGCACAATAAAATTGACAACCATTAAACACAAAGAAAGCAAAAGGGAATGAAGGGAAACAGCATTAACCGCATGTCTAATTTCATTGAGGCTATAGGCTTTTAATTTATGATAAAGCAAATAAATTGCTAGAGAAAATATAATAATAACAGCAAATTTACCAAGTATATTCAATATATTTTTCATGGGGATTGTCCAAATTTTATTTTTTGTATTGTACGCTATAGTTTTCATTCAAGCAAGAAAAATAGCATCTATTTACAATTTTATGTTTTTTTCTTAAGATGAGAAAAAAAATTTTGGGAACAAATTTTGCAAAAAAAACATGCAGAGGTATAGTATGCAGATTTCACAAAAAATGAGCACAATATCGCAAAACAACATGAAAAAATTATGGATACCAAGCATTTTTTGTTGTCTTTTATCCCTTTTCTGTCCTATGCAAAGCGGTGCGGAAAATTCCCAGCCAACTCAGGAAAAGCTGCAAACACCCAGTATTGACGGGAAATTATCGCTCACACCCCCTGCGGAACAACGTACTGAAACAAACAAAGATACTGAGGACAAAAAACTGACAACAGACGGATATGCAAACAATTTACCCAATAAAATAACAGGAGGACACAGTACGAGCAAGGATATTATTTTAGCTCCCGGGCGTCATCATACTGTTATTATGGAGGAATACGGCTCCAATGTCATGATAGTACGCGGACAAGATAAGATTCCGGAAAATTATACTAATTCCACCAATATTAATAATGGCTTTTATATGAACATTATTAATCCTGACGGCTCCGGCATGAATATGGGCACGTATTTCAATTCCAATTCCAACTCCAATTACCCTCGAAAGAGAAGCAGTGCACAAATGATTATTGACAAAACGGAATGAGTGCTATTATGCTTCTTCATTGAGGATAATTTTATGGCAGACCTTATTGATTTGCATATTCACAGCACTGCATCGGACGGTTCCCATACGCCGTCCGAAGTGGTCACGCTTGCCAAAGAACAAGGGCTTTCCGCCCTTTCCCTCACTGACCATGACACTCTTGCCGGCTTAACTGATGCAGAAGAAAAAGCAAAAGAACTGAATATAGAATTTATCCGCGGCTGTGAGCTTTCTGCAAAATACTTGGACACCGATGTGCATGTTTTAGGCTTATATGTTCCGAAGGATAAGGCTTTACTGCAGGATTTGGAAAAAGAGTTAGCTGTTTTTATTGAGCGCAGAAACACCAGAAACAAAAAAATAATTACAAAGCTGCAGGAACATCATGTTGATATTACTTTGGAAGAAGTGGAAAAAGAAGCGGGCGGAAACGTCATTGCCCGTCCGCATTTTGCCAATGTTCTCGTCCAAAAGGGTGTGGTTGCAAATACAAAAGAAGCCTTTGAAAAATATCTTGCAAAAGGAAAACTTGCCTTCGTGGAGCGGGAAGTTATCAGCCCCCACCATGCTGTCAGCCTTTTAAAAGAAGCAAAGGCTGTCCCTGTTCTTGCCCACTCAAAACTCATCAAATGCACGGAACAGGAATATTTTAACCTTATTGAAGAGTTAATCCCTTTAGGATTAAAGGGACTGGAAGTCTATCACTCTGTCCATTCTTTTGACGATGAACGCTATTATTTAGGCGTTGCCCAAAAATACCATTTATGCATAAGCGGCGGTTCCGATTTTCACGGAAAAAGCAAGCCGGACATTAAAATCGGTACAGGACGCGGAAGTCTGCGCGTGCCTGCCGGCATTTTAGACGGCATAAAAAATTCTGCCTGCTATCAATGTTAATGCTTGCTGCTGTCAGTAAAATAAGAAACGGTTAATCATAACATTGAAAACATTAAGCAGGCTATCCTACCAATATTCATTCAAATAGAACCGTACGGCTTTTTATTCACAAAACGCTTTGTGAAAAAAAAGATAAGAAAGCAGTCTATGGTGATATTGTCACAGAGAAAAAAATTTTTCTCATGTACCATACTTTTAATACTTTTTATTAAGTATTATAAGTCAATAACTTATAAAAAATTGAGAGAGTATTATGGTATGTGTAAGAAAAACATTTTTAAGTTTTAGTCTTGTGGCAGGAATATTTCTAAGCTTGGCAAATTTTTCTCAAGCCTCTGTCATTATTCAAAACAATTCTTTCTCTACTACTGATCACGGCAAACACGAGGTTTTACAGAAAGATTTTCAAAATGCTCAAGAAATAACAGCAGCTTGTCTTTCTTGTCACAATGAAGCAGCCAAGCAAGTGCACCAGACTGTTCACTGGACTTGGAAACATTTCAACGACCAAACCAAAATGCAAAATGCCTACGAGGAGCACAAAAGCAAATTTGGCAAAGGCGCATTGACGTTCAATAACTTCTGCATTGCCATCGGTTCCAATGAGCCGAAATGCACAACCTGTCACGCAGGCTACGGCTGGAAAGACAAAAGTTTTGATTTTACCAGCGAAGAAAACGTTGACTGTCTTGTTTGCCATGATTCCACAGGGCTGTATGAAAAGGCTGACGGAACAGGCGGCATGCCCATGTTTGAAAAAACAGATAAAGACGGGGTAAAGACACCTGTTGATTTTAAGACTATTGTTGCCAATGTTGCGAAGCCCAAAATAGCCAACTGTGCCAGCTGTCACTTCATGGGCGGCGGCGGTGATGCAGTAAAACATGGTGATTTGGACAGTTCTTTGCTGAACGCTTCACGTTCCTTGGACGTTCACCTGAGTAAAGAAGGTGCAAATTTTACCTGTCAGCGCTGCCACACAACAGAAAACCACCAAATTGCAGGACGCTCTTACAGTACCCCTGCCTTTGAAGAACGTACCACATTAATCGAAAATGATATGGCTTCCCGTATTACCTGTGAATCCTGCCATACAGCAACTCCGCATAAGACAGGTCATAAAGCCAATGACCACACAGATAAAGTAGCCTGTCAAACCTGTCATATTCCTGCTTTTGCCCGTGAAAAAGCAACAGAAATGTATTGGGACTGGTCACAGGCCGGCAAGCTTAAAGACGGCAAGCCATACAGTGTCAAAAATGAATTTGGTACAAACAGCTATGCAAGCTTAAAAGGCAGCTTTGACTGGCAAAAAAACGTCATTCCGGAATATCACTGGTATTCAGGCTCAATGGATTACCTTCTTTTAACCGATAAGGTTGAAGATACTTCCAAACCCGTTGAAATTACAAAAATTATCGGCAATGCGAATGATCCTAAAGCCCGTATCATGCCCTTTAAGGCGCACCGCGGAAAGCAGCCTTTTGACCCTGTAAATAAAACGTTTGTTGCTCCGCACCTTTATGGTAAAGACGATACTGCTTACTGGAAAAATTTTGACTGGCAAAAAGCTATCAAAGCAGGTCAGGAGTATATGGGACTTCCCTACAGTGATGAATATACCTTTGTTGAAACCGTATACTATTACCCTATTACGCACATGGTTGCACCAAAGGATAATACTGTTGCCTGCGCAAGCTGCCACAGTCAGGACAGTTTACTTAAGAACATTGACGGCGTTTGGATTCCCGGACGAGATTCCGAAGGTTTTATCGATACGTTCGGATGGATTTTAGTTTTCGGATCCCTTGCCGGTGTTCTTCTTCATGCATGTTTACGTATAATGACCCGGAATAAGAGAAAGTAGAGAGGTTATTATGAAAGTATATTTTTATACCAGATTTGAGCGCTTTTGGCATTGGGTACAAGCTTTTCTTATTATCGGTATGCTTGTAACCGGATTTGAAATCCATGGAACATACAATTGGCTGGGGTTTGACAAAGCTATGCAGTGGCATAACTGCTTTGCGGCATCTTGGGGAATTTTATATGTTTTTATTTTGTTCTGGATAGCGGTAACCGGAGAATGGAAACAATATATCCCGAAACTCAAAAACGTATCATCCATGATTATATATTACAGTTTCGGAATTTTTACCGGCATGGAACACCCTGCCCACAAAACTCCGGAAGCAAAACATAATCCCCTGCAGCGTTTAATTTATGTTTCCCTTTTGAGTATTTTGCTGCCATTCCAAATCGGAACAGGAATTCTTTATTATATCTATAATGACTGGGCGGCTCTCGGACTGGAAACCACCCTTTCCCTCAAATGGATTTCTGTTTTGCATACGTTGGGAGCATTCAGCTTGCTGGCTTTTGTCATTGTGCATATGTACATGACAACCACAGGTCCAACGGTTTTCACCTACCTTAAAGGTATGCTTACGGGGTATGAAGACGAACCTGCCAAAAAATAACTCTGTCGGGGAGTTTCCGTATGGCATGCGGAAACTCCCTCTGCAATTGTGTGAATACTAAAAGAATTAAAAATAACATGGAAATTAACAATGTTTTCATAAAATTATACAGCATTAGAAGAAAAATAAATCACAAAAAAAGCCCCTTTTACCAGCCAGCAGTAAAAAGGGCTTATAAATAATTGCCTGTCATTTTCCATTAAATAATTTCGCCTATGAATAAAATTCTATTTTCTTCATAGTGATCAATTTTAATAATTTGTTAATTGTAAACTGAAGTGCGACAGTATGGAATAAAGAAGTAGCCCAACGATAAAAATTCGTGTAGAATAAACTTGTTACAAAATTTTACAGGAGGTTTATCGTTGAGCTATACGCATCTTACCATAATTGAGCGAGGAAAGCTAGAGGGATTTTTAGCCCTTAAAATGAGTATCAGGGAAATCGCAAAGCTAATGGGGCGACATCATTCAACTATTGCCAGAGAAATCAAGAGAAATAATAATGATTATTGTGCAAAGACAGCCGATGAGGCAGCAAGGCAAAGAAGGACAAAAGCTTCAACAAAAACAAAGTGATCTGCAAAATTCATTGCAATCATTGAAGAAAAGTTGCAGGCAACATGGTCACCGGAGCAAATTTCCAATACAGTATTGAAAGGGCTTGTCAGCTTTAAAAGCATATATCGCTGGATTTATGCAGGCAAAATTGACACCGACAATTTGGCGTTGCTGCGGCATAAAGGCAGAAAACGCAAGGGAGCTGAAAAACGAGGGATTTTTTCTAATGGAGTTTCCATTTCTGAACGGTCTGAACAAGCCAATAACCGCACGGAATTTGGACATTGGGAGCTTGACAGCATGGTGTCGAGCCGAGGCGAAAGCAAAGGAGTGTTCAGCACGTTCATAGAGAGGAAATCACGGTTATACACGGCATTTGTTGGCAAAGACAGAACCGCAGACACCATGGAACAGGCTATCTGCAGACTTTATAAAGCACTTCCAAAAGGAGCATTTAAGTCAGCAACAAGCGACAGATGCAAAGAGTTTGCCTGCCATGTAAACGTAAAAGAAAAGTTAGAGATAGACTTTTTCTTTGCCAATGCGTATGCCCCATGGCAGCGGGGAAGCAATGAAAACGGCAATGGTTTGCTGAGGGAATTTTACCCCAAGAAAACCGATTTGGCAAAAGTAACCCAGCAGTCACTTAGGCAAAAACTGGAACTTATCAATAATCGTCCCAGAAAGTGCCTGAACTGGAAAACACCTTGGCAAGTTTTTAAATACGAAGTGTCACACTTGGCTTGACAATTCAGCCTTTTCATGTTCAAGAACAAGCGCACCATCTTCAAAAGTATAATCAGAAGTCAATGTATTAACAAAATATTTTTTTTTCAATCAGAGCTTTAACTACATCGGAATTAATAAAAGAAAGCACTTTCTCTCTATAATTCTCACTAATTTTACGAAACACACGATTATCGTAGTAAAAAACTTCACCTATAGGATCGACACCACCACCCATAAAAGTTACATCGTCATAATTTAATATGTTCATTTAAATTTACTCCACGGTATCTTATTAGAATATTTCATAAAATAATAGCAAATGAATTTTATAATAAAGCTTAAAAAGTTTTGTAAAGGGGTGCTGGGGAAGAAACTTTTTCTAAAAATTTTCCCCTGCAAAGCTTTAGGCTAATGCCCGTTCAAGGCGTTTGATTGTTTCTTCCTTGCCAAGGGCAAACATAATAAGGTGCACAGAAGGTCCGCCTGCCAGACCGATGAGAGCGGAGCGAAGAGGCGTACCTACTAACTTGAATTTCATACCGCTTGTTTCCACATAATTATGGACCGCATGTTCCAGATTTTCTTCTGTAAATTCAATATCACGGAGTAAGGCAAGCACATTTGCAATTTGCTCTTTCCCCTGTTCGTCAAGGGCTTTCAAAGCTTTTTCTTCAAATTCCACTTCGTCAATATTTTGCAAATAGGGTTTTAGCTGCTCAGCCAGATTATTCAAATTACTTGCCCGTTCAACATAGAGGGAAATAGCAGGTTCAAGATTTTTGCCTGCTGTAGAAAAGCCAAGTTTTTCAATGAAAGGACGGGTCAATTCAACAAGTTTAGGAAGCGGTGTATGCTTCATGTAGTAGCCATTGAGCCATTGCAGTTTATCAGGGTCAAAGGCGGCAGCAGAACTGTTTAAATTCTTGCCGTCAAAAAGTTTGACAAGTTCTTCCAAAGAGAAAATTTCCTGATCGCCGTGAGACCAGCCAAGACGCACAAGATAGTTCACAAGAGCTTCCGGCAAAAGTCCGTCCTGCTGGTATTCAACAACAGCCCGCGCGCCGTGCCGTTTGGAAAGTTTTTGCTTGTCAGGTCCCAAAATCATAGGTACGTGCCCGAAGGTCGGCACTGGTAAACCAAGAGCTTCGTAAATCAAAATTTGTTTAGGCGTATTGGAAACGTGGTCATCACCGCGGATAACATGGGTGACGCCCATTTCATAATCATCCACAACAACAGCCATATTATAGGTAGGCATACCGTCAGCACGGCGCAGGACCATATCGTCAAGTTCGCTTACATCAACAGCAATGGGACCTTTTACCATATCATAAAAGGCTACTCGTCCTTCTGTGGGCACTTTCAAACGTACGACACGTCCTTCTGCATAACCAAGCCCTCTTTCACGGCATTTGCCGTTATAACGGGGCTTTTCGCCTTTTGCCCGTGCTTCTTCTCGCATTGCTTCCACTTCTTCCACAGAACAATCGCAATAATAGGCATGCCCGGTTTCAAGAAGTTTGTCCACATATTTATTATACACATCTTTACGCCGGCTTTGATAGGTTAAATCACCGTCCCAATCAAGCCCAAGCCATTTCATAGACGCTAAAATGGAATCTGTATATTCTTGTTTGGAGCGTTCAGTGTCAGTATCTTCAATTCTTAACCGAAATTCCCCGCCAAAATGACGAGCCATAAGCCAGCAGAAAATCGCGGTACGACCGCCGCCGATATGTAAATGTCCCGTAGGACTTGGAGCAAAACGAGTAATCACCTTCATAATTTTTTCCTAAAATAAGCTGTCTATAAAGTATATACCCTTTACAAGGTAAAGACAAGTGTACTTTTTTTCAAATAATTTACAGGGTTATAAGAGAGTTTTGCTTTGCGTATTCCCTCTTCGTCCATATCCTGTTCACGGTTAATAATTTCAAAACTTTTTGCACAATTATTGACAAACGCATGGTTGATAGCTTGATAAATTCCGCGGTAATCAGTATGGGCTTTTTCAAAATGCACCACACAATTTTTGTCATCAAGCTTTTCCCCCACCGCAAAAGCAACCATTTTATCATCAATATAGAAGGAACCGCCAAACAAGGTGCCAATACGGCTCCAGTTTCCAATCACTTTAAAAATAACATCATTTTCAGCATACAGGGAATTACTGTTTTGGCAGTCGTGCCATTTGCACCATTCATTTTGCAGTTCAAGCACATCTTCAAGGCTTCCCTTGACACCTCCTTCTGTGGTCAAAGGATGATATTCACATTGATAACTTTTATAAAAGCCATTGACATGATTTTTCTTTTTGTGAAATCTGTTTCCGGAAAGCGCTGCCAAATCTTCCCTTGCATATAAATATTCCCATTGCCCTCTTGCTTCCAAAATAAGAACTTGATTTGCATCATAATTTTTCATAATATGCTCAACAAGTACATCAGGCACTCTATGCATGCAAATTCTGTTTTCTTTTGAGCTTACACTTGCCATGAGCGGATTATCCTGACAATCGGCAATACTGACAGAGCGGATTAATTCGGAAAGATTATCCTTATTAATTTTTTTCCAATCTCCGACAGGTGCCCATAAACACTGATAAGGTTTTTTTTGATGAATAAAGGCAAAATGTTCAGTAAAAGCTACGGAAAGTCCATAGGTATCAGCCCAGCCAAACACATTAGTAAAGGTATAATCAGCTGATTTTACAGGACATTCTTTTCTTTTTTCTTCGTACTCATCACGTAGATTAAGAGTAATTGGTTGGAATGTTAGCATAAATTTTCCTGTTTCAATGTATTTTTATACTTTTCGTAATGTATATCTTGTCCAGTTTGCTTTGAGAAAAACAAGAAACATACCGGTTGATTGGATAGCCATGGAGAAAAGCATCACCACATAAACCCCGATGGAACCATATCCGAATGTATGTGCCAGTAAAATCCCCAGCGGCAGGCGAATACACCACACACAAATAGGATTGATAATCAAAGCATAGACCGTTGCCCCAGCACCGACCATAATACCGTTGACAACTAAACCTGCCACAGTGAAAGGGGTGCAAATGATATTAATATACACATAGACTTTAATATTCCACTGTGCATCTAAATCAGAGCTAAAGAACTGAGCCAGTATATCAACAAAAGGCATCATACACAAGCCAACAGTTGTCATTAAAATAGTACCAAATAAAATTATGGCAAGTCCAATTTTTTTTGCGTCTTCTTTTTTTCCTGCTCCAAGGGCATTGCCTACCATAATAGACGCTGTGGCATTAAAGGCAATGGCAGGCATAAATAAAATACTTTCAATCCGCATGCCTGCCGTCATCCCTGCAAGGGCGGACACACTGTCAGGCAATGCTGCAACAATGCCGAAAAGAACCAAATAGCCCAATTGCCATAAAAACTGCATAGTGAGCGCCGGAAGAGAAACCCGAAATAAATACGGCGCAGCTTTTTTCATCCAGCCAAGGGGCGGAATAATATATTTTTCAAAAATATTATCCTTATATAGGGCAATAACAGAAATAACAGCGCCAAAGGCATAGGAAAACCACGTTGTAAAGGCGATACCCTCTCCTCCCCATGCAGTACAGCCAAAATATCCCAGTCCAAAGGCAAAATCCCCAAAGGTATTCAAAACGGCAATAACAATCATAATAAGAAGAGGCTTGATAACTTCCTTTGTTGCCCGAAAAAGAACAGAACTCAAATAGCATGTATACTGAAAAGGCAAACAAAAAAGCACATAATTAAAAAAGATAATTGCCATATCAAGCATGCTTTCTTCCACCTGTAAAAGCCCCATAATGGGATAACGGGCAGCATAGCCGGCAAACGCCAAAATTATTGCCATGGAAAAAGCATACAGAAGCACAAAACCGGAATAAAGCCTTGCCCTTTTAAAGCGATTTGCCCCTATTGACTGGCTTACAGAAGCCATAGCCCCTGCACCAAGGCTTGTGCCTAAAACCATAAAAAGGGCATGGAGCTGTGTGGAGATACCAATAGACGCCTGAACACCGGAATTTATTTTCCCGCCCACATACATATCTGTCAGCGAAATGACAAGCATGCAGAGAATGGCAGCTGTTTGCGGCCAAACAAGTTCCCAAATACTTTTATACGGAACATCATTAAAAAATGACTTTATTCTTTGCGTGTCCATGCCATAATAAAAAAGCACTCACACAAATGCATGAGTGCTCAACATACTGTATTTACGTATTAACAATCTGTTATTGTTGCAAAAATATCTTCAAAGCTATCCCGTCTGCGGATACATTTTGCCGTGCCGTCTTTTCGGATAAGCACTTCAGCAGGACGCAGACGCTGTGTATAATTGGAACTCATGGAAAAACCATAGGCACCGGCATCAAGCATAGCAATAATATCCCCTTCTTCTATCACGGGCAATACTCTGTTTTTTGCAATAATATCCCCGGATTCGCAAATATTGCCCACAATGGTTTGTTCCATTTCTTTTCCGTCAGTCCGGAAATTTTGGGGTAAATTTTTACGATATATTTCAACATCATGGAAAGAATCATAGAGCATGGGACGGGCAAGCGTATTGAAACCCAAATCCGTGCCGACATAGGGTTTGGCGCCATTTGTCTTTGTATTATACACAGAACCTAAAATAAGACCACATTCTGCGGCAATGTATCGTCCGGGTTCCAGATAAAATTTTCCTTGATAATGGTGCGCTTTTGCCCAATCTGACAAGGTTTCATTGAGCATGCCGCTAAAGTTTTCCAAATCGAAACGAGGCTGATTTTCATATTTATGATACGGTATACCAAAGCCTCCGCCAAAATCAATAATTTCCAGTTTATCAAAATGGGGAAGTTTCAACGCTAAATCAAGCAAAATTTTCGCTGCTTCGATGTATTGTTCTCCCTCCATAAAAAGGGAACCGATATGGTGGTTGATACCTGCCAAGGTAACGTTATATTTTTCTAAAATTTCAAGAAGCTGCGGCAATTTTTCAGGGTCAACGCCAAATTTTGTTTCCTTGCCCCCTGTTACCACCTTTGCACTGTGCCCTGCTCCAATCCCGGGATTGAAACGAATCATGATTTTGCCGCCTTTATTCAGCCGGCAAAGCTGTTCCGCCTGCATGAGAGAATCAACACTCACCAGCACCCCTTTATCAAGAGCATTCTGCATTTCTTCTTTGCTGACATTATTGCAAACGTATAAAATTTCTTCAGGTGTATAGCCGACTTTCAAATCCAGATACAATTCACCGGGACTCATGGCGTCAACACGGCAGCCTTCTTCACGGATAATTTTCAATAAATGGGGATTTGCATTTGCTTTTGCAGAATAATTGATGTGCAGTCCTTCAGTTTTGCAAAGCCCGACTAAATCCCTGCAGCGTTCACGCAGCACATTTTCATTATAAACATATAAGGGAGAACCAAATTTTTCCACCAGATCATGGGGCGTTTCTTTTCCATAAAAATGAAGCGTATCGGTATACTTGGAGCGTACTGACATAATTATTCCTTAAAAATGAGAGTAAAATAGGGAGCAAAAAACAATTTGCCCCCTATCACTGAGCAAAAACTATTTATTTTTATTGAGCCAAGGCATCATCGCACGTAAGCGTGTGCCCACTTCTTCAAGCTGATGTTCAGCTTCAATACGGCGGGTAGCCTTAAACATGGGGTAACCGGCTTGTGCTTCCAAAATAAAGTCACGGGCAAATTTACCTTGTTGAATGTCATCAAGAACGCGGCGCATTTCTTTCTTTGTTTCAGCAGTAATAATGCGCGGTCCGGTTCTGTAATCACCGTATTCGGCAGTATCAGAAATGGAATTACGCATTTTTGCAAGCCCGCCTTCATACATAAGGTCAACAATCAGTTTTACTTCGTGCATACATTCAAAATAGGCAATTTCCGGTTGATAGCCTGCTTCAACAAGAGTTTCAAAACCGGCTTTGACAAGGGCGCATAAACCACCGCATAAAACAGCCTGTTCACCGAAAAGGTCAGTTTCCGTTTCTTCGCGGAATGTGGTTTCAATAACGCCGGAACGGGTGCCGCCAATGCCTTTTGCATAGGCAAGACCTTTTTTATGTGCTTCGCCGGTTGCGTCTTGGAAAACAGCAATCAGACAGGGAACACCGCCGCCTTCCGTATAGGTACGGCGGACTAAATGCCCGGGTCCTTTTGGCGCAATCATAAAGACGTCAACATCTTTTGGAGGAACAATTTGTCCAAAATGGATATTGAAACCATGTGCAAAAATAAGAGATTTTCCTGCTTTTAAATTAGGCAAAATGTCATTTTTGTAAACAGCAGCCTGATATTGATCGGGAAGCAAAATCATAATCAAATCAGCTTTTGCAGCAGCTTCGGCAGCACTGAGAGGTTCAAAGCCATGCTGCTTGGCAAGCTCATAGTTCGGACCGCCGGGACGTTGCCCAACAACAACATTGACACCGGAATCTCTCAAGTTTTGAGCATGAGCGTGACCTTGGCTGCCATAACCGATAATTGCAACAGTTTTTCCTTTTAAAACAGAAAGATCTGCGTCCTGTTCATAATAGGCTTTCATTGTATCCTCCAAATTATTTTTGAAAAATTAGTGTTTGTTTACACTACAACGCAAATTTTTCACTGTCAAATAGTATCAAAAAAATATTTAATTTTTTACAATTTTGTCATTTCTTTTTCAGGGTATGAATGAGCACTTCACTTTCTGTTCCGAAACGAAGCGGCACATAGCCCCAAAGCCCGCTGCCCGAGCTCACATACAAGGATAAATCATCCACTTCATAAAAACCGGCACGGTAGCCATTATTCAGCAAAAAAACAATGGGGAATAAAAAGAAATACTGTCCGCCGTGCGTGTGCCCCGAAAGCTGGACATTAACGCCTAATTTTGCGTTTTTCTTTGCTTTTTTGGGCTGATGCTGCAAAAGTATGGTAAAATCCTCTTTCTTTATGCCCTGCAAAGTTTTTTCCATGTCAGGAGTCAGCAGTCCGGGGAATTTATTGCCTTCAAAATCAGCAGAACCGGCAATATAAAAATCGCAGTTATGATAGCTCATCTTTTTGTTTTCATTGACATAAACATTAAATCCCCAAGAACGCCATTTTTCAACCCACGGCATTGCCCCGCAAAAATATTCATGATTTCCTAAGCAAATATGTATACCAAGAGGAGCATGCAAGTTTTGTAACAGGATAATATCTTTCTCTATTTTAGCAGGAACAGCGTCTACCAAATCTCCGGTCACAACAACAATATCCGCCTGCTCTGCATTGATTTTCTTAATAAGCTTTCCCAGCCATTTACCATCAAAGGTTGAGCCAATATGCAAATCACTCAAATGCACTATCCTCATACCTTCAAGTTCTTCCGGCAAGTTCGCAGCGAAAAGCGTATTTTGCACAAGACGAGGGATTTTTACTGCCCGCCATGCGCCGTATATGGTAAGAAAGAAAGAAAGAAGAAGCATAATAAGAGCAAACGCAAAGCTAAAACCATACTCAGGGAGCGACTTTGCATAATACCGGTATGCATAAAACACAAGGTCATGCAAGCAAACAAGACTTGCCAAACAAATAAAAAAAGCCGAACAATATCCGCAAATTTTTAAACCCAAGTAAGACATATGCGGGGTAAATGACACCACATAACGCATGCCAAACATGCATTGCGATAAAAGCATTATCACAGCGCTTGCAAGAAATTTTTGAAAAAGAGATAAATCCGTAAACCAAAAAAGCCGAACGGCAAGATACAAGCCTGTACAAAACATAATACTTGTACCCAAAAAATAAAATAAACGATTTCGGCTTGTTTTATGATTTTGACTTTGCATAAGTCAATAATAAAAAGGGAAAAAATTAAAATAACAATTAAAAATCAGGAACGAACATACTCATCTAAACTTTCAGCTGAACAATTTTTGCTCACCCAAAAAGCAACTGCCCAAATCATCAGTGCTGTCGCCTGCGTATCGTCTAATTGTTTTAATTTTGTTTCAAGACTGATACGGCTTGCACCGTATTTTTTATGTACCCCGTTGGTATCGCAAACATCCATGACCCGAACTATCAGATACGTTAAACGGGTATGGTCGGGCATAAGCTTCGTATCTTTATGCGCTTCCACAATAGTTTTTAATTCTTCTTCGGTGAAAATAGCACGTATTCCGCCAATAGCGCGGAAAAACGTATCAACAGCCCAAGGCAAAATAAACTCTGCACCGGCACTCTTGGTTCTAAAATAATCTTTTAGCCATTTTTCTTGATTATCACTAATTCTTGCAGCGACTTGGGGCATATATTTTCCCTCAAAGCATAATATAGTAGTTACTCTTAGCACAAATAAAAATAAAACTCAAGAAAAAGTCTAAAGTTTTTATTATTATTTTACAGATACAGACATATTACAAAAATTTATATGGTAAAAATACCCGGTCTTAATACAAAAAAATTCAAAATAAAAAAAGGATAATGCAGAAAACATTATCCTTAGAAATAAGTGGCGTGTCTGACAGGATTCGAACCTGCGGCCTTAAACTCCGGAGGTTTACGCTCTATCCAACTGAGCTACAAACACGCAAGGAAATTAATATGCTCCAAAAAATCATTCTTGTCAAACGACAAAAAAACAATTATATTTTACAAAGAAAGCAGTCCGTAAAAAGCTTTGACATTTCTTGATAGGATAACGAAATATGAAACTTGGTAAAATATACGGTATTGGCATTGGTTCCGGTAATCCTGAGTATTTGACACTGCGTGCATACAAAATTTTAAAAGAGGTTGATACCATTTTTACTGTTATTTCTAAAAATGCCAGTGACAGTGTTTCAAAATCCGTGGTAGAATACGTCAAACCGCAGGGAAAAATTGAACTTCTTGTATTCAGTATGGCTAAAACAAAAGAAGAACGGGAAAAGCAGGTTTTGGCAAATGCAAAAAAAATCCTTGCAGAAGTAGAGCAAAGCAAAAATATTGCCTTTGCAACCCTTGGCGATGCCATGACATACAGTACTTTTGGATATATTTATCCCATTATCAAAGAAAAATATCCACAAATAGAAATAGAAATTATCCCCGGAATAAACTCTTTTTCAACGCTTTCTGCCATAAGCCAAAAAGTGCTGGTTGAAAATCGTGAAAGCCTGCACGTCATTCCTTCTTTTAAAGAAGAAGACATTGACAATATTGAATTTCCCGAAAACTCCACAACGATTTTACTCAAAACCTATCGCAGCCGCAATGCCCTTATCAAACGTCTTCAAAAGGAAAAAGAAAAATTTTCAAATCTTGAAATTGTTTACGGTGAACACTTAGGGCTTCCCGGTGAACGCGTAGTCTGTTCTTTGGAAGAAATTAAAACGATTCCCGAAACCTATCTGTCTATGATTATGGTGAAAAAATAATGCCGATACAATGGAATTTATCAGCAAGTGAAATTGAGCAAAAAAGCTTTCGTATTATAGAGGAAGAAGTCAAAAATACCCCTCTTGCCATGCTTCCCAACCCCGCATGGAAAATTGCGAGACGGCTTATTCATACAACGGCTGATCTGCATATTGCTGACACGCTGACCTTTTCCTGCAGCCCCATTCAGGCAGGGATTGACGCTCTCATGCAGGCTCGTCCCATTTTTTGTGATTCAAAAATGATACGTTCCGGGCTTTCCCTGCAAAAACTGCAAACTATCAACCCGCTTTATTCCGAAAAGCATATCCTCTGTTCCATTAGCGACAGTGATGTTATCCAAAGAGCCAAACAAGAAAACAGAACCAGAGCTATTTGTGCTGTTGAAAAAAATAAAGATAAGCTCAATAATGCCATTATCTTGATTGGCAATGCTCCCCTTGCCCTTGCAAAAATCTGTCAATATGTTTTAGAGGAGCAAGTAAAACCGGCTCTTATTATCGGTATGCCTGTCGGCTTTGTCAATGTTGTGGAAGCAAAGGAACTGTTAACAAGCTGTGCCGTTCCCTATATTTCCCTTTTAGGCAGACGCGGCGGCAGTGCTTTGGCTGTCACCACTCTCCATGCAATTATGGAAAATATTTTAGAAAAATAATATGCAAAAAGATTCTGCAAAAACGTTACGCTATGGATATTCGACAGGAGCATGTCTTTCAGCTCTTGGCTGCGGGTTATGGCATTTTTTGCAGACAAAATCTTGTTCCCCGGCAATAAAACTTACATTTTTAGACGGAAAAGAAAAAGAACTGCCCCTGATTTGGGATAACATCAATCAGGGTATTCTGCAAATTCAAAAAGACGGCGGCGATGACCCTGACTGCACGCATTTAGCCATTTTATCCGCCAGCCTTTTTCAAAGTTCACCGGAACATGCCGCAAAAGAAGATTATATCCTGCCTATCGGCAATGATATGCTCATACTCCATGCCTTATACGGCATAGGACTTTGCACCCGTAAAGGTCTTGACTGCGAGGAAGGCAAATGGGCAATCAATATCAGTCCCCGCAAAATGCTGACAATGAATTTACAAAAATACGGCATGGGACAAAGCGGACAGCCCCATATTTGGCAGCTTAATATTGGCGTTGAAAAAGGAGAAGAACTGGCAAAAAAAACCCTCAACGCAAAATTAGGCATTATCGGCGGCATTTCCATTTTAGGAACATCAGGACATGTCAAACCTTTCAGCCATGACGCGTATATCCAAACTATCCGCATTTGCGTTCGTACTCTTAAGCTGGAGCACGGCGTCCATGTTGTTTTTGGAACAGGAGCAAGAAGCCTGAAAAGCGCAAAGTCTTTCTATCCGGACTTACCGGAGAATGCTTTTATTCCCATTGCTGATTTTATTGGAAAAAGTCTTGAAATTGCCCGGGAGGAAAATATCCCTGAAATCAGCATTGCGTGTATGGCAGGAAAACTTTGCAAATATGCAAGCTGTCGGTTCTATACCCATGCCCATAAAGAAGAACAGGATTTATCCTTGCTTTTTGCACAAATTGAGGAACTTTCCCTTACTCCGGCAGAAATTTTAAATACTGCATGGCATAACGCACAATCTGTGCGGGAAGCCTTGTGTTCTTTTACCGCAGCAGCACAATACCGCATACTTTATACCCTTGGGCAAAAGGCTCTTGCTTTTTTTCAATCACTCTGCAAAACAACAGTTTTTCATATTCTTGTTTGTGATTTTGAAGGCAATATTCTCATGACTATTGAAAGCGAGAAATAAAATGCACACCGATAATTTTCATACGCCCATTTGTATTTATTCCTGCGGAATTGATTTTTCCCTTTCAAAAAAATTACTTCACTGGGTAGAAGAGGCAGATTATATTTATGGCTCGCAAAAGCTTTTGGCTCTTTTACCCGGACACCGCGCCTACGATGTTGCAATTTCCGCTAAAGCTGCTGAGCAGGCAAAAGAAATACTCTCCCTTGCCGCACAAAAAAAAATCCTTGTGCTTTGCAGCGGTGACAGCCTTTATCATGGCTTTGGCTCAACCCTTATCCGCCTTACTCCAAAAGAAAAACGGAAAAATTTATTCACAATACTTCCTGATATTACGGCTTTCCAAGCCCTTTGCGCAAAATGCCGCATTCCATGGCAGGAAGCGGAACTTTTTACTGCCCATTTCCAAGAAGAATTGCCGTTACGAAAAATGGCAAATAGTAAGCTTGCCATTATTTATGGCGGAACAAAATATCCTGCCCATGAAATTGCACGGCAAATACTTGCTTTTTCCCCGCAGCAAGCAAAACGGCAGGGAATTTTTGCCGAAGAATTGGGCACGCCTCAAGAAAAAATACTGGAAGCAAGCCTTGTTGAAATCGCAAAGCTTGCTGCAAGCCCCACATCTATTCTTATTCTTTTACCCTTTGAAAATATTGAAAAAAATATCCTTACACGGCAAAAAGAAAATTGTCTGACTTTGGGACTTTCTGAAGAAATTTACGCCAAAGAGAATAATCTCATTACGCAGGCTGATTGCAGGGCAATTATTCTCTCCCGCTTTCATCTTGAAAAAGAAGGCGTTTTTTGGGATTTGGGGGCAGGCAGCGGAGCTTTGGGACTTGAAGTTGCCGGACTTACCAATATGCAGGTTTTTGCGGTTGAAAAAAAGGACGGCCGCCTTGCATCTATTCAAAAAAACAAACAAAATCTCGGTATCAGCAATTATACTCTTGTTCATGGGGATATTCTTGAAAGTATCCCTGCCCTTCCTCAAGCCGATAAAATTTTCATCGGAGGCGGAGGGAAAGATATTCCTGCAATCTTAGACAGATGCAAACAATATGCAAAAAAAAATGCCCGCATTATCGTCAGCTGCATAACATTGGAAACTTACTCGTTATTATATCAATATGAAAATCTTAACCGATTGGATTTATTGCAAATAACTATCAGTTCTGAACAGCAGATTGCCGGACGCTATCATCATTTTAAACCCCATAACACACTCTATTTATTTATTTTCCAAAACAAAAAACAGGATTAAATATGCCAGTTATTCAAATAGTGGGAGCAGGACCGGGTGCTGAAGACCTTATCACCATACGCGGCATGAAAGCCTTAGAACAAGCTGATTTTGTGCTCTATGCAGGTTCTTTGGTCAACCCTGCTCTTTTAGCTTTCTGCAAAGAAACATGCGTTATCAAAGACAGCTCTTCCATGAATTTGGAAGAACAAATTAAGACTATGCTTGACGCTGCAAAGCACAGAAAAAAAGTTGTCCGCCTGCACACTGGCGACCCCTCCCTTTACGGGGCAATCAACGAGCAAATCCGCCTGCTCAAAGAAAACGGCATGGACATAAAAATTATTCCGGGGGTCAGCAGTGCCTTTGCTGCTGCTGCTGAACTTGGCATTGAGCTTACTTCTCCGGAAACCAGCCAAAGCGTTGTTTTGACGCGCACAGAAGGACGCACCCCCATGCCGGAAAAAGAAAAAGCCGGTGCCTTTGCCAAGACAGGGGCAACGCTTATTTTCTTTTTAAGCACAGGGAAAATTGATGAACTGATGCGGGATTTGCATAAAAATGGCGAACTTCCGCTTGATACGCCTGCTGCCGTTGTCTACAGGGTCACATGGCAGGAACAGCAAATTGTACGGGGGACACTCGCAACTATTGCAAAACAAGTACAAGATGCGGGTTTTAGCAGGCAAGCTCTTATTTTTGTAGGAAAAGCCTTACAGGGACTTTCGCAGACTGCCGTATCCAAATTGTACGCTGATAATTTTTCCCATGGCTATAGAAATTTTCTTCCGCAAGAAACATTTTTTGGAAAATGCGCACTGTATGCCTTCAGCAAACAAGGTTTAGCCAAAGCAAAAGAAATTATCCAAGGCTTGCAGCTTCCCTGTACCCTGTATTCTGTTTATGAAGATACAGGAGCTCTGCCTCTTGAACAGGGCAAAATTCAGGAACTGCTCTGCACTGCGTGGTCAGAATTTGATGCCCATATTTTTCTTGGGGCAACGGGCATTGCTGTCAGAAGCATTGCTCCTTGTCTTAACGGCAAAACCTCTGATCCTGCTGTCATTTCTTGTACAGACACAGGAAAATATATCATTAGTCTTGTTTCCGGGCATATTGGCGGGGCAAACAGGCTGGCTCGGAAAATTGCCCGCATTACAGGCGGGCAGGCATGCATCAGCACTGCGACAGACACCCGTGACCTCATGGGAATTGATGAAATTGCCATGCTGGAACAAGCACGGATTTTAAATCCCAAGGCGATAAAAACCATCAATTCCGCTCTGCTCCATGGGAGAAAACTTCTTTTTATCGGAAATAAAGATATTTTTGATAAATATTTCCAAAGTTCCGCCATTGAATACTGCACAAAAAATACCGAATATGCCCCCTGTATTTATTGGGATAGAACGCCGCAAAATACACAATCAGACACAGAACTTTTTATTGAAACGAAAGCCTTTGTCCTTGGAATTGGCTGTAAAAAAGACACAAAACCTGCGCTTTTAAAGCAAGCCGTCATGCAATTTTTACAAAAACATCACCTCACTCCTGCCCATATTGCAAAAATAACCAGCTGTGAACGCAAAAAAGAAGAACACGCTCTTCTCGAACTGGCAAGCTCCCTTGGCATACCTGTAGAATTCTACAAAGAAGAACTATTAAATCAAATAGATATACCTAACCCCTCGCAAAAAGCCGAACAAGAAACCGGCACAAAATCCGTTGCAGAGGCGTCATGCCTTTTGGGAGCAAATTATCCTCAGACAAAACGGCTGTATGTGGAAAAAACCCGCTGCAACGGCTGTATAACGTTAGCTCTTGCTCGTTTGCCCCATGGAGAAATTGTCAAAAAGTCACACGGGGTGATGAGCGTTGTAGGACTTGGCTCCGGTTCGCTGAAACACATTAGCCCTGAAGTCATGGACTGCATAAAAAAATGTGATATTATTGCAGGCTATACGCCTTATGTTGATTTTATCCGCTCTGTTATCGGCAGTAAACCCATTATCCAAAACGGCATGCTGGGTGAGATGGAACGCTGCCAAAGAGCCATGCAGGAGGCTTCCGCAGGCAAACATGTCTGTATGGTTTGTTCAGGTGATCCCGGCATATTGGCAATGGCAGGTCTGCTTTTGGAATTGAAAAATACCGAACCGGAATTTCATGCTATTGAGGTCAAAGTTTATGCGGGCATAACTTCTGCCAATATTGCAGCTGCAAGCCTTGGTGCTCCTCTGCAAAACGGTTTTTGTCTGGTGAGCTTATCGGATTTACTCGTGCCCGGCGAAGAAGTCCGCCAAAATCTCCATGCTGCGGCAAAAAGCGCTTTACCTGTCAGCCTGTATAATCCTGCCGGCAAAAAACGCCGTGAGTTACTCCATGAAGCTATTGCCATATTCAGTGCGGAACGGGGAGAAAACACCCTTTGTGCCTATGTTAAAAACGCAGGACGCGACAATGAAACAAAATGGATTGGCACATTGCATGACTTGCCGTATGATGAAATTGACATGTCAACCCTGCTGATTATCGGGAGCAGCCGTACACAGTTTGACGGCACATACCTCTATGAAGCAAGAGGATATATGGATAAATACGGGACAAACCAAGAGCATATAAAGGAATAAGTCAGCTATGTTATCAGCTTTTTGTCTTACTGCGCCCAATTCCGGCGAGGGGAAAACAACCCTTGCCATCGGACTGATGCGGCTTTTAGCCAAAAAGTATGCTGTACAGGCTTTTAAATGCGGACCTGATTATATTGATACGTCCTATCATAAAATTGCAGGCGGCAATACTTCCTATAATCTTGATTCATGGCTCATGGGTGAAAAGGAAGTTGCGCAAACATTTTACAGTCAAATAAAAACATGTGACATTGCCATAGTGGAAGGCGTCATGGGTTTATTTGACGGGAAAAAATTTGACGAGCAAAAACAAACAAAAAGTAATCTTCCCCCTATTGCGGGAAGTACAGCCCATATTGCCCAAATTCTTTCCCTGCCCTTGATTATGGTGATAGACTGCAAGGGCATGGCACAATCCATTCGTGCCATCGTAAGAGGTTTTCAAAGTGAGTGTCAGGATTATGGGCTGACTCTTGCAGGAATTATTGCCAATAATGTCGGCAGTGAAAAACATTATGCCATGCTGAATGAGAGCCTGCAAACATGGAATTTGCCCCCGCTTTTAGGCTATATTCCCAAAAATTTGTCCGTTTCCTTTCAGGAACGGCAGCTGGGGCTTACGCATATTTTTCCCAATACCAAAGAAAATATCATTTTTGAAAACAAACTTGACGAGTTGGCTGTAATTTTATCAGAACATATTGATATTGATAAACTTTTATCAGCGACAAAATATTCTCAAAACGGCAACGCTCTTCCTCCTGCCAAATCCTGCAAAAAACCGACAAAAAAAATCGGTATCGCTTATGACGAAGCCTTTTGTTTTTATTATCCGCAAAATCTGGAAGCGCTGAAACGCATTGGCTATGACTGCCGCTTCTTTTCGCCGCTTAAAGATAAAAAATTGCCCCATGTTGACGCTCTTTATTTGGGCGGCGGCTATCCGGAAATTTATGCTGATAAACTGAGCAAAAATACAATGATGTGCAGTGCAGTAAAAGAATTTGCAGAAAACTATGGCAATATTTTTGCCGAATGCGGCGGCTTCATGTATTTGTGTTCTTCCCTATGCATAAAAAAACCGGAAGCCCATAGACAGCGGAATATAGAGCAGGCAAAACCGAAAATGTATCCGCTTTGCAATGTGATTGAAGCAACAGCCTCCATGGGTACACGTCTGAAATCCTTAGGTTACAGACAGGGAATATTTATTGAAAAACCATTTTTTTGGAAAAGCGATAAAAACGAATTTCGCGGGCATGAGTTTCATTGGTCAGATATTGAACTTTCAAAAAACTATGCTCCTTTTTTAGAAATAGACAAAAAAACTTTTGGCATACGCTATAAAAATGTTTTTGCGTCCTACCTGCATTTTTATTTTGCACATCTTTTTTAAGCTTGAGGAAATACTGTGAAAAAAAACTTGCTGCAGCAACAAAGCCACGGCGGAGATGTATACCGCTGGCAAAAAGAAACCGGCATAAAAGCAAATGATATTCTCGATTTTAGCGTCAATGTCCGTCCTGACGGCATGCCGGATTTTTTGAAAGCAAGCATATTCAAAAATATCAATACCCTTTGTGCCTATCCTGACCCGCAGGCTGATGGATTAAAAGAATATTGTGCAAACTATTATGGCTTGAAACCTGATAATTTTGTTTTTGGCAATGGCAGCAATGAATTATTATATGCCCTCGCCCATGTCCTTTTTGAAGAAAAGTATTTTCATGCCTTTATTGTTGAGCCTGCATTCAGCGAATACCGTTTTTCCCTTGAAAAAGCCCATATACATACGCACAGCCTGCTGACTGTCCTTAGCCCGCAAATACAAACGGGGAATTTCGAGCCCGGCGGCAAAACAATTTTAACGGAACAAAAAAAAATAACCAAAAAAATTCAAAAAGTTATACAAAGCGTTCCTGCTCAAAGCATTATTGTCCTTGCCAACCCTGCAAACCCCTCCGGCTTTTTAATAGAAAATCAGGAATTAATGGCAGTCATTACCCAAAAGCAAGATTGTATTTTTGTTATCGATGAAGCCTTTATTGACTACACTGATGAAAAAAGCCTTTTAGAGGAACTTACGGCTCTGCCCCAAAATGTTCTTCTTATCCGTTCTCTGACAAAATTTTATGCTCTTGCCGGCATACGCTTAGGCTACCTTGTCTGCCATGAAAATATTGCTCAAAAAATTCAGGAAAAACTTCCCGCATGGAATGTCAATTCCCTTGCCCAAAGCCTTGCAAAAACACTTTTTACAGAACAAGAACAAGCCGCAAAAGATTACCTGAAAACGAAACAGCAAAATCAAAAACGAAAAGCCGATTTATACCAAAAACTTTCTCAAATTGAAGGTATTAATCTGTATGCATCTTGGGCAAATTATATTCTTTTTTCAGTAAACTGCGACTGCCCGCATTTTTGGCAGGATTTACTGACAAAACATCACATTGCCATACGAAACTGCGATAACTACAAGGGACTGGAAAAGAAAAATTTTTATCGGGTGGCTGTTCGTTTTCCAAAAGAACATACAAGGCTTTGTCAAGCTATTCAAAATATTCTCTATAATACGCCCCTTTCCGGCAAAAAGAAAAAACCTGCTCTCATGCTTTTAGGCACGTCTTCCAATGCAGGAAAAAGTATTTTGACCGCAGGATTTTGCCGTATTTTCACTCAAGACGGCTACACCGTCCGTCCGTTTAAAGCGCAAAACATGTCTCTCAACTCCGGGGTTACCATAAAAGGCGAAGAAATGGGCAGAGCACAAATCGTGCAGGCAAAAGCATGCAAGGCTGAACCCGACAGCAAAATGAACCCTGTTTTATTAAAACCCCAAACCGATATTGGCTCGCAAGTTATTGTTCTTGGCAAACCTGCCGGTACGTCCTCTGCCCGTGATTATTATAAGAAAAAAAATGCATTATGGGATATTGTCACAAAATCCTATGACGAACTTGCCGAAGAAGCAGACATTATGGTTTTGGAAGGCGCCGGCAGTCCTGCTGAAATAAACCTCAAGGAAAATGATATTGTCAACCTCAAAATGGCAGAATATGCAGAGGCTTCCACTCTTCTTGCGGGCGATATTGACAGGGGAGGCGTGTATGCTTCTTTTCTTGGCACATGGCAGACTTTCACGAACGAAGAAGAAAAGCTCTTCACGGGATTTTTAGTCAATCGTTTCCGCGGAGACGGCAGCTTGCTTGCGCCTGCCCATGAATATCTGGAAAAAACAACGGGCAAAAAAGTGCTGGGCGTTATTCCCTTTATAAAGGATTTAAACCTGCCGGAGGAAGATATGGCAGGGATATTGCGAAACAGCCGGAAAATAGCTGAACAGATGGATTATACCGATAAAAACCGCAAATTGGATATCGCCGTTATCATGCTTGGCAAAATTTCCAACCATACGGATTTTGAGCCGCTTGCTCTGGAAAAGCACTGCCTTGTCCGCCCTGTTTATTCTGCAGAAGATATGGGCACGCCTGATCTGATTATTCTCCCCGGCTCAAAAAGTGTTGCGGCAGATTTAGAGGAACTCAAGCAAAACGGTTTATTTGAGAAAATCCTTGCTCAGGCAAATTCCAGTTTTATTCTTGGCGTTTGCGGAGGCTTGCAAATGCTGGGCTATGATATTTTTGACCCCCTGCACATTGAAAGTGACAAAGAAAGAACTATGGGATTTAAACTTCTTCCGCTTACTTCAACATTCCATGAAGAAAAACAATTGACCCTTGCTGAAAATATCCAAACGCCTTTAAACTGCCCCATTTATGGCTATGAAATCCACCACGCAAAAAGTACGGAAATCCCGTGCACCGATAATCCTGTAACGGAGTATTTTCGAGATGAAAACGGCACGATTTACGGCTATGCACGCAAAAACATCTGGGCAACTTATGTCCACGGACTTTTTGATGATGATGTTTTCCGTCTTCGCTTTCTCAACCACGTGCGTGCTTTCAAAAACTTAAATCCCGTGTCCTCCTGCACACCCTATGCCCTTGAAAATTCCCTCGATAAACTTGCCGACATTATCCGCAAAAACGTGGATATGGACGCAATTTATCAAAGTATGGGCTTAGAGCCAAAGAAATAAAAATTATATGCTTTGTTTTAGTATCAGGTTGATTTTATAACTACAAAAGATAATTACAAAATTTTCTTTTTATGGGGGAAATGATTTCCCCCATACCCCCACATTGCTGTTTTTCTTTCAGAAAAACAGGAAGATATGTTTTATAAGTGATTGATTATCAACCTCTTTTTATAACAAAGCAAAAAAATAAAAATATTGCAAATAGCAAAAGACACAATTATTCAAAATGCGGAATAAAGGCATAGGTCAGGGCAAATAAATTTTTTAAAATGCGTTCACGTTCAGCGTCACTGACACTTTTACACATTTCAACCAACATGTTAACGCCATAGCACGGTGCCTGCGTTGACCATAAGTCAGCATCCTCCAATAAATAATAAGCGGCTTTTTCTTTTCCCAACTGCTCATAGAGGTCACGCGGCTGAATTTCCGGAACATTAAAATAGTCCTTTTCAAGCCCTACTATACAAAATTTTAAATTTCCATCTTGTATTTTATCAATATCAAAAAACATAGTAAGCGCTGGAGAAACAAAAATAAATTGTTTAAACCGCGTATCAAAATACGTATATTGTGTAGCAAGGGGCGGCAAATACGGGACTAAAAAAGGCGGTTCATACACATAGGCGGATAAACCCGGATTATTCCTCTTCGACCACCTGACATGAAATTCCAAAATCTTCCGTACTTTTTCCAAAACTATTTCTTTAGAAGCAAAAGCATTATTAAAAAAGAAATTTTCCTGATTTTTCATTTGAATAGAACGCTGCAAACCAAGGGAAAATTGCTCAACCTGTGCTTTTACGGGATTTTGGCAAAAAAGATTTTTATTTAAATTGGTAATATCAAAAGTCCACAGATTTGTATTATCAGAGTTAGTATTTTCATAGTTATCACAATATGTTAACCAGCGTTCAGCAGAAAGTTCCGCCCCTGCCAGCAATAGACCTGCCGTTCCGCCGCTGCCAAAGCCCATAAAACTAATCTTTGTTGTATCGATAAACTGCACAAAAGTTTTATCCTGCACAAGCAAATCTATGGCGAGAGAACACTGCTTAGCCCGCTGATAAAAAGACTTTGCAGAATAAAAAATCCGCATATTATGGGAATTATCCTCACTATGCATAGGCACAGCGACAATATATCCACGCTTTACCAATAAATCCGCTAAGGTATGATAACTATAGCGCGTCAGACCCGAAGCATGGGAAATCACAAGCAAAGGAAATTTTTTATACGGCAAAGGCACTGCGTCAAGCTGAGCCTGCAATTCTTTTTTAGAAAGCTTATTTTTTGCAGCATTAGCCCGTATTTCTTCATGTTTTTGTAAAGCAGGCTTGGCGATTTTCTCATCGATAATGCGAAAAACAGGTGCATTTCTCGCCACATACATGTGGTATTCATCCATAACATAATCACGTTCTTCAACGCGCGTCGGATACCATATCCCCACATCAAGACGGATATTTTCCCTTGAATTCCAAGTAGATATTGAGCGATACCCCACATGCATTTCCTCTTTTGCAATACAATTAAAAGAAAACGAAAGGGAAAAAATAAAAAATATAACCGGAAAAAAAATTTGACGCATACCTGTTCCTTTACTCGGAAAATAATTTACCAAAAAGTTGTCTTCTTTTCAATCGGCAAAATGCAACTTTTAAAAATGTTTTGCTTGACTTCTTTACAAAGATAGCCTATTAATACCCCTCGACCTTGCCTTTACTACGCTAAAGGCCATAGACCAAAAGGAGATTACTATGCGTAAGATGGAAACTCTCGTGCTTTTCTCACCGGAAATGACTGTAGAAATGCGCGAACAAACCATTGCTGCTCTCAGCGAAGTAATTGACCGTGAAGGCGGTAAACTTCTTGCTGTAGACCAATGGGGAATGAAAGACTTAGCGTACCCGGTACGCAAGCAAATGCGTGGATTTTATGTTCGTTTTGAATATAATGCACCTAATCAGCTTGTTGCAGAACTTGAACGTATTATCCGTATCCAAGACGATATTTTTAAATTCATTACTGTTCGCTTAAGCGACAATGCAGAGGAGGTTGCATAATGGCTTTCCGTAAAAAATTTGCTCCTCGCCGCAAATTCTGCCGTTTCTGTGCCGATAAGGATCTTCCGCTCGATTACAAACGCCCGGATATTTTGCGTGATTTTATTACTGAACGCGGTAAAATTGTAGCTCGCCGTATTACCGGTACTTGTGCAAAACACCAACGTCAACTCACAACCGAAATTAAACGTGCTCGTCAAATGGCACTTCTTTTCTACACCACTGCTCATTCCAGTGATGTGAAAAAGAAAACCAATATATAAGGTAAGGAGAGTAAGATATGAAAGTTATTCTTCGCGCCGATATTGAAAATTTGGGACACTTGGGTGACGTTGTAGAAGTAAAACCCGGTTACGGACGCAACTACCTCATTCCTCAAGACTTGGCTATGCTTGCAACTCCTGCAAATCTCCATGCTTTTGAACTTGAAAGAAAGAAACTTCAAGCCCGCATGGACGAAATCCGTGCAGCAGCTTCTGCTATTGCCGAAAAACTCCAAGACTTCGTTCTTACCATTGCCATGCGTGTTGGTGAAAACGACAAACTTTACGGTTCTGTCACCACATCTATGATTGGTGAGCTCTTGGGTCAGGAAGGTATTGAAATCGACCGCCATACTATCTTGCTTGACGGCGCTATCCGTACCCTTGGTGAACACACTGTACGTGCAAGACTGCATGCAGACGTTGTCCCTACCTTTGTTGTGAAAGTGATCTCTGAAGATAAATCACACTTGGGTGAAGAAGCTCCTGCTGACGCAGAATAAGCTTAGCCGGCATATTATGAAAAAGTCCGCTTTATAAGTGGACTTTTTTTATATCTTTTTCACAACTGCTGCCTATAACAATACCTACCATAAAAAATGAACAGCAAAAAAATTATTAACGTTGTTGCAGGATTTATATACGAAAACAATAAATTTTTAATTTGTCAGCGTCCTGCGGGAAAAGCACGTGCATTGCTCTGGGAATTTGCCGGAGGAAAAGTGGAGGAGGGCGAAAGCCATGCGGAAGCCCTCAAACGTGAATTTATGGAAGAACTGGCTGTTAAAATCAGTGTTGACAGTTTATTCTACAGCCACTCCCATGAATATGAGGATATTATTGTCAATCTCTTTATTTATCATGCAAAAATAATCCAAGGTACTATCCGGAAACTGGAACATAAAGAGATAAAATGGATTAGATCCCATGAAATTGACAACTACAATTTCTGCCCTGCTGATGAAGAAGTTTTAGAAATTATAAAACAAAATTATTAGGAAAGCTTTTTATCTGCGCTCATAACCGTCTTCGATTATTCAATTATACGTTACTGTCTTTACCAAACGCAGCTTTATTCCATTCTTTATTTCATCAAAAAACTTTACCCCTCCGCCCGAAATAATGGGGATTATGGCAAGATGAAATATATCAGTGTATTAATCAATTAATCATTATGAATAAGGCTTTTCTTTGCCCATTTCTGGCTTGCCCAGTGCCTCCAAAGGAAAATCGCCCGCAAACTTTCATCAAGGGCAAAACATACCCACATGCCGATAAGCCCATAGCCAAGCAGCAAGCCAAAGAAATAGGAACCAAAAGTTGCCACGACCCAAATCACGATTAATCCGACAAAAAACGCATATTCAGGATTACCGACAGCACTGAGCATACGCCCGCCAAGAATATTCACCGCTCTGCCCACTTCAAGGACAACATCAATCCATAAAATAACCAAGCATAATTCTATAATCGATGTATTTGTTGTCAGCAAAGGAATAACCCAAGGTCCGCCTAAAGCCAGACAAAAGGACAGAAGCACAGAAACAGAAATAGCAATTTTTAAACTGAACTGCCCCACCCGCAGTGCTGCGTCTTTGCGCTTTCTTCCCACCAATTGCCCAACTATAATAGCGGAAGCCTGCCCCAACGAAAGGGAAAAAAGAAAAATAAAGGTAATAATATTAACAAGATAGGTTCTTGCCGCCAAAGCCTCTGTACCCAGCTTATTGATAAGATAGACAATGACAGTTTGAGAAAGGCTGTAGGAGAACATTTCTCCTGCACCGGGCAAACCAATTTTCATAATTTTCCGCAGCTTGTCACCGGGAAAGGGAAACATGGTTTTAAAAATGGATTCCCGCACCCGCTGCCGTTTAATGGCATAAAAAAGCAAACTGCATGCTACAAAACGGCTTATAACCGTCGAAATGGCAGCTCCTTGCACCCCGAGAGCCGGAAAACCGAATTTCCCAAAAATTAACGCATAGTTGCCAAAAATATTCAGTATATTCGCCACCAAGGATACATACATAGGATAACGTGCCAAATTGCAGCTTCGCATAATCCCTGAATAGGTCATATTCATACAGGTAAGAATGGAAAGTCCGCCCACTATTTCAAAATAAATAACGGCATTATCAACAAGTTCTTCTTTTGCATCCAAAAAATCTACCAGTTCAGGGCTAAAAAATGTAAAGAAAATTCCAATAACAATTCCCATGACTATGTTATAAGCAACTGCCGCAGAAATTGTCTGCGTAAAGCTCTTTTCATCTCTTGCCCCAATATATTGGGAACAAACAACGGTGACACCCATAACCCCAATCATAAAAACCATATTCACAAGCATGAGAATTTGGTTTGCAAGCCCGACAGACGCAACAGCATTGTCAGAAATGCGGCTCAGCATAAAGACGTCAACAAAGCCCACAAGCATAATCAGCAATGTTTCAACAAAAATCGGTCCTGTTAGGGAAACCAATTGTCTTCGTATATCAAGTCGTTGCACCATTGTCAGCATAACAAAACCTCTTTATCTTCTTCTGTTAATAATGCAATACTATTGATTGTCAATAGAATAGTCATCATGCAGCATAGGGATAGCGGATAAAAACTTATCTTGCAAAAAGCACGGAATTTCACAAAAAAACATTTTCTTTCAAGTAACTGATAAATTTTTTTCAATAAAAATTACTTGCAAAATCTATCATAATGTATTAAATAATCCTTTACGTTTTTTTATGCGAGAGTGGCGGAATTGGTAAACGCACTAGACTTAGGATCTAGCGGAATATTCCTTAAGAGTTCGAGTCTCTTCTCTCGTACCAATAAATTCTTTGACCGGTCGAAGGCTCCAAAGAGTGCCACCTCTTCCGGCACATCATATAAGGAGTCATACAATGTCCCACACGACTGAAAACGTATCCCAAACAAAACGCAAAATTTCTGTAACCATTGAAGCAAGTGATGTTAACAAAGCTATTGACAGCACTATTCGTGAATATGGCAAAAATTTGAACATCAATGGTTTCCGCAAAGGAAAAGTACCTGCTTCCGTTATTGAAAAAAGGTATACTGATGACGTTTACAATTACGCGACTGAAAATCTTATCAATACCAATATCAACAAAATTCTTGATGAAGAAAAAATCCGTCCTATCAGCCGTGTAAATCTTGAAGATAAAGAAAACACTCAAAAACTGGAACGCAATAAAGATTTTTCTTTTACCTGTTCCTTTGAAATTCTCCCGGAAATTGAACTTCCAAAAGATTTTTCCGAATACAGTGTAAAAGTTGAATCTGACGAAGTAAGCCCTGAAGAGCTTGAAAAGTTTACCACACAGGTTCGCCGCAGCATGGCTACCTTGGAAGACGTCAACGAAGACAGAAAACCAATGGACGGTGATGTTCTCTTGGTTGATGTTGAAGGAAGCTATGAAGGAAAGCCTGTTGCCGGCATGGGAGCACAAAACTTCCTGATGCAGATCTCTGATGAAAAAGACAACACCAACAAAGAAATTGATAAACTTGTCCGTACGGCAAGTGTTGGTGAGGAAGTGAGCGGCACAATGGTTTGCCCTGATGATTATGCTGACAAAACTATGCGCGGCAAAACCATTGACGTAAAAATTAAACTCCATAAAATCCACAAACAAATCCTTCCCGAACTTAACGAAGAATTTGCAAAAAAAGTTGGCTTCAAAGACATCGATACCTTGAAACAAATGATTGAAGCACAAGTAAAGCAAACTAAATCAGCACAAGTGAGAAGCAAGGCTCAGCACGAACTTTTGGACAGTATCACGGAAAAATATGACTATGAACTGCCTGAAAGCATGGTACAAAGCGCCCTTTCCAATTACATGATGGAAGCAAGAAACCATTTGGGTCAGCAAAACATGGATCCTGAAGAAATGCTCAAAGCCATGGCTTCTTTGAAAGAAGACGGTGAGGAAATTGCAAAGCGTCAGACCAAAGCCCATGTATTCCTTCTTAGCCTTGCCTTCCGTGAAAACATTACGGTTACCGGTCAGGAAGTGGATATGTATATTCGTCAGCTTGCTATGGAAACCCGCCAGCAATACGAACAAGTGCGTGACCATGTTCTTCAATCCGGCATGGTAACCGATATTCAAGAACGAATTATGGCAGGCAAAGCCCTTGATTTAATTTTTGACCAAGCTAAGCACGAAGAAGTAAAAGCTGATTAAGAATTACTTGGCAAAGTTTTTGCATAACCAATTAAAAGTCAAAAATTTGCCTTTCCTCATACTTGTATCCTTTGGTATCCGCAGGCAAAGTTTTTTGTCTGCGGGTACTTATATAAAGCCTCTCAAGGAGAAACACCAATGAATATACCTATGGTCATTGAGACAACAGGCCGTACAGAACGTGCTTATGATATTTATTCCCGCTTGCTGAAAGATCGAATCATTTTGCTTGGCACAGAAGTCAATGACGCTGTTGCTTCTCTTATCTGTGCCCAGCTTCTCTTTTTAGAATCACAAGACCCTGAAAAAGAAGTCAGCCTTTATATCAATAGTCCCGGCGGTTCTGTAACAGCCGGCATGGCAATTTACGATACCATGAAATTTATTGCCTGCCCTGTAACCACTCTTTGCATGGGCAGAGCTGCAAGCATGGGCGCATTCCTTTTGGCAGGAGGAGAAAAAGGCAAACGTTTTGCCCTTCCCCACAGCCAAATCATGATACACCAGCCGTCAGGAGGCTATCAAGGTCAGGCAACGGATATTGAGATTCATGCAAAAGAAGTTTTGCGCATGAAAAAAGATCTCAACAGTATTTTAGCCCAAAATACCGGGCAAAATATCAAAAAAGTGACTTCCGACACAGAGCGTGACAATTTTTTAACAGCTGAAGAAGCCTTGAAATACGGCATTATTGACAATATTCTTACATCCAGACACGATTTAATATAGGTTTTTTATGAGTAATACAAACGATGGTATGCACTGCTCTTTTTGCGGACGGAGTGAATTTGAAGTAAATCAGTTCATTGTTCAGGGCAATGCTTGTATTTGTGACCAATGTATCAATGCCTGCAACCGCATTATCGAAAAACAAAAAATCAAACAATCCGATAAAACGCCAACCCTCCTTACTCCGCGGGAAATCAAAGAAAAACTCGATGAATATGTGATTGGTCAGGACAATGCAAAGAAAATTCTTTCTGTTGCTGTCTACAACCATTACAAACGGGTTTTCTTTCAGCATGAGCTGGGTGACGTGGAACTGGAAAAAAGCAACGTGCTTTTGGCAGGTCCTTCCGGAAGCGGAAAAACCTTGCTTGCCCGGACATTAGCCCGTATTTTGAACGTGCCCTTTGCTATTGCAGACGCGACCACACTCACAGAAGCCGGCTATGTGGGCGAAGACGTGGAAAATATCCTTGTCCAATTGGTGCAAAATGCAGAATTTGATTTGGATGCTGCAAGCCGCGGAATTATTTATATCGATGAAATTGATAAGATTTCCCGCAAAGGCGACAGTGCGTCCCTGACCCGTGATGTATCCGGCGAAGGCGTGCAGCAAGCCCTTTTGAAAATTATTGAAGGAACAGAAGCCAATATTCCGCCAAAGGGCGGCAGAAAACACCCGCAGCAGGAATTTATCCGCCTTAACACTTCCAATATTCTCTTTATTGTGGGCGGAGCTTTTATTGGACTTGAAAAAATGATTGAGTCCAGAATGCGCGGCAACAGCATGGGATTTGGTGCGCACATCAACAATAAAAAAGAACAAAATATTTCCCAGCTTCTTGATCAGGCTGTGCCGACCGACCTTGTCCAATTTGGCTTAATCCCTGAATTTATTGGACGTATTCCTGTTATTACCCACGTTGACGAGCTCGATGTGGACGATTTAGTCCGCGTTTTAACAGAACCTAAAAATGCTCTTACCAAACAATACCAAAAACTTTTTGAAATTGACGGCGTGGAACTCAGTTTTGAAACAGAAGCACTCAGAGCCGTTGCTCAAAAAGCCATTGAACGAAAAACAGGAGCAAGGGGTCTGAGGAATGTTCTTGAAACAGTCATGCTTGATATTATGTATGATTTACCCAACACGGCAAAAGGTAAACAATGCATTATCACCAAGAATGTTATTGAAAAGAATGAAACTCCCCTCTTTTTATCAAAAGCAGAATAATTAATACCGCTACGGTATCTTTTTCTTGAGGACACCATGAGTTTATTTGAAAATACGCACGGACGCATTCTTCCCATGATGACATTGCGGGAAGTTGTTATTTTTCCGGGATCTATAACTCCTCTTTTTGTGGGACGTGATATCTCTATCCGTGCCATTGAAGAATCCATCAGTTCCTTTAAAAAACATATTTTTCTTGTTACACAGCGGGAAGCTGATATTGAAAAACCAAACCCTGAGGATTTATACCCTATCGGAGTGGTCAGCCGTATTTTACAACTCATGCGTTTACCCGACGGAAATATTAAAGTTCTTTTTGAAGGTCTATACCGTGCCACATGGGATACCCTTGAAAATAAGGACGAAGAAATAATCTCTCCGCGTTTTTTGCACGATGCGCAGGATTTTTCCCCTGCTTTTGGCAATAACACCTTCCCTTGCCTGATTACCAACGAAATTCAGGATATCGACGCTACTCCCATTGAGGCAGAAGCCCTTTACCGTGCTATCCATGACGCCATAGAAGATTTTTCAAAGGTTAACAAAAAATTAACCCCGGAACACGTTGCTGCCATTTCCGCCCTGCACCATGCCGGCAAGCTTTCTGACGCCATTATGCCCCATTTGAAACTTGATTTTGCCAAAAAGCAGGAAGTTCTGGAAACGCTTGATACTGCCGAGCGCCTTTCCAAAGCCTATGAGCTTTTGAACAGTGAGCTTGCTGTGGCTGATTTGGAAAAGAAAATCAAAAGCCGTGTCAAGGATCAAATGGAAAAAAATCAGCGTGAATATTACCTTAGCGAACAGATAAAGGCTATTCACAAAGAAATGGGCAATGAAGACCCGCAGGCAGAAGCGGATGAACTGGAACTGCGTATCCGTGAAAAAAATATGCCGGACGAAGCTAAGGAACGGGCACTGCGCGAGCTAAAAAAACTCCGCCCCATGTCCCCCTCTTCTGCGGAATATTCCGTGGCACGGAACTATATCGACTGGGTACTGGATTTGCCATGGAATGAACTCAAAGACATCCACATTGACATTAAAGAAGCCAAAACCATTTTGGATAATGCCCACTTTGGTTTGGAAAAGCCAAAAGAACGCATCTTGGAATACCTTGCTGTGCAAAAACTCACTGACGGGCTCAAAGGTCCTATCCTTTGCTTTGTGGGGCCTCCGGGGGTGGGTAAAACTTCTCTGGCAAAAAGCGTAGCCGAGGCAACAGGCAGGGACTTTGTACGAATTTCCCTTGGCGGAGTCCGTGATGAAGCAGAAATCAGAGGACACAGACGCACCTATGTAGGTGCAATGCCCGGTAAAATCCTCATGGCTCTGCGCAAGGCTAAATCCAATAACCCCTTGTTTTGCTTAGATGAAATTGACAAAATGACTGCAGATTTCCGCGGTGATCCAAGCTCTGCCCTTTTGGAAGTGCTTGACCCGGAACAAAATAACACGTTCAGCGATCACTACCTCGACCTTGATTATGACCTTTCCAAAGTCTTTTTCATTACCACGGCAAACACTCTTGGAGATATTCCCGCACCCCTTCGTGACCGAATGGAAATTATCGAGCTTTCAAGCTATCTTGAAACAGAAAAAATGAGTATTGCCAAAGACTTCCTTTTGCCAAAACAACGCAAAATGCACGGCTTGGAACAAAATAATCTGCAAATTGACGATACCGCCATGCTCGAGATTATCCGTTCCTATACCCGTGAAGCCGGGGTACGGAACCTTGAACGGCAAGTTGCAACTTTGTGCCGTAAAACAGCCATTAAAATGGTAGAAAATGATACGGATAAAGAAAAACTTTGCGTCCATGTCAAGAAAAAAGATTTACGCACATACCTTGGCATACAAAAATACCGCTTCGGCGATAAGGAAAATAACGCCCAAGTTGGCGTTGTGGCGGGACTTGCCTATAATATGGTGGGCGGTGATATCCTCTATATTGAAACCGCAATCATGGCAGGAACCGGAAAAATTCTGACCACAGGACAGCTTGGGTCTGTGATGAAAGAATCCGCGGAAGCAGCCTTCAGCTATGTGCGATCCCGTGCCAATCTGCTTGGCTTACGCCCTGATTTTTATAAGGATATTGATATCCATATCCACGTACCGGAAGGGGCAACCCCTAAGGACGGACCGTCTGCCGGTATTACCATTGCAACCTCCATTGCCTCTGCTTTGCTTGGCATTGCAGTGCAGGAAAACGTTGCTATGACAGGGGAAATTACCTTACGCGGACGAGTGCTTGCCATTGGCGGCTTGCGGGAAAAACTGCTTGCGGCAAAACGCTCCAATATCAAAACCGTCATTATTCCCACAGATAATAAAAAAGATATTGAAGAAATACCAAAAGAAATTACCAACAGCCTGAAAATAAAATTTGTCAGTCACGTGGACGAAGTCCTGCCCATTGCTTTCAATAAAAAAAGCACGGAAATCTTCCAGTCAACTGCTGACAACGCCAACTTTATCGATAACCTCAAACTCCACGAAAAGAAAAAATCAACAAAAAAGAAAACAACAAAACAATAACTACAAGAGTAAAGCCGTTAACAAAAACGTTAACGGCTTTGTTGTTATAAAGAACTCACTGATTTTAATAGTCTTTTCATATCTCTTGATTTCTATTTGCAATTATATGAATAAACTATTATTATAACAATTAACACCCCGATTTTATTAGAAAATGAGACTTACTATGGCTAAAAAAGAAGCTAAAACTGATTTATGGGTTTATGATTTATTGAAAGAAGCAAAAATTAATTTGGACCCTCAAGGATGTTCAATAAAAGAAATTGATAAAGCATTAAAAACCGCTTCCAAAAAAGGAACAAAACATGTTGGATATCCTGAATATATAGGTATTGTAAAAGATTTTATACTGGTAATAGAAGATAAAGCAGATTTATCAAAGCATGTCAAATATAATGAAAAAGGTTTAATTTGCACTGAAACAAAATCTATTGCTGATTATGCTGTAAATGGTGCTTATTTTTATGGAAAACATCTTATAACTAATACACATTATAATAAAATTATAGCGTTTGGGATATCTGGAAATGAAAAACACCATAAAATTACGCCTCTTTTTATAAATGAACGTGAATACTGCAAAATCATGCCAGAGGTGGAATCTTTCTATATTTTTAACGAAGAAAATATTGATGAATACTATACCAGAGAAATTTTAGGTGAAAATACTGATTTACAAAAAGAAACAACTGAAATTTTAAAATTTGCAAAAAATTTACATGAAGATTTACGTAATTACGGAAATTTACAAGATACCCAAAAACCGCTTGTTGTATCAGGAATTTTACTTGCATTAAGAGAAATTGAAAAAGGTTCTTTTAACCTTAATCAACTCAATGGAGATGATATTGATACGGATGGAAATAAAATATATACTGCAATAGATAAAAATTTACAACGTTCAAAAGTTTCACCAACGGTAAAAAAAGACAAACTATTAACGCAGTTTGCGGTTATTAAAGATACAAAAATTCTTAATGAAAAAAATGCAGCGTTAGGAAAAACTCCTCTTAAATATTATGCTGAACAAATTTATGAAAATATTTATAAAACAATAAAATACACCACCAGTGCTGAAGATTACTTAGGCAGATTTTATGGTGAATTCATGAGCTATTCCGGCGGAGACGGGCAAACCTTAGGAATTATTTTAACTCCTAAACATATAACACAGCTATTTTGTGATTTAGCAGAATTAAAACCTGAAGACACTGTATTTGACCCTTGCTGCGGAACAGCAGGCTTTCTCATTGCTGCCATGCATAATATGCTTTTAAAAGCAAAAAATGAATATCAAATCGATAATATCAGAAAAAATCAGCTGCATGGAATTGAGCTTCAACCCTATATGTTTACCATTGCAACCTCAAATATGATTATCCGCGGAGATGGTAAAAGCAACTTAATTGATGAAGATTTTTTAAAAATGAATCCTGCAGAATTACAGCTAAAAGGTGCGACTGTAGGAATGATGAACCCTCCCTACAGTCAAGGTTCAAAAAATAATCCTTCTTTATATGAAATAAGCTTTGTCGAGCAGTTACTTGACTCATTAACTGAAGATGGAAAAGCAATAGTCATTATCCCACAATCTTCTTTAACCGGAAAATCACAAGATGAGCGAAATTATAAAGAAAATATTTTAAAACATCATACATTAGAAGGTGTCATTACATTAAATGGAGATACATTCTATGGAGTAGGCACTAATCCTTGTATTGCAGTTTTTACGGCACATAAGCCACACCCTAAAAATAAAGAATGTAAATTCATTGATTTTAAAGATGATGGTTATAAAGTTGCTCCTCATATAGGACTTATTGAAACTGAATATGCCAAAGACAAAAAGCAGCATTTATTGGATGTCTGGTTTAACCGCATAGAAGCTCCAACAAAATTCTGTGTAAAATCAACTATTGAAGCAACTGACGAATGGTTACATGCATTTTATTATTTTAATGATGAAATTCCTACAGAAGAGGATTTCGATAAAACAATAGCAGATTATTTAACCTTTGAATTTTCCATGATTGCTCAAGGGAGAAGCTATTTATTTGATGAGGTAAAAAATGGTTAAAAACTTGTCTAAAAAAAAATGGTTAGATTTTTATCTAACTGATTTATTTCAAATTACTTCTACCTCAAGCAGTATTGATAAATGCAAATTAAAAAATATTAATGGAAAAATTCCTTATATAACGAGAACAGATAAAAATAACGGATACGAACTTTTTGTGGAACAACAAAATTCAAAATACAAATTTGATATCGGTAATGTCATAACTATTGGTCTTGATACTCAAACAATATTTTATCAACCTGCTTTTTTTTACACTGGACAAAATATACAAATATTACAATCTCAACATATAAATAAATATACAGCGTTATTTATCATTCCAATAATTAAAATTCTTATGAAAAAATTTAATTGGGGCGGAAATGGCGCAACTTTAACTCGACTAAAAAGAAGTCGAATACTCTTACCAGTAAATTCAAAAGGTGAACCTGATTATGAATTTATGGAAGAATATATTAAAGAGCGTGAAAAAAAATTTAAACAACAATATAAGGAATATATTAAAAATATAACGCATCAATTACATACAGAAATTAAAAATGATAGAGAATGGAAAGAATTTTTTATTACTGATATTTTTAAAAATATACAACGAGGCAAACGTTTAATAAAAGAAAATCAATATAAAGGAGATATCCCGTATATTTCATCAACAGCACAAAATAATGGTGTTGACAACTTTATCAGCAATACAGAAAACGTTAGGAAATATAAAAATTGTCTTAGTCTTGCAAATTCTGGCAGTGTAGGTTCTTGCTTTTATCAGCCATTTGAATTTATTGCAAGTGACCACATTACACATTTAAAAGGCAATTTTTCGAAGTATATATATATATATAGCAACAATGCTAAACAGATTATCAAAGAAATATAATTTTAACAGAGAAATAAATGACACAAGACTAAAACGAGAAAAAATATTTCTTCCAATAAACTCCCATGGTGAACCGGATTATGACTATATGGAAAATCACATAAAGTATCTTGAACAGAAAAAAATATTAGATTATCTTGAATACATAAAAGAATAATCACATATCCGGCAATAATTCCATGGTAAGCTAATTTTTTAAATTTTAGGTGGAACTAGGATAGATGATCAAAAAAGCCAGACAGTTGTCTGGCTTTTAAAATTTATGGCTCCCCGAGACGGACTTGAACCGCCAACCTAGTGATTAACAGTCACCCGCTCTGCCTATTGAGCTATCGGGGAACAACCGAAGTTCAATTTACTAAAATCCATGCATTTGTCAAGAAAAAATTTGCATTTTTTAACAGTTTTTTCCGCATTCAAATCCTTTTCCCGCACATGGGTATTTATTGCCGCTGGGTTGGGTCAACATGGAGATATTTCTTTCCGGGCAAAATAAGGTTAAGAAAAACCCCAATGATAGCAGAAAGTCCAATGCCGCTTAAGTGGAACTCGCCGATATCAATACTGATTCCTCCGATACCAAAAATAATAACCATGGCGACAATGACAAGATTGCGAGTTTCCATAAGGTTTTCACGGCTTTGTACAAGGGTATTCAAACCAACAACCATGATGCTTCCAAAAAGCAAAATCATAATTCCGCCCATAACCGGCATGGGAATACAGTGCAAAACAGCTCCCAGCTTGCCCACACAGGAAAGCAAAATAGCAGTTATCGCAGCCCACGTCATAATGGCAGGGTTGAAACTTCGTGTCAGAGCCACAGCTCCCGTTACTTCCGAATACGTAGTATTGGGAGGACCGCCAAAGAAACAGGCTAAAGACGTGGCAATACCGTCCCCAAACATAGTTCGGCTGATACCCGGTTTTTCTAAAAAATTCCGACCTGTTACAGAACTAATGGCAAGGATGTCGCCAAAATGTTCAATGGCAGGAGCTAAGGCTACAGGAATAAAATACAAAATAGGGGCAAGTTCAAACGTTGGAAAAACAAAAGGCGGCAAGGCAAACCATTTTGCACTGGAAACAGGGGATAAATCAAGCACACCCATAAAGGCAGATACGATACAGCCCACGACAATACCCACTAAAATAGGAATGAGCCGTATCATTCCTTTCCCCAGTATGGACACAAGAATAGTCGTTGCCAGCGAGGACATGGAAATAACAAGGGCTGTATTTTGCGGGATTACTTGTTCTGTTCCTGCAATGCCCATTGCCATTTTCATACCTGTCGGTGCTAAAATAAGCCCGATAACCGCAATGACAGAACCTGTAACAATGGGAGGCAGGAGATTGATAATAAAGCCAATACCCCGCACTTTAATCACAAAGCTGAGCACCATATAAAATAAACCTACGGCAATCATGCCTCCGAGGGTGGCAGTCAGCCCCCACGTTTGCACACCGTAGGAAATAGGAGCAATAAAAGCAAAAGAAGAAGCCAGAAAAATAGGGACTCTACCCCGTGTTACGATTTGGAATAATAATGTTCCAATCCCTGCGGTAAAAAGGGCAACATTACTATTTAATCCTGTTAAAAGAGGAACTAAGACTAATGCCCCAAAGGCAACCAGAAGCATTTGCGCACCAATGACTGCATCTTTTAACCGAAAATTATAGGTTAGCTCTTGCATAATTTCCCCATCAAAAATAAAGCGTTATAAAAACAAAGCAGACTTATTTTGTACCAAAAATTCTATCCCCGGCATCACCAAGTCCGGGCAAAATATAGCCATTTTCATTTAATCCTTCATCGAGAGCAGCTGTATAAATTTCAACATCCGGATGCAAATCCAAAACTTTTTGTACCCCCTCCGGTGCACAAACAAGATTTAAGCTATAGATTTTCTTCACATTATGTTTTTTTAAAAGCTCAATGGTTGCAATAAGGGAACCGCCTGTCGCAAGCATAGGATCCAAAATAATGGCAACGCGCTGAGAAATATCTTTCGCTAATTTTACATAATATTCAACAGGCTGTAATGTCTTTTCGTCACGGTACAAGCCCACAACGCTGATTTTACAGCCGGGAACCATATCGAGAGCACCTTCCATAAGCCCCAGACCTGCCCGCAAAATGGGAACTATTGTTGCCATTTTGCCGGAAATATAGTCCACTTCCACAGGACCTGCCCAGCCTTTTTCCACTCTTTTTTGCAAAGGAAAATCCCTTGTTACTTCATACATCAAAAAACGGGTAATTTCCTTGGCAATAGAGCGAAAATCACTGGTTGACGTTTCAACTTTCCTGAGCAAGCCAAGTTTATGCTTTACGAGCGGATGCTCAACAACATGTAAACCCATACAAAACTCCCTTGTTAAAGGTTATTCTTTTCCCACCGCATGCTGCGGTGCCATATTGCAAAAAAAAAAGCGTTACTTAATGTAACGCTTTTTTTAAATCATATATATTTGCCTGTAATCCGAAAGAAAAAGGCAAAACATAGCCATGCAGCAACAACGGACAATAGTCCGACACACCAACCAACAAGCAAATCGGACAAGTAGGCACTGCCCGTATAGATTTGCGCCCAGCCAATGAGAAGGGGGAACAAATAAATATAGGGACTGCTTCTTGCCATAAGAAGAGCAATAACAAAAGCAATCGCCATGCTGATACTTATCACAGAGGAAGGAAAAAGTTTTGCGGAACCATCAATCCATTTCACTTGTAATTGTTCAAAATCCACGCGCAGCGGAGGGCCTGCTCCTTCATTCTCCTCCTGATTTGGCGCAGCCATTTCATTTTCTTTGCCGTCTTCCTGCACGTTATCAGCTGTAAGAGCTGTATTTTGATTTTCTTCTGTTAACAGATTTTCACCTTTTATAGAATTTTCTTCATGGAGATTTTCTCCCTGCCCATTCTTTTCTGTTTCTTCAATTTGCTGGACAGGATGATACTCATCTTTTACAGCATATTGGGCTTGCAGCCAAATTTTATCTTTTGCATCAAAATACATTGTGCCGGCAATTTCCTGATAAGGTCTTGGACGCTCAAAAGCAAAAAAATGGGAACCATGATGCGCAAAGAAAGCAGAAAGACCGAGCATGCCCATAAAAAGGAATACACGGCAAATCATTTCCCCATACTTTCTGTTGCAATAAATAGCAAAAACAATGAGAGAAATAAATGCAACAAGAAAAACAGGCAAAGAACTTTCAAATAATGGAAGGACAGTATCAAAAACCGAATTTCTTAAATACATGTTAAAAAATTCAAAAATCATATTTTCTAAGGAACTAAACATGCTACCCTAATCCAAAACTAATGTTCAACAATATAAGCAAGCGGGTCAGTATGAACTCCATTGACCATGACTTCATAGTGTAAATGCGCACCTGTGGAACGACCAGTATTACCAACTAAACCAATAAGTTCACCACGCTTAATCATACTGCCTGATTTTGCACTGATTTTAGACATATGGGCATAACGGGTTTTTATACCGTTCCCGTGATCGACTTCAACACAAAGTCCATAGGCTCCGTCACGATCGGCAAAAACAATTTTACCGTCAGCAGGGGCAACAATCTTGGTACCTGTTGCTGCAGCAATATCTAAGCCCTTATGCATTCTTTTTGTACCGGTAAAAGGTGACATTCTATAGCCGAAACGAGAGGTAATAAAGCCCTGAGAAGGAACAATGGAAGGAATAGAAGCCAGCTTCTGCGCACTTTCATTCATATAGACAATCAAATCCTGCTGGGCAATTTCTTCTAATTGAGAATCCTTTTTAAGATCGCGGATATAGCTCAAAATCTTCCGGGAAGCCAATTCTTGTCTGTGCAAAGGAAGCATATCTATTTTAAAATCATCGGTTTCAATCCCGCCGATATTACTTTCTTCTGCAGTGCTTTTGCTGCCGACAAGAACTTTAATTTGGTTATCAAATTGACGAATTCTGTTAATATCTTCCCGCAAAAATTCCAATTCCGCCAAAATGCCCACCAGACGATTATCTTTTGCTTCAATTTCATTTTCGGCAAGTTTTAATTCATTGCGCAAATCCTTTGTCCCTGCATATTGGGTAAAGCTGTAACCGGCAAAAATAACAAGAGAAATAATCCCCACAACGACAAGACCTGCAAAGGCAAAGAAATTTGATTTTATTGTAAAGCTATGCTTTTTACCAGTTTTTTCATCAAAAACAAAGACTTGATAATTTTTAAAAAACATTATTACCTCGTTTTCATACTCAGTTATAATCATTAATCCTTTTGTTTTAATAGCTTGGAATACGCGTTAAGTCAAGGTCACAGACAGTTAAAAAATCTAAACAATTTCACGAAGAAAGTCCTCTGCAAAGCGTTTTGCACTGTTTTCATCGCCTAATTTTTCCTGAATACAATGACAGCCTTTTTTTATTTCTTCCCGCACCCGGGGATATCTATGCCATGTTTGGAGAATTTCTGCCAGCCGGGAACTTTGCAAGTCACCCTGCAATAATTCCGGAAAAAGCTCTTTTCCCAAAATCAGATTAGGCAAACTCACAAACTGCACATGCACGAAAAGTTTTCCTATCAAAAAAGAAAACGGATTGACCTTATACGTCACAAGGGTAGGAATACCAAGCAGCGCTGTTTCCAAAACAGCTGTCCCTGACGCTGCCGCAACCATTTCACAGCCTGATAAAACCTCATACCGGTTTTCAGCAGAAACAATAGTCAGGGGCACAGAATTTTTCCACAAAGAACGTACATATTCTTCGCTGAACTGTGGTGCTTTGATAAGATAAAATTGAAAGTCAGGATTATTTTGCACCATTTTTTCTGCCATTTCTGCAAAAACAGGCAGTAAGGCGCCGACTTCTTTTTTCCTGCTTCCGGGCATGAGTCCAATCCGAGCAGAAACGGGCTCAATATGCTGATATTTTTTTCTGTCCACAACCTGAACAAGAGGATTGCCTATATATTTAATGGCAACATTATTTTTTTGGTAAAAATCCGCCTCAAAAGGTAAAATGGAATAAATTTTTTTTACATTCTCTTTCAAAAATTTTAACCGGTATTTCCGCCATGCCCAAACTTTAGGAGGAATAAAATAATAAACAGGAATACCCAGCTTTTTTGCCATGCGGATAATACGAAAATTAAAATCAGGCGCATCCGTTACAAGAAGTGCATCCGGTTTTTCCTGTATCAGTGCAAGTTTTATCCGTTTTAATAATTTTAATATTCTGGGCAATGCCTCAAGCACTTCTGAAATACCCATAACAGAAAGCTCGTTAATATGGAAAAGGGTACGAACTCCTTGATTTTTCAAGTTGTCGCCCCCCATTCCCACAAATTCAAAATCCGCTCCGCTTTCTTTGAGTGCCTTTACCAATTCGGCACTTTGGATATCTCCAGAAAGTTCTCCGCAATTAATCCAAATTTTACGCACTAGGCTGTTCCCTTTTCTGCTGTTACGGAATGGTGCCGTTGGGAATAAACAGCATTAATACCCGCACCGATAATAATGGCAAAGACAAGCCGAACCCCCAGCAAGCCCCAAAAAGATCCGCCAAGCAAAGAAAGCAATATGGTGTCTTCAATAAGCGCATGGGCAAGGCTCATTAAACTCATGGTTGAAAACGCATCGGCAGAGGAAATTTTCCCTTCTTTTACAGCTTGAATAATCACACCGCTGCCATACAAAATACCAAGGACAAGCCCCACAATAACAATATTGACCGCTTGTTTTGAAATACCTAACATACGGAGAACAGGAGATAAAACATATCCGACAAGCTCGGAAATTCTCAGCGCATTGATAAGCCTGTTGCACATCATCACGGCACAAATAATAACAAATATCTGCACTAAATTATAACATTCACCAAGCACCCAGCCTAAAAAAGTCGGCGTTGTTTCCTTTGCCTCAAAGAGAATGGCTGCAGGTTCCTGCCAAATCCCGAGGGTCATGCAGAAATAATGCACAAAAACTCCCGCAGCCCAAGCAGAAAAAAGCCGCAGCAGAACCTGAAATGTCATAGAAAGCCCGCATTGCCCTGCTATCTTTGTTTCCAGAATAAGGCTATGGGCAATAAGGATAATCAATCCTAAAACAGTCATCTGCTCCACAGTCATGGTCGGAACCATGAGAAGAATACCGGGTACAAGCGCAAGTCCCGAATAAATATTCACCAGCATGGAAGCTGCCCACACAAGCCCAAATTCCACAGGAAGCCCCATGGTTTCCATAACAGGACCAAGGGGCATGGCAACATATTGGATTAAATTCAATTCTGATAAAATTTTTACAAAAACAACAACAGAGATAATCATGGGAAACAAACGCTTACAAACAAGAACACCGTCTTTTATGCTGGCAATCAATCCCTGCGTCATCAAATGAATTTTAAACATGTTTTTCTCTGCTGTTATTGGATTTTTAATGTTTCTAAATTTTCAAATATATATTCCTGCAGTGCCTGTATCCACGGTCTTGGGGTATAACCATATTCCTGCTGTAATTTTTGTGTTGAGAGCACAGAAAAATGCGGACGAAGCGCTTTCTGCGGCCAATCCTTTGTTTCAATAGGTTCTACAAAAGTCGTCAAATTGAGCATTTTCACAGCCTCACTGGCAAGTTCACACCAGCTCGCCTGTCCTGTATTTACGGTATGAAAAATACCTACGCCGCGATGCTGCATAATAAGAAAACTCATTTCAGCCAAGTCTTTTGTATAGGTAGGAGAACCGAATTGGTCACAAACAACACGCAGCGTATCTCGTTCCTGAGCAAATTTTAAAATGGTGCTGACAAAATTTTTCCGTCCTTCGCCAAAAAGCCATGCAGTCCGTAAAATGGCACAATTATCAAGCTTTAATAAAGCTTGTTCTCCTGCAAGTTTTGTCGCCCCATACACAGAACTTGGCTCCGGAACATCTTTTTCCGTATAGGGAATATGCTGCTTTCCGTTAAAAACAAAATCCGTACTGTAATGAACAAGATAAATAGAGGAATCTTTCACAATACTGGCAAGCATTTCCGGAAGACGTTTATTAATGGCCACGGCATTTTGTTCATCATCTTCGGCATTGTCAACCGCAGTATAGGCAATGGCATTAAAAATAACATCAGGATTAATACTGCTAATTTTTTCTTTTAAAAATTCAAAATTAGTAATATCGCCATCTTCACGCCCTATTGTGACAACATCATGCCCTTGTGCTTTTGCTTCTTTAACAAGAGCTTGCCCAAGCATTCCTGTTTTTCCGCCTAAAACAAGGATTGATTGCTTTTGCATATTAATACCCGATATTTTATTTTTTTTCAGGGAAAAGATACGCGTATTTCATGGCAATAGTATCAGTTTTTTCAACAATTTTAGCTGCTAAATCATTGACATCATCGCCGGAAACAACGCCTACCTCCATGGAAAGATAATGACGCAAGGTTGCATCACTCAAAGAAAAAAGCCAAACAACAGAATAGGCACTTCCGATTTGAGGACGGGTTTCAAATTCAGGAGCAGAAGAAATCAATACCCTGAATTTTGGAACGTCTTTTCCTTCAAGAAGAAATAAATTACTGGAATTATATAGTTCTTTTAAACGTGTCGCAAGGCGTGATCCGATACTGTCAATGCCCTCAAATTCAACCATAACAGGACTGAGCCGCTGATTGATTTTTTGAGGAGTATTAGGCACCGGATCTGCTGCAACAGCCAAATTTTGTACACCTGTTATTAAAGAAAAACACAAACAAAGGCTTGCGAGAAATTTTCCTGTTTTCATAAAATACCTCATGAAAGATACCAAGAATTAGTAAGACGAAAAAAGTATACTCGTTATCAAAAAAATTAGCAAGTTGCCTCTTTTTTGGAAAAAACCTAAAAAGCATTGTCCTCAAGCACAATTCCGGTAAAAACAAAAAATCGGGTATCGCTGTTTTGCCATGCATTTTTAGACAGTCCTGCTTTCAACGCTAAAAATTCCAAGGTTTGGATTTTGCTCCAGCCTTGTTCCAAAGGAACCTGCGGTAAAAAAACTGCCCAATGATTTGCACATTCCATTAAAATGCCATGTTTGCCTATTTCAATATCATCAACACTCGCACAGGGTTCAAAAGGAGTCAGAACCGTTATTTCATAACTAATTTCAGGCAATTCTGCATTTTCCAGAGGCAAAAAGCGCGTATCCTGAAATGCCGCCGCATATGCCATGCGGGCAACAGTTTCCCATAAGGGAAAAATTCCTTCCATATAGCCAATACAGCCCCGTAACTCTTTGCGCTGCCCATGTCCTTTATGATAAGTCACAAATGCCCCGCATTTTTCCGCAAGTTTTGGATTTGGCACAGGAGGAAAAGAAAGTTCTTCAAGCTTTTTCCCGAGCCCCACACATTGTTCTAAAACAAGGGCGACAATTTTTAAGAGATACGCTTTTTCTTCTTTTGAGATTTCCATATTTCACCTGTAAAAAAAGGCGATTTCTCGCCCTTTCTCTCTTTTATTTTTCCTTTGTTACAGTATACGGCTGATTTTATAATAGTTAGATTTACTGACAAAAATTATGATTACGCTTTTATGGAGGAAATGATATCCCCATTGCCCACATCGTTTGTTTTTCTTTCAGAAAAAATAAGCAAGCATGTTTTACTCATGAAGGGATAACATTTATTAACCGCTTTTATAACAGAGCGTTAATGCCTATTCTCTTTCCAGAGGCGGATAAATCAGGGCATTCATGGAAAGACCTCCGCTTTCTACATCCACACAATTTGCCTTTTGCCTGTCCATTCCTTTAAGATGGACAGTATGTCCGATAATTTCAAGCCGTTCTTCAGCCAGCCACTGCAAAGCCTGTACATAAATTTTATGCTCCAGACAATGTATTCTGTTTTGCAGGCTTTCTTCAGTATCACTTTGCAGGCAGGGCGTAACGGCTTGGATAATAATCGGACCTGCATCCATTTCTTCGCTGACAAAATGCACCGTGCAGCCGGAAAATTTTACGCCATACCCCACAGCGTCCCTTGCTCCATGCACCCCGGGAAATGAAGGCAAGACAGCCGGATGAATATTGATAACCCGCTGCGGAAAACTTGCCAGAAAATACGGCGTCACCATACGCATATACCCTGCAAGCACAATGCAGTCTGCCCCATGCGCTTTGATGGTTTCCACAACTTTTTTATCATATTCTTCACGGCTGGGGAAAAGAGTATGGTCAAGCAGACAATGGGTAATACCAAAATTTTTTGCCCTTTCAAGCACTTTTGCATCGGGTCTGTTGGCAAGCACAAGACAAATTTGTGCATCAAGCTTTTTTTGCTGCACAGCTTCAAAAATGACTTGTGCATTGGTTCCGCTTCCTGACGCTAAAATGGCAATTTTCAAACTCATAGTTTTTCCTGCTTTGCTGCATTCAAAAGTGACTGATAGTAGGGAGAATGAATATCTGTTTCTTTTGAAAAATATTTTGTAATTTCAGCTAAAAGTGCCGGAATAGTATAATCTTTGGGTTCAATATCAGCTTTCAGTCCATATTCTTCCAAAGTCTTTGACGTAATGGGTCCAATGGACGCAAAGCAAATCTTTCCTGCTTTTTGGAGCGCATCGGCAGGGACACTTTCCATAAAGTTCCGTACAGTCGAGGAAGAGGCAAAGCTAATACAGTCAAGACTGTTTTCTTCAATTGCCTTTAATATTTCACTGTTGTCAGCATGGGCTTTCACTGTTCTGTAGGCAGGGGCAACGGTTACCTTTGCACCTGCCTGCTCTAAAATTTGGGGTAAAACTTCGCGGGATTCCAAAGCGCGGGGAATAAGAATTTCTTTTCCCTGCAAAGCGAATTGACAAAGTCCTTCCGCCACTTTTTCTGCAACAAAGGTTTCCGGCACAAAATCAGGAATTATCCCTAATTTTTCCACTTCTTTCCGTGTTACAGGTCCGATGGCTGCAATTTTTGCATGTGCCAAAGCTCGGCTGTCCTTGCCTTTTTCCCGTAAACGGCGGGCAAAATGCTGTACCCCGTTCACAGAAGTAAAAATAATCCAGTCAAAGGTATCAATTTTATCAAGGGCATTATCCAAAACAGCATAGTTGTCCATGGCTTCAATGCTAATGGTTGGAAACTGGATAACCCTTGCCCCTAAGCTCATCAGCATGGCAACCATACTGCTTGCCTGTTCACGTGAACGTGTCACCACAACGGTTTTTCCAAACAAAGGACGTTTTTCATTCCAGTTTAATTTATCCCGCAAAGCAACAACATGCCCAACCACAATGACAGAAGGATTTTTAAAGCCTTCGCGGATTGCAGCTTCCGGAAGCTCCGCAAGTGTTGCCGTAAGAGAACGCTGCATGGGGGTAGTTCCCCAATGCACAAGGGCAGCAGGAGTTTGCGGGTCCATGCCTGCATGTATTAAATTTTTTGAAATTTCCGGCAAATTCTTCATACCCATGACAAAAACAAGGGTTGAAGCACTTTTTGCAAGAGCGTCCCAATTATGCACGGAATCAGGCTTTGTTGGATCTTCATGCCCGGTAATAATGGTCACGGAAGAGGCAGCGGTTCTGTCTGTCAACGGGATACCCGCATAGGCAGGACCGGCTATGGTACTGCTAATTCCCGGAATTTCGCAAAAAGGCACATCGGCGTCAAACAAGGCTCTTCCTTCTTCCCCGCCGCGTCCAAAAATATAGGGATCCCCGCCTTTCAAACGAGCAACAATTTTCCCTTCCTTGGCTTTTTTCACCAATAAGGCATTGATATCTTCCTGTTTCATGGCATGATTGCCGGCAATTTTTCCCACATATATTTTTTCTGCGTCAGCACGTGCATACCCCAATAAAACATCACTTGCCAAATAATCGTATACAATGACATCGGCACGGCTTAATGCGTCCAAACCTTTGCACGTAATAAGTTCAGGGTCACCGGGACCTGCACCAATCAGATATACAAACATGCTGCCTCCATACGTTGCACAATTTATTAAACAAACTTCTTATAGCGATAAAATGCTTTTTCCGCAACCAGATAATTTCAAAGAAAAAATGTCATGTCTTTGACAAAAATATTTTTTATAAATTATTTCAATAAAATATAGCAAAGGCATACTTTTTGCAGATAAAAAGACAAGTATAAATTTTCAATGAAGAGAGTTTGTTATGGCATATGATAGTTTAAGCTTGTCACAACCGCTTCATGGCGGCGGTTATAATCAATATTTGCTGGCAAAAATGCAAAATAAGGATAATCCGCAGTCTGCTCTGCAGCAGGTTGAACAGGGTTTTTCCAAGGAATCGCTGATGAATACGGTTTCCGGTTTTGCATCTGAACTACACTCTCAAAACCTTGTTCGGGCAATGGCAACAGTACAGCAGCAATCTGCACATCAAAGACTTGCTCCAACCCTTGCCGAACGGGGAGCAACAATTGATAAAGAAGGCAATATCCGCCTTTCTTCCAAACAAAATTCCCCTGCTGTTTACGAGGAAACACAGGGAATACCCTTAGAAACGCATCATGCTATGGAATTGAATAAAAGTTCCACGCTGTCCATGCGCGGACTGCAAGCCATGTCATTGGACACCCGATCATTAACTATTTTGTCACACCTTGCAAAACGCAAAGAAAATCAAGAAAAAACAACTATCCAACCTCAGAAAGAAACAACGGATACCTCTTCCCTCGGCAATTTAGCAGAAAAATTTGAATCTGCAAAAAAAGGAAGTCAAGTTATTGGCTATGACAGAAACGGGGGAACATCCTACGGAACTTATCAGCTTTCTTCACGGGCAGGAACCTTTGACAACTTTCTGACTTTTTTGGAAAAAGAAGAACCTGAATGGGCAAAGACCCTCAAAAAAGCAGGCAATGCCAACACTGGAAGCCGATCCGGTGCGGTGCCGAATGCATGGAAAGAACTTTGTGCAGAAAATCCTGAACGGATGAAAGAACTGGAACATTCTTTTATCGTCCAAAGTCACTATGAACCTGTCTTTAACTATGTACAGAAAAAATGGAATGACAAGATTTCCCCCGCGCTCAAAGAAGTTATTTTCAGCACAGCTGTCCAACATGGGGTGACAGGAGCAAAGCGGGTCATTGATCAGGCTCTTTCCCGCATGTCCTCAAAAAATACAGTGTCGCCGGAGCTGGAACAAAAAAATAACGAGCTTCTCATGGCAGGTTTTACAGAAAAAAGCGACACTATTCAAAAAGAGGAAACAAAAACGGATTCAAAACAGCATCAGGCTGAATTTATCAAAAATATTTATGAGAACAGAAAAAATAAATTTGGCTCTTCCACAGTTGCCGTGCAGCAGGCAGCTAAAAACCGTTTTCTTGCTGAACAAAAAGACGCCCTTGCCATGCTGGGCTAGCTAAATAACAACTTCAATACAACAATTTTTACACACTTTTTATGGTGAAGCGGCAGCCGTTGCTGAAAAACGGCTGCCGTTCTTTCATACCCTTGCATCATTTGTCTTTCTGAAAAAAACACAGCATGTTTTATACAGGAACACGTTATGTGTTCAATAAGTTTTTTACGGCAGCACATAAAATAATTTCAATACGTTCATTAAATTTATTGAGAACACTTCCGTATGACATTCAGAATACGCCAATAAGAATTATAATATTTTCTTTGGGGGAAATAATTATCTCTGCTGCCGCTATCCGTAGAGCCCGTCCGCTCGCTAACGGCTGCCGCTCCTCCAAGCCCCCTCAATGCCCTGTTATGAATAATATTCATAGCAGGGAAAATATTTTTCATTCCTCCTGATAACCGGAAATGCTCTATGCATAAAAATCCATACTTTTTTGCGGATAGGGTTTGACAAAAACAAGAGAATGCCTATACTGACTGCAACATACGTTTAACTTCCTTTCATTGCTGAGGTTAAAGCAAGGATTTTTTATGCCAGCCGAATGTTCACCTCCGGAAAAAATGTTCTGGGTTTACGTGTCACTATGGATTGCAAACTTTTTCTCTCCCTTGCTCTATAGCGGCGTTACAACAATTTTGCCCTCCATAGCCCTTGATTTTCATTCATCTGCCGCCACGCTTTCTCTTATTGTTATGCTTTTTGCCTATTCTCAAGGCTACGTTGGAATTATCGGCGGACGGCTCAGTGACCTTTTTGGGCTGCGCCGCATGATGATACTTGGCTTTATTATCTGCTTTATCACATTAATCGGACTGTTTCTTTCTCCGAATTTGCTTTCTTTAACCCTGTGCAGACTGTTTCAGGGTATTGGAACTGCCCTTCTTATCTGCACAAGTACCGCCATTGCTGTCAATATTACTCCTCTTTACCGCCGCGGAACCATTTTAGGGCTGCTCAGTTCCGCTTCTTATTTAGGAACATCTCTGGGACCTATCATAGCAGGTGCCATTGCAACCTATCTGAGCTGGCGGTATTTATTTATTTTCCTCCTTGTGCCCAATGTTGTCGGCTTCCTTCTGTTCAGAAGTTCTCTGCGTCTTGAATGGTGTACCTTAGATGGCGAACAGTTTAACACTAAAGGAGCCATTATGCTTGGGCTAGGCTCCGGAGCTGTTTCCGTCGGTGCAGGGCTTATGAGTTTATATTTTAACCTTGTCTGGCTTGTACCTATTGGCTTTGTTCTCCTTGGCGTTTTTGTCTATATGCAGAAACACACCAAATATCCTATCATTAATATGGATATTTTCACAGAAGTAAAAAGTTTCTCTTTGGGGCTTACTTCCATGATGATTAATTTTGGAGGAACAACAGCATTTGTCTATTTTTCAACCATGTATTTCCAGCAGGTACGGGGATTTACTCCCATAGCCGCCGGATTTTTCCTGCTTTTCAAAAGTCTGGCACAATTCAGCGTTGCACCGCTTTCCGGACGTCTGGCTGACAAGGTACACCCCGAGTATATCATTATTTTAGGGCTTATTCTTTGCACGGCGAGTTTGGTGGGAACTGCCTATTTGGACCAACACTCCAGCATGTACTATATTTATGCCACGCTTTTGATGTCCGGGGTAGGAATTGCCATTTACCATTCCCCTTGTACTGTTGCTTCCCTTCGGGACGTACCTAAAAAAGAAATGTCTGTTGCTTCAAGCATTATTGCCTCAGCACGAAGCATGGGAATTTTAGGCAGTCAAATCATTATTTCTCTTGCCATTTCTCATTATGTGGGCAACAAAGCAGTCAATCCCGAAACTATCCCTGCCTTCTTGCAGTCCATGAAGTTTTCTTTCCTTTTCTTATCAAGTCTTAATGTTGTCTGTATTCTTATTTATGCCAAGCTTGCCTTGAGAATTTTCAAAAATGATCGTAAGGATAAAACTGCATAAGATTATATTGACAGTTCCTCTCATTATGCATAAAATTTATCCATAAAAAGAAAGAGAGTTGATATGAAATTAGCACAACGAGTATCCAAAATAAAACCCTCAGCAACCCTTGCTGTCAATGCGAAAGCATTGGAATTGAAAAATAAAGGAATAAATATTCTTTCTCTTGTTGTAGGCGAGCCTGATTTTCCTACTCCCGATCATATTGCCAAAGCAGGAAAAGATGCTATTGACGCCCATTTTACACGCTATACCGCCGTTGCCGGCATTCCGGAACTTCGTGCTGCAATTTGCGAGTATTACCAAAAAAACTACCATGTGACACTGCAAAGTGAAAACGTCATTGTCGGAAATGGCGGCAAACAATGCCTGTATAATGTTTTGCTTTGCCTTTTAGACGATGGTGACGATGTGCTTATCCCTGTTCCTTACTGGACAAGTTATCCTGATATGGTTGCCCTTGTGGGAGCGAACCCTGTTTTTGTTCCTTCCGGTGCGGACAATGGATACCGGATTTCCCTTGAGGCTCTTAATAACAGCCTGACACCAAAAACAAAAATGCTCATTTTAAACAGCCCCAGCAATCCCTCAGGAGTAACCTATTCTCAGGAAGAACTTGATAAAATTTTGCAGTGGGCAATGGAAAAAGATATCTTTGTTATTGCCGATGAAGTGTATGAACAGCTTGTTTACAACCCGAATTATCGCTCCAGTGCCTGCAAATTCCGGGAACAATATCCCGAAAAAATTGCTATTATCAATGCCTTTTCCAAAACGTTCGCCATGACAGGCTGGCGTTTGGGTTTTGCTGTTGCCCATAAAGATCTTATTAAAGAAATGGCAAAAATGCAGGGACAAATAACTTCCAACGTCAATTCCATCAGCCAAAAAGCAGGGGTTGCTGCCCTTACTTCTTCCTATGACTGCATAAACTCCATGCGCGAGGCTTTTATGCGGCGCCGTGATTTTGCCCATGCGGAAATCAGTACATGGAAAGGCGTTATCTGTCCAAAACCGGAAGGTGCTTTTTATCTTTTCCCCGATGTCAGTGCACTTTTTTGCGATAAATACAAAAATGCGCAGGAACTTTGCTCCTATTTGCTGGAGGAAGCTCAAGTTGCCGTTATGCCCGGCGATGCCTTTGGTTTAGCCAATTGCATCAGAATTTCCTATGCGGTTTCCGATGAAGTTTTAGAAAAAGCACTCACTGCAATCAAAAAAGCCCTTTATCAATGATATGAAATTTTATAATTCTGAACAATTTTCGTATCCTGCCGAAGATCCTCTTGCAATCCATGTTATCAGGGAAGGTATTGAAAAATTACAGGAAGAGCAATTACCCTTTGTCACCCTTGATTTCATTCCTGAGCTTTTCAGCGAGCTTGAAAACCTGACAGATTATTTTGCACAGTTTGACCACCTCTTGCTTTTAGGAATTGGCGGCTCTGCCTTAGGTCCCCATGCACTCCAAACTGCCTTTCATCCTCAGGATAAATCCATTCTCTCTGTTCCTGCACAAAATTCCCAAAAATATTTATGGGTTATTGATAATGTCAACTCTGTGCATCTGGCAGAATGTCTGGAACAGCTCCCCTTGGAAAAAACTCTTGTGCTGACAATCAGCAAATCCGGTTCAACACTCGAAACCATTGCCCAATATTTTATCTGCAAAGAGTATTTTCAGCAGCATTTTCCGCATACGTGGCAAAAGAATTTTTTTGTTATTACAGATGAAAACAACGGTTTTTTGCGTCAGGAAGTTCTTGAACACAGCTATAAATCCTTGTCCGTCCCTGCCCTTCTCGGCGGACGTTTCAGTGTTTTTTGTGCTGTCGGCTTAGTGCCTGCCCTCTTTTTAGATATTGATTACAAAGCCTTTATCCAAGGTGCTCTTGATGCGAAAGAAGAATTTTTCATGCAGTGCGCAGAATACCTAAAAGATACCACATCGCCTTTGCCCTGCCTTTTTCATTTGGCTAATTTTGCATACAGTACCATGCAAAACGGGTATGACGACCTTATCTTTTTCAACTATATCCCCAAATGGAGCAGTCTAAATGACTGGTTCAGACAATTATGGTCTGAAAGTTTGGGAAAAAGCGGCAAAGGCTCAACCCCGATTATTGCACTTGGCACTGTTGACCAACACTCTATCCTGCAGCTGTTTTTAGACAGCAAACCGAATAAGTCAGCCATATTTTTAACCTCTTCCGAAAAAAATACGGATAATAACTGTACTCTTCCGCAAAATCTTCCACCGGAATGGCAATGGCTTGCAGGAAAAACCATTTCCGATATTCTTCATGCAGAAGCAAATGCAACAAAACAGTCCATGATAAATCACCATATTCCCCTTTGCAGCATGAACTTTGAAAAAACAGATGAATATGAATTCGGCAAAATCATGTGGGAATTATGCATGATGACGATTTTAACCGCCCATTTTCTGGGAATAAATCCCTATGACCAGCCTGCCGTAGAAGAAAGTAAAAAAATTGCCAAAGAAACACTGGGCAGGCAGCAATAAGGTTCAGCAGGCTCAAAATGCTCAACTTCCCACTCACCTCGCCATGAAGGATAATTATGTACACACTTCCCCAAGGTTTTTCATTAGCCGTTGCAAATGCCAATTTCAGAGGAAAAAATCTCCCCAGAAATGACTTAGCCTTGGTTTTATGCAATCAAGCTGCTATCGCGGCAGGACTTTTTACCACAAACCTGTTCAAAGCCGCCCCTATCCTCTGTTCCCAAAAAAATTTGGAGAAAAGTAAAGAAATTCGTGCTATTGTCATTAATTCTGGGCAAGCAAATGCCTGTACCGGCGAAAAAGGCATGCAAGCCTGTCTTGCCAGTCAAGCCTTGCTGGAAGAAATCTTTTCTCTGCCCGAACATTCTATCCTTACCGCTTCAACAGGCGTTATCGGTGCACATATGGATATGGAAAAATGGGAAGAAGCAAGCTATGAGCTCAAAGCCAATCTCGGCAAGGCAAGTCTTGAAGACTATGCAAAAAGTATTATGACTACAGACGCTTTCCCCAAAATTTCCTATAAAAAAATTGAAAAAAACGGGAAAGAAATTATTTTTGCCGGTGTTGCAAAAGGAGCAGGCATGATTTGCCCCAACATGGCAACCATGCTGAGTGTCCTTCTTTCTGATGTGCAGGTGGATAAAGAAACATGGACAGACGTTGTCAAAAATGCTGTCCGCCATGGTTTTAACCAAGTAAGCGTTGACGGGGATACATCCACTAATGACAGCCTTTTTGCTCTTTCCAGCTGCCAGTCCGGAATATGTCTTCCCAAAGAAGAACTGCAGGGCATTATTACGGAAATTATCCAAGAACTCTCATACTTGCTTGTTAAAGACGGGGAAGGCGCAAGCAAAGTTATGCATATTACGGTAAACGGGGCAAAAACAAACGAAGATGCTGAAAAAATCGCCCGCACCATTGGACATTCTCAGCTGGTAAAAACAGCCATGTTCGGCAACGATCCCAACTGGGGACGCATTGTTGCCGCTGCCGGACGAGCCGGGGCTGCATTCAATCCCGACAAACTCACCTTAACCCTTTGCGGAATAGAAATTTTCAAAAAAGGGCAGCCTCTTGCCATGGATATCGATGCCGTTTTTGCCCCGCTTCTCAAAAATACAGATATTGATATTCATATAAGCCTCGAAGAGGGACAGGGAAAAGCACGGTTAAAAGCTTCCGACCTTTCCCATGATTATGTTTCCCTCAATTCCGATTATCGCTCATAGGCTGACAAGGAAATACCATGCTTATTGCGGTTTTAACCGTTGAATACACTCTCCATGGCAATGACAATCTCAAAGCCAAACGCCGTGTTGCCAATAGTCTGAAAACAAAAGTCAGAAATACGTTCAATGTCGCCATAGCTGAAATCGGGACAGAAAATTCTCTGACAAAACTCCGTCTGCAAGTTATTTCTTTAAGTAATGAAGAACGGCACTTGCGCTCACGCATGGATAAATGCCTTGCCATGATGGAAGCAATTTGTGCTGAAGAAATGACATGGAGTGACATTGAACTTGTTGACTATTAGAAAAGAGCGGAGTATGTCCTTATTACTTTAACTTTTATATAAAAAATCTTTTTTTGACCTATTTTATTTAAAAATATGCCGATAAGAGATATAATTACAGATACTATAGTTAATCTATTAAAAATAGGAACATCTTGAGAGAGACTGCCATGAAAATATCATTAAGAACAAAAATTTTATTTCCCGCAATCGTCACCTTTATCCTAACGCTCAGCTTCTCCGGCTGGGATTCTTACACACAGGCAAAAAATGCACTCCATGACGCCATTGTAACCAACCTTAAATCAAATTTGCGTTCCGCCTGTTTAGGTTTGAGCGATTATAAAGAAAAAATCTTTGAGGACTTAGAAAATAACAGCTCTACACCTTCTGTACGGTCACTTTTTTCCGTACCCAAACATGAAGAAAGCATGGCTACGGTCTACACGTTTTTAAATACCCGTCCTCTTTTGAATACAGGTACCTATATCTATATCGATATTACCGATGAAAATGGAATTATCCTTGTCAGCTCAGACAAAAGCCGTGTAGGAACTTCCCTTGCAGCTTCAAAACCATTCAAAAATGCCATGGAAAGAAAAGAATCTATCGGTCAAGTTGTTCCCGGATCCGATAATAATGCCCTTGTTCCTTTCTCTGTGCCTGTTGTTATCAACAATAAAGTTTATGGCTCCATGATTGCCATGGTCAACTTTGAAAGAATTGCAGAAAAATACATTACTCCTATCAAAGTTGGCGAATTGGGCTATGTTATGGTTGTCACAGAAACAGGTGAATTTATGTCTCACCCTGACAATCAGAAAATAATGCGTGCCGGCACAGATATTTCTTTAACTTCTCAGCTGGCAAAATGGCGTACCGGCATTCATGAATATACTATGGATGACAGAGACTGGATTACAATTTTTGAAACAGACGAACAAACAAACTGGACGACCATTATCAAAGCAGAAAAAGATGAAGTATTTGCAGGTATTGCAGATATGACCAAATGTACGATTGTTTCAATGGTCATTTCCATTATTGTTTTTACTGTTATTATCTTCCTTGTTGTTCATGTTCTTATATCCTCTTTGGCAAAGACGGTAGATTTTGCAGAATCTGTTGCCAATGGTGACCTTGACAAAGAATTACCCATCAATGTTAAAGTCCAAGACGAAGTGGGCACACTTATCTGTGCATTAAAGAACATGGTGAAAAATTTAAAAGAAATCATTAAAACAAGCCAGCAAAACGAACATAAGGCTGTTGAACAAAGCAAACAAGTAGAAAAAGCTATGCAAGAAGCAGAAGCAAGCCGTAAACAAGCTGAGATTTCACGCAAACAAGGACTGCAAGATGCTTCAAAACAACTCACCTCTCTCATTCAAAATCTGGTAGGTCATATCGAAACCTTGGGTACTCGTTTGGAACATGCTGCAAACGGTGCCAATAGACAATACCAAAGCTCCATCGAAAACGTCAACGATATGGACACGTTAAACGAAAAAGTACAAGCTGTTGAAGAAAGCGCAACCTCTGCAGCTGATAATTCAAAACATGCTCGGGAAACAGCCATCAATGGACAAAGTGTTGTTTCCGGTGTTACGGAATCCATTTCTAAAGTAAGTGAAAGTGCCGTTTCTTTAAAAGAAAGCTTAAATAATTTAGGACAAAAAGCTGAAGGTATCGGAGCAATCTTAAATGTTATTACGGATATTGCCGACCAAACAAACCTCCTTGCTTTGAACGCTGCCATTGAAGCTGCCCGTGCAGGAGAAGCAGGACGGGGATTTGCCGTTGTTGCTGATGAAGTACGCAAACTTGCAGAAAAAACCATGCAGGCAACACAGGAAGTTGCCCAAGTGGCAAAAGCAATCCAAACCGGCACCAATGATAATATTTTTGTTATGGACAAGACTGTTGCTATTGTTCAACAAACAACGGAACTTGCTGTACAGGCAGGAGAAGCTCTTGTGGAAATTGTCAACAATGTTGAGAGCAATGCTTCCGAAGTGGAACATATTACAGGTTTAAGCCACTTACAAGCCCAAATCAGTGTTGAAGTAACAAATGGTATTAAATCTGTCGGTCAGGTTGCAGAAGAAACATTACAGCTTATGAATGAAGCAAACGAAGACTTAAAGGGCGTTTTAGCCATTTCCAATGAATTAAATTATAAAATTGAATCCCTTGGAAAATAAGGAAGCATAACCGCTATAAACGCTTCGGATTATAAATTCCGAAGCGTTTTTATTTTAATCTTGCTCTGCCTGTGATAAAGTTATGCTTTGTTACAGGATACAGTTGATTTTATAATGCTTTGATATAATTATAAAAATTACCTGTCAATCCTTTTATGGGAAAATGCTTATCTCTGCTGCCGCAAAATGTATTTGCCAATCCCCTTTTTTGTAAAAAGGAAAAACAGCTTTAAACTCCCAAATATCCCTTATTTTTACTGGACAAGCAAAAAAAAATAGGCTAAAAGGAAAAAGCGTTTTTAAAGAAACGTGTTTTTTATTGCGTCAAAATTTTATTGTTATACGGCAAATAATGAGCAACAATTTGATTTTATAACACGCTTTTTATGTATGGAACAAAAACACGGTATTCTTTTATTAAATAAGCCTAAAGGCATGAGTTCCGCCTTTGCCGTTGGACGCCTGAAAAAATTTGGACAAAAAAAAATTGGACATGCAGGCACCTTGGATCCCATGGCGACCGGACTTCTCATTGTGCTTTTAGGGGAAGCAACCAAAATATCCGGCTATCTGCTGGAAAATGGCGAAAAAACCTATTCCGGCACACTGGAACTGGGAAAAATCACAGATACGTGGGATGCTGAAGGAAAAATCCTGACGGAAAGCGATTATTCCTTTGTTACAGATGCAATGCTGGAAAATGCCGTCAAAAATTGGCTTGGAGCTTCAGTTCAGGAAGTGCCTCCCTATTCGGCAGCAAAGCATAACGGGCAAGCTTTGTATAAACTTGCTCGTGAAGGTAAAGAAACGCCTGTCAAAACAAAAGAAATTTATATTTCGCATGCGGACATTCAATGGGTGAATTTGCCATGCATGCGTTTTCGGGTAACGTGCAGTTCTGGCTCCTATATACGGTCCCTCGCCCACAGCTTGGGGATGCGACTAGGATGCGGAGCAATGCTCACAGAACTTACCCGCGAGTATAGTCACCCTTTTCATCTTCAAGATGCGATTACGCTTGAAGAATTGCAGGAAAATCCGGAAATACTCAATGAAAAACTTATTTCTTTGGAAAAAGGTTTGCCCGACTGGCGAGTAATTGAGTTATGCGAACAGGAAGTAAAAGCAGTGAAAAATGGAAATCCCATTACAGCCACTGACAAAAATTTTACGGAAAATGAAAAAGTATTTCTGCGCTATCAAGGAAATTTGCTCGCACTTGCCGAGGGAAAAATCCTTGAAAAGAAAAATTCCTGGCAAATACTAAGGGGACTTGTAACCCTATAACTCCATGTTTACATGGACAGGAGGATATTGCTGTGGCTATGGATACAGCTCAAAAACAAGCAGTTATTGCTGCTCACGCAAAACATGAAGGCGACACCGGTTCACCGGAAGTTCAAATTGCCCTTTTAACAGCTCGTATTGAAGCTCTTACCGAACACTTCAAAACACACAAGAAAGATTTTCACAGCCGTACAGGTCTTTTGAAACTTGTTGGTCATCGCCGTAAACTTCTTCAGTATTTGAAAGAAACCGATATCCAACGCTATCGTGCTCTTATTGAAAAACTTGGATTGCGTAAGTAATTTTCATAAGCAATTTTAAGGGGAAGTTTTCTTCCCCTTTATCTTAAGTCGTCGTGTAACGGAGGGTCCGTGAGAAGGACTAATTACTTAGTATTTTTCACGGAATCTCCTTACACAGGAGAAAAAAATGAGTTTATTAGATTGTACTCGCGTTACTGCCCATGTCGGCGGTAAAGAAATTATTTTGGAAACCGGCAGAATTGCCCGTCAAGCTGCCGGTGCTGTCTGGATTCAATGCGAAGGAACCGTTTGTCTGACAACAGTTTGCGAAACCCCTCTTGAAACCCCGAGAGACTTTTTCCCTCTCACTGTTGAATATGCTGAAAAAATGTATGCCGCAGGACGTATTCCCGGCAACTTCTTCCGCCGTGAAATCGGTCGCCCAAGCGATAATGAAACCCTTATTTCCCGCTTGATTGACCGCCCTATCCGTCCGCTTTTCCCAAAAGGATACGGCAACGAAGTGCAGGTTTTAGCACAGGTTCTTTCTGCTGACGGCAAAAATATGCCGGATGTGCAGTGCATCACGGCTGCTTCTGCTGCCCTTTGTGTTTCCCATATTCCTTTTGACGGACCCATTGCAGGAGCAAGACTCGGACGTGTGAACGGTCAGTTCATTATCAATCCGACTGTACAGGAACTTGAAGAAAGTGATTTGGATATCGTTTTTGCAGCTTCCGAAACCGCTGTTGTCATGGTGGAAGGCGAAGCAAAATTCGTTCCTGAAAATGTTATTATTGAAGCTCTTGACTGGGGGCATAAAGCCATTCAGCCTCTTATTGCCGCTCAAAAAGAACTTGCCCAAAAAGCAGGCAAAACAAAAGTTGTCTTTATTCCTAAAGAAGACGATGAAGCTCTCTATGCCCATGTTGAAAAATTGGCTCTTGACGCCGGTATGGATAAAGCGCTTCGTGTTCCCGATAAATTAGAACGCAAACTTGCCCGCAAAGAAGTAAAAGATGCTGTCCGTGAAATCATGCAAAACGATCCGGCTTATGCGGAAAATGAAGAAGCTCTCAAAGAAGTCGACACTATTTTGGAACATTTGGAAAAGAAAATTGTCCGTCAGCGTATTTTGAAAGAAGGCACACGCATTGATAACCGTGATACAAAGACGGTTCGTCCTATTGAGATTGAAACAAGCGTGCTCCCAAGAACACACGGTTCCGTTATTTTTGCCCGCGGGGAAACAAAAGCTCTTGTTGTCACAACCTTGGGTGCAAGCTCTGACGAGCTGAGAACTGATGGAATCAATAGCGGTGATGAAGTAAAACGCTTTATGCTCCACTATAATTTCCCACCCTTCAGCGTTGGTGAAGTAAAACCCATGCGTATCTCACGCCGCGAAATTGGACACGGACACCTTGCTGAACGCGCACTCAAAGCTGTTATCCCCAGTCAAGAGGAATTTCCATTTACCGTCCGCGTTGTTTCTGAAACAGTGGAATCAAACGGTTCTTCCTCCATGGCGGCTGTTTGCGGCGGCTGTTTGTCCCTTATGGACGCAGGCGTACCTATCAAAGCTCCTATTGCAGGCGTTGCCATGGGACTTATCAAAGAAAATGATGAATATCTTGTGCTTACCGATATTTTAGGCGATGAAGACGCCCTTGGCGATATGGACTTCAAGATTGCCGGCAGTGCTGACGGTATCACCGCTGTACAAATGGATATCAAAATCAATGGTCTTCCTACCGATGTTATGGCTCGCGCCATGGCTCAGGCAAAAGAAGCCCGTTTACATATTTTGAAAACCATGCTTACCGCCCTTCCGGAATACCGCAAAGAATTATCACCGTACGCACCGCAGCATGAAAAACTCATGGTAAATCCTGACACCATCCGCATGATTATCGGTCCCAGCGGCAAAAATATTAAAGCAATTACTGCTGCAACAGGCGCAGCCATTGATATTGACGACAGCGGCGAAATCAGTATTTTTGCGCCAACCAGTGAAGCTATGGCAAAAACGAAGGAAATGGTGCTTTATTACGACCAAAAACCGGAACTTGGCAAAAACTATACAGCTAAAGTTCGCCGTATTTTGGAAATCGGTGCTATTGTTGAAGTTCTCCCTAATGTGGAAGCGCTCGTTCACATTTCCCAGCTTGATATCAACCGTGTGCAAAAAACAGAAGACATTGCCCATCTTGGCGAAGATATGCGCGTAAAGGTTATTGAAATCAATGGTGATAAAATCCGTGCCAGCCGTAAGGCTGTTCTTTTGGAAGAACAAGGCGTGGAATGGAATCCTGAAGATACTGCCCGTCCTCAAAAAAGAGACCGCGGCGACAAAGATCACGGTGACAGAGAACGCAGAGGCGACCGCGGTGACCGTCATGACAGAAGACCACGCCGTGACCGTGAACCAAGAGATTAATATATCTTCTGCTAATAAATAAAAAGGGCCTGAAATTCAGGCTCTTTTTTATTTAACTAAATGAAATTTACAACAAATAAAATTAATATAATCTCACAAATATCCTACCAAATAACCTCATTTTCTTTAATACATTCTTCAATCGGTGTATTTAAACCTTCAATAATTTTTTCTTCCATGTCAGGAACAGATTGTAACTATTCCTTTTCCGCCATTTTCGTATATTCTTCATTCATAATCTATCCCTCAATTTTAAACTCTATTTTTTATGATGTTTAAAATCCCAAGGGGTAATTGGATTTTCTTCCTGCCATAAACCTTGGCGGGAACTTTTTGCTTCATCCTGCACACTTTGCCAGCCCACACAAAGAAGAATATCATCGCAAAATCTCGGATATACCCAAGCAAAGCCGTTTCTGATTAAATCCTCCTGAACGGCAATACCATTTTCATCATACAAAACAGCAACATAACGACCGTATTTATCTTTATAGTAAACATCGAGCGTATACAAAGAATTATCTGTCAAATCTTCTAAAAAAGCTCGTGCAGTATTGGCAAAATGCTGCCCTTTTTCAGGAGCGTCTATACCATATAAGCGCAATTTAATTCTTTTTCCATTTTTCCCTGCAACATCAAGACTATCCCCGTCATACACAGTCACGACCCTGACTTTGTTTTTTTGCACCAGACTTTCTTCTTCTGAAAAAAGTTCTGTTTCTATATCCCGACTTTCACTTATGCCCTTATCTGCAAACAAAATAAGCACTGTTCCAAAAATTGCAGGAAGAAAAAAAATACAATATTTTAATAGTTGTTGTATGCGCATAGAATTTCCTTCAAAATTTTCTGTATAACCTACTCTTATTCGCCAAAATAAACAAGTTGCAATTTTTCGTAGTTTACTCTATAGTAACAGCGTTTGAAATTCTTGATAATTTCAAAATGGTATGTGAACATCCCTTTAACCTTTATAACGCAGGAGCACCTATGAAACGCTTTTCGGCTTTGGTTGTTACTTTTTTAATCTTAGCTTTAGCACCTTTTGCACAAGCTAAAACCTATGTTAACGGTATTGATGCAAACTATCCTCCTTTTTCCTATATTGACGAACAAGGAAATCCGACAGGTTTTGACATTGAATCCATGAACTGGATTGCAAAGAAAATGGGATTTGAAGTTCAACATACCCCTATCAACTGGGACGGAATTATTCCTGCTCTTCAGGCAAAAAAAATTGATATGATTTGTTCCGGCATGAGTATTTCAGAAGAAAGAAAACAAGCTGTAAACTTTTCAACTCCTTACTACTCAATCAAAAAATATATTGCGGTAAAAAATGATTCAAACCTTACAGTTGAAGAACTTTTTAAAGGCAAATTTACTCTTGGTGTACAGCGCGGTACAAATGAACACGATCTTTTGCAGTCCCGTATTGATAAAGAAAATTTAGCTGTCAGCCTTCGTCTTTATGACAGCCCTCCCATGAGCGTTGAAGACCTTTTAAACGGACGTATTGACGCTATCGCTATTGATTCAGCTCCGGCTGAAGATGCTATCCGCAACGGCAAAGCTATCAAAATTGTTGGCGAATATGCAGAAGGCGATGATTTTGGTGTTGCCGTGAACAAGGACAATGCGGAACTTTTGAAGTTAATCAACGATGGCTATGAACTTCTGAAGAAAGATGCTCTTTGGGAAGAACTCCATACAAAATATTTGAGCAATCATTAATTATTTCTTGGGCGTGCCTTATGACAGGTACGCCCATCTATCGAGCAAAAAGTTTTTTTTGCCCTTTTTATTTTAATTTCACCGGAATACCAGACTGGAAAAATCGTGGAAACCATAAAAACTATTATTATCAATTTACCCTATATCCTTGAGGGCACCTATATTACGGTTTTGCTTGTGGTGGGGGCGCTCGCTCTCGGCTTTTGCATCGGTGTTCCTCTTGCTGTCTTACAAGTCTATGGCAACAATTTCATCCGCCGAATTGTTGGCTTATATGTATGGTTTTTCCGCGGTGTTCCTATTTTATTGCTTCTTTTTCTCTTTTATTTCGGTTTATTCAATGTTATTGGCTTAAATTTGGATGCCCTGACGGCTTCGGGGCTGGTGCTGGGACTTGCCAGTTCCGCCTATCAGTCACAAATTTTCCGCGGCTCCATTCAATCCCTTCCATTAGGGCAATTTAAAGCAGGTTCTGCCCTTGGCATGACAGATGGCCAAATTATTAAAAATGTTATTTTGCCGCAAGCTCTGCGCCTTTCCATTCCCGGCTGGTCCAATGAATTTTCTATTCTGCTCAAGGACTCTGCCCTTTGTTTTGCAGTCGGAGCTTCAGAAATTATGGCAAGAGCCCATTTTGTCGCTTCCCGTACCTATGAATATTTGCCTCTTTATATTACTGCAGGCTTTTTATATTTTCTCATTACCCTTGTGGGGATACGGATTTTACGCTCTGTAGAACGCAGATTTGCCATTCCCGGCTATACGCTTTCCGTATGATTTCCGTATAATTTAAGGATACCCTATGACAGCTCTTTTAAGTGTAAAAAATATTTCTCTCACCTTAGGAAACAGAAAAATTTTAGATAATGTTTCTTTAGATATTCACGCAGGGGAACTCAAAGTTCTGATTGGTCCTTCCGGTGCAGGAAAAAGTACGCTTTTACAGTGTATCAACCACCTTATCCCTCCCAATGAAGGGGAAATTTATCTGGAAGGAAAAAAAATCAATACCCAAAGCAATGCCGAGCTTTGCCATTTACGTCAAAATGTGGGCATGATTTTTCAGGATTTCAATTTATTTGACCACTTAACTGCACTGGATAATATTTGTTTAGCCCTTATTAAAGTCCATAAGCTGTCTAAACACGAAGCACAAAAACGCGCGAGAAAAGAACTGGAACGCGTAGGACTTGCCAACCGTGCAGGTCTCTATCCTGCCCAGCTTTCCGGCGGACAAAAACAACGTGTTGCTATAGCACGAGCCCTTGCCATGCAGCCTAAAATTCTTTTGCTTGACGAACCAACATCTGCCCTTGACCCGGAACTGGTGGGCGAAGTCATGACCGTTATCCAAGACCTTGCCCGCGGAGGCATGCCCATGATTATGGCAACGCACCAAATGGATTTTGTACGTTCCCTTGCCACAGAAGTTTTATTTATGGAACACGGTGTTATTATTGAAAAAGACACTCCGAAAGTTTTGCTTGCAGAAGGAGCAAAAACCCGTACTCTTGATTTTTGCACAAAACTTAATATCATTACCAACACAAGTAATGAGGGCTAAGCATGGAACTTTTTGATTTAACATTTTATTTGGAACGGGTTATTCCCAAACTCAATAAGGGACTGATTGAAAGCCTGTGGCTCATTATCCCTGCGGCTCTGATTGGAGGAAGTTTTGGCGTATTTATGGGAGTACTGCGTGTTTTTGGCACCAAATGGATCAAAAAAATTGCCGACAGCTTCGTTGCTGTTGTCCGCGGTGTTCCTCTTGTTATCCAGCTCATGATTTTATATTTCGGTTTGCCGTATCTGCCTTTTGTTAAAATATATTTAGACCCCTATCAGGCATCATTGCTTGGTTTTATTTTCTGTACCGGAGCCTATCAATCGGAATATATCCGCGGGGCACTGCTTTCCATCAAACAAGGGCAAATCAAAGCAGGACAAGCCCTTGGAATGACAAAATTCCAAATTATTTGGTCAGTCATCATTCCACAGGCTTTTCGGAAAGCAATACCCGGCTGCGGCAATGAAATTATTTACCTTATCAAATACAGCTCACTTGCCTATGTTGTCACCCACATTGAATTGACAGGAGAGGCAAAAATTCTTGTTTCGCGAACTTTCAGACCAACAGAAATTTATTTAATAGCCGGCTGCTACTATTTATTTTTAGTCACGCTGGCAACATGGATTCTTCATGCACTGGAGCGCAAGCTCTATATACCCGGCTTTGGTAAAGCCAATTCATAAACCCTATGGCAAATTCAAATTTAGATCATATCAGAAATTTCTCCATTATTGCGCATATCGACCACGGCAAATCCACTTTGGCTGACAGAATTTTGGAATTTACCAATCTTGTCAGCGACCGTGAAAAAAAGGACCAATATCTGGATAATATGGATTTGGAACGGGAACGCGGCATTACGATTAAAGCCCAGACTGTCCGTATTCCCTATACGGATAAGCACGGCAAAGAATATATTTTAAACCTCATCGATACGCCCGGACACGTGGATTTTAATTACGAAGTTTCCCGTTCCCTTGCTGCCTGTGACGGCTCTTTGCTGGTTGTTGATGCAACGCAGGGTGTGGAAGCGCAAACCCTTGCGAATGTTTACTTAGCCCTTGACCACAACCATGAAATTATCCCTGTCCTCAATAAAATTGATTTGCCAAGTGCTGATGTGGAACGGGTTTCCCATGAAATTGAAGAAAGCATTGGACTTGACTGTACTGACGCTGTGCCGGTTTCTGCAAAAACCGGACTTAATATTGATAAAGTCTTAGAAGCTATTGTTGAACGTCTGCCTGCTCCGAATGGGGATTTGGACTCGCCTTTAAAAGCTCTTATTTTTGACTCTTGGTATGATTCGTATCAAGGAATTGTCGTTCTTTTCAGAATTATGGACGGCAAAATCAAAAAAGGGGATAAAATCCGCCTCATGGCAACCGGAAAAGAATACGAAGTTATCCGTTTAGGGGTCTTCTCTCCCACTTCCCGGGATATGAATGAACTGGGCGCAGGCGAAGTAGGCTTTTTATGCGGAAATATCAAGGAACTGGGCGATGCAAGAGTCGGCGATACCATTACCCTTGCCGCCAATCCTGCACAAGAACCAGTACCCGGCTTTAAAGACGTGCAGTCCATGGTTTTTTGCGGCTTGTATCCGACCGATTCCGCTGATTATGAAAACCTAAAAGTGGCTTTGGAAAAACTACAGCTAAACGATGCGGCTTTTTCTTTTGAACCGGAAACATCACAGGCTCTGGGTTTTGGTTTTCGCTGCGGCTTTCTCGGACTTTTACACATGGAAATTATCCAAGAACGCCTCGAGCGGGAATTTCAGGTGGAACTCATTGCCACTGCTCCCTCTGTTATTTATAAAGTCCGCACCACAGACGGACAGGAACTTTCCATTGATAATCCTTCCAAGCTTCCGGACGCGGGGAAAATTGAAGTTCTCTATGAACCCTATGTTAAAATGGATATCCACGTTCCGCAGGAATACGTGGGCAATGTGTTTAAGCTTTGTGAAGAAAAACGCGGTATTCAAAAAAATATGGGCTATTTGACCTCTTCACGGGTTATTATTACCTATGAGCTTCCTTTTGCAGAAATTGTCTATGATTTCTTTGACAGGCTCAAATCCGGCACAAAGGGCTATGCGTCCATGGATTATGAGCCCATTGATTACCGAGCTTCCAACCTTGTCAAGCTGGATATTATGTTAAACGGTGACCCTGTTGACGCACTGGCAGTTATTGTCCATCGGGATAAAGCCTATTATTATGGCAGAAATCTTGCTCTTAAGCTCAAACGCACCATTCCGCGGCAGCTTTTTGAAGTGGCTATTCAGGCTGCCATTGGACAAAAAATTATCGCCCGGGAAACAGTTTCCGCTTTCCGCAAAAACGTGACCGCAAAATGCTATGGCGGCGATATTACTCGTAAACGTAAACTTCTTGAAAAACAAAAAGAAGGCAAAAAACGCATGAAACGTATGGGCAATGTGGAACTGCCGCAGGAAGCATTTTTAGCAGCCCTTTCTGTGGATAATGAAAATTAATTGCTTTGCAGTATTATCCGGTTATTTTTTTTGCAAGATATAAGGGTAACAGATTCTAAACCTTCATTTTTCTTTTCATGGGGAACCAAGTTCCCTCATCCCTCCGCAGCCCTTGTTTTTCTTTCAGAAAAACAAAAAAATAATTAAATTTTGATATTTTTTGCTTGCTTTTAATTTAAAAAAATGCAAAATAACTTTCTCAACATTGTAACCATGCAATTTTTATTGCAGAGGAATTAAGGAAAGGAGAGAACTCATGCCTAAAATGAAAACGAGTCGCTCTGCCGCAAAGCGTTTCAGCGTGACCGGAAGCGGTAAAATCCGCCGCCGCCGCCAAGGCTTACGTCACATTTTAACAAAGAAATGTGCAAAACGCCGCATGCTTTTAGGTCAAGGAGCATTAGTTGACAAAACAAATGCAAAGGCTGTCCGCCGTCTTATGCCTTATGCATAATATGGCGGTGTTATTGAATTTATTGTAACATATTTAAACACTTCACTGGCTTATAACGATCTCCGCCTCGTGAAGTTTGACTGGAGGTTTTCCATGCGTGTAAAGAGAGGTCTTGCTAGTCATCGCAGACATAAAAAATATTTAGATTTAGCAAAAGGTTTCCGTGGCGGACGCAGCCGTTTGTACCGCACTGCCCGTGAAGCTGTTGAACGTTCATTAGTCTATTCTTATCACGGACGTAAACTCCGTAAACGTGATTTCCGTAAACTTTGGATTATGCGTATTAACGCTGGTGCACGTTTAAACGGTCTTTCCTATTCACGTTTTATGCACGGCTTAGAACTTGCCGGTGTTGTTATCAACCGCAAAATGCTTGCCGATTTAGCTGTACGTGAAAAATCAGACTTTGCTTCTTTAGTGGAATTAGCGAAAGCTAAACTTGCTTAATCTCCCACACTTAATGCAATGTTTCAGGTAGGGTAAGCTCTTGCTTATTCTGCCTTTTTTTCATTTTTATCCCAAAAATTTATCAGACGAGAGTTTATAATGGATATTCAAAGTCAACTTGATAACCTCGCAAGTGAATTAGAAAAAGCACTGCAAACAATTAATTCCTTACAGGATCTTGAAGCACAACGGGTTAATTTCCTTGGCAGAAAAGGACATTTGGCACAAATTATGTCCCGCCTGCCGGAACTTGATCCTTCCGAACGCCCAGCCTTTGGTCAGGCTGCCAACGCTGTTAAGAACAAACTGACAAACATGCTGGAAGAACGCAAAATTTCTTTGGAACAGGAAAAAGAAGCATCCCTTCTTGCAAGCTTTGACGCAACTATCCCCGGCAGAAAACCTTGGCAGGGCTCCCTGCACCCCATTACCCGCGCCATGCAGGATGTCACTTCTGTGTTCCAAAACATGGGTTATCAAATTGTTTCAGGTCCGGAAGTTGATACCGATTTCCACTGCTTTGAAGCTCTCAATATGCCTCCGGAACATCCTGCCCGCGATATGCAGGATACCCTCTATATTCAGGATAAAGTCGTTCTGCGTACGCACACTTCCACCATGCAGATTAGAACCATGCTCAAAAATAAACCGCCCCTTGCCATTATTGCTCCCGGGAAGGTATACCGCCGAGACTCTGACCTGACCCATACTCCCATGTTTCACCAAATTGAAGGTCTTGTGGTGGATAAGCACATTACCATGGCGGATTTGCGCGGTACCCTGACAGCCTTTTTGCAATCAGTTTTCGGCAAACAAACCAAAGTACGTTTTCGTCCCAGCTTTTTTCCGTTCACAGAACCCAGTGTTGAAGTCGATATGAGCTGCACACAATGCGGCGGCAAAGGGCATTTAGCTGACGGCAGTCCTTGCCGTATTTGCAAAACAACGGGCTGGCTTGAAATTTTAGGTGCAGGCATGGTTGATCCTGCTGTTTTTGAATCAGTCGGCTATGACCCCGGCGAAGTCACCGGTTTTGCTTTTGGACTTGGGGTTGAGCGCATTGCCATGCTCAAATATGGCATTACCGATTTACGTATTAATTTTGAAAATGATATGAGATATTTATCCCAATTCACGGGTGCATAATCTCTTTTAATATAAGGAACTTGCTATGTTATTGAGTTTGAATTGGCTTCGTGAATTTGTGCCGTATAAAGGTACTGCGGAAGAACTTGGCGATCATCTTACCATGCTTGGGCTGGAAGTGGAAGAAATTGTCCATCCTTTCCATGAAATCAGAGAAATGATACTGGGACGCGTTCTGACTTGTGAAGATCACCCTGATTCTGACCATTTGCACGTCTGCACTGTGGATTTGGGAACTGAAGAACCGGCAACCATTGTTTGCGGTGCACCGAACGTGGCAAAAGGGCAGCTTGTTGTTGTCGCCCCTGTTGGCTCCACCATGCCCGGCGGATTCCAAATCAAAAAAGCAAAACTTCGCGGTGTCCCCTCCCATGGAATGATTTGCTCTGAACGGGAAATGGGGCTGAGCGAAGATCATTCCGGTATTCTTGTTCTTCCGGAAACAGACAGACACGGCAATCCTTTTAAAACAGGAACAAGCTTTGTAGAAGCCATGGAAATGGATACCGAAGTTTTGGATATCAGCATTACCCCGAACCGTGCCGACTGTCTTTCCGTTCTTGGCATTGCCCGCATGGTTGCTGCAAGCTATAAGCTTCCTTTAACATTGCCGCAAATTGAGCTTGCAGAACAGGGAGCAGACTGTTCCCATGAATATCCTATTGAGATTAAAGACACAGATTTTTGTCCCTGCTATTCCGGACGTGTCATTGAAAACTGTATTACGGAAAAATCTCCTTATTGGATCCGTTATCGTCTGGTAGCTGTGGGACTTCGCCCTATTTCCAATCTTGTTGACATTACCAACTATATTCTCATGGAACTCGGTCAGCCTTTGCACGCCTTTGACGCTGAAACGCTGAAAGGCAGCAAAATCATTGTCCAATCAGCAAAAGAAGAACAGAAATTTACCACCCTTGACGGACAGGAACGCACACTCAAAGAAAGTGACGGGCTTATTTGTGACGCAGAAAATGCCATTGCCCTCGCCGGAGTTATGGGCGGACTTGCCACAGAAATTTCCGATACAAGTAAAAAAGTTTTCCTTGAATGTGCGTTGTTCAAACCTGCACGCATACGCCGAACTGCCCGCCGTCTGGGTCTTAGCTCGGATTCAAGCTACCGTTACGAACGGGGCGTAGATCAGGAAGGCATGGCATTTGCCCTCGATAGAGCAGCCTATCTTATGCAAATCTATGCAAAAGGGACTGTTCGCAAAGGAATTTGTAAATCTGAACCAAAACCATTCAGTCCTGTAAAAATTATTTTCCGCCCGAGCCGTCCGGAATTTGTGCTTGGTGTGCCTGTCAGCGAAGAATTTTGTGAAAAAACCTTGCTTGCCCTTGACTGTAAAATTGAAAAAACAAGCAAAGACACATGGACTGTTTACGCTCCCGGACGCCGTTATGATTTGACCCGGGAAGCAGATTTGGTAGAAGAAATTGCTATTTTCAACGGCATTGACAATATGCCTGCAACACTGCCGAAACTTTCCCAGACCCTTGATACATGCGGTGACCCTGAAGGACGTCACCATTTTATCATGCGGGCAAAAAATTTCCTTGCCGGTCTTGGTATGAACGAAGCCATTAACTACAGCTTTGTCGGCAATAAGGATTTGGATACTCTCAATCTTCCTCAGGAAGACAGGGTTAACATTATCAATCCTCTCAGTGCTGAGCAGGATGTGCTCCGAACCCACCTTGCTGCGGGCATTTTACAAAGCGTTCGCCAAAATATTGCCCATGGTGCAAACGGACTGCGTCTTTTTGAAATTGCCCACACGTTCCATAAGGACAGCCAAAGCGAAACAACAGTAAAAGAACGCCTGCACCTTATTTTTGCCTTGTACGGCAACAGATATGATGATGCGTGGAGGAACGGCGAAGAAGAAGTTGATTATGCGGATCTTCGCGGTTTTGTTGACCATTTCATTGCTGATTTTCTGCACATTGACGCCATGCAGGTACAAAAATGTGCCTCTCACCCTTACCTTAGCCCTGCTGTGGAACTTTCCGCTGCACAAGGACAAGTCATTGGCGTCATGGGACGCGTACAAAAAAATATTGCAGATGAATATTATGCGAAAAAGCCTGTTTGGATTGCAGATTTGGAACTTGATACGCTGGAAGAGCTCAGCCTTGGCAGGAAACCCGGCTTTACGCCGCTTGCCGTTTATCCTGCTGTGCGCCGTGATATCACCTTTATTTGCCCGCAAGACATGCCAATTAAGACTGTTCTTGACGCAATTTACCAAAATAAAGGCAAATTCTTCACCGAGGCAGAGCTCCGAGACTTGTATATCCCCAAGGACAGCAGCGAACGCAACCTGACTTTCCGCCTCACCTTCCAATCCCCGGATAAAACACTGGAAGATAAAGAAGTGGATAAGGAAAGAGAAAAAATCACCCAAGCAGTTATCAAAACTCTTGGTATCAGAATGTAAATTCCTTACACAAACGAATTAACTTCTAAAAAAAAAACATATCACAAAACAGCAAGCATTTTTGTTTGCTGTTTTTTTATTTTAAAAACTTGCAGAAAACCCCTTAAATTTTACTGGTAAATATTAAAAAAATAAGATAAAATAAAAGCAATAAAACAAAAGGAAATTTTATGGCGTCACGAGTTTACAGAATTGGCGAAGCCGCTAAAATTCTCAATGTAAAAACGAGTGTTTTACGCTTTTGGGAATCAGAATTTTCTCAAATCCGCCCCAAAAGGACAGAAACAGGGCAGCGCTATTATTCTGAAAAAGACATGCAAATTTTAAAAAAAATCCATACCTTGCTTTATCAGGAAGGCATGACAATCAATGGAGCAAAAAGAACATTAAAAGGCTCCGCTGCTCCCCTTGCCAACGAAATTACCCTGCCCTTAGAACAAAATACGCTGCTTGCTGAAGAATATCCTCTTGAAAACAATTCCACGTACAAAGAAACACTCCATGAAGTATTTTGTGAATTAAAACAATTACATAATCTTTTAGAAACAAAATAATGAGAAAACTATGATAGTATCTCCTTCCTTGCTTTCAGCTGATTTCGGAAATCTTGAACAAGTACTTGGTGACCTTGAAAAAGCAGGACTATCTTGGGTCCACTGGGATGTTATGGACGGGCTCTTTGTCCCTAACATTACCTTTGGACAGCATGTCATTAAACTGCTCCGTCCAAAATCCAAACTTTACTTTGATGTACATTTAATGATTGAAAAACCTGAACGCTATTTGGAAGATTTTAAAAAAGCAGGAGCGGATATGCTGGTTATCCATGCAGAAGCAACCCGGCATATTCAGCGCACACTTGCGGAAATCCACCGTCTTGGCATGCAGGCAGGACTTGCCTTAAATCCTGCTACTCCCCTTCATGTCTGTGAATATGTGCTTGATGATGTGGATATGATTTTACTGATGAGTGTGAACCCCGGTTTTGGCGGACAAAGTTTTCTCCCCGCTACCTATGAAAAAATCCGCAGTCTCCGCAAAATGCTGGGCAGCCGAAAATGCCATATTCAAATTGACGGCGGGGTATGCCCTGAAAACACAAAAGAACTTTGCAGAGCCGGGGCTGACGTCCTCGTTTCCGGCTCCGCTTTTTTTGCGTATCCTCCTTTTGATGAACGCCACAAGGCTTTTCAAAAGGAAGCAATATAAATTAACTTGATAAGGAATTACCATGGAACTTCGCAAAGAATGTGCCAATGCTGTCCGTGCTTTAACCATGGACGCAATTGACAAATCTAAATCCGGTCACCCAGGTGCCCCAATGGGTATGGCAAATATGGCTGAAGCGTTGTGGCTCCATGCTTATAAGCATAATCCAAAAAATCCCGCGTGGGTAAACCGTGACCGCTTTGTTTTATCCAATGGACATGCGTCTATGCTCCTCTACAGCCTTTTACATTTAACGGGCTATAATCTCAGCATGGACGATATTAAAAATTTCCGTCAGCTTCACTCCAAAACTCCCGGACACCCGGAAATTGACAGGACTGAAGGCGTAGATATCGGAACCGGACCCTTAGGGCAGGGCATTGCTACGGCTGTGGGTATGGCTCTTGCGGAAAAACTCCTTGCAAAAAAATTTAATAAAGAAAATCATAAAATCGTTGATCATAACACATGGGTATTTCTTGGTGACGGCTGCCTTATGGAAGGGGTCAGCCAAGAAGCTGTTTCCCTTGCCGGAACATGGAAACTGAATAAATTGATTGCCCTTTATGACAGCAATGCCATTTCCATTGACGGCAATATCAAAGACTGGTTTACGGATGACGTTGCCAAACGTTTTGAAGCAAGCAACTGGCTTGTTATCAAAGATGTTGACGGTCACGACCCAAAAGCCCTTGACGCCGCGATAAAAAAAGCCCGGACAAGCACCGATAAACCGGTTCTTATTATCTGTCACACCATTATTGGCTATGGCTCACCGAATAAAGCAGGAAAGTCCTCCTGCCATGGCTCACCCATGGGTGCAGAAGAAAATGAGGCAACGAAAAAGGCTCTTGGCTGGAACTATGCGCCATTTGAAATTCCAGACCATATTTATAAGGCTTGGAACTGTGTCGAAAAAGGAAAAAATGCCAATGAGGAATGGGATAACGCCTTTTCAGCCTATGAAAAAGCCTATCCTGAACTGGCAAAAGAATTTACTCGCCGCATGAAAGGTGAATTTTCTCCTGAATACAAAGAAGCATTCAATACTCTTTTTGCTCATCTTCTGCAAAATCAGGAAGAGCTTGCAACCCGCAACGCCGGCAAAAAAGTCCTTGATGCCGTTGCAGAGTGCCTGCCGGAACTTCTAGGCGGTTCCGCCGATCTGACCGGCTCTGTGGGAACAAAGCATGCAAACGCGAAAGACCTTGATTTGGATAGTTTTGAAGGCAATTACATTCATTATGGTGTTCGTGAATTTGCCATGAGTACCATTATGAACGGTTTAAGCCTTCACGGCGGTTTTATCCCCTATGGCGGAACATTCCTTGTTTTTTCCGATTATGCCAAAAATGCTATCCGTCTTGCCGCTCTTTCAAAAATCCGCGGTATTTGGGTGCTTACCCACGATTCCATAGGCGTTGGAGAAGACGGTCCTACTCACCAGCCCATAGAACAGATTTCCGCTCTCCGTCTTACCCCCAATGTGGATATATGGCGTCCTTGTGATACCATTGAAAGCGCCATTGCATGGAAAGCCGGGATTGAGAAAAAAGACGGTCCGACCTGTCTTGCCATGAGCCGTCAAAACCTCAAACCGCAGCCCCACACCCAAGAACAGCTTGCTGACATTGCAAAGGGCGCCTACATTCTTTTTGACAGCGACGAAACACCTGATATTATTTTCATTGCCACAGGCTCCGAAGTGGAACTTGCCATGGCGGGAGCAAAAGCACTCACGGAACAAGGAAAATTTGTCCGCGTTGTTTCCATGCCCTGTGCCGATGTTTTTGACAGGCAAGATGATGCCTATAAAGAAAAAGTACTGCCAAAAGCAGTCCGTGCCCGTATTGCCGTAGAAGCCGGCAGTGCTGATTTTTGGTATAAATATGTGGGACTTGACGGAGCAATTATTGCCATGACAAGTTTTGGCGAATCAGCTCCGGCAAGCAAACTTTTCCCTTATTATGGCTTTAGCCTTGAAAACCTTTTAGCAAAATCCAAAGAACTTTTAGGAGCATAAGATGAAAGCATTAAGCATGAATGATGTTGATTTGAAAAATAAACACGTTGTTATCCGCTGTGACTTGAACGTTCCCTTGAAAAACGGCGTTATCAAAGGCGATAAAAGAATACGTGCAGTTCTTCCGACTATTCAGAAAGCCCTTGATAATAACTGTGCCGTGATTGTTTTATCCCATTTGGGACGCCCCACGGAAGGAACCTTTGAAGAAGAATTCAGCCTTGCTCCTGTTGCAAAACGTCTTGGTGAACTTTTAGGCAAAGAAGTCCGTTTCCACGCCTACGATCCGGAACTCAAGGTTGAGGCTAAAAACGGCGAAGTTGTTTTGCTGGAAAACGTCCGCTTCCTTGTCGGTGAAAAGAAAAACAATGCTGAACTGGGGGCTAAATTTGCCTCCTTGGGCGATGTATATATTATGGATGCTTTTGGGGCTGCTCACAGAGCCCATTCTTCTACAGAATCTGCTATCCGTCAGGCAAAAGTCGCCGTGGCAGGTCCTCTGATGCTCGCAGAAATGGAAGCTGCAAACAAAATTCTGCAAGAACCTAAACGTCCGCTTTATGCCATTGTTGGCGGTTCAAAAGTATCCACAAAAGTAACAGTTCTGGAAAACCTCCTCGGTTTTGTTGACGGATTAATTGTTGCCGGGGGAATTGCCAATACTTTCCTTTTGGCAGAAGGCTACAATGTCGGAAAATCCCTTGTGGAAGAAGATTTTGTTGAACAGGCAAAAGCCCTTATCAAGCTTGCAAAAAGCAAAAATGTTGATTTGCCCCTTGCAAAAGATGTTGTTGTGGCAAAGGATTTAGCTACAGGCGAAGGACTGAGAACCTGTGCAATCAATGATATTAAAGCAGAGGAATCCATTTTTGACCTTGGTGAAGAAAGCTGCAAAGAATTTGCAAAAATCCTTGAAAAAGCCAATACTGTTGTTTGGAACGGTCCTCTCGGCGTTTTTGAACAAACACCATTTGACAAAGGAACACGCTTTATTGGCAATACCCTTGCCAATGCAAAAGCGTATACCCTCGTTTGCGGCGGCGACAGTGTGACAGCTGTTGAACAATTTGGCATTCAGGACAAAATGGGCTATTTATCCACAGGCGGCGGTGCATTTTTAGAAGTATTGGAAGGAAAAACGCTCCCTTCTGTTGCCGCTCTTGCTGACCGTGCATAAGTTATAAACAAAGAAAAAAAGTCCTTTTTCATTCTTTATGGAAAAGGACTTTTTTCTTCACGGAAAAATGATGAGCCCTGCCGTCACTATCCGTAAATCAACAAGTTAGCAGCGGCTGCCGCTCCCCCAATATCCCTCAATGCCTTGTTATGAATACTATTTCATAACAGGGAAAATATTTTCTATTCCTCATATTAACCGGAAATGCTCTAAAGCATTCCCGCATACCGTTCATCATTTTTGCTATAAAAGTTAAAAAGTTTTGTAAAGGAGTGCAGGAGAAGAAACTTTTTCAGCCACCGAATGGTCGCGTAACCGTTTCTGCTAGACGAAGCATGAGTCTTGCAGAAATGGACATCAGAGATAAACTTTTTCCCCTGCATAAAAATAAAAGCTAATATATCCCAAATTCGTCTGTATCTAATTCCCGGGTGGCAAGAAGTTTATCATGCCATTTATTGCCTTGCATCAATTGATGGAATTTCTGTTCATGAATTATTTTTTTCTCTTTCATTTCAGCTAATTGCTTTAACGTTACACTTTTGACATCTTCATAAATTTTTTCATCGTTTAATGTTTGTGCTAACTCCAGCAAAAGTTTTAAATTACGCTCTGAGAAACAATAGGATATCGCCCGCTGACAATACGCAAACGCATCCGATACCTTTCCTTGTTTCAATAAGCTTTTGATAAAAATTTGGTATCCGTCATGCCAAAAGGGTTCTTTTAAAAGAAGTTCCTTACAAAGCTCATCGGAATAGGAGGATAAAACAGCTTTATTCAATTCCTTTCTTTTTTCTTCAGACAAACGAGGATAAAAAACAAAATCTTTTGTTAAAGCAGGAAGATAGCCGTCTTGAACATAATATAAATGGGCATCGGGAATAATTTGCGGTTTGCGTTCCAGCAGCAGTTTTCCGTTTTGCAAGCCTGCAACACCGTCCAAACGTCCTTCTGTCTGGCTAGTATAATGATAAACTATGCTCTCTGACACAACCTGATGCATGAAGCCCTGTTCCACGTAGGTGTAGCACAGGTCAATATCTTCCATGCCATTTTTATAGCCTTCAAAAAATTTGCCCAATGCAAAAAACTGCTCTGTCCGGCATAAAAGCACGGCTCCGGTAATAATTCGGAATTTTCTTTTCCGAAGAACAGCCGGATGCGCTGGCAAAAAACCATGATAAATATGCCCAACTTGCTGAATAGGCGTTACCGTTACACCGCAATGCTGCACTGTCTTATCCGGAAATAAAAGCAGGGGACCAACCATGCCCACACGTGGATTTTCAAGAGCATTCACTAACGGAGGAAGCCAAGCAGCCGTCACAACGGTATCATTATTTAAAAATAAAATATAGGCATGCCCGTCTTTTTTTGCCTGCTCTGCCCCTTGATTACAGGCTATGGCAAAGCCCATGTTTTCCTGATTTTTGATATACGTAAAACGGCTGGCTCCAAACAGGGACTGTCCTATTTTTTCTGCATGGGTTGCTGTCTTATCAGTCGAAGCATTATCCACTAAATAGACATGGATATCATTAAGATTTGTATGTTTCAGCAAAGACTGCAAACACGGAAATGTCATTTTATCCCATAAATTCCAAACAGGTATGACAATGCCAATGCCCATACTTTCTCCTAATTAAAGTCAGCCAATAAGGCTTTTAAATCAAAATCGCCAAACTGATATTGCTTACATTCCGTACGAAGTCGTGCCATGGCATCATATAAATGAGCAGAAGACACCCCATGATAAATGGAAGTATACACTTCTAAAAGGGCTGCCAGCGTATCACAGGCTTTAATCAATGTACCGTCTTTGCCATTGTACCTGTCATCATTAAATTCTTTCATTTTTTCAAAAGTGTCCAGAGTATGCACAATGCCAAGCTCGTCCTGATATTGTTCCAAAAACTCTGACTGATAGCCAACTCCCAAATAATAGGACAGGCAGTCAACAATATCTTCATAGCCGGCGCTGCGCAGAGGATCCAAAATACGGCGTTCTAATTCATCTTTTTCGTATTGATGGATAATTTCCGGCAATTCTTTTACAGATTTTTTCACAGGATTGATAATATCCCGAGTAAGAAGCTCAGGCAAATCATGGAATAAGCCGCTGAAAAAGTTATTGACAGCTCTTGCTTTGGAAAGCTTTTGCTCAATAGACATAAGATACGCGATAACAGCCACAATAAACATATGCCCAAGCACGGAAGTTTCCGGCACGCGGGCAGTTTGTGACCAGCGGATTTGAAAACGCAACTGCCCGCAAAGATTTGCCACCCGAGCAAAAGGATTATTGCCGACATTAATAAGCAAATCAGAAACTCCCTGCACATCTTTCATGGATTGCAGCTGCTCTGTAAAGGAAGCGTCAATATCCCGCAGTTCCTCATCAAAAAAATTTAAAGAACGGATTAAATTAAATTCCCATTTTGAGGCAAATAAATGAGAAGCAGTTAAAATACGTTTTGCCGGACTGTCATTTTGATGATCAAGAGCATCAACATGATAGGCAACAAAACGTTTCCAGAAATCTTCATCAATGGGTTTAACAATAGGTTCCAGTTCTTCAAAAACCCAATTGGTAAGCTCAGCAAAATGTTCACGATTTTCACGGATTTGATAAAAGACAGGAGGTTTTATATCAGTAATAACAAGGCGATACATATAATCAAAAAGACAGCCTTCAATAATTTCTGCTCCCAAATCAAGGGCAATATCGTCTTCAAGGTCACGGGATTTCAGTTTATACAGCAAAAAAGCCGTAATCATTTTATGGGCTTGCTTATCCACTTCATACAGCTCAACAGGGCGAAGCTTGTCATTCCACCGTCTCATGAGTGAACCGGAAAAAATAAATTGTAAAAAACTTTTTCTTATTTTTGTCATACTTACCTCACATGCAAATATTAAAATAATGAAGAAAAATAAGCAAGAGTAAAAAAATTTTTTTTTATAAAAAAAGACGTGCATTTTTTTTTAAAATAGTATATAAAAGTTTTCTGTTTTTATTTCTGCTATCCCGTTACTCGCAGATTTAAAAGACAAAACCTTTTAAACCATGTGGAATAAGCTAAAAAATTTATTTTTTTAGTTTCTTTTTTGTTGACATAGAGTCAAAAAAAACCTATTAATCCCTCTTTGCGATTATAGCTTTGCGATTAAAGCGAGACAGGAGCGATATACATGAAAACTTATAGTCCAAAACCAGAAAACATTGATCGTGAATGGTTTTTGGTTGACGCACAAAATCAAATTCTCGGTCGGTTAGCATCTCAAATTGCTCACCGTTTACGCGGCAAACATAAACCGGAATTTGCTCCGCACATGGACAATGGCGACTTTATTGTTGTTGTAAACTGTGAAAAAATTAAAGTTACCGGTAATAAACTCCAAAAGAAACAGTATTACCACCATACCGGTTATGTAGGTAATTTAAAATCCATTTCTCTGGAAAAGCAATTGCAGCAAAAACCGGAAGAAGTACTCCGTACTGCTGTTCGCGGCATGCTTCCTAAAAACAGACTTGGCCGTGCAATGCTTAAAAAATTAAAAATTTATGCCGGTGCAGAACATCCTCATCAGGCACAAGAACCTAAGACCTTGACTTTTGAACGCTAGGAGTAACCATGTCAACTCAATTTGATTACGGTACTGGTCGTCGTAAAACTGCTACTGCTCGTACCCGTTTATATGCAGGAAGTGGCAACATTGAAATCAATGGTCGCCCGATGGAACAATATTTCCCACGTAAAACCTTGCAGATGATTATCCGTCAGCCACTAGTTCTGACGAAAAATACAGAACGTTTTGACATTAAAGTTAATGTCAGCGGCGGTGGTCAGGCAGGTCAGGCAGCTGCAGTACGTCATGGTATTTCCCGTGCATTATTGCAGGCAGATGCCGAACTTCGCGGCATTTTAAAACGTGCAGGCTTCTTAACCCGTGATGCACGTAAGAAAGAACGTAAAAAATACGGCTTGGCTGCAGCTCGTGCCCGCTACCAATACTCAAAACGTTAATACTTTCTTTCTTCAGTTCTCAATATGAATGCCCCTTTTTTAAGGGGCATTTTCTGCCGAATTGAATGATGTCGCAGCAGGTTTTCCATGTCCACACATACTATTATCCGTGCCACATCCCCTACTCCCTGTATCACAATCATAGGCATGGCGGGTGCAGGCAAAAGCACTGTGGGCAAAACGCTGGCTCATCATCTCAACTGGGCATATGTTGATACTGATCATATTATTGAAGCAACCTATGCAACAAAGCTGCAAAATGTTGCAGACAGCCTTTCTAAAGAGGAATTTTTAGATGCTGAAGCTTCAATAGTACAAAGTTGTTTTTTCAACAGAACTGTTATTGCTACCGGAGGTTCTGTGGTTTATCGCGAAAAAACCATGGAACATCTTGCCAACTTGGGAATTTGTGTTTATTTAAGAGTAGACTTAAATCTTATTTTGGAAAGAATAGCAAAAAATCCTGAACGGGGTCTTGCTATTGCACCGGGACAAACCATTGAAGAGTTATTTTTTGAACGGGAATTATTGTATCAAAAGTATGCAAATATTACCTTAGACGCCAAGTCTATGCCTCCAAAAGATTGCGTACTCAGCCTTATGGAATTATTCCCAAAGGATTTTTTACAATACCTTCAAAATTAAACTTGCATGGCAATTAAGAACAGTTTATACTTATCTTGTTATTAATGAGGAGAAAAGCATGAAAGACGGCATACATCCAAAAATTTATAAAGCAAAAATTCAATGTGCTTGCGGTTTTGAAGTTGAAGCACTTTCTACAAAAGGTGAAATTGTTCACACAGAAATTTGCTCAAACTGCCACCCATTCTATACCGGTAAACAACGTTTTGTTGATACCGCCGGCAGAATTGACCGTTTCCGTAAAAAATACGCTAAATTTGAAAATAAATAGTTTCGTTTTATACGGATATAAAAATTATTTCCATTACCTCCCCAATAACCTCCTAGGTTTTCCGGGAGGTCTTTTTAGTTTTAGTCCACAGTAAATATGAAATTTTTTTATTTTCTTTTTGCCTTATTCTGCAAATTCTCAACCCATATTGGCGGACAAGCGGTTATGGGCGGTCTTATCATGCGCAATTACAATAATTATGCCCTTGTCATTCGCAATGATAAAAAGGAGATATTGGTAGAACACCATTCATGGTATTCCCTTTCAAGACATTCCCTTTTACAAAAGACTTTTGTCCGCGGCTTTCCGATTTTACTGGAAACGCTCATCAACGGTATTCAGGCTTTAAACCGTTCTGCGGAACTTGTGGACAGCAAAGCACAAAAAAACTCCCTTCTGCAAACTATTTTGAGCCTTGCAGTTGCGTTGTTTCTGGCAATTTTTTTATTTGTTGTTCTTCCGCATTTATTTGCTCTAAGCATGGAATATTTCGGTTTTGGCGGTACAATAGAAAATCTTTCTTTCCATGTTTGGGACGGACTTTTTAAAATTTTTCTTTTTTTAGGTTATATTTATGCCATTTCCCTTATACCTGCCATAAAAGAAGTGCTTGAGTACCATGGCGCAGAGCATAAAGTTATTTCCTGCTATGAAAATGAAATGCTTGTAAGTGCCCAAAACGCAAAGCATTGTTCACGCCTGCATCCGCGCTGCGGCACCAGTTTTATTCTTTTTGTTTTATTTCTTGCCATTATTATTCACAGTATTTTTATCCCTCTTATTTTATTCTTTCCTCTTTTGGAAAATAATGCTATTATGCACTGCGTTGTCATTCTTTTTAAGATTGTTCTGATTATTCCTATAAGTGCCTGTGCCTATGAATTAATCCGGGCATCTGCAAAGGGGACAACAAATCGTTTTTTAAAAATTTGCTTGAAACTTCTTTCTTTTCCCGGCTTGGTACTGCAAATTCTGACGACAAAAGAACCAAGCATAGAACAACTTGAAGTGGCAGTTATTGCCTTAAAAGAAGTTGCGCATGATTATTCGCAATTATTTGAAACAGTACCATATAAAACCCTTGATGATATGAACAAAGGATAACCCATGTTTGAGAAATTAGAAGCCTTAGAAAAACAATACCTTGATTTGGAAAAAGAATTAGCCAAACCGGAAATTTTTGAAGATCAGGAAAAATACCGCAAAGTTGCCAAAGCCCACGCAGATCTTGATGATATTATTCATCTTTTTAGAAAATATAAAAGTGCAAAACAGCAATATGAAGAAAATAAAGAGCTGATGCACGATGGGGATCCGGAAATTAAAAGCATGGCAGAAGAAGAAAATGCCCTGCTCCATGATGAATTTCCCAAAATGGAACAGGAATTAAGAGTTATGCTCCTGCCCCCTGACCCGCTGGATGAAAAGAATATTGTGCTTGAAATCCGTGCAGGTACAGGAGGTGAAGAGGCTGCCCTTTTTGCAGGTGACCTGCTGCGTATGTATTTCCGCTATGCTGAACGCATGAACTGGAAAGTGGAAATCATGAGCGAAAACCCCACGGATAACGGCGGCTACAAAGAAGTCATCGCCCTTATCACAGGAAACCGCGTGTACAGCCGTTTAAAATATGAATCAGGCACCCACCGAGTTCAGCGTGTTCCTGCAACAGAATCTCAGGGCAGAATCCATACTTCTGCAGCAACCGTTGCCGTTATGCCCGAAGCAGAAGAAGTTGACGTGGATATCCGTCCCGAAGATTTGCGTATTGACGTCTACCGAGCTTCAGGTGCCGGCGGTCAGCATGTTAACAAAACAGAATCTGCCGTGCGTATTACCCATATTCCCACAGGCACTGTGGTAACCTGTCAGGATGAAAAATCCCAGCACAAAAATAAAGCCCGTGCCATGAAAGTCCTTGCTTCCCGTATTTTGCAGGCTGAACAGGAACGGCAGCAGTCAGAGCAGGCTGCGGACAGGAAATCACAGGTGGGCAGCGGCGACAGATCGGAACGTATCCGCACCTATAACTATCCGCAAGGCAGAATAACCGATCACCGGGTCAATATGACCCTGTACTCTTTGGAACGCTTTATGGACGGCGAAATCCAAAGCATGATTGATGAACTTGCCAGCCATGCCCAGGCAGAAAAACTCAAGGCAGAAAATCTTTAACAATTATAATGCACAAAAATTCCTGCAAACAAACAAGGCGCAAATAATGAACAATATCAGCCCCTTTTGCACATGCAGAGATTTAACTTGTCCTCTCAATCCTGCAAACCACGAAAAAGGATGTTCCCTTTGTATCCAAAAGAATTTAAAGCAAAAGGAAATTCCCAATTGTTTTTTCCGCCTTGCAGGCAGTACTGAAAAAAGAGCAAGTTATTCTTTTGAGGAATTTGCAAAGCTTGTGCTTAAAAAATAAAAGCAATACTCAACCATTTCTTCAGAAGAGCTGTCTTTCATAGCTCTTTTTTATTTTGTCGCTTTGTTATAGAAAGAGGTTGATACTGGAGCAATTCCTGTTAACATCAAGAATATTAATTCTCTGTTATGGACGTTGTCCATAACAGGGCTTTGAGGGGGATTGGGGGAGCGGTAGCCG
>OFGH01000080.1_pt1 | contig 91775 bp, 73 predicted proteins | sample 1521721 | NCBI WGS metagenome assembly OFGH01 (sample SAMEA3504132, study PRJEB24116) | mouse gut metagenome | biome: mouse gut; feature: mouse-associated habitat; material: faeces | place: Denmark | collected 2011
CATCACTGCAATAAATGAATTTCTGGCATCCGAAATCCCCAAGGACTTTCTTTTCCAATGGCTTCAGGGATGTCTGTTCATTTGCATTTCCCGGAAAGAGTGAGAAAGCAAGGGGGATTCCATCCCCGTCCATGAACATCCCCATTTGAATGATCGGGTTTGGTCTGTGTTCTTTACTTTTTCCGTACTTTTTGGTGCCATCTTCCTGTTCAATTTCGAAGTAATAATTCGAGCAGTCATAATAAAGGATCCTGTCATTTCTCTTTCCAAGATAATGGCTGTTTTTATAGACTTCTGCCTGGATGAGGTCGCATTCAGCCCCAAGGACATCCAATGCCCGGTACACATCATGGAGTCCGTAAGAAGGTTTCTCTAAAAACTCGGATGCTGCCTTGTAAGAAGAACGCTTACTGCAAGGTTCCAGAATCCTTGCATAGATCAAGTCAGAAAGAATCGCGTTGATGTCATACTTGAATTTATACTTCTGTTTTAACTTCCGGCAGACCTTATTCATTTGCAGCTGATAATAAACGGATTGGAGGAAAAGATAGCCGCCGCGGAAGAAGGCCTGTTTACCATAATCTAATTGTCTGTCAGCGTGGAATGGGATTAATACTGTTTTGGTTTCTTTTTCCTTTTTATATTTTTCAGTTTCTATTTTCGCCTCATTTTTTGCCCATGCAACAACATCATCTCTTGTAGGACCATGTTCTGGAAGAAGCTGTTCTAAAGTACCCAGCTTGCGTACAATTGTAGAAGTAGTGCCTCCCGTTGCTTTTACATAAGATTTGCAGATATAAAAAGACTCCGCATTTTTAGATTTTGTTATGTGAAGATTCATATATCATCCCTCCTATCCCTTATTATACCACAAAATACCATAAAATAACATACATAAAAACAAAATATTTGACACAAAAAAAGCAGATTTTATGCGACCTGCGAGTACTTTTTGGATTATTCAACTGTCAAACTCCCGAGTACATTTCCGTTTCTCTTAAATGAGAAACTCCAACATACTCAACAGGGTCTATCCGGCCCATTTTAAAAGAGCCACTTGAAAATCAAGTAGCTCTGATGTATAATCTACTTAGAAAGGCTAATCGGACACGATGTTCCGATATACCCTCAGTAAAATTTTAGCTAATTCTAAAGATAAGCATCCAACTTTCTCAGGGTACGGATGCTTATCTTCTTTTATGATTGTCTATGTAAGACAGAGCCGCAAACAACACAAGTAATAATGTCAAAACTTCCATTATACTCATAGGGCATCACCCTCTTTCGTAGGACTAAAGGGTCATCATCGAAAAATCGCATCCAACTTTCTTTTCAACTATGCAATTGAAGTATAACATACAAAGAAATAATACTCAATCAAAAAGCTTTTCCCACTCCCCGAAAAATAATTCTAAATGCTTATTTGACGATCCGAACCGGAAATGAATAAAGGCAGGGAAATTCCCTGCCCAATATGCATACTCCCACACTGGAAATATTATTCCATAGAATCTACAATTTCCTTAATATTTTTCAAAGAAGTACGTCCTTTTAAAGTGTACTCAATACCATCCGCAACGAAAACAGCCGATTTTTCAGATACATAGTTTTCAGATGGTTCTTCTACTGTATCTTCCAAAATATTTACTCTATACCCCTGTGCGGAAGTATAGCTCTCAACAAACTGGTAATATCCAAGATACTCCATATCCCATCCATGTTCCAACTGTTTCTGGCTTAAAACTATTGAGACGGTCAGAGAAATCGGTGACAGGTATTCACTTGTATCTCCTAAAATATAATTCTCAACTGTGACAGTGGCATCATCTTTATTATCTGTTGTAATATGGCTTTGCATATATGGATTGTCGACAGCCAGATTTGTGTCCAGCAAGGATATCCCCAGTTCATTTTTCACCTCCTTATAATTATCATAATCTTTTTCTATCCACCCATCATTTCCAGATTCTGCGTCTAGCGGCGTCATATTTATGACCTTCATCGCATCTAATTCCGGCAAAGCCTCCTGATTTACCAAAAGTCGGTTATAAAGATTATATCCGGCAAATGCTGTCGTTGTTGTAAGACAGATTACAGCCATCACCGCTGCAGCCGTTTTTACTGTACTATAGCATTTACTTCTTTTTCGGCTTTCACATGAACTTCTGTATATTTTATTTTTTAGTTCATTGCTCAGGGTCATCTCAGACAGCTCATTATCAATTTCCCGTTTCAAATCCATTTTCATCATATCCATCCTCCATCAAAATTTTTTTCAGTTTCATGCGTGCCCTGTTAAGGCGTTGTAAAGTTGCATTTTGAGTTTTTCCAATAATTCCGGCAATTTCTTTGATTGGCAGTTCCTGATAATAATACAGAACGATTATTTTTCTATCATTTACATTCAATTTCATAATTGCCTCTGTCACACTGTTTTTTGTGTGAAAATCATCAATTGGATTACCTTTAATGGCTGTGATATGCATATCTATATTATCCTGTACCATCTGAAACCAATGATTCCTCATAATATTTTTGCAGGTATTAATTGCTATACGCGTAATCCATGTCTTTTCACTGGATTTCTGTTTAAAAGAATCATAGGATTTTATTGCTTTGATAAAAGTTTCCTGAACGGCATCTTCTGCAAGATGATAGTCTTTTAAGTACAGATAACACATTCTTAACAGCGCATCACCGTACTCATCAACCATCCGTTCAACATTTTGATTGGCCGGCATTTTCAATCTCCTTTCAATTATTAGACACATTTTAGCACAAAATTATTACAATTTAATTCTTCAATGAAATTCTATGGTAACTACGGGGGATATAGTGGCGGTAGTTATTGCGGTACTGCTGCCAGTAACTACAATGAAACTGACAAGGCTCTGTTAAAAAAGTTCTACCGCACATTATCAAAGGCATTCCACCCGGACAGCAACCCGGATAAGGACACAAGCGAGGAAATTCTTTTGCCCTCTGCTGCATTTTTCCCGGTAGAAATTACAACAATTTTACTTCATTTGTGTTGTAAAAGAAGAATGTCGATAAACTACCACAAAAACGAAAATCCTTTAAATTCCATGCGTCAAACTAACAAAAATACAGTCAAATTCCCGGTGTGTGTAACAACATTTTTGTTGCCATAGTTCACACATCCTCATAATATTAGACACATACTCCATAAAATATATTACACATTTCCTTATTTTTTTGATTATATGTACCTTCTCACACCCGCAAATCCCTACACTCCTTTTCTTCAAATACCGCACCCAATCCGCCCACAAAAAAAGACAGGCGAAACCCGCAAGTTCCGCCCATCCTATATTTCCATATTCTCTTATCTCTTCTTTTTCAAGTTTCCAAGCACCGACTGCAGCACAATGAAGAAACATAAAAGCGCCGACAGTACGATACGCACCCACCAGCTTGAAAGTGTTCCCTGTGTCGTGATCAGGCTGGAGATGGTTCCCTTTATAAGCACGCCGAAGATGGTTCCGAATGGGGTTCCCACGCCGCCGCTAAGGAGCGTGCCGCCGATAACCGCCGACGAGATGGCGTCCATCTCAAGCCCCTTCGCCTGCTCCACGAATCCCGCGCAGCTGTTTAAGCAGAACAAGAATCCGCCGCAGCCAGCCAAAATTCCATCTAAGATATATGCCTTCAGCTTTGTCTTCTTCACGTCAAGCCCCATCATCATGGCGCTCTGCGCGTTTCCGCCCACCGCGTATACGCTGCGGCCGAACTTCGTGAACTTCATCACCAGGATGATGATGACTACGATAAGCAGCGCGATTACAACCGTAGGATAGATATATGCCGGCAGAAATTTCCCTCTCTTGCTGTAAGAGCCGACGGGGAGGTAGATTTTATAATTCGCCCATGCAAGAAATGTTTCATTTTTTATAGAAATCATCTCTTTGCTGATGACCGCCGTCATGCCGCGGCCGAAGAAAAGCCCGGCCAGCGTGACGATAAAGGGCTGTATCTCCAGATACGCCACAAGGATTCCCTGCACGATACCATAGGCAAGGCCGATTCCAAGAGCGATCGCCACCGCCACGTATGCGCTCTGCCCCATATTCTCCATAGAATACGCCGACGCCATACAGACCAGCGCCGTCACGGAGCCGACAGAGATATCGATGCCGCCGGAGATCATGACGATGGTAAGCCCCATACTGATGACCAGAAGTCCTGCGTTGGTGATAAACAAGTTAAAGAACATCTGAGGCTTTGCAAAGCCTTTGTCCGAAAATACGATCATGCCCGCCGCATACATCACGGCAAACAAAACCACAGTAATCAGCAGCAGGAAACTTGTGCCGCTTATCTTTCTTTTGCTCTTTCCCATTACTGATTACCTCCTTCCACTGCTGCCTTTGGGGCAGCCTTTTTTGCCTTAAGCCCTGCCGTGTATTTTTTGAATACCGGGCTTTGGAGCACGACGATGATGATGACAACAACCGCCTTATATACCGGGAGCTGGTCGCCGGACACGCCCATGGCGTACAGCGACGTGGACAGCGTCTGGATGGTGGCCGCCCCGATGACGGAACCCATCAGGCTGAACTTTCCTCCGCTTAAGATATTGCCGCCGAGGGCAACTGCCAGGATGGCGTCCATCTCAAGGTTTAAGCCTAAGTTGTTGGCGTCCGCCGAGTAGATGCGGCTGGAGGCGACGATTCCCGCAACGCCTGCCAAAACCCCGCACAGCACATAAGTTAAGAGCTTGATCCTTCTGGAGTTTAAGCCTACCAGACGGGAGGCGTTGCCGTTGATGCCCACACTTTCTATGTACAGCCCAAGAGCCGTTTTCTTCAATACAAGATACGCGATAACGACTACAACTGCCGCGATGATAATCGGCGTCGGAATCGGCCCTACATAACCGCCCGCTACCGTGTAGGAATCCACACGGATATAAGTAATCTGCCCCTTGGTGACAAGCTGCGCGATTCCCCGGCCTGCGGTAAAGAGAATCAACGTCGCCACCATCGGCTGGATATCAAGATAGGACACAAGCACGCCGTTAAACAAGCCGCATACGCCCGCCACAAAGATTCCCGCAAGCATCGCCAGGAAAATCGGAGCCGCAAGCTCCGTGACAGACACCTCTCCACCGGAGAGAATCTGGCAGCACACCGCTCCCGCAACAGCCATCACCGCTCCGACGCTGATATCCTGCCCGCCGGACGCCGCCGTCACAAGCGTCATGCCCACCGCCAGGATTGCAAGCTCTGACGCGCGGTTTACCACGTCGATCGGATATCCGTAAAGCACTCCGTTTGTGATGGAGATCTTAAAGAATCCCGGAATCGTAACCGCCGCCACGATAAGCATCGCGATCAGGCATATAATTGGCAGGAATAAACGCATAGAAGTAAGCTTTTTCATGTCATATCCACTTTTATTCATCTCCCTCACCTCCTGCAATCGCTTTCATGATTCCTTCCTGTGTAAGCTCCTCGCCTGAGAGCTCCCCGACTTTCTTTCCGTCTCTTAACACGCCCATCCTTGAGCATGTGCGGAGCATCTCCTCCACCTCCGAGGAGATAAACGTCACCGCCATCCCCTGGTCGGCAAGGTCAAGCACCAGCTTTTGAATCTCCGTCTTTGTACCGATATCGATACCGCGGGTAGGCTCATCCAGAATCAGGTATTCCGGGTTCGTAAGCAGCCACCTTCCGATAATGACTTTCTGCTGGTTTCCTCCGGAAAGGCTCTTGATCGGCGTCTCCCGGCTCGCCGTCTTCACCTGCAGCATCTCGATATATTTGTCCGCCGCTTCTTCCATCTCCCTGCGGCTCATAAGTTTGAACATCCCCTTTTTCGCCTGGAGGGCGATGATGATATTCTCCCTCACGGACAGATCGGCTATAATCCCGTCTTTCTTCCGGTCTTCCGGAAGGTAGGCCATGCCAAGTTTCATAGCGTCAAGCGGCGTATTAATCTTCGCCTCTTTCCCGTTTACCTTAAGCCGTCCGCTGTCCGGCTTATCCGCGCCGTAGATTGCGCGCACCAGCTCCGAACGCCCGGAGCCAAGGAGCCCGGTAAGCCCTACGACCTCGCCCTTATTGACCGTAAAGTCAAAGGGCCTTATGCTGCCTTTTCTGCCGATTCCTTCCGCCTCGATAACCGGGATAAATTCCTTAAGCTCGCCGTGAGCGCTCTTAATGTCTGCCAGGTCGTCAAAGTCCTTGCCCATCATCTTCGCCACCAGCATGACCCTCGGAAGATCCTTTGTCTCATATTCGCCTACCAGCTCTCCGTTTCTGAGAACCGTAATGCGGTCGCACACCGCATAGACCTGCTCCAGGAAATGGGTTACAAATATAATCCCCACTCCCTCTCCCCTGAGCTTTCTCATCAGGACGAACAGCTTTTCCACCTCATCATCGTCCAGCGAGGAAGTCGGCTCGTCAAGAATCAGCACCCGGCACTTCATATCCACGGCGCGGGCAATGGCAATCATCTGCTGCTTTGCCAGAGAACACTCCTCCAGCTTATCCGCGGCATTGGCATCTATATCAAGACTCTTCAGAAGTTCTGAAGACTTTTTATTCATTGTTTTCCAGTCAATAAACCCTGCTTTTCTCGGCTCCCGCCCGATGAAAAGGTTCTCCGCAACCGTAAGGTTCGGGCAAAGGTTTACCTCCTGATACACAGTGCTGATTCCGTTGTTCTGTGCATCCTGAGGAGATTTGTTGACAATCGGCGTATCATTGCCCGCCATCTTGATCTCCCCGGCCTCAAAATCATGTACGCCGGTAAGGACTTTGATAAGCGTTGATTTTCCCGCCCCGTTTTCCCCCATCAGCGCATGGATCTCTCCCTCTCTGAGAGTAAAGTCAACATGCTGCAGCGCTTTTACGCCCGGGAATGTCTTGGAGATATCACGCATGGTCAATACAACCTTCTGTTCCATATCAGTGTCACCCGCTTTCTTTTTTTTGAGCGTAAAGAGAGCGCGGCAGAATACCGGGTCTTTTCCCCTATCCTGCTGCGCCCTTTTACTCAAACAGGAAATCGCAATTCCCTTTAACATTTTCCGAAAATACTTTTAGTATTTACGTCCGTCGATAACTTCCTGTGTTACTTCTGTCACCTCGTAATCTGTTCCATCAACAGTTACCTTTGCAACGTCTGTGCCGTGTGCGTAGATTCCTTCGTCTACATACGCGATCTTCTCAAGCTCTTCGCCTGCCTCAAGTTTCTTTATAAGCTCTTCAACACGCGGACCGTGGAGCGGGTTGCACTCTACGTTACAGATAATCTCGCCTGACAATGTAGCCTCGATACCAGCTTTAACTGTATCGAAAGAGATTACAAGGATGTCTCCGTCCGGGCCAACGGTCTTTCCAGCCGCCTTGATCGCGTCGATCGCGCCGAATGCCTCGTTGTCGTTCTCGCAGTATACAACATTGATGTTGTCATGCTGCTTTAACATGGACTCCATAACTTCCTGTCCTTTTGCCTGTGTAAACTCGCCTGTCTGCTGAGCTACGATGTTCCATCCGTACTCTTTTGCCGCATTCTCAAGACCCTCTGTACGCCCAATCTGTGCAGACGCGCCGATTGTTCCCTGGATATGCGCGATGTTCAGCTCTTTCATGCCCTTAGCGTCAGCATATGCTTTCAGCCACTCGCATGCCTTAGCGCCCTCAAGCTGGAAGTTTCCGCCTACATAAGATACGAACAAGCTGTCGTCAGATACATCTACCATACGGTCAACTGTGATAACCGGGATGTCTGCGTCTTTCGCCTCCTGGAGAACAGTATCCCATCCTGTCTCTGTAACAGGTGCGAGAACTATGTAATCAACTTCCTGCTGGATGAAGTTACGGATTGCCGTAATCTGGTTTTCCTGTTTCTGCTGAGCGTCGTCGAAGATAAGCTCATAGCCGTTCGCCTCGCTGAAAGTCTCTTTCATGGATTCTGAGTTTGCCGTACGCCAGTCAGACTCAGCGCCAACCTGTGCAAAGCCAACTGTAATAACGTCGCTGCCGCCCTCGGAGCCGCCTTCATCCGATCCTTCTGATGAGCCGCCGCCGTTTCCGCCGCCGCATCCTACTGCCAAAGTAGCAACCATTGCTGTAGCCATCAAAGCTGCGATTAATTTTCTTTTCATTTTTTATCCTCCTTTTTTCTCTGACTGACTTGCTGTCAATCACCTTGATAACATGTTAAAATATTATGAATAAATTATAAACAGATTTTCATTTTGACATTTTATAATTTTTTTTGATTTTAATTAAAAAGTTGGTTTTTTTATACAAAAGGTTGGTTTATTTCCGTTTTGATCCTTACCGTCACCTCCGTTCCTTCATTCTGCCGGCTCTCAAACTCCAGCCCGTACCCGCTCCCGTAATAGTGCCGGATTCTCTGATTGACGTTGGTAAGCCCGAAACTATTGATATTATTGTCCTGCTTTACCCTCTGCACATTCTCCTTAAGCTCCCTCAGTTCCTCCTCTGTCATGCCTTTCCCGTCGTCTGTGACCTTAAATATCATGTCGTCTCCTGACTTTTTGCCCCTTATCCGTATCATGCCTTTCCCTCTTTTATTTTTAATGCCGTGATAGAGCGCATTTTCCACCAGCGGCTGCAGCGTCAGCTTAGGCAGCACGAACTCATAAAGCTCCTCCTCAATGTCGATTTCATAGTCCAGGATATCCTGATAGCGGAACTGCTGAATCTCAAGATAGCTTTGAATGTGGGATTTTTCCTCCTGTACGGTGATAAAGTCTTTCCCCTTGCTCAGCGTCGTCCTGAAAAAACTGGAGAGCGCCGTCACCATGTGCACCACCTCCTCTGTCTTATGGGCCTCCGCCAGCCAGACAATGGCGTCCAGCGTGTTGTAGAGAAAATGAGGGTTTATCTGCGCCTGCAAAAGCCTTGTCTCGGTCATGTGAAGATTTTCCTGCTGCCGTTTTATATCCTCCACCAACCACCCAATCTGCTTTGTCATATCGTTAAAGCTGCGGGATAATACGGCAATCTCGTCCGATTCCACTTCCTTCGTCCGCACCGAGAAATCTCCCCCCGCCACTTTTTCCGTCATATCGCAGAGCTCCCGGATCGGCACAGTCACGCTGCGGTTGGCCTTTGCCGTCATATAGACCGCTATGAAAATGGCAATCACCGACACAGCGCCGCACAGCATAAAGCTCTGCTGCGTCTTTTCATCAAGCTGCCGCCGGATATTTTCATAATTCATCGTTTCCAGATAGATGTAATCCTGAATTCCCTCCCGTATCAGCGTCGTCATGTTTTTAATATTCTGATCAAAATAATCCATCTTCTCCTGGTATTTCCAGTCGCCGTTGATTCCCTCCTCCAGAATCTTTACCCCCTTCTCCAGAGAGCGCAAAGTATTTTTCACCCGCTGGATCTGATTGCGGCTTGTGCTGACTGTCGCCCGGTCAGACATCAGGTCGCAGGCTCCCTCCATCTCGTCAATATATTCGTAAGGGTTCACCGTGATAAATCCGTTCACCATCATCTCCTCGTCGCCCAGCTCCTCCACACTCTTCCAGCTTATAACCGCAAGATATACGCTGTAGTCGATGCGGCTCTTAAAATCCTGGGTGTACTGGTTGGCATACACGATATTGTGGGTAATCTCACGGTAAGCATCTGTTGCACTTGACAGCGACACAAGGAGATATATCATGACCGTCAGCATCGGGATAAAGACCGTGACAGAGATTGCCACCAGCCGGCGGTTCAAAGAAGATCTTCGGTTCTTTCCCATAGGCTACTCCTTTCTCCTCGCGCGGTACTCTTTCGGCGAGCACCCCTGCGTCTTCTTAAAGATATAGCTGAAATAGTGAGGGTCTTTATAGCCCACCTCATATCCGATTTCAGATGTCTTCATGGGCGAGCACATCAAGAGCTCCTTCGCCTTGTCCATGCGGATAGCCGTCAGATACTCTACAAAAGTCTTTCCCATCTCCCGGCTGAACACAGAGCTGAAATAGCTGGGACTCATCCCCACTTTCGCCGCTACAGCGTTGAGAGAGATATCCTCCGACATATACGTATTTTCTATCTGCTCCTTTGCCGCCTCGATGATATCCGTGTACCTGCGCCCGCTGACGGCATCCCTCAGCTCAATGGCCCGCCCCACAAGGCGCCTCATGTAGTCTTCAATCTCCTTAATCGTGTGCACTTTCTGTACCGCATTTTTAAAATCTTCTGCCTCGCTCTGGAAATCATCGTCAGATATGCCCATTTTCTCGTAAAATGTCATTATAATAATGTAGATATCCATAATGATATACTGGCGCATCAGCGTGGATTTAAAATTTTCCGCAGGCATCTCATCCACATATGCCCTGGCAAAGCACTCTACCTCCTCCTGCGTACCGTTGTTGAGGAATTTTTCCACCGAAGTCCTTGTACGCTCAATCTCCCCAAATCCCTTAACCTCAAAATCTCCCGTTTCCTGGAGCTGCCTTAGCTCCCCAACCTTCACAAACTGGTTCAGGGCGCTGATGAACCGCCCGGAAAACGCATGGTCCGCATCCGCAAAGGCTTTCGGAAGTTCCCTGAGCCGCAGCGCCATGCTGCCTATCCCGCCGAAATACTCGACCTCACTGTAGCCGTCCATCAGCTCTTTTATCTGTCTCGCCAGCCCCCTTATGCGCTCATCCATCTGCCGCTCATCCTCCGCCGTCAGAAGGTACGCCCAGCCGTCAACGCCCCTCTGAAAGCTGTACGCATACTCTGCCTGATAAACCATCTCTTCCAACTTCTCACAGACCTCTATAAGAAGTCCGGCCTGCTTTCTCTCCCCGGCCCCGCCAAATACCTTAAAAAGCATCACACCGTACACCGGAGCGGTCAGGTTCATCCCGTACTGCTTTCCCGTCTCAATGGCCTCCGCCATGGAAAGCTCCCCCGACACAAGCTGCGTGAAGAATTTATGCTTTTCATGCTCCGTGTTTTCCCGCATTTCCTCGGAATACCGCATCAAAAGCTCCTTCTCCCCCCTCTCCTGCCGGATGAGCCCGCTCACCCCGCGCAGGGAATCCAAAAGCTTAGACGCGCTCACCGGCTTTAGCAGATATTCGGTAACGCCTAATTTTATCGCCGCCTTGGCATAGTCAAACTCATCATAGCCGCTCAGGATCAATATCTTAATATCCGGGAACTCCTGCCTGACCAGCCGGCTTAATTCCAGCCCGTCCATAAACGGCATCCGGATATCCGTAATCAGTATGTCCGGCTTTTCCTTTAAAATCATAGGGTACGCAAGCTCCCCGTCGCTTGCCTCCCCCACGAACTCATATCCTTCTGCCTCCCACTCAATGCCGCTCTTAATTCCGTTCCGTATCACAATCTCATCTTCAACAAGGAATATTTTTATCTTTTCCATTCTCTTACCCTGCCTGTCCTTTTGCTTTTTCCTCTTACATCTATTATAATAGCGATTTTTTCCTTAGAAAAAAATCTGTTTTTTTTCAGAAAATGTTAAAAATTTTTGGATGCACACAGAAATCCCCTGTAATATTAGCAACTCCTACTAATATTACAGGGGTTCTCCTGACGTTCATATATTTTTCCCGAGAATCATCTTCTTCTAAGAGTCATACAGCCTCCCTGCGTCTCTTCCGTTCTCCAGCCGGATGATCCGCTGATTCTTACTTCCCCGGAATTTAAGCGTTATATCTCTCTGCGCCTCGATAAACGGCCCGTCCACCAGAACATCCAGGTATGACAGCATCTCCTCCGTCACATCCGTATACGCCCTGCCGCCTTTTACCATGTCCTCGTCAAAAATGTAGCCTGAGTAGCTCCATATGTCTTTCTGCGGATACTCTCTCTTTACCCTTCTCAAAAGTTTCACAAGCTCCCGCTGGTTCTCCGGCTCAAAAGGCTCTCCTCCCAGCAGCGTAAGGCCCTGTATATAGTCCGGCGAAAGGAGGCGGATAATCGTATCCTCCGTCTCTTCCGTATAGGGCATCCCAAAATCAAAGTTCCATGTCTCTTTGTTGAAACATCCTTTGCAGTGATGCCTGCATCCGGACACGAACAGGCTTACCCTCACGCCCGGGCCGTCTGCAATGTCGCACTCTTTTATATTTCCGTAATTCATATGACTTCCCCGCTGCCTTACAGATGCAGCACCCTGTCCTTAATCTCCTGCGTCCTGCCCTGGTTCCAGAACTGCGTTCCGATATACCCGCAGGTCCTTCTCGCCACAAACATATGGTTCTGATCCCGGTTTCCGCAGTTGGGGCATTCCCATACAAGCTTGCCCGCATCGTCCTCCTTAATCAGTATCTCGCCGTTATAGCCGCAGGACTCGCAGAAATCACTCTTTGTATTCAGCTCCGCATACATGATATTGTCATAGATAAACCGCATCACCGTCACAACCGCCGGGATATTGTTCTGCATGTTCGGAACTTCTACGTAGCTTATGGCTCCGCCCGGCGACAGTTTCTGGAAGTCCGCCTCAAACTTTAACTTCTTAAACGCGTCAATCTCCTCCGACACATGTACATGATAGCTGTTTGTAATATAGTTCTTGTCCGTTACCCCCGGAATGATGCCGAACCGTTTCTGCAGGCACTTCGCGAACTTATATGTGGTAGACTCCATCGGCGTTCCATATACGGAATAGCTGATATTCTCCGCCGTCTTCCACTCCTTGCACTTGTCGTTGAGCCTCTGCATAACCTGGAGCGCGAACGGGCTTGCCTCCGGGTCTGTGTGGGATTTGCCAAGCATCCTCACGCACATCTCATAGAGCCCCGCATACCCCAGCGAAATAGTAGAATAGCCGTTATACAAAAGCTTGTCGATAGGCTCGCCTTTCTTAAGCCTTGCCAGCGCGCCGTTCTGCCACAGGATCGGCGCAACGTCCGAGATTGTTCCCAGGAGCCGCTCATGCCTGCACCGCAGCGCCCGGTGGCACAGCTCCAGCCTCTCGTCCAGTATCTTCCAGAATTTTTCCATATTTCCCTCGGAAGAACATGCCACATCCACAAGGTTGATCGTCACCACTCCCTGGTTAAACCTTCCGTAAAACTTGTGGCTGCCGTCCGGATTCTTCTGGGTGTCCTCCACAGTAAGGAAAGAACGGCATCCCATACAGGTATACACTTCCCCCTGTTTCAGCTCTTTCATGATCTTTGCCGAGATATAATCCGGCACCATGCGCTTTGCCGTACACCGGGCAGCAAGCTCTGTCAGGTACCAGTACCTGGATTTCTCGGAAATATTGTCTTCATCCAGGACATAGATAAGCTTTGGAAATGCCGGAGTGATCCACACTCCTGCCTCGTTCTTCACGCCCTGCATCCTCTGTATCAGCACTTCCTCGATAATCAGAGCCAGGTCTTCCCTGATCTGGCCGTCCTCCACCTCATCCAGATACATAAACACCGTCACGAACGGCGCCTGTCCGTTACAGGTCATAAGGGTGATAAGCTGATACTGTATCGTCTGAATCCCGCTCTTAATCTCCTCGCGCAGCCTTCTCTCCGTCACTCTGTCGATTATGGCGTCGTCAAGGCTCTCCCGGCAGTCCTTGCGCTCTTCAATTACCGCATTCCGAATCTTCTTCCTGCTTATGTCCACAAAGGGCGCCAGATGCGCCAGTGAAAAAGACTGGCCGCCGTACTGGTTGCTGGCAACCTGGGCCACAATCTGGGTGGTGACATTGCATGCCGTAAAGAAACTGTGCGGTTTCTCAATCATCGTCTCGCTGATGACCGTACCGTTCTGCAGCATGTCTTCCAGGTTGATAAGGTCGCAGTTATGCTCCTTCTGTGCAAAATAGTCCGAATCATGAAAATGGATGATCCCCGCCTCGTGCGCCTGTACTACTTCCTCTGGAAGAAGTACGCGCCTTGACAGGTCCTTGCTTACCTCGCCCGCCATGTAATCCCGCTGAGTGGAATTGATCACCGGATTCTTGTTCGAATTCTCCTGGTTCACCTCTTCATTCAGGTGCTCAATGAGGGCAAGAATCCCATTGTCCGTCGTATTCGACTTCCGGGTCAGCTCCCTCTTGTAGCGGTAGCGCACATACTTCTGCGCCACTTCATACCCGCGCATCTCCATGATGCCGGTCTCTACCATATCCTGAATATCTTCCACATGCACTGCATGGCGCGTCTCCTGCACCTTATGCGCTATCATATCCGCAATGGCCATCACCTGGTATTCGTTCATCTGGTGGAGCTTGTCCACCTCACGGTTTGCCGCCCGGATTGCATTGATAATTTTGTCCAGGTCAAAGCCTACCTCTTCCCCATTGCGCTTAATTACATTCGTTTTTACTTCCATAAACACCTGTACCCCCGAGTATTCAATACACCAAATATTGCTTTTATTGTTTTTCATGGCACAATATCTTGTGCCGCTTTTCTATAATACAGCATATTGGCGCTTTTGAAAAGAGGTATTTTGAAATTTTTTTAAGATATTTTTTTCACATGCCATTTAGATCAGCGGGTACTTATCTGTCAATTTTTTCACAAGCTCCCTCGCCTGTTCTACCGCCCCTTCCTCTTTGATGACCATGGCAATCGCCTCCGCGATCGTCTCCATATCCTCTTCCTTCATGCCCCGCGTTGTGACTGCCGGAGTTCCAAGCCTCACGCCGCTGGTGACAAAAGGTGAGCGCGGGTCATTGGGGATCGTGTTTTTATTGCATGTGATATGCGCCTCGTCAAGACGTTTCTCCAGTTCTTTTCCGGTAACTTCCTCCTGGCTTAAATCCACCAGCATCAGATGGTTATCCGTTCCGCCGGACACGATCTTAACTCCGCGCGCCATAAGCCCCTTGCACAGAGCCTGTGCATTTTTGATGATCTGCTGCTGGTACTCCTTGAATTCCGGCTCAAGAGCCTCCTTAAAGCAGACCGCCTTCCCTGCGATCACATGCTCTAACGGCCCGCCCTGTGTTCCCGGGAATATCGCCTTGTCAAAGTTAAACTTCTCCGCCGCCTCGCTGTTGCAAAGGATCATGCCGCCTCTCGGCCCCCGCAGCGTCTTGTGGGTGGTCGTAGTCACTACGTCCGCATACGGAATCGGGCTCGGGTGAAGGCCTGCCGCCACAAGCCCGGCGATGTGCGCCATATCCACCATAAGATATGCCCCCACTTCGTCCGCAATCTCCCTGAACCGCTTGAAATCAATCGTCCTTGCATATGCGCTGGCTCCGGCGATGATAAGCTTTGGCCTCTCCTTAAGCGCCGTCTCCCGAACCGCGTCATAGTCAATCACGCCCTCGTCATTAACTCCGTAAAAGGACGTCTCAAAATAAGAACCCGACATGTTCACCGGCGAGCCATGGGTCAGATGCCCGCCGTGGTCAAGGTTCATGCCCAGAATCTTGTCCCCCGGTTTCAGCATCGCAAAAAATACTGCAAGATTCGCCTGCGCGCCGGAGTGGGGCTGCACATTGGCATAATCACAGCCAAACAGTTTCTTTGCCCGGTCCCTCGCAAGGTCTTCTACTGCATCCACACACTGGCACCCGCCGTAATACCGTTTCCCCGGATAGCCTTCTGCGTACTTGTTCGTCAAAGGACTTCCCATGGCCGCCATCACCGCCCTGCTCACCCAGTTCTCCGAGGCAATCAGCTCGATATGGGAATTCTGCCGCTCCATCTCATCCGTAATCGCCTGGGCGATCTCCGGATCCGCCTGTTTAATCTCATCAAATGTATACATCGCTCATCCTCCTTTGCACGATTCATTTTCTAATAGTAATGCCCCTTTTGACAATAGTAATACAGCTATCTTATCATACTTTTGCCAAAGTGGAAAGCGTAAAAATACCCTCTTGCCCTCATGAATAACATCTTTCCCTGAGGGGAATATAATAATACTGAGATTCGTGGGCAATTTGCCCGCCAACATTGGTTAGAGGGTGATAAATATGCAGGCGTTTGCGATTTTGATGATTCCGTTTGTTGGAACATCGCTGGGTGCGGCGATGGTATTTTTGATGCGCGGAAAGATGAACTTAAAACTCGAGAAGTTTCTTCTGGGGTTTGCCTCCGGCGTTATGATTGCGGCCTCGGTCTGGTCGCTGCTCATTCCGGCGATCGAACTTTCCGAGGAACAGAACATGCCCGGATGGTTTCCGGCAGCAGCAGGGTTTCTCCTTGGTATCGCATTCCTGCTTCTACTAGACAGCCTGATTCCTCATCTCCACAAAGGCAGTGATACGCCGGAGGGCGTTCGCAGCAAGCTCCCCCGCGCCGCCATGCTGGTATTCGCGGTGACGCTCCACAACCTCCCGGAAGGCATGGCGGTGGGCGTGACCCTGGCAGGCGCACTGCTCAGGAATACAGGAATCACAATGGCAGGCGCACTGGTGCTCTCCATAGGCATTGCAGTTCAGAATTTCCCCGAGGGAGCCATCATCTCCATGCCCCTTCGGAGCGAGGGCATGTCCCGAAAAAGAGCATTTGCCGCAGGAGTGCTCTCCGGCATCGTAGAACCCATCGGAGGCACGGCCACCATTCTTCTGGCAGAATGTGTTACGCGCATCCTCCCCTATCTGCTGGCATTCGCCGCAGGAGCTATGATCTACGTAGTGGTAGAAGAGCTGATACCGGAATCCCAGAACGGTGAACATTCCAACATCGGAACCATCGGCGCCGCACTGGGGTTCACGCTTATGATGGTACTGGACGTAGCACTCGGGTAAAACAGCACAGGAAGAAACAGCGGACAGAATCAAAGGCAGCATTGCTCACCTTTGATTCTGTCCGCAGATTGTCCGTCTTACACGCTTTTCTGCTTTTCTTCTACAAATTCAGCTTTTCTTTCCACTCTGCCTCCTTAAAGCCAGGCAGCACAAAATCTTCACCTACGGCAATCGGGCGTTTCACCAGCATCCCGTCTGTGGAGAGCAGTTCATACACTTCCTCCTCTGACATCCCAGGCAGCTTATCCTTAAGCCCCAGTTCCCTGTACTTCATGCCGCTGGTATTGACAAACCGCTTAATTCCAAGCCCGCTCCTTTTATGCCACAGGGAAAGCTCCTCCTTCGTGGGATTCTGCTCCACGATATGGCGCGCGTCAAAAGCAACCCCCTGTTCTAAAAGCCAGGCTTTTGCCTTTTTACACGTACTGCACTTCGGGTATTCCAAAAATAAAATGCTCATAACTCCTCCTTAAAGGCTTTGATTCTATCTAAATCACTGCATTCCTCTCCATCACTCTTCCCAGCCGGCACAGCCCACGCCGTTCTAAAGAATCTGGTCGAATGACACCGCCTCCGAGACCGTGATATCCGCTGCGGCAATCCCGCTTGCAACGCCCATTCCTGCCGCTCCTGCCGCGATGGTATCCACCGGCATAGAGATGTCTGCCGGAGCAGCATACGGCGAATAATTCATGTAACGCTCTTCCTCATCCCGGTTCCTGAACTGGAACGCATGGTTCACATCCGCCAGATGCCCCTCCATAGCGATTCCTCTGTCGGCAATCTTCCGCGCATTGCGTTTTTTCTGCAATTCAACTTTAAGTTTTTCCGCTTTTTTCTTCTCCGCCGCCTTCTTTTTCTTAATCTTCGTAAGCTCCTCTTCATTCAGGCGGCGTATCTTGCGGCTCCCTCTGACCAAAAGCTTTTGGATCGAGCTGATCGCCGAACGCGCCTTTGCCTGTTCCTTCTGATTCCCGAGGCTCGCCACCATCCGAAGCGATGCCATGCTGCGGCGTGCTTCTCCCATGGCAGACTGCACCTGGCCCCTGGAACTGGCTCCCGCCACCTTGGCGTAAAGCCCGGACACGGAAAACGCAGATGACGACACTTTGATGCGGCTCTTGTTCTTTGCCGCCTTCATCTCCTCCGTCATCTTGTTCATCTGCTCGATTACACGCTTTTCTTCCGCAAACGGGTCATCCTTTTCCTCCTGCCCAAAGGCAGGATCCTTTGCCGCCCACATCCGCACTTCATCTTCCCCGATATAGGCTCCCTGTGCAAGAAATCCTTCACTGTCCTTGGAAAGCTGCGACAGCACCTGCCGCAGAATCGTCTTTCCCTTTTCTAACGACTCTGCGTCCGACCCCATCTGCTCCAGCCACTCCGCTGATATGACAAGGTGCTTTCCGGCTCCGAGTCCGGCCGCCGTCTCCGCCAGATTCCCTTCATCTATCTCTGTTCCGATGACAATATGAACCTTCGAAAAATCCTTCTGTAAAGTGGCAAGTTCCTCAAGCACCGCTTTTCTCAGCACCGTCTGTTTCGGCCAGCCCACGGAGAGCGTAAACTCATCTTTCGCACTTTCCGTCCTTCCGGCCGTCTGCTCCGCAGGAATCTCCGCCTTCGGGGATGCCGCCTGGATATTCTTACCCGCGATTCGAGACGCCGCACCGTTTATCCTGCTCATCGAATCCCTCCCATGCTTTGATACATTTGATTGCTCCTCACTTTATGCTCCCGCAATCGTAAAACAACACGATTCTTTCTATATTATATATCGTCCGATTTGCAGAAAAACTAATATTTTACTCATCTTCTGTTATAATACACGCATCGCCTGACAGCTCCTCTGCCTCCTCCGCAGTCATTTCATTGTTTTCCGTCCACTCCCTGGCACGTTTAAGCTCCTCATCTATAGCTTTTTTAGCCTTTCCCTCAATCTCCGGGGGCGCCGGCTCCACTTCCTGACCCTTTTTCCAAATCTCAAGCTTTTCTCCCCCTTTTCCTTCCAGGTAAATAGCCGAGTTCTCACGGTACTCTCCCGTCTCCTTCCCTGAAAGGGGATAGACATAGGAAACTCTCTTTATGGGAATCGCATTAAAATCCAGCGGAGCACTCTCCAGCCCGAAAAATCCCTCGTACACGCCGGTATATCCTTCTTTTTTGTCATAAACCTCCTGCAGATTGCCCGCATAAGTAGTGTGGCACTTTTTCTCCGGTTCTACAGTAATATACAGATATCCGTTTTTTAGCTGGTAAAGCTCTGTAACGTGCACATCCTCCACCTTGGCCCGGAGATCGAATATAGGAAGTTTCCCCAGCCATCCCATATAAGAGCCCGTCAGCCCTTCCAGCACAAAGATGAGGAAAATGAAACCTGCCGTTACCACTGCAATCTTACGTCCCTGATTCTTCGATATCTCCTTCTTCGCACCTTTGATAACCGAAACTTCCGCCTCCCTCATCTTTTCCTCAGATAAAAGCTCTTCCTTTTCCTCCGCAATCTTCTCCTCGGGAATCCCTTCCCTTAACGCGTCATAATATCCCTGGCACTCCTCGCACCCGGCAAGATGCTCCTCTACCATACTCTTACTCTCTTCACTGCACACATTATCCACATACAGCGGCAGCAAATCTTTATTAACATTACATGGAATCCTGCTCATATTATACCTCCTTTACATCATCTGCTCTCTGATCTTAAGCTTTGCCCTGTGGTACGTGACCCTCGCCCAGCTCTCGCTCTTCTCAAATATCTCCCCGATTTCCCGGTAAGACAGCTCCCCCAGCGTCCTCAGGCCGAACACTTCCTTGTACGGCTCCTCCAGGCAATGAAGCGCCTTATAGATAGATATCACCTCTTCCCGCCGGATGGCAGCCGACTCGGCGTTTCCTTCCTCCGCCCGGGGGTTTTCCGCCAGTCCTTTCTTTATCGTCTCAAACCTCTTCTTACGGCGAACGTCGTCAATATAAAGATTCTTGGCAATCCGGCACAGCCACGACTTTACCGAGCAGTTTCCTTTAAAATTGTCAATCTCCTTTAGCGCCTTAAAAAAAGTTTCCTGGGTGACATCCTCTGCCATAGCCGGATTCCCGCTCATGGCAAGCACAAAAAGATATACGTCTTTAAAAAACCGTTCATAGATGTCCTCAAAATCTATCTTCACTCCATCACTCCTTTCTCTGCAAAACCGCCTCATCCAATCTGGTAAAAACGGCTCTTTGTAAGCCCTGTTTTACTAATTAGACGAACGGGATAAACATTCGTTACAAAGTTTTACTGCTTTTTGTTCAAAAAAATACAGGGGGATTGCCGTGCTACCGGCAGTCCCCCTACACTCCTTACCTGACGCAATTTTTCTTTAACGCTTTAAAGAGCAGCGCCAGCGATACCGTGAGCAGTATATGCGAAATCCCTGCAATACCGGAAACAGCAGCGTCTGCCGCCCTTGAAAGCACGGCTCCCTGAACCTGCAGGGCTCCTCTCGCCAGCATCATGCACGCCATGAACGGCAGAGATATATTATAAAGCAAAAAAAACTGCCTGAAAGTCTTGTCCTCCGCCAGGCTTCCCTCCTGCCTGCAGAAAAGTGCGAGCACAAGAAACAAAAGCATCCCAAGCGCAAATAAATGCGCGTGGACAAACCGCAGCATTGTTTCCCCCGCGTATCCGCTCATCTTTGTAAATTCCCTGTAAAATACACCCGCCGCGATTGCCAGTGCAAAATAAATCATAGAAGTATTCAAAAGCTTTTTCATCATTACCATTCCCCCTCCTTCTCTGCCAATAATGCTTCTTTTGCCTTTCGGATCTCTTCCGGGTCTGTTCGGAAAATGTCAAATTCACTCAGCCCGGGAAGCCCCATATTGACGCCCTCCTTCCGATAAGACATTTTACTGTCTATCCTTTGTTTCCCGGACATATGGAAACTAACGGCATGGGTTTCCGCCCTAATCCGCCGAATGGCCTGGGCGTTCACTCCGCTGCCGACTAATATCTCAATCCTCTCTCCCGCCTGCGCGATCAGTTGCCTCAAAACCTCAGTCCCCTCCGTGCAGGCCGCCGCCTGACCCGATGTCAGGATTCTGTCAATTCCCAGGGAAATCGTTTCTTCCAAAGACTCATACGGGTCTCTGCACACGTCAAATGCCCGGTGCAGAGTAAACCGCAAAGAACCCGCACAATCCTTAAGCTCTTTCATCCGTCCCAGATCCAAACTGCCGTCAGCCCGCAGGCATCCCGCGGTAATCCCATCCGCCCCCAGTTTACGGAACATCCAAATATCTTCTTTCATCATATCAAATTCCGCATCCGTATATAGGAAGTCTCCATACCTTGGCCGTATCAGGACATAAAGCTCTGCAGTACAGGCCTTCCGAATGTGTTTAAACTGGCTCACGCCAGGAGTCGTTCCCCCAATAATCAGGTTCGAGCAGATCTCCAGGCTGTCTGCGCCGCACTCCTGGGCAATCACTGCCGATTCCACTGAATCAACGCATACTTCTAATTTCGTTTTCATATTTTCCCTCTTTTTGCCTGCCCGGCTGCTTCAGATATTTTTTTAATTTCCGGGCAACAACCTGAATATCAATTGGTTTCGCCAAATGGTCATCCATGCCGCACTCCAGGCACCTTTGAATGTCTTCCGAAAAAGCATCAGCCGTCATCGCAATAATCGGAACACCCGCATCTTCACGCCCCAGCCTCCGGATGGCTCTGGCAGCTTCGTAGCCGTCCATCACAGGCATCCTGACATCCATGATAATCGCATCGTAATATCCGACAGGGGATTTTTCAAATTCCTCAACACATATTTTTCCGTTTTCAACCCAGTCCAATTCTATTTCAAGAATCGAAAACAGTTCCTTTGCAACTTCCCAGTTAAGCTCATTGTCCTCCGCCAGCAAAATATGCTTTCCCTTAAGATCTTTGTCCGTCTCCTGTTCCATTTCTGCAGGTTCCTCATCTGCCATTCCTGCAAAAACCTTAAGAGCATCAAACAAAACCGACTTAAACAGCGGTTTGCACACGAATCCGGAAATCCCCGTTTCCCCGGCTTTCTTTTCCGCCCCGTTAAAAGAGCTGGAGGAAAGCAGTAAAACCGGACAATCCTTTCCGTATTTCAAACGTATCTCTTCCGCCGCCTCAGCGCCATTCATGCCCGGCAGCTCCCGATCCAAAAGAATCACATGATAGCTGTCATTCCGATAATGGCGCTCCGCGATCATTTCCATTGCACGTTCAGCGTTCAGGCACCATTCAGAGTGAATGCCGAGCTGTTTTAACGAACGGGCTGCATTTACACATAACCGCTCATCCTCATCAACTATCAGCATATTCCAGTCAGGAAGGACTACTTCCGTTTCCAGCTCTTGTGCTTTTTCCAGATCAAATATAATGTGAAATTCACTCCCCTTGCCCAGCTCGCTTTCAACGGAAATCGTACCGCCCATAGCGTCCGCTATATACTTGGTAATCGCCATTCCAAGTCCTGAGCCTTCGATTTTCTGTACATGGGCGCTGTCTTCTCTGCTGAAGGAGTCAAATAGCTTTTCCTGATATTCCTTTGACATGCCGATACCCGTATCTGCTACTAAAAAATGGGTACGGACACGGGAATTATCTCCCGGCAGCATTTCCTGGTACAATGTTACCTGAACAGAGCCGCCGTCCGGCGTAAATTTGACAGCATTCCCCAACAGATTAATCAGCACCTGATTAAGCCTCACGCTGTCGCAGCACACGTTTTCCGTAAAAATCTCATAAACAGCCGCGTCAAACTTCAGATTTTTTTTCTTAACCTGCGGCTGCACGATGTTCACAATATTGTCCATAACTTCTCTCAAAGAAACCGGCGCAATATTCAGCGTCATCTTGCCGCTCTCAATCTTGGACATATCCAGCACATCATTAATAAGGCCGAGAAGGTGGTTGCTGGATAGTTCTATTTTACGCAGGCATTCCCGAACCTGCTCCTGATGGTCTATGTTAGCCATTGCTATGGATGTCATGCCGATTATGGCATTCATTGGGGTGCGTATGTCGTGGCTCATGCTGGACAGAAACTCCTGCTTTGCGGCGTTCGCATTTTCAGCATCTTTCTGTGCTTTTTCAGCGGCCTTACGCGCGATGTCCATCTCCTCATTCATATGTTTTAATTCAACCATCTGTTTTTTGAATACTTTTATATATTGAAAGAATATAAAAAAAAGCATGGCAATTACAGCAAAGGATGCCGCATAAACGATAATCAGCCAATGGCTGCCCATTCCGGAGATTTCTTCGTCCAATTCGTCAAAGGGCAGGATTGTCACCAGATACCATTCGCAGTATGGAAGGCTGGTACAATACAGGTGACGGCGCATTCCATCTCTCTCCACTATAACAGAATAATCTTCATTTGCATTCATTGCCGCTGTCATCCGTCCAATATAATAATCCGACGCCTCTTTCTGACCATCAAAAATACGATAAAGCCTGTCAAAATAATTCTCATTGCTGCCGCCCTCATCCCGCACAACACAGCTTCCGTCTTTACGTATGACAAAAGAATACGCAAGAGAATCATCTGATTCAAGGAAAAGGACCTCGCCCATATATTTAGAAGATAGCCCTACAACAATAGCAAGGCTGTCATTTCCGTCAGACATAGGATATTCACAGGGAACCCCGAATAAGATAATATCATTTCCGCTGCTGTCAGCACCAGACGCCACTTTACGCTCTCCGCTTTTTAAACTGTCCAAAAAAGTGTCCGGGTGATTCAGCTGCACCGGATCGCCGTAAATCATTTCAATCTTACCGTCTCGCGAATATAAGCCGGCACACAGAAAATGCCTTGCCCTTGAGCCGTATTCTATCTCCTCCTTCGTGCCGTAGCCGGAACTTTCCTTATCTGACGCAATATGTGCAATAGATTCTGCCATCGTAAGCCTGAGCGCAATAATTGTTTCAAAATGCAAAGACACCTGCTTATTCATTCCGGACATATAAGCTGTGCCTATATTTTCAATCGTTTTTTCGCTCATCTTATTTACAGAAATCCCCAAAAACAAAAAAATACAAATATTCAGGCAAATGATTGCCGCTATGCTAACTTTTAAAAAACGCGGCAAAACTATCTTCTTCATATTTTTTTCTCCATATCTGATTTTTCTTTATTCTACTGTCCGCGCCTCAGACCGTTCATCACCTTAAACATTTTCTGGATATCTACCGGTTTCGCCAAATGTTCATTCATTCCGGCATCCTTTGCCATTGCAACGTCCTCTTCAAACGCGTTGGCCGACAGCGCTATGATCGGCACGGTTTTTGCATCTGCCCGATCCAGGCCGCGAATCACGCGGGCCGCCTCGTACCCGCTCATGACGGGCATCATCAAATCCATCAGCACGCAGTCCAATGTTCCTGTATCGGATGCCGCGAACATATCTACGGCAGCCCTTCCATTGTTGGCACACACCACATCCGCGCCCGCATCTTTAAGCATAAACTCTAAAATCTCTCGGTTGATCTCATTGTCATCCACCAAGAGAACGCGCATTCCGGCAATATTGCTCTGCAGGTCCAGCTCCTCCTCTGCCGGATCAGCATGCTTCTCTCCGTCTACCCGGATAGGCACGGTAATATAGATTACACTTCCTTCACCAATCCGGCTCTCTACTTCCACGGTTCCCTCCATCTGCTCTGCCAGCTTTTTAACAATAGACATGCCAAGCCCGATGCCGGCATAGTCAGTCCTCGCACCTTGGTTCTCCTGAGTGAACGGCTCAAAAATATGCTTTTTAAAGTCTTCCCCAATGCCAATCCCTGTATCTTCAATCACGAACCGGAAGTCTGCAGTTCCGTCTCGGAAACCAGTCTCCCTCACACGGACAAACACAGAACCGTGAGGACGGTTATACTTAAGGGCATTATCAATGACATTCATTAATATTTGTTTCAAGTCAAGAGGATTTCCGATCAATCTGCTATGATGCAGTTCAGTTTCCTTAAGTGCCAGCCGGATTCCCTTCTCCTCTGCCTGAGCTGACATAACAGCGATGCAGCTTTCCAATATATCGTGAAGGTCAAATGGTTCTTCCACTGCTGCTGTTCCTCCGCTCTCCAGCTTGCTGACCTGAAGGACATGGTTCACCAAAGACAAAAGATGCTCTGCCGATACGCGGATTTTTTTCTGGCATTCTTTCTGCCTCTCCTCGTCATCCTGGCTTTTTTCTATAACGGCAAGCATTCCCAGTATCCCGTTGATGGGCGTTCGCAGATCATGAGACATCCGGGAAAGGAATTGGCTCTTTGCCGAATTCGCTTTCCTGACCTTTTCAAGCAGCTCCATGATGGCCTGCTCCTGCTTTCTCCTTGTCACCATAGTCTCCGTAATGTCCTGATGGTATCCGTTCAGGCAGACTCCCGGTTTCTCGAACGTTTTGTCCGGCACGCCGCCGCATCGGACATAAATTTTCCCAAGCTCGGGATGTTTCCATGGATAGATTACCTCGGAGCGTCCGTTTTCCAATATCTCCCGTACTGCTTCCTGCACCATCTCCACATAATCTGGCTCAATGTTTTCAAACCAGTGCCGGTAACACTCCTCCGGATCAATCTCATCCGACACTCCAAGGAGGAGCCGCATCGTCCGGTCCGTATACATCCTCGGCTGCCTTCCCTCTTCCAGCTCAATCGTCCAGATACCCGTTCTGGCCCCCTCAAGGGTATCCTCCAGGCTCTTCCTTGCCTGCTGCTTATATTCCTCTTCCTGCTCCACCACGGCATTGACATCCCGCAGGGCAAAAATCGCGCAATTCTCTTCTGCTGTTTTCTCCGTGGCAGAAAAATGCAGCTCCAGATGTTTCAGCCTTTTAGAGCTGTCTTTCGCCTGGTGCCGGACATAGAACTTCTTTTTTTCCCTGAGCCGGGCAAGCACGTAGTCTTTCTGCGTCACCGCCCGAACCCTCTCCTGATCCAGCGGCACTACATAGCGGGAGACATACCGCTCCATAGCCGCCTCATAGCCATCCTTAAATCCAGCGGCCCAATCCATGCTCATCCATTCGCCATCCCGGAATATCTCGCATTTTCCTGTATCAAAATTCACCTGATAAATCCCCAGATAATCCACGCTGAGCGCCTGCAGTACATTATAGCTCCTCTTTTGCAGCTCACGGACCAGATTCCGCCGTTTCAGGGACGACACGATAAAATATGCCGCAGTCTGAAGCATATTCGATGCATATTCCAGCGATTTCACAGGCGGATTGTCAACGCCGTAGAAGCCGATAATCTTTTTCCCGTCGTATAGGGGAACCACCACAAGAGAGTGGATGTTCTGCTGTTTCAAGATACTATACTGCTGCGGAACGTCCTCCCGGATTTCATCCAGCCTCGCAATGGCAATATGCCTGCCGATGTCAAAATTCCGATACCAGTTCTCGCACACCTCAGCAGGAACATTCTGAAGTTTCTCCTTCTCCGGCTCCACCCCGTCGGCCACCCACTCATATGTATTGTCGTCGCAGCCGTTATTATTTTTTTCAAATATATAAGTACGTTCCCCATCCAAAGCTTTCCCCAAATGCTCCAAAAGCACCTCAAGCGACTGATCCGGCGTCTCTTCCAGCAGGGCAACGCGAAGCCCTTCATTGATGACGGCCTCCATACTTCGGACGCCCTGCATGTCACTTAGCTGCTCATTGTTTCCAACGACCGCTCCGCCCTGGCCTTCCCGTTCCAAAAACTCTCTTGTATAATCCATACCCTGTCCTCCATATCAATCCATTTCCGGACATATTTGTCTCACCCGTAGGTTCAGCAATGCTTGTGCCATAATACCATATACCCCCTATCGCGTCAATATACCGTGTATCATCCGCCGGCCTTCCTTATCCTGCTGCCTCTGTCCTCTATTTTCATATTATACCCTAACTCTATCTGTTGCACAATCTGTTATTCCCTTACAAAGCCGCTAATAAATTCTGCCGCCTGAACATGTGCATGATCTCCTGCCGGTTTGAGACAGTCCTTGATTTTCTCCATTCTTTTTTTAATACCGGATAAATTCCGGACAAAAATTCAGAGGGCAAGATCCCTCCTGCCCTCCATCAAGCGGTATAAATCCCGGAAGTCCTCTTTCTTCATCTTATCCCGGAACAAGTTCAGTATTGTCGTATGATAGGTCTTCACTTCTGTATTCGGAATCTAAGTCTGCAGAAAAATAGATGATTCTTTAAAGTACTCAATTTCCTTCGTTAGATACCTGGTTAAATACAGGAAATTCCGCAGATTCTCCCCGCTGCTGTGCATATCTCCGTAAGCAATCTCTTCATGTTTACCCGTACTGTATATGTTATGGATATATCTTTACATTAATCGAAATCAGCTGCCCACACGGCCGTTGCCATCTGGAAATGGTACGATGGGAATACAAAAACTATTCATAAACTTGCCAGTAACCGTATCGTTTACCACCCTTGCGCTCAATCGTACCTCTGCTCTTTAATACCTCCAAACCTCTCTGAATTGTTCGTCTATTAACAGATAACTGCCTGGCCATATCGGTGGTAGTAATAGATGCATTTTCTTTAATCAAATTTAATATTTTTATTTCTATTGTGGCATCCTTTGTGACATCTTTTAGGACATTTAGGGCTTTAGCATCCGATACTTTAGCACTTTGGAGGGCAGAAAATTTCACCATGATATCTTCACCATGAACAATATACTCAGGTTCATCTGCTCCAAGACTTTTGCATGCATCCCGAATCTTCTGAATACCTCGTCCCCAACTTTCAATATATCCTGCACGATAAAACACTTTTGCAACATCAGGATTATATGGCTTTGATACATGGGTGCTTAAAAGTGTTTCTACAGTCCAGCCAAAGGGCAACATACTACAATTACTGATATACATGGCATCATCTTCAATACGTATCTGTACTGGAACATTGTCAGCCCAATTGCAATGAATCAAAGCGTTAAAAACGGCTTCTCTTACGGCATCACGTGCAAAAGGATATGTTTCCACTCTGGTTTCTTTGTAATAAGAAATTGCTGCTTTCAAATATTTCAAATAAATCAGGTCAATCACCCTGTCTGCCAAAATAAGCAAAGAACCATGCACTTCATCCTGATATAATAGCTCACTGCCTTCAAATTTTCCAATTTTCACATAACATCCACCAATAATTTTTTCTGGGTTGCGGTAAAAACACAATGCCCCTGCACGTTTAAGTTTTCCATCTACTACTAAGTCCAGTTTTTCCAACAGTTCAACATTCGCAATATCCAAATCTTCTTTTGTCATTCGCCCGCTTCGCAAGGCCTCTCTTCTAAAAATATCAAAGCTTTCCTGATCTAAATCATCTACCCCAATATTAGATATTGTCGCTGCATCCCATTTCAATCCAGTCTTTGACATTAAAAAATTCGTCAATGCATTTCCCCGCAGCATCTGTTTTGTACTACCACTTCTATAATGGTATTCTCCATCATAGTTTACGGGAAACGCCCACGGACTAACGACAATCTCAATATAATCCAGTCCACCTTTAGTAAGCAGATTCACATCCGCCATAATTCCCAATTTGTTTTGAATTTTATTGGGAATATCCTCTAATAGCTTTTTTGGGTTACGAACTCCAATTACCATCCCATCATCTCGTGTTCCAATATAAATTTTGCCGCCCTGTGCATTTGCAAATCCGCATATCCATTTAAGATATTCGTCACGCCACGATTCTTTCCATTCAATATTTTGACTCTCTGCCATCTTTTGAACCCCCGCTTATGTCCGAAGCTCATTCTATCAAAATCATATATAATATGCCACTTGTTATTTTATCACCATATTTTACAAAAATATAACCCATTTCAAAAGCAATATATTTATTTCAATATAATTTTATTCCATACTTCCAGTTTTTCATTAATCTCCACTAATTTGTCATCCAATTGATCATATATATTTTTCACCACTTTGCTTAATATAATGATACTTTCTCCTAAAGTTTGTTTATCCTTAACTTTTTCCTGCCCATATTTATAATGTGCTATTTTGCAACGAGTTTCATAAATATAGTTTGCTACTTTATCTTTTAAATTTTCCTTATCACACTCTTGTAACATTAAATTCTTCATCATATACGTATAGTATTCATTTATAATCTCATCGGAACAATATTCGGTAATTATCGCTTGCATATTAGAATTTTCTGAAAATCTTATTTTTTCTACATTTATCATTTTTAACACATTCTCTAATTGCAATTCATATTTTTTTGAATAATCCAATGCTTTATGTATAATATATAAATACTCTATACATCGATACAATTGTAAAAAAATCAAATCTTCATTTTGAGTTTGCAAAATATTTTCAACCATTGCTAATATACATCTGCTCGACTCCAGTTTTAATAATTCAAACATATTAGAACTCAATTCACTTTCTTCTAATTTTGATTTGAAAGAAAGCATATATAAAATTCTATCCAAATCCTCATAATATTTTATTAAAAAATCCTCATCTGTTATTTCAAATACTAAATAATTGTCTACAATTTCAAAAATATCACTACATTTATATCGTTTATCTTCTTTATGACCAAAAAATATATCATATATTGGAAACCCTTCGAATTGTGGCTTGGGTTTAAGAATACCTTCATTAAAAAGCAATACTCCTATCCCATATAACAATTCTTTATCGTCTACTTCATACTCAAAATTTAATACACCTCTTTCAAATAACGATTCACTTAGATATATGTAATTATTACTTTTGTACCGAATCAAAGCAATTCTATATCCCAAAATTGCATTACTACAATAAAAATCCGCTTTTTCAATCACATCATAAGTTAATCGTGTAAAAAACAAATTTCGCTTAACATTAGTTATTCTAATAGTCATTTCTTGAGGTACATAATTCTGTAATGTATTGAACACTTTTTGTTCTTGCTCTCGTACAGTTCTAGACATATCTACTCTCTCCAAAAGTCCTCTAAAGAAGAAATCTCTTCTATATCATCATATTTTAACATTGCCATAAAAGCATCTTTAAACAGCAACCGCATTTCGTCCCCAATTCTTGTTTTTGGCAATCCAATACATCTTGTGTTCAAAACATCCAAACTTAAATAATCTTCATTCATGCTAACATTCTTTTCCAATTCAGCTAGAATTAAGTCCATTTGTTTTTGATATTTTTCTTTTTTCCCAACAATTACTTCTTCTGTTCTTTCTACAGAAATTTTCCCCATAATATACTCAGCACTGGCTACCACAAATCCAACATTAGCCGTTGAACTTCCAAAAATATCTTTTCCTTCACTAAACTGACCCTGTACTTCACTTTTTTTACAATATTTTGAAAAAGCTAAATCTAATTTACACATCATTCCTAATATGCATATAAAAATATCGAAAGAATTTTTTTTATCTATTGATTCCATCATATCAAAGCGTTGATATTCTTCCGCCAATTCATCTGTAACATTAATCTTAACATTTCTAATGTTAAATCCCAAATACAGCTCTATAACAGATGATTTATGATATTTTCCTGCTTGTGTTCTATATTTTCCATCATCTATTCCATATATATCAATCTTTTCTTTAAGCTCAGGATAATTGTTATATAATTCTCTTTCTATATTTCGTGATAAATTTCCATAGATCACCTCTATTTGTCTCCTTGTATTCCAAGGAGTCTGCCCTGTATTTAATACTAGCATACGATATAATAGCTTTTCACTATTTTCTGCAACCCAAAATTCTACTCTAATTTTTCTATTTTCATTTCCCTCAAAATTCTTAAAATAAATATTACTTCTCTGCATACCATCAATTATTGAAATAATACAATCTGCAAAAATCTCTTTACTATCATACTCCTCACCTTCCTCTAATTTCTTGCCAAAATCAGAATCACTTTGAATCCCTAATACTACTTGTGGAAAAATAGCACCCAGACAAAAATCATCCTGCATACGCTTTCGTATTCTAGTAGCCACCGCTGACTTAGTAATTACACCTCGTTGTCCCTCAAAATTTCCATTTAATTTAAAAGAATCATGTGCCAATTCTTTATATTCCTTCAATAACATATTTGTTAAAATAGAAACACACCCACTTCTCACATCTTTATCAATCGTAATAATTTTCATTTCTATACCTCCGAATTTTATATACCAATCATTGTTTCCATAGCTGTACCAAATATTGGAATCTCTCTGCAAACCATATCCTTCATAGATTCATAATCTGCTTGTATTGTCTTAAACCGATATTCCGGTGGTTTCAACGTCCCAATAAGCTCAATGCCGTATTTCCACATAGGGCAATAGTTGAGCCATTGCTTTTGCAATTGCCTCTGGATTTACTACGGCAATCAGAACAAACAAAAAACAATCCCTGCATCCGCCTCCCCAATCCGTTTCTGTATTTGTCCAGAATATCCACCAACCATTTTTCCACCTCTTTTTGTCCTAAATATTATATGTTATTCAGAACATTTTTTCAATAAGACTTCGGATTCTAATTATAGTATTTCGTTCAACAAAAAGCTTATGCACTAAGACCAAATCAAATTTGATGTAGAACCCCCTTTTCCATTTCGTTCAGTTCCATGTGAATCCCCTTTCTCCTGAAAATGGGTACAAAAAGAGGACATCCACCTGAATAAAAGATGAAATGTCCTTTGGCATGTACGCTATTCAATTTTATATACAAAGCAGCTTGCCGCTGTTACGCCGCTTTCTGCGAGTGTCTCTGTGTTACATTCCCATCCTGAAATGGATGAATCCGCTCAAACCTCACATGAAAGTTCAGAATATCCTCAAAAGTCTTTGTTTTTTATAATCTCCCACCGCAAACCACTCTTTTCCGGAATCACTGGTTCCGCTTTTCAAAATTATGAAAAAAATACAGAACCGCTAATTCGGGCAGGGCTTGATTTTTCTCTCTCCCCATGCTATACTCATGTCTGTTGTAAAGTCCTCAAAAACCAAGGTCTTATAGGGCTTTCCGCCGATTCCCGGCGTTAAATGAATCGTGTGTTCGAGACCTTCCACACGTAAAACAAAACTAAAGGAGAACAAGATCATGAAAAACAAAAACGTAACTTTCTTAACCCAGGCGGCTATGATTGCCGCTATCTATGTCGTGCTGACTCTACTGTTCCGGCCTGTTTCTTTCGGGGAAATCCAGGTCCGCATCTCCGAGGCTCTCACCATACTGCCGCTCTTTACCCCAGCCGCCGTGCCGGGAGTTTTTGCAGGCTGCCTGATCGCCAACATTATCGGAGGCGGCATCCTTCCGGATATCATTTTCGGAAGCCTGGCAACGCTTATCGGAGCCGTGCTTACATACCGTCTTAGAGAGAGGACACCGTTTCTTGCGCCTCTCCCCCCAATTGCTGCCAATACAGTCATCGTGCCTTTCGTCCTGTTCTACGGGTACGGCGTTAATCTGCCGATTGTGTTTATGATGCTTACAGTGGGCATCGGAGAGGTGCTTTCCTGCGGAGTGCTGGGGCTTTTACTATACACAGCTCTGAAAAGATACCGCTATGTCATTTTTCGGCAAACTGCAGTCTGACACCGCGTCCGTTTTACATACAATTTACGCAGAACCAAATATGGGAGGCAAGCCCCGCCGGGCTGCCTCCCTTGTTTATTTTCTGATGCCACATTATCTTAACTTTTCGGCGCAATATATGTATTCCTGCTTTTTTCCGTCATCTCCTCCACCTTTTCCGGCCGCACGGTTTTTCTTTCCCCGCTGTCCGCATCTATATATATAATCCGGTTTTCCGTATAGCCAACCAGGATCAATGCTTTCGATGCATTTACCATAGCGATCACGGGCTTATCCTGATTGATGATGTACATCAACTGCTCCGGCGTGCATCCTGCCAGATCCAGGACGCTGCCGCCTTCCGTTCCTCCCAGAGCCTCCACCGGCGGCGTTCCTGCCCTGAGCTTTACCCTTATGCCTTCAATATACGTGTTCTTTCCCGTGATGGAATACCTGAGATCCCTGTTCCCTCTCTCCCAGATATACTCCTGCGTCTCAGAAACCACGACACCGTTATACTCGTCTGCCTGCCGGACAGCCTCTCCTGCCTTATCAAAAATGCCCCTTAGCTCCCCGTAACCATATACCAGATAACACTCTTTCTTTGGCTCTTCATCAACAGAAAATACTTTCGGTTTCTCATACAGCGTCTGCTTAGGTTTCAATAGTTTGGGCTCCTTATCGGCAATTCCGTCGCCAAAAGTAAGCCGCAGCTGCCGCTGTTTCAGAGTTGTAGTGTAGGAGCTGAGCGTAATATTGTTCTCCTTTTCTTCTTCATTGTTCGTGATGTATTCTTCTATGACTGAATGGTACACATCGCCCTTTTTCACAACACGGTTCAGAGTAATCATATTGCCGTCAAATTCGGTGCTGATGATATAAGTCCCTTCCGACTCATAATCCTTCACAATGTTTTCCTTTGGATCCTGAATCTCGACCCTGTACATCGGCGCAACGTTCTCGCCCGCCAGCGTCACGCCTGCATCTTCTGCCCTTGAGAGTCCATATACAAAATCCCTGTCCATAAATCCCAGCGGCACGATGCTTATGCCTTCTTCCTCGCACTCGACGGTTCTCTTCTTGCCGGAAGACATTTCAATCACCCGCACCTGCGATGCCTTCCTGTCTCTTTTCCCCGACTGGTAAGCAATACGCCTGCCGTCTTCCGACACCACATACTGCCCCTCTTCCAGGTCATCTGCCAGTTCCCTGACGCGGCTTTTTTCAACGTTGATCTCATAGAGGGTTCTATTTGCCAGCACATACAGCATATCTGTATTCACGCTGTAGTAAACCAGCTTTCCAAGCTCCATCATGACATGGCCCGACGACCGGTTTGTCGAGATGAATACCTTCTCTTCCACGCAGTTTTCTTCCGCGTTATAATAGTACACTGCCGCTCCGGTCTCGCCCTCATGCTCACCCCGGTTCATATATCCGTACACCGCAAATGAGAGATTGCCTTTTTTATCCATCTCCAGCAGCTCTATCTTGTGCTGCGCCGTGCGGTTTCTCTCGTCTTTGTTTTCCGTGGACGCAAAGCTGAAGACAAGAGCCATCTCATCCTCTGTCTTGTTATAATGCCACAGCTCATCTGCCTGCACAAAAGCAGCCTGCGTTCCATCTTTGTTTACCATATACGAAAGACCAGGATCGGCAATCCCAAGAAGGATTCCTTTTTCACTCAATATTTTCTTCGACGTGTCAAAAACCTGCTCCATCTTTCGGTCATAGTCCAGGAGAAGCATTTTTTTCGTATCCGCGCGGTATCTGACCCGGAAAAATTCCTTTACTTTATACAGATCCTCCTCATTTTCCTCACCCCGGCAGCGCACCTGATACTGAATCTGAACCGACACGGATATGTTGTTTATCTCTTTAATCTGCCAGATCTCCTCACCCTCTACAACAGGCGAAAGCTCGCCCCAGGTCACATGGTCATAATCAGAGTGAATCGTAACATGCTGATATGTAGTATTATCCCCGGTTTCATCCGGCTCAATAGCGGTGCCTATACCTACTCCCTCAGCTTTCACAAATGCATTCTCGTGAAAGCCTTTCACATAATCAAGGCATTGCTGCACGTTTTTGTCCTGAGAGTCTATAACCCTTGTATAATAATAAACAGACTTCCCCCCTGAAAGTTCAAGTACAACTTGAAGTATGCGCTCCTCCGCCGTAAGAGACGGATCTCCGATCGAAACCGTCTCTTCCGTTCCCGGGCTTTCTGTTTCCGTCTCAAGCAGTTTCTCCTTTCCGTCCAGAGAATACAGCCTGCACTTCATGCTCGCTATTTCATTGTCATAAGGTTCAATCTCAATTTCAATCTGTCCGTTTGTTACAGGCGTGATGGTATCTCTCAGGGAAGCCATGTCCATTTCCTGGGCAAACCCCGGCACTCTGTTGACCGTATATCCATTGCTGGAAAATGCCAGCTGCGGGTATGTCGCTCCGTCCATGTCCGCCGCCATATTATCATTTCCGCGGTTCGTATAGAGGCTGAAGGCAATCACTGCAATCAAAAACAAAGCCGCCAGAAATGCTGCCTCTTTTAAGTATCTTTTTATCTTTCTGTTATTCATTCCGTATCCTCTTAATATCCTTACGCCAATGGCCCGCCTTTACCTAATCCTGCCGCCCGGCTCCGCCAAGCAGCCTGCCAAGCATCGGCGACACCTGGAAGAAACTTTCGCAGGCCTCTATGTTCTCTTCCGCGCGCCGGCTTTTCGCCTCCGATTTCTTCTGCACCGCACGGAGCAATATGTTTTTCGGCGTATGCTCCATGTCAATAAACTCAAGCACCTGAACGTCGTATCCCTCCCGCTCCAGGTACTTTGCCCTGAGGCCGTCTGTAATAAGCGATGCCATACGCTCCCGCAAAAGCCCATACTTAAGAACCGGCTCCATAACATCCGCGCGCCAGCTCTTTCCCGCGTCTCTGTTTCCCAGCTGTGCGTTCAGCTCATGCTGACAGCACGGTACAGACAAGATTACCTTCACATTCCAGCCGACAGCTTTCGCCAGCGCATAATCCGTAGCCGTATCGCAGGCATGAAGGGTTACTACCATATCCACTTTGCCGTCTCCGGCATAATCCGCAATATTCCCCACTGAAAAATTAAGCTTTTCACATCCGTACTTTTCCGCAAGCTCATTACAGCGCGCGATCACATCCCTCTTCAGATCCAGCCCGATAATCCGCACATCATATTTCTTAAGGTCATGCAGATAATAGTGCATGGCAAATGTCAGGTACGATTTCCCGCAGCCAAAGTCAAGGATGGTAACTTCCCTGTCGCCCGGGAGCTCCGGGAGAATATCCTCAATAAATTCCAGGAAACGGTTAATCTGCCGGAACTTATCAAACTTCGCATGGACAACCGCTCCCTCTCGCGTCATAACCCCGAGATCTACAAGAAAAGGAACTGCTTTCCCCTCTTCAAGAATGTATCGTTTCTTCCGGTTATGGGCGAAACCCGCCTGCGCTTTCTCCCGTTCGCGGCACTGTTTCCGCCTCTTCACCGTAACCTTCCCTTTCTTGCTGACCAGTATCGTATAAAAGTCCGTGGCTGTCTCCATCTGCATCTGCCGGAAATTTTCCATGTAGGAAAGCAGCTTTTCCGCCGCCTCCTCACCGCTTAAGTTCTCATGAAACGCCTGCCTGCCGCGAAACACCTCCAGCTGGAACTTAAGCTCCCCCTTTTTCATGACTGGGCGCGCCTTTACCTTTTCCGCCCGCTCCTTATCCTTTGAGCCGCTTAAAACGGCAGACAAAAAATCTTTATTCAAATTTTCTCGTAAAATATTCTTTAATTTATCCATAACAGTAACATTGTACTGGTTTTTCTCTCCGCACGCAACCCCTGCTTTCCCCGCGGATGCATTATTAATGAAATTTTTATATTACATAATACTGGAATTCCCTATCTATTAATGATAAAATCTCTTTAGCTGACAGCAGCACCATATATGCATAATGAAAGGAATGTTTTCCCTATGAATAAGTTAGATGTTAAATTATGGACTCTTGCAGCCAGGGGGCATATTGTTCCGGACCGCTCCCTGCTGAAAACACCCGCACAGATTAAAGCCATAAAAAAAAGCGCTGCCTTGAACACGGCAGTGCTTGACCATGTTGCCGCCCATATACAGGCGGGCATGTGCACAGAGGAGATTGACCGGCTGGTCTATGATTTCACTACAGAGCACGGCGGCATCCCTGCGCCGCTGCACTACGAAGGCTTTCCTAAAAGCGTATGCACTTCTCTTAACAACGTAGTCTGCCACGGCATCCCTGACAAGTATGAATTTCTGGAAGAAGGCGATATCGTAAACGTAGACGTATCCACCAATCTTGGCGGTTATTTTTCTGACGCGTCCAGAATGTTCATTATCGGCGAGACATCCCCCGAGGCAGAAAGGCTCGTGCGCGTCACGAAAGAATGTGTAGAGCTTGGCCTTAAAGCCGCAAAACCCTGGGGGCATCTCGGGGATATCGCACATGCAATCAACACCCATGCACGCCGGCACGGATACTCAGTCGTAGAAGAGATCGGCGGACACGGTATCGGCCTTGAATTTCACGAAGAACCTTTCGTCAGCTACGTCACTCCCAAGGGCAGCGAAATGGTCCTCGTGCCGGGAATGATGTTTACGATCGAGCCTATGATAAACGAAGGCAGCCCCGATTTTTTCATAGACGAAGACAATGGCTGGACGGTATACACTATCGACGACGGCCTGTCTGCACAGGTAGAATACATGGTGCTTGTCACCGAAACCGGAGTAGAGGTATTGTCGCAATAACCTATATTCCCTCCATTACAAGCGCCGAGCGGGCTCCCATATTCACTACGACCTCTCCGCCCTGAACCAGGTAGCTGTCGGCCGCATTCGTGTAGCTCTCCGCATAGGAATACATCAGCCTCCGCATCTTGCCCCGCATCGGCACTCCGATGCGCCATACAGGCACTGTAACCTCGGCAAGCTCATCCCGGTTATTTATGATTACCACAATTTGCTCATCCTCGGTAAATCTCCCGTACGCCAGTATGTTATTCTCGCAGCACAGCATAAGGATGGAGCCGTTTCGCAGCGCCTGGCTGTTTTTATGAATCCAGATCATCTCTCTGTGAAATTCAATCAATTCCTGATTTTCATTGCCCCACGGATATGTCCGTCTGTTATCAGGGTCTGTAAAGCCGCACACTCCTGCCTCATCTCCGTAATAAAGCGTCGGTGCCCCCACCCATGTCATCTGCATAACCACAGCTTCCCGCATCACTGCTACATTTACATTCTCTTCCGCCGCCCGGGGGCCTTTGTCGGCGGTCCTTCCCACCACGCGGTTCGTTCTTGTGAGAAACCTTGAATGGTCGTGGTTGGACAGTTCGTTCATCGCCACTTCCAGAGAAGGCGTGGGCATCCGGGACATAAAGTGGTTCATCGTATTCACAAAATGCTCAGGATTCCCTAAAAGCTCATCATTGCTCTCGTCACTATGTTTCTCCATGCCTGTAAGGAACCACGTCACAGGTTCCATAAAAGCATCATAGTTCATTACGCTGTCCCACTCGTCACCGCACAGCCAACTGCTGGGATCCCCGTAATGCTCCGCCAGTATAAGCGCGTCCGGATTTGCCTCTTTTACTGCGTTGCGGAATTTTTTCCAAAATCCGTGATTGAACTCGCTGCTATAGCCTAAATCCGCCGCCACGTCAAGACGCCATCCATCAACATTAAAAGGCGGAGACACCCATTTTCGTCCTACTTGCAGAATATACTCCTCCAACTCTTTCGAGCCTTCATAATTTAATTTTGGAAGCGTGTCATGGCTCCACCATCCGTCATAGCACGGATTATACGGCCATCTCGTATCATCCCCATCCAGGAAACGGAAATAGTTCCGATAGGGGCTCTCTGCCGAAACATACGCTCCCGGGGCATAACCCTCCTGATTTTCATACACCCGCTCCCGATCCATCCATTTATTAAAAGAACCGCAATGGTTGAACACACCATCAAGAATCACTTTCATGCCCCTTCGGTGAAGTTCCTCCACAAGCTTAATGAACAGCGCATTGCTCGCCTCCAGATTCCGGATGTCCGTAACCCGTTTCTGAAATTTACCCGCATGTGCATTATCCCTGTCGCCGTCCGCCAGGACCTCTCCTCCGTCCTGTTCAATCACGCCAAAATGGGGGTCAATATAATCATAGTCCTGGATATCATACTTATGGTTAGACGGCGATACAAACAGCGGGTTGAAATATATGACTTCCACTCCCAGCTCCTGGAGGTAATCCAATTTCCCCATTACGCCCTTTAAGTCTCCGCCGTAGAACTCCCGCACACCCATCACATCCGGGTACTTGTTCCAGTCCGTCACTTTCCGGCTGTAACCGCCAATATAAAAATACTCGTTATCCTCCACATCATTGGACGGATCTCCATTGCAAAAGCGGTCTGTATAAATCTGGTACATAACCGCTCCTTTTGCCCACTCCGGCGTAGAAAATCCCGGCACGATGCGGAAATCATATATGTCGGAATGTGTGTCGGAGATGCCGCACCGGCTGTAATAACATGTCTGTTCCCTGTCAGAAATCTCAAAATAATATACGAACGGTTCGCAGCCGAGTTTCCAGTCAATCACATAATAGTCAAACTCGCCCTCTGCCGATTCTTTATGCATATTGTATCCGTCTTCGCCCACGACAAGACGCACACGGACGGCATCTTCCTTCGCCGTCCGGAATCTTAACGTGACAATTTGGTTGCAGCCCGGCTCCTGCGGAGATACATACCACCGCGAACCGTCACAAAATAAGGCTTCCCTTCTCATCCGTTATCCTCTCAATCAATTTTATTAATTATACACGTATCATCTCATCCGGCTCATTTATATCAACTGTCTTAAATAAATCTTCAAACTCTTCCCTGGATATCTTTTCTTTCTCCAGAAGAAGATCCGCGCATGCGTGGAGCACGCTGTCATATTCCCGTATGAGCGCTTTCGCCTTCGCATAGCACTCATCAATAATCCTTTTCACTTCCTGGTCTATAACTGTGGCAACGCCTTCTCCGTAGCCTCTTGATGCATGGGCCAGATCCCGCCCGATGAACACTTCATCGCTGTCATCATCATAATTGACAAGCCCGACTGTCTCAGACATCCCAAACTTTGTCACCATAGATTTCGCAAGATCCGTCGCCTGTTTAATATCCTGGGATGCTCCTGTGGTAATGTCGTCAAGCACTTCTTCTTCCGCGACCCTGCCTCCCAGCGACACTACGATGTCCTGCAGCATCTTGCCTTTCGTATCGAACATATCATCCCGCTCCGGCAGGGGCATCGTATACCCGCCCGCGCTTCCGGTCGGGATGATGGAGACGCTGTAGACAGGCCCCACATCCGGCAGCACATGGAATAAAATTGCGTGCCCCGCCTCATGAAACGCCGTAATCCGTTTCTCTTTGTCGGAAATCACACGGCTTTTTTTCTCCGCGCCGATCCCGACCTTGACAAATGCTTTCTTGATATCTTCCTGTATAAGGAACACGCGGCTTGCCTTCGCTGCCAGAATAGCCGCCTCATTCAGCAGGTTTTCAAGGTCTGCGCCGGTAAATCCGGCTGTCGTCTGCGCGATCTGCTTTAAGTCGATCTCCTCGCTCAGCGGCTTGCCCTTTGCATGAACCTCAAGAATCTCCTCCCTGCCCTGAACGTCCGGGCGCCCTACTACCACCTTCCGGTCAAACCTTCCCGGACGCAGAATCGCCGGATCCAGTATGTCCACCCTGTTAGTCGCCGCCATGACGATAATGCCTTCATTGACGCCAAAGCCATCCATCTCCACCAGAAGCTGGTTCAGCGTCTGTTCCCTCTCGTCATGCCCGCCTCCCATTCCGGTTCCTCTGCGGCGCGCCACCGCGTCTATCTCATCAATAAAGATAATGCACGGAGCATTTCTCTTTGCCTCCTCAAACAGATCCCGGACACGGGACGCTCCCACACCCACAAACATCTCTACAAAGTCAGAGCCCGAAATCGTGAAAAACGGCACTCCTGCTTCTCCTGCCACCGCTTTTGCAAGTAATGTCTTGCCGGTTCCCGGAGGACCCACCAGGAGGACTCCCTTCGGTATCCTCGCGCCTACCTGAATATATTTTTTCGGTGATTTCAGGAAATCCACGATCTCCTCAAGCTCTTCTTTCTCTTCCCGCAGCCCTGCCACCTTTGAAAATGTTACGTTATTGTCGCCTTCCCTGCTCAGTTTCGCGCGGCTCTTCCCGAAATTCATCGCTTTAGCATTTGCGCCGCCGCCCTGACGGTTCATAAACATGAACAGGACAAAAACCGCCGCCACCACTAAAAGCATAGGAATGAGAGTATCGGCAAACCAGCTGTCCTGAGGCACATTGGTCATCGTATAATTCTCAATGCCTTTCTTTTTCAGATACTCCTGCATCTCATTGACATCGGATGTAAAAAGATACTTCGTTTCATCTTCACCGCTTATTTCATTCTTAGTTCCAATCTCAACCCGCCCGGTAGGAACATCCTTGTTCTGGATAATGTCAATGTTTTTTATATTGCCGCTTGCAATCAGCTTTTCAAACTGATTCCAGTTCAGTTCATTTTCTTTCTGATCCATCTGGTTGGTAAACCATAATGCCCCGAATAATACCAATATGAATATGAGCACGCTCGCTCCGCTTATTCCTCTGTTTCTTCTATCATTCAATGTTTATAGCCTCCTTCTACTCAACACCTTCCACAACTCCGATGTATGGTAGATTTCTATATTTTTGCTTATAGTCAAGCCCATACCCGACTACAAATTCATCAGGGATCTTATACCCTATGTAATCAACTTTAACTTCCCTGACCCTGCGCGACGGCTTGTCAAGCAGTGTACAAAGCCTCATGCTCTTCGGCTCTCTCTTCCTCAGGACTTCCAGAAGATAAGAAAGCGTCCTTCCGGAATCAATAATGTCCTCCACCACCAGGACTTCCTTTCCCTCCAGCGTCTCATCAAGATCCTTGGCAATCTTTACGATGCCGCTGGAGGAAGTTCCGTCTCCGTAGCTCCCCACGCTCATAAAGTCTATGCTTACCGGAACCGTTATCTGCTTTGCCAGCTCACATGCAAAAAATACCCCGCCTTTCAATATGCAGATCAGATGCACCTGTTTCCCTGCATAATCTTCACTGATCTGCCGGCCCATCTCCTCAATCCTCTTCGTCACATCCTCCTCCGGGATCATGACCCTTACTGTCTCTGACATTTTCTTCTCCTCCGTAAAATCCAATCTCCAATATCCGCTTTGTCTTATCTGTCACCTGATATGCCTGGCTCTGCCTGTAGCCTACGATCCAGATGATCTCTTTACCGACTGCCGCGAGCCAGATGCTGTCTCTTAGCTCCCTTGGGATTTTTTCGTTGATAAAATACTGTTTTAATTTCTGTGTTCCCCCGTTTTTATCAATTACAATATAGTCTCCCGGCTCACGATGCCTGATTTTTACAGTATTTGTTATTATATCATAATCAAACCATTTCGTGTAGTTTTTTTCTGGAAATGTTGCTGATTCATTTTCGAATATATTCATCCAGAACTCCGCTTTTTCCTTTACTCCCGGCTTTTGTGCCGCATTGCAATTCCGAAACAGCAGCCCGTCATAGTTCCGATACGCCTCCACATTGTATGGAAACTTTGCCATCCGCCCTGCCTGTCTGTCCAGCAGGTCGCACGCAGCAGCCACATGCGCCGCTCCTATGTCTCTCTTTGCCCCTGCCGCCACGCAGAGCGCCTCGCGCATAACCCCTTTTTTAAGCGTTTCAGGAACACGTTTAAATCCATCCTCCCTCAATAGAATCTCCCCTGCATTTTCTGTCTTTATACAGCTTTTTACATATTCAGCAGTTTTTTCCTCCACATATTCCCCCGCCCCCCTGATTGTCTCAGCGCACTGCGCTATATGCTCCACTGTCCTCTCATTCACATATTTTTCCAGGTACGGGATTACCCTTTTGCGTATCCTGTTCCTCGTATAACATTCCTCCAGATTCGTCTCGTCCGTGCAGTACGAGATTTCCCTGTCTTTTAAATATCTTTCAATTTCCTGCCGGCTCAGGCAGAGGAGAGGATGAATCCATACGCCGCTTTTCGGCGGAATCCCCCCCATTCCTCTTAATCCGCTGCCCCGGCACAGGTTAAAAATGACCGTCTCGGCATTATCGTTCTGCTGATGTGCCAGTGCAATACAGGTTCCGTCCCACTGGCAGCGCGCCTTTTCCATGCAGGAGCGCCTGACCTCGCGCCCCGCCTCTTCAACCGACAGCCTGCGGCTCCTCGCATACCCTCCCACATCTTCACGAAAAAGAAAAAAACGCACTCCCGATTTCTCACACACTTCACGCACATATTTTTCGTCTCTTTTAGCACTTTCTCCTCTGAGTCCATGGTTCACATGCACTGCCGCAACCTCAAACCCCATCTCTTCCTTTAGCTCTAAAAGTACGAAAAGGAGGCATATGGAATCCGCTCCTCCCGATATGCCTGCGATAACTCTGTCTCCCCGCCCGATCATCTGCCAGCTCTCTATATATTTTCTGACCTTTTTACGCATTTTCTGACCTTTTTCTTTAACCGCCTTTTGTTTCCAGTATAATATATATAATTTTAAGCAAAAAAGCAAGAAATACTTATAGTTTCCATAACCCCACTACCACGATAGTCATGTCGTCTGTCGGTTTTTCCTGGCTCCACTCCAATACCCTTCCGAGAAGGCAGTGAGCCATCTCTTTTGGATTGACCGTGTTCGCCTCCTGGATAAAGCCTGCCATCAGCGTGTCCTGCTCCTTCACCGGCAGCGCGTCCATCACCCCGTCTGTGACCATAATCACAAACTCGCCTGATTCCAGCTCTCTTTCAACAGACTCTATCTCCAAATCTTTAATCACTCCGATAGGAAGCGTTGCCATGCTGACCTTCTCCACTCCGTCTAACCTCTTAATAAAAGTGGCGGCCGCCCCCGCCTTTATAAATTCGCAGTACCCTGTATACAAGTCAAACAGGCAAGCGTCAACCGTGGAAAACCGCACATCCTCGCGCCCGATCACAAGGGCGGTGTTCATGATCTCAATAGCGGTTTTTGCCGGAAATCCCGTCTCCAAAAGCTCTTCCAGCATTTCCACCACCATTGTGCTCTCCCGGCAGGCCTCCTCCCCGGAGCCCATCCCGTCCGAGAGCGCCACTCCTTTTTTTCCACCCGGCAGGTCTGTCATCAAAAACGTATCGCCGGAAATCTGCTCGCAGTCTTTCCCTATTTTTGCCACCCCCTGAAGCGTCTGATAACGTGCGCTCTCCACACAGGCAATCGTACAATACTGCGCCCCTACAATAGGCCTCTCGCCCTGCTGCGGCATCATAACCCTTCCAATGCACGCCCCTGTCTCGTATGCCAGCTCCTTCGTCGCCACACAGATGCCTTTCGCCGCTTTCACTGTCAGATGAAGTTCATACTTGCCCTGAGGCGTAATGTAAAACACAGACGAAAGCATTTTGACCCCTATTTTCTTCAGTCGGGATTTCAGTTTCTTTTCTAAATGCTCGTCCTCAAAAATTCCCGCGTCCAGCTCCCTGGTCGTATACTGGAGCAGTTTCGCAAAGCTCTTCAGCTGCCCGGCGAAGCCTTCTCTGTTTTGCACAATCCTGTTATTCCAGAGAAGGATCTTCTTTGCGTTCTCATATACCTCCAGCGTCTCGCGCAAAAACCTGGGTGCGAGGATGCACTTTCTCTTTAAGCCTCTTTTCAGCTCCACGTTAAGCTCTGCACCATACTCTTCCACCGCGCAGAGAATCTCATACACCATCTGATAAGTGAAAACCCTGTTCTCGTGCAGGCACTCATCCCGCCTTTCGCAGTTCTCACACACCTTGTCCGTAATCTTCCCGAACATCTCTTCAAACTCTTCTTTTGAAAATGTTCCCTTATATCCTTCCAATGTGAAAAAAGTTTTTGACAGGTGCACCATTGAATCCGCAAATTTATCCATCTGCACTACATACGGATTCACAAATGCACCCTTTTCCCTGATCTCTGCCATCCCGACACTCCCCTTGCCAATCAATTAAAAAAGCTTTAGGAGCCTGCCTTTTGCCCCTAAAGCTTATCATTCGTATCTGCGCTATTTTGCTTTGAATACCGTTTCATCTTTATAAACCATGCCCAGTTTCTCCCTGGCCATGTCCTCTACATATGTGTCCGTGCCTACATATGTCTCCAGCTTATCAATCTCTTTTGTCCTTTTCTTCTCTTCCTCAATCTGCTGCTCCAACTCCGCCGCCTGCGCCTTATACGACTTTTCTTTTGCCCGCAGCGTCATCCCGCTGACTGATACGACCGCCGTCAGCAATATGATTACAGCACCTACCGCAAGCATGCTGCGCTTGTGAACCCGCATGCGCCGTTTCTGCCTGCTGCCCCTGCTATTCTTTTTTATTTTTCCCATATTTTATACTCACCCTTGTCAGCATATCTTTTCTTCCCGCTGATTGATTCTTATCATATCTTTTTTTTTAAATTTTCGCAATGACTTACATTAAAAAAGCTTAATAATCAGCGTAGATTTTTTTTCTCCCTTTTTTCAGTTTCCGCAAAACAACCGAAGAAAAAATCGCCCCAAATACCAGTCCTAGTATAAAATACCATCTGATGCCCCCATCGCTGGTGTAGTAAATTTGCACAAACACATATACAGCCGAGCCAATCCAGAAGATGATGTCCTCACCCCCCATGGCCAGCAGGCTGTGTTTTACAATCTGACGGAAACAAATTATGCCCTGATATGCCAGACGCAGCAGAATACCAGTAATCACCGCCACCAGAAATATGAGCAGTTCCCCTCTGATCTCCGGCATTTATCACCGGAACAGCTTGGAAAACAGGTTCTCCCCCTGTTTCACTCCTGCATGAACCTCCGAGTAGGCGACGCTGTCGATATTGCCTGACAAGTCCACCTCGCCCTTTTCAAGATTCAGGCGGTTCACATGCAAATCCGTTCCTTTCACCATCATCATCCCCTGCTCCGTCTCCAGAAGGATCTCATTCAAATCAAAAGACAGGACGTCGAGAACTCCCGTCACTAAACTCGTCTTACGGTTATTAATGACCAGTTTATGATTTTTCTGTGTGGTTCTCTCTTCCATACCCATCACAACCTTTCTTAATAATCATATGAAAGGTTGTTCGCATTTATTACAAATATTTGAACAGATTTGCAGCCTCTTCCTTTTTCGTGGTATCCCTGAGCTCCAGAACCTCCACTTTGACATTCTTTGTTCCGAACTGGATCTCGATAATGTCCCCAGCTTTCACTTTGACAGAAGCCTTCGCCACTTTTCCGTTGACCAGCACTCTCCCCGCATCACACGCCTCATTCGCAACTGTCCTGCGCTTAATCAGGCGGGATACTTTCAAGAATTTGTCCAGCCTCATCCTTCCACCTCCTTCACGAAAAAAGCAGAGAGCCAAAGACCCTCTGCTTCATCTATCCTCAGAAATTACTCGTTCACAGCATCCTTTAATGCTTTGCCAGCTTTAAACTTCGGCGCCTTGCAGGCATCAATCTTCATAACGCTGCCTGTCTGCGGGTTTCTGCCCTCTCTTGCAGCTCTCTTCGTAACTTCAAAAGTACCGAACCCTACAAGCTGAACCTTGTGCTCTTTCTTAAGTTCTTCTGTTACAACATCAACAAAAGCCTTTAACGCTTTTTCGGAATCTTTTTTTGATAATTCTGCCTGCTCCGCGATTGCTGCTACTAATTCTGTTTTGTTCATGGATAATTTCCTCCTCTTGTCATCACTTGAAATACAGTTTTATTTTATGATTTTTCGCCTCATGATATAGTTATACCCATTTTCATACTGTTTGTCAAGGACATTTCTGCCTTTTCACGGTTTTAACCACATTCGGCGGCAAACTGTTACAGCATGGAGTCAATCATTGCCAGAACTTTCTCTCCCAGTGCTTTTGACTTCGCATCCGCATCTTCCAGGGAGTTTCCTTTTATCCCGTAATAGAATTTCACTTTCGGCTCTGTTCCCGACGGCCTTACGCAAAGCCACGCGTCATCTTCCAGGTCATAATACAGCACATTGGATGCAGGCAGGCCCGTCGCCGTAATTTCTCCCGTCCGCAGGTCTTTAATCATGTCTGCCTGATAATCTCTTGCTTTCAGCACTTTATATCCGCCGAACTCTGACGGCGTATTTTTACGCAGAGTTTCCAGGATTTCCTGTATCTTGTTCAGCCCCTCAATGCCTTTCAGCGTGATAGCCTGTATGTCGTCCTTGTAATATCCGTATTTCTCATACATGTCCACCATCGCATCCCAAAGTGTCTTGCCCTTTGTCTTATAGTAAGCTGCCGCCTCGCAGAGCGCCATCGTGGCAACGATCGCATCCTTATCCCTCGCATGCGTTCCGATCAGGCACCCGTAGCTTTCCTCAAACCCAAACAGGTAACTTCCTTTTCCCGTAGTCTCAAACCCGAGAATCTGCTGCCCGATATACTTAAATCCTGTCAGAACTTCTATAAGTCCCGCATCATATCCCTTTGCTATGGCATCCGCCATGTTGGATGTCACGATTGTCTTGATGAGGTACCCGTCTTCCGGCAGGCCCTTAAGCTCTTTCCTCTGTCCGATCTCATAGTCCGCCAGGAGGCATCCTGACATGTTTCCGGTAAGTGTATGGTACACGCCATCCTTATCCTTTACCAGCACTCCAAGGCGGTCTGCGTCCGGGTCTGTGGCAAGCACCAGATCCGCATCAGCTTCTTTCGCAAGCTTTAGGCCAAGCTCAAACGCCTCTTCCGCCTCCGGATTCGGATATGATACAGTCGGAAACTCCCCGTCCGGCAGTTCCTGCTCTTTTACCACATATACATTTTTAAAACCTAACTCTTTCAGAATGCGCCTTGCTGGAACATTTCCGGTTCCGTGAAGAGGACTGTAGACAATCTTAATCTGATCGCCGGCCTCATCGATAGCGTCCTGATGAATCACCTGTTTCTTCAGCTCTGCAATATACCCGTCGTCTATCTCCTGTCCGATGACCTGATAAAGCCCCGCCCCCTTTGCAGCCCCAAGCTCCATCGTCTTCACCGTACTGTAATCTGTGACAGCCTTCACTTCGTCCATGATTCCCTTGTCATGCGGCGGGGTAATCTGCGCGCCGTCCTCCCAGTATACCTTATACCCGTTGTACTCCGGCGGGTTATGGCTGGCAGTGATGTTGATTCCGGCGATACAGCCAAGCTTCCTCACTGCATAGGAGAGCTCCGGCGTCGGGCGGAGCGCGTCAAACACATACGCCTTGATGCCATTTGCCGCAAGGCAGAGCGCCGCCTCATCTGCAAATTCCGGCGACATGCGGCGGGAATCATATGCGATGGCAACGCCTTTATCCCGCCCCCCGCTCTTCACTATGTAATTTGCTAATCCCTGAGTCGCCTTTCTGACCGTATAGATATTCAGACGGTTCGTTCCTGCGCCGATGATACCTCTCAAGCCCGCGGTACCGAACTCAAGATCTTTATAGAAACGCTCTTTTATCTCATTGTCGTCATCTGCGATTTTCTTCAGCTCCTCACGCGTCGTTTCATCAAAATATGGATTTGAAATCCACTCCTCATACCGCTCACGATATTCCATATCAATGTACCTCCTGTCATGCTCGTTATTATCCATTATACACCAGGCGGCTACAAATGAAAAGCAAATATATTATCTATAAACCGTTCTTTTTCTTTTGTCTGCCGGATTGCCGTATTTAGTTTCTCCATATTTTTTACAGATATCCACGCTTTATTTGAATGGTAATATGAATTTGCAATCTTCCAGAATTTTTCCGGATATGCCAGCCGGATTTTAAGATACTCCATCTCTCGCCCCGACAGCGGCCGGATTGCCGAATATGCGTTGAGCATATTATCTCCCAGCCGCTCCTTCCATCCATGCTTTTCCATTACTTTACGCAGGAAATAATACAAGTCCTCCACCTGCACGTCCTGCTTATATTTATCAAAATTAACTGTCGCCAGGATCCTGCCCTGATTTGCCCCCGGCCCTCCGGCCCCCATCAGTATATTGTGGTAGTTGTACTCCCCGTGGGTCAGGCATCCCGCCTTTATGCTTTCCTCATACAGCCCGTCATAGCCCGAGCCTGCAAGAAGTTCTCCCGCAGCTTTGGCCCACTCATACATCTCATCAAAAAATTTTAAGAAGACAATCTCAAAATCTCCTTTAGATGTAAGCCCCCGCACGAATTTCCGCACTTTTCTCAGTTCCCTGTCATGCCGTTCGTATTCTTTTTCCAGGCGTTCCGCCCTTGTCTGCGACGGCAGGCTCACCCTCATGGCAGCATGCAGTTTCGCTAGATTGCCTGACGCTTCCAAAAGCTCCGGCGGTTTCTTAAAATCACATTCCCGCCCCAAAAACCATCTCCGCAGCATATATTTTTTCCCGTCCTCACGGATCGTCACCAATTCATTCTCCCTGTTGGGCATAATACTGTCCGTATGACAGGGCCCATACTCTTCCAAATGTGCATACAGTTCGCACAGTGCCAGAAGACGCCCTGACGGCGCCGACACCTCCTTCAGAAGAAACACCCCCTGAGCCGTGTCGCATAAAACAGCACCCCTGACTTTACGGGTGCTGTTTACGTCAATCTCATATTTTTCCAAAATGTTCCTATCATAATCCTGCATATTGACATCCCCTGCACTCTACATTACGTGTTCTTTTCAAAATATGATGCCACGCCGCAAAATATGATTACAAAAGCAGGGATAATTTCTAATCCCTGCCCTTTACAGACGCTTTAAAAGCTCCTCTTTTGTATTGTATTCCGGTTTCCTGATCACAAGCTCCAAAAGTTTTTCCAGTTTTTCCCCTATTTCCTTTCCGGGCGACATTCCTGCCTCAATCAGATCGTTTCCCGTCACCGCCAGATCTTTTAAGGAGACGCATTCCTTCTTTTCCAGTATATCCTGGTACAGCTTTTCAATCCCGTCCAGATCTTCCAGTTTTTCTTCCCGAAGGAAAAGGCTCTGCGCCAGCACATCCGCGCGGCGCACCTCAATATACTGCGGGAAAAGCTCTTCCCCAATCTTATGCATGGCTCTCCTTACATTTTCCGCCTCCACAGGCATCCGGTAATCATGAAAATGCACAAGCCGCGTCACTTTATGAATTGTATCGTTATCAAATTTAAGCCGTTTCAGGATGTCTTTGGCAATAACTTCGCTCTCCAGTGCGTGTTTCTTGAAATGTGCGATTCCCTTTTCATCAATGGTCTTCATCGCAGGCTTTCCCATATCATGCATGAGCATTGCAAGCCTCAGGACTTTGTCCGGCCTTATATTTGCAAGAGAGTGGAGGGTATGCTCGCCTACCGTATAGATATGGTGGGGCGTTTCCTGCTCTACACCCATCATCTCGTCAAACTCCGGCATAAACTGTGCAGTGATGCCAAGCTCATATGCCTCCCTCAGATACCCCGGCCGCTTCGAAGTGAGCATCTTGACCAGCTCTACCTGTATCCTTTCCGCACTTATATTCACAAGAGTCGGCGCAAGTTTCCTCATCCCCTGCCTCGTAATCTCCTCTATGCAGAAACCCAGCTGCGCCGCAAAGCGCACGCCCCGCAGGATACGCAGCGCGTCCTCCGAAAAACGGGCAGCCGCATACCCGACGCACCGGATAACCCCCTCCGCCAGATCCTCCTGACCCCCAAAGATATCCACAAGTCCGTCCTTTTCATTATATGCCATGGCATTTATCGTAAAATCCCTCCGCATGAGGTCTTCTTTTAAGCTGCGGGTAAAGGTCACTTCACTCGGATGCCGGCTGTCTTCATATTTCCCGTCAATGCGGTAGGTTGTCACCTCAAAACTGTCCTTATCCAGAAGTACGGTGACCGTTCCATGTTCAATCCCCGTGTCAAACGTCTTTTCAAACAGAGCCTTCGTCTGCTCCGGCGTGGCAGAGGTCGTGATATCCCAGTCCTCCGGTTCCCGCCCCAGAATAGAATCCCTCACGCATCCGCCTACCGCATAAGCCTCGTACCCATGCTCCATAAGGGTTCCGATAATTGTATTTACTTTTTCAGGTAATTGAATCTTAATTTCTCTCACTGCACTTCTCCCAAAAAAGCGAGGCATAAAATGCCCCGCCGTATTTTAGCCTTTAGTACGCCTTGCCCCAGTAAGCCATATGTTTTGCCGGTTTTCCGCACCAGATGCACTTATCGGAGATCATCTCCTCATCCTCTATCAGACACCTGGTAGCCGCTCCTCCCGTCACATATTTTACCTCGCCCTCGCACTCGGGGTCGCCACACCAGCAAGCTTTTACAAATCCGCGGTTCTGCTGGAATTTCGTTTTCATCTCCTCGATATCAGTAGCCGTATCGATATGCGCTTTCAAGAACTCTTCCGCCCTCTTATACATATCGGACTGGATTATCTCAAGGATATCGCGCAGCCTTGTCGCAATCTCGCCCATCGGCACTGCAATCTTCTCGCGGGTATCGCGGCGGACTACAACCACCTGGTTGTTCTCGATATCCTTCGGCCCGATCTCGATACGGGTCGGTATGCCGAGAATCTCCTGCTCTGCAAATTTCCATCCCGGGCTCTTGTCAGAATCATCAATCTTCACCCTGTAGCCAGCCTTCTTAAGCTCTTCAAACAGCGCGAACGCCTTGTCAAGAACGCCTTCCTTATGCTGCGCGATCGGGATTATCCGGCACTCAACCGGCGCAACATGCGGCGGCAGGACAAGCCCGTCATCGTCACCGTGAACCATGATAAGCCCGCCGATGCTTCTTGTGGACCATCCCCAGGATGTCTCATAAACGCTCTGAAATTCATTGTTCTTATCAATATATTTAATGCCGAATGCATCCGGGAACCCACTGCCGAAGAAATGGCTCGTGGCAGACTGCAGCGCTTTTCCGTCATGCATCAGCGCCTCGACAGTATAAGTGTCCTGCGCTCCTGCAAACTTCTCGTGCTCTGCTTTCCTTCCCGATACAAACGGGATGGCAAGCGTCTCCCTGTAACAGTCCTCATATACATGGAACATCTGGATAGTCCGCGCCTCTGCCTCCTCGTATGTCGCATGGATCGTATGGCCCTCCTGCCACAAGAACTCTCTGGAGCGCAGGAACGGCCTCGTCGTCTTCTCCCAGCGCAGAACGCTGTTCCACTGATTCCATACCTTCGGAAGATCCCTGTAAGATTTTACAGTCCTCGCCCACAGGTCGCAGAAAAGCGTCTCGGACGTGGGGCGGATGCAAAGCCTCTCCTGAAGCCTCTCCATGCCTCCGTGGGTTACCCATGCAACCTCCGGCGCAAAGCCTTCCACATGATCCGCCTCTTTCTCTAAAAGGCTCTCCGGGATCAGGAGCGGCAGCGATACGTTCTCGACACCTGTCTCTTTAAAACGCCTGTCAAGGTCTGCCTGTATCAGCTCCCAGATCGCATATCCGTTCGGCAGGTAGTTAAGGCAGCCCTTTACGCTGGAATAATCACACAGGTTCGCCTCCCGCACAACATCTGTATACCACTGCGCGAAGTTCTCGTCACGCGGAGTGATATTTTTAACTAATTTCTTGTCTTTTGCCATGTTTCTCTTCTCCTTCTCTTTTTATGCGGTCATGCCCGCACGAATAATTGCCAGGAGCCGGAAACACACGGTATAAAAAACGCCGGCTTCTCAGCTCCCCGAAAGGGACCGAAAAGCTCGGCGGTACCACCCTAGTTCTGCTTTTTCAGCAGCTCTCTCTCATCACCATTAACGCTGGTGCCACGCTGCATTTTCACACAGCGGCTCCAAGGCAGGTTCATCACATTTCAAAACAAGAATCTCTCAGCCTCCGGACTCTCTCTCTGTGGAATCTACATTGCAATTACTATCCCTCTTCATCGCCAGGACTGCCTTCTTGCAGCTAACACCGCAGGCAGTTATTTGATTAAACGTAATTCTAATTGATAAAATAATTTTTGTCAAGCCTTAAAATTCAAATATCGCTACTCCATACGGCGGAAGCTTATATGCGAATGAAAACGGCCTTCCGTCACACTCCTGTTTCACCGCTTTATAAACTGCCGGGCGCTCCTCGCCCTTTCCTCCGTACCGGACATCGTCGCTGTTCAGGATCAGCTTATACTGCTTTCTCCTCGGAACGCCTACCCGGTAATCCTCCCAGAGCATAGGGGTAAAGTTAATCACAAACAGGAGATTTTTCTTTTTATTTTTGGAATGGCGCATGAAACTAAAGATGCTGCGGTAAGCGTCGTCCGCATTTACCCATTCAAATCCTTCCCATATCTCTTCGTCCTGATAAAGCGCCGGATTCTTCCTGTACAGATGCAGCAGGTCTTTCATCCAGTTCTGGACCGCCTGATGCTCCTCCTCAGCAAGCAGGAACCAGTCAAGCTCGCGCTCTTCGCTCCATTCGCGCAGCTGCGCGAACTCCTGCCCCATAAACAGTAGTTTCTTCCCTGCATGCCCCATCATAAAGGCATAGCCCGCCTTCAGGTTCGCATACTTGTCAAATCCGAGCCCCGGCATTTTATTTAACATCGAGCATTTCAGATGCACGACCTCGTCGTGAGACAGCACAAGGATATATTTTTCGCTTCCCGCATAGCTCATGGCAAAGGTCATCATATGGTGGTTGTCCTTGCGGAAATACGGGTCAAGCTTCATATATTCTGTAAAATCATGCATCCATCCCATATTCCATTTCAAGCTGAACCCAAGGCCGTCATCCTCAACATCCCCTGTTATCTTCGGCCACGCCGTAGATTCCTCCGCTATCATCATTGCGCCCGGGTTTCTGCCCAGCACAACAGAATTCAGATGCTTGAAGAAGTCTATCGCCTCCAGGTTCTGGTTGCCGCCATATTTATTAGCAACCCACTGCCCGTCCTGTTTCCCATAGTCAAGATACAGCATTGATGCGACCGCATCCACCCTGAGGCCGTCAACATGGAACTGCTCAACCCAGAACAAGGCATTGGAAATCAGGAAATTCCTCACTTCATTTTTGCCAAGGTCAAAAATCTTCGTTCCCCAGTCCGGATGCTCCCCTTTCCTCGGATCCGCATATTCGAAGGTCGGAGTGCCGTCAAAGTCCGCCAGGCCGTGGGCGTCTCTTGGGAAATGCGCCGGTACCCAGTCAAGGATGACGCCTATCTTGTTCCGGTGAAGGTAATTTACCATCCACGCAAAATCTTCCGGCGTGCCGTACCGGGAGGTAGGCGCGTAGTAGCCTGTTACCTGATATCCCCAGGAGCCGTCGAAAGGATGCTCGGCAATGCCGATCAGCTCCACATGGGTATATCCCATATCCTTTAAATATTTCGCAATCTCAACCGCAAATTCACGATAGGTATAGAACCCTTCATCCTCATGTCCGGGATGGCGTTTCCAGGAACCGATATGCGCTTCGTACACCGACACCGGCTCCTGCATATGATTCCACTTCTTTCTTTTTTCCATCCACACATCATCCGTCCACTTCAGATTGCTGATATCCGTCACCTTGGATGCCGTTCCCGGCCTCATCTCTGAATGGTTTGCAAAGGGATCCGCTTTAAAAACATACTCTCCCTTGTATGTCTCAATGCAGTACTTATACATCGCATATTCTTTCACATCCGGAACAAAGCACGTGAATATCCCGATTGATTCCTGACGCTCCATCGGATTCGCCTCTATATCCCACTCGTTAAACTCACCAATGACGGATACCGATTTTGCGTGAGGCGCCCAGACAGCAAAATACACGCCCTCTTTTTTCCCGTTTTTTACCCTGTGGGCTCCCAGTTTCTTATAAATCTCATAATGATTTCCCTGCCCAAATAAATACTGGTCAAGCTCGCCCACTTCGTATGCCTTCTTTTTCCTCTCTGCCATATCTGTGCCCTCTCTTAATCCGCAATCTTTGCCATTATATTTTGAAGTCATCCTCTTTTAGGATAATCCTGTCAGAATCATCCGTTCCCTTTCCGAACACCCTCCGAGCCAAATGCTTTACATTTACCCTCTGGGAGTGCGAAATCGCCTCATCCATAATTTCTTTTACCTCTGCCACCGAAACCGCATGGTCTTCTCTCTGCATCACGTCAATCCGGCTGTACAGCGCCAAGATTCCCATCTCGTCAAGCTTATATCCGTTCTCCTTCGCATAGGTCTGTCCGAAAGTAACCAGCTCGTCATTGATGAATACCGGCAGCTCCAGCTTGGAAGTGAACTTCTTCTTGAAGTCCGGATTCGCTGTCAGCACCCTCTCAAGAGGTTTCCTCTGGTCTTCCAGCACGAAGAGCATCTCTCCCGTCTTTCTTTCCATCAGGTGGCTCAGCTCTTTTACCGTCCTCGAGTTAAGTTTTCCTGCTTTCTCTACGATAATCGCGCCTCCCTTAAGTTTCTGGATGATGTTAGGCAGTTCTTTCTTATTGAGGGATTCTCCCGTCACTATTGCAACTTTTCCCTGCTTTAAGTTTCTCTGTTTCTGGATCGCTTTCACAATGTCCACTGCCAGTACAGTCTTTCCGGAGCCCTTTCGTCCAATCACCAGAATATTTCCAGTTTTCGAGGTTCCTTCCCTCCTTGCCCGCCGGTCGTTGTCAAGCGTTTCCACAATCTGCTCGCTCATGCCCCTGACCGGAACGAAGTAGGAAAACAGCTTTTTCTGCTCCTCCGTAAGCCCTGCCTTCAGTCCAATCTCACTGGTAGCGCTCAGGTCATAGCGTCCTGTCACTACAAAGCCCGTGTCAAAAGGAACGCCTCCTTTTGCTTTCTTAAAGCGCTTCTGTATCTCCTCCTCAGAAGGCTCTTCAATCTCAAGGGAACCGCTGTCAAAAGCGTGTTCCTCGAAGTCTTCTTCAAGATCCGTTTCGTCAAGCTCATCCTCCTCAAAGTCTTCTTCCTCAAGCTCGTCTTCCTCGAAACCTTCTTCCTCTTCGAAGTCCTCTTCGTCAAGCTCATCCTCCTCGAAGTCTTCTTCCTCAAAGTCCTCTTCGAAATCCTCTTCGTCAAAATCGCTCTCTACAAAATCATCCTCCTCAAAATCCTCTTCAAAGTCCTCCTCGTCAAAATCTTCTTCCTCAGCGTCTTCTTCCTCTCCGAAGCCGTCTTCCGAATCTTCCTCGAAGTCTTCTTCCTCTTCGAAGTCCTCCTCAAAATCTTCTTCAAAATCTTCTTCAGTTCCCTCTTCGAAATCCTCTTCGAAATCTTCTTCAAAGTCTTCTTCGAAATCCTCCTCAAAGTCCTCTTCCTCGGCGTCTTCTTCCTCTTCGAAATCGTCTTCTGAGTCTTCCTCGAAGTCTTCTTCCTCTTCAAAGCCGTCTTCCGAGTCTTCCTCGAAATCATCTTCCTCTTCGAAGTCCTCCTCAAAGTCTTCCTCTGGTTCCTCTTCTTCGAAGTCCTCCTCAGAATCCTCCTCTGGTTCCTCTTCTTCGAAGTCCTCCTCGATTTCCTCTTCCTCTTCAAAGCCGTCCTCAAAATCCTTCTCGGCTCCCTCCTCAGAAGTCTCCTCGAAACTGACCTCCTCAAAAGCTGCCTCCTCGAAATCCGACTCCTCGAAATCCGACTCCGTATCCTGCATAAAGTCTTCCCCTATGCCCAAAGACTCCAGCTCTTCAAATTCATCTTCCACCGGCTCTGCATCTTCTAAAAGCACCTCCTCTTTTCCCGGATCCGGAGCAGCAACCCTGCTTTCAAGCTGTTCCACTAATGCCATAATATCATCCGGAAGTCTCTGTGTCTTTTCTTCCAATACATTCTTTTTCGGTTTCCTGCTGCCCTTGGCTGCTTTCTTTTCTGCCTTTTCTTCAGCCGCCTTTTTCGCAGCCTCTTCCTCGGCTGCTTTCCTTACCGCCTCTTCCTCGGCCGCCTTCCTCGCTTCCTCTTCCTCAGCTGCTTTCCTTGCTGCTTCTTCCTCGGCCGCCTTTCTTGCAGCCTCTTCCTCAGCTGCTTTTCTTGCAGCCGCCTCAACACGTTTTCTGTCTGCCTCCCTGCGCTTTTCTGCTGCCTTCCGCTCTTTATCAAGCCGCTCTTCGTCTTCTGCCTTCTGCTTTTCTATCGCATCCGCATTTACTTTCTGTTTTTCTTCCCATTCCTGCAGAATGTCCTCGATCTTCATCTGTCCGTCCAGGACAAGTTCCTCGTCCCTGTCCGCGCCGTCTTTTCCGTCCTGATTGATTCCTGCCGCCATGGCAACGCCGCTTGCCAGCGCCTCTTCGAGTGTCGCGCCTGTCACAATCTTTGTAATAGAAGATCCCGGCGCATTCCTGCTGGCGCCTTTCGGGATTTGTTCCTCCTTAGGTTTCTTCTCTTCTGCCTCTGAGGATATCGGTTTTGTCTCTTCCTCCCGCTCCTCTTCCAGCTCCTCATCCTCCTCTTCGGCAGAGCTGTCTTTATCCTGCTTGTCTGCCTCTGCGTCATTTGGCGTATCTTCTTTTTCCGGCATATCAGTAAATTCAACCTTTTTCCCCCGCCCGTTAGGAGACTTATCATACTTTTCCTGCTGAAGGGGGGTAAGGGGCTTATACTTCATCTTAAGCTCCATCGCAAGATACACATACTTGCCTTCGCTAAACCAGAGAATCAGATCATCGCACTCCTCCAGGCACTCTCTGACCATGCCCGCCTCATGATAAAGCTTTGCAAGCTCATATGCCCATTTTTCGATATATTCTGCTTTTTTAAATTCCTCAAGGGCAGCAATCTGTTCCTGGCATGATGCTTTCTGCGCTTTCAGGATCTTGTATTTTAAAATATACTGGTTGGGATCTTTCGGCGCCAGCTTTACAAATTCCTCATAGCAGTCAGATGCTTCATCCGTCTCGCCAAGCTTAAGCGCCAGCGTCGCAAGATGGTAAACAATCTTCCGGCTCCCGGGAGAACGGTCAAATGCCATAAACAATATATCCCGGCTTTTCTGGAACTCCCCGCAGTATTCATAAATCTCTCCGACAGTATTCAGCATTGACGTGCTCTTCACCCTGCGCCAGTCAATCGTATCAGCAATCTCCATCGCTTTCCGATACTGCTTTTTCTCCGTATATTCCATTAATTGCTCTGTTTTTACCCGATATTCATATTTATCCAAATTCCTCACCTCAAAAATGTACTTTCCATAATAGTATTTCAATACTGTCTTACTGTAAAAAGTATTGCAGTCCAACCTGAAAGCCTAGTCCGGCAAACTACAAATTATCATTATCAGTGTACCACACAGCACCCATAATGTCAAAATATACACCCCTGATTTACGCACAAATTTACAGCCACCGGAATGATTTACTCCGGTGGCTGGCCAATGGTTTTTATTTTTTAACTATTTAATTTTATAAGTTTCTTATTTTCAAACTCGGAGGCATACGCGGACTAATCGTTCCCAACCCCTGTTTCCTTTCATTTATACTCAGATTTCAAAGCCTTCGGACATCTAACTCCTCCGTGTCATCCAGATCTTCAAAGCGCTCCGCATAAAATATTTCCCGGCTATTCTCATCTATAACCTTTCTGATTGCCCACAAAGCCCCAGCCATTATCGGCATCCTACTAAGTTATTCCTTCTATAGCCCTTATTTCATGCCCCAAAAACGGCTCTTCTTCTGACTATTCTGACAAATTGGGTGATGTTTCTTCACACATCTTCCAATCACTTTGAACTCCCGTGGTATTCTATTCAATATGCCTGCAAATATAAATCCTGTCTTTCTTACCGGTTTCTCTTCTCCGACTTGTCTTTTTACTTTACTTTCCGGTTATCTTTTATAAATAAGGCTTATTCTATGGGAACTTTCATTTGCCATACCACTGACATATTGAACTGTTGAATGAATCACTGTGTCCATTGGAGTAAGCCTCCTTCCTTATATTTTTCAAAACTTATTGTCTTTTTTGATTGACTTTATGATATCACTTGGCCCCATATTTGTCAACACTATTTTTAATTTTTCTCTTTGTATTTTAATTATATTTTCCTTCCGTATTAATTGTCTGATTTTAATATATTTTTCATGCAATTAACTCTATTTTACAGTATGATATCATCTACTTTTTTATAGTCCTTCAGACTGTATCCTTCTATGACATTCCCTCTTGCCACATAGAGGACTTCTTCAATGTAGACGCCCCTTGCCGCATTGGGCGAGCTGCCATTGATCCTCTCAGACAGATGGCACCGGAATCCTTTCTTTTCATCATATCCGAACAGGAAATACTTCTCTCCGCCTTCCGTTCCCGCCGCAAATCCTATCAGATTCTTTCCGGGATCCACAAGCGCCGCTTTATAGTCATAAGATACATCCGTGCTGTAAACGTTTTTCAGCACCAGCTTATTTTCTTCTTTTACGTCCGTCTTATCCGAAAGGTCGAACATGCTGAGTTTCACCCCGTCCGTAACCTGGGTATCTTCATCTACGCTCATACCGATTCCAAGCAGCCTGTTCTCTCCGTAAAAGTGCAGATAATCTGAAAATCCCGGAATTTTTAGCTTTCCGATAATCTTAGGTCTCTTCGGGTCAGAAAGGTCTACGGTAAACAAAGGATCCGTCTCCCGGAATGTCACGAAATAGCCGACGTCTCCCATAAACCTTGCGGAATACACCCTCTCGTCCTCTGCCAGCCCCTTAATCGAACCAATCACATCAAGCTTTTTGTCAAGGACATATACGGAATTCGTCTCGCCCACCGTCGCTACAACCCGAAGGTTCCCGCCGTATTCATCAATAGAAAAGGAGTCGTTGATATATCCCTTCACCTTTCCCTTCACTGCCCGGGAAAACTTTCCGTCTTTATAGCCTATCTTCCGGATTGACGTAGTTTCTGTTACCCCGGAGTTCCATTGGGTTTCATAACAGTATATATTTTCATTGCTCACATACAGCTCTCCGCCGTCCGTAAAAATCGCCCTGCTGTCCGAGATCTCGGACGGGCTCTCAATATTGACCGCAGTGATGACCTCATACATGCTCGCCGTCTCAAACGGCGGCAGGACGATGTCCTTCTCCCTGAGCAAGTCGCCGCCTGCCATTGGGATAAATGTCCTGGGATTCCCTTCTATGGCTTTTCCCCATACGTTATATCTGCTGAAGAGATAAAGATACCCGCCTGCAGCCCTTGACGAGACATAGCTGCCGCTCTGGGAGATGCCGCCCACTTCCTTTGGCTCTTCAGGATTCTTTATATCTACAGCAACAGCCTTAGTGCTCTCCCTTCCATTGAGCAAATCCTGCCCGATATACAGCACGTCTTCTTCAATTCCTCCTTTTTTCGTTGTATCTTCCCAGTGATTATTCTGCTCATAAACTGTTCCCGCATAAACCAGTTTCTTTTCCTCCTCAAACAGATAGAACTCCTGTATCCGGCAGTTCTCCTCCGCCTCAATGTCCGCAACCTTTTTAAGGCCGCCTTTTGTATCAACAATGGCTATACACTGGGAACCGTCCTCCAGGACATACAGATATCTGCCGTCTGTCTTCACGATATCGCCTTCATCGACGCCCTGCTGACGTACATTCGTCTTCGAGTAGGAACCGCCGTCAGCCGCGCTCTGGGCGACAGACATATCTTCCGCCACGCTCTCCTCCATCTTTGTTTCCTTGGCAGTGTCCGCCCCTCCTGACGTAATGCTGTCGCGGAAGGTATCAAAAAATCCCCGCTCCTCCTCTGCCTCTGTCTCTGTCTCTCTCTCTTTCAGATACGCATAGATCTTCTCATAAGTATCCGTATTTTCTTCTGTCTCTTCCGTATCTTGTTCTTCTACCGCTTTCACCTCTGCAGCATCCATATCCTCCGGCGTTTCTCCTCCAAACTGCCCCGCCAGAAAAATCCCTGCCGCAAGGGCGACGCAGGCCGCCGCAAGGCTCCCGTAACGATAAATCTTTTTTATCCTCGATTTCTTTTGAACGCCCTTTTCTTCCAGCAGTTTCTCAATCTGCTCCGGCATAAGGCTGTCCGGAACTTTTATTTCCTCTGTCTTTTCTTCTATCTTTTTCAGAATATCCTGCTCTCTTTTTTCCATAAAGATACCCCTTTCCTACTTTAATGCACATTCCATCTTTTCCAGCGCCCGGCTCCTTTTTGAACGGACAGTGTTGGAATTAAGCCTCATCTTAACCCCTATCTCCTTGCTGTTGTAACCTCCAAATACAGACAGCGCCACAATCTCCTGTTCTTCTGCAGACAGCAGGGAAAATGCATTCCTCACGTCCAATGCGGCTCCGTAATCCACATCCTCCCCCGAAGGCTCCTGCTCCTTGCCGCCCAGCGCCTCTTCTGCCCTCTGCCGGCCGCCCGACTCCGCCAGCCTTTTCCTGCAGACATTTGCCAGTATAGCAAATATCCAGCTTTTAAATGCTTCCTCTCTCTTTAGCTGATGTATCTTTTCATAACCCGCCAGCACGGCTTCGCTGACGGCGTCCTCCGCATCCTGCACATTTTTCATCCTGTACAGCGAAAAGCGGTACAGGTCTTTGTAGACGCCCTCATACATCCGTGCGAACTTTTTTGCATCACACTTCATATCCTTTTCCTCCCTGACAAGCAAAAACGCATCCTGTCTCGCAAAACAATCATCCGGTACCGTATATATATAAGAGTAAATAAAAAGCCGGACTGTTGCAAGAAATTTTCTTTTTTTTGCAAAAAAAGAAGACGCATCTGCCGTCCGCAATATGCATCCCCTTTTTATCCGTCCGCGCAGCAGCTTCAAAGCCGCGCTAAATATTTTCTATCACCGCCGTCACCAGTTTCTTGAACTGCTCCGCCACCCGGTCGGCAGTTTCCTGCACTTCTTTATGGTCCAGTTTCTGGTTCGACATCCCGGCGGCAAGGTTCGTGATACAGGAAATCCCGCACACTTCCAGCCCCATGTGGCGCGCCGCCGCTGCCTCGCAGGCAGTGCTCATGCCGGCTGCATCTCCGCCCAATGTCCTGCACATGCGGATCTCCGCAGGCGTTTCATAGGCCGGCCCGGTAAACTGCATGTATACTCCTTCCTTAAGCCCGATCCCCAGTTCCTCAGCCTGCCTCCTGATAATGCCGCAAAGGCGCTCGCTGTAGACCCTGCTCATATCCGGGAACCTTACGCCCAGCTCGTCAATGTTAGGTCCGATGAGCGGGCTTGGAACATTGGTCGTGATATGATCTGTGATCATCATAAAATCCCCCGGCTTAAAATCAAAATTAACTCCGCCGGCTGCATTGGTAAGTATCAGTTTCCGCGCCCCCAAAAGTCCCATCAGCCGGACAGGCAGCACCACGTCTGCCATCGGATATCCCTCATAGTAGTGAACCCTTCCCTGCATAATGACAACCGGCGTTTCCTTCACGTACCCGAAGACAAACCGACCCTTATGCCCGGCAACTGTAGATGACGGAAACCCTTCTATCTCCGTGTAATCCACAGTGTCCTTAATCTCTATCTCCTCCGCGTAATCGCCAAGCCCCGAGCCAAGGACCAACGCCACTTCCGGTTTAAAATCCGTTTTTGCCCGCACGCTCCTGAGGCAGGTCTCCAGTTTTTCGTACAGATTGCACATATCGTTCCTCCTCATTTGTTATTCATTTTCAGGATAATTTTTTTAAAATTGATTTCCCAATCGTTCCTTCCGGCATCTCCACCCCGAAATTCTCCGCCACGGACGCCCCGATTACCGCAAAGGTATCTTCGCTTTCCAGCGCGCCGCCTCCCTCCATCTTCCTTGAATATGCGATAAACGGCACATACTCCCTGGTGTGGTCTGTTCCGGTGTACGTCGGGTCGTTCCCGTGGTCTGCCGTGAGGATCAGAAGATCGTCATCCTTAAGCTCTTCCAGCAAAACTCCTAAGTTCTTATCAAACTTTTCAATTTCTCTTCCGTATCCTTTCACATCCCTGCGGTGCCCCCACAAGGCGTCAAAATCTACCAGATTGGTAAAGCAAAGCCCGTGAAAATCTTCTCTGCATATCTCGATCGTCTGTTCCATCCCGTGTACCGAGCTGTCTGAGTGATGCGTCTGAGTGATTCCTTCCCCGCAGAAAATGTCATTGATCTTTCCTACGCCGATGACATCAAGCCCTGCGTCCTTAAGCGCATTGAGCGCTGTGGCCCCCGTAGGTTTCAGCGCGTAGTCGTGGCGGTTGCTCGTCCTCTTGAACTCGCCTTTCTTTTTCCCCACATAAGGCCTGGCAATGACCCGCCCCACTCTCCACTCGTCTTTCATAGTAATGTCTCTCGCAATCTCGCAGCACCGGTACAGGTTCTCAAGGTCAAAAGTCTCCTCATTGCCGCAGATCTGCAGCACGGAATCTGCCGATGTATAGACAATCATTGCCCCGGTGTTAATCTCTTCCTCTCCCAGCTCTTCGATAATCGCCGTGCCGCTGGCGCTCTTATTGCCGATGACTCTCTTGCCGCACCGCCTCTCCAGCTCGCTGATAAGCTCCGAAGGAAATCCTGTATCCGTAAAAGTCTGGAACGGCTTTTCAGTCTTTATCCCCATCATCTCCCAGTGTCCGGTCATAGTGTCTTTCCCGTTGCTTGCCTCACCCAGGCGCATATACCTTCCTCTCGGCCTTTCTGCGCCCTCCATCCGGCCTGCCCTGTGAAGATTTAAAAGTCCGAGGGCCTTAAGGTTTGGGATGTCAAGGGTTCCCATAGTTTCCAGTATGTGCCCGAACGTATCTACGCCGTCATCCCCGAATCTGTGTGAATCTGGCATCGCACCGATGCCAAGGGAATCAAGGACGATGACAAATATTCTCTTATATTCATTCATACCGCGCTCACCTCTGATTTCCTAATATCCTGAGGCCGACTCATTTTTCACAAGCTTAATGATCCGGCTTGTTCCCAGTCGGTCCGCCCCCAGAGAGAGGAACTTCTCAGCATCCTCCATGGAAGAGATTCCTCCTGCAGCCTTCATCTTCACCTTTGGCCCGATGTGCTCTGTGAATAGCTCAATGTCCTCAAACGTCGCGCCGCCCTTTGAAAATCCGGTAGACGTCTTAATGTAATCCGCCCCGGCTCTCGTCACAATTTCGCACATCTTTATCTTCTCATCGTCCGAAAGAAGGCACGTCTCTATGATCACCTTGAGAATCTTCTCTCCGCATGCCGCTTTCAGCCTGCGTATCTCCTCCTCGATAAGCTCGTATTTCTTATCTTTCAGCCAGCCGATATTAATCACCATATCAATCTCTGCCGCACCGTTTGCCAGAGCATCTTTCGTCTCAAATTCCTTTGCCGCAGTCGTCATATACCCATTGGGGAATCCTATGACCGTGCAGACAGCCATATTTCCGTCAAGATATTCAGACGCCTCCTTTACATAGCTCGGCGGGATGCACACGGATGCTGTTCCGTACTTTACTGCATCGTCACAGATCTGCCGGATTTCTTCCCATGTCGCCCCCTGCAGAAGCAGCGTGTGGTCTACATGCCTCAAAATTTCTTTTGCGTCCATAGTTGTCTCTCCTTTGCCTGACATCATTTATTTCTCTTTGCGGATCAGGCCCCGTATCGCCTCCACCGCCACCTGGATAGCCATATCCGTATCATGTGCCACCGGATTGTCAAGCCCCAGCTTTTCCCTCTCCTGATTTGCCACTACCAAAAAGCACGAGCCTGCCCTTACGCCCAGATAACTCGCCACGATGAACAGCGCTGCCGATTCCATCTCGGATGCCAGGCATCCAAGCCTTTTCCATGCCTCCCACTTGTTCATAAGCTCGTAGCTTACCGGTTTGGTCTCCGGCTCATGCTGCCCGTAAAAGGCATCCTTGCACTGCACCACGCCCACATGGCTGGGATATCCTTTTTCCTTCGCTGCCTCTATCAGCGCATTTGTAAGCGATATATCCGCCACCGCCGGAAATTCTATCGGCGCGTATTCTTTGCTTGTTCCCTCCATGCGGATAGCCCCGGTAGCGATGACCACATCACCGCTTTTCACCTCTTTTTGCATCCCTCCGCAGGTACCGATGCGGATAAACGTATCCGCGCCGCACCGGTACAGCTCCTCCATGGCAATGGATGCCGACGGCCCGCCGATTCCGGTGGAAGTCACGCTCACCTTCACTCCGTCAAGAGTTCCTGTATAAGTAACATATTCCCTGTTGTCTGCTATCAGCACAGGATTTTCAAAATACTCTGCTATCTTGGCGCACCTCTTCGGGTCGCCGGGCATAATCACATAGCGCCCCACTTCCCCTTCCGCCACCTGGATGTGATACTGGCGGCTTTCGTCCTCTGAATAATTCTTCATATATCTCGTCCTCCTTTTACTTGCCGGAATCTGCCGTCTTTAACGCTGGCCTTTGTCATACGGTATGCCTTCCGCCTTCGGCGCCCTTGATTTCTTTGATACGAAGACAAGGACGATCAGCGAGATGATATATGGCAGCATATTATATACCGTGCTTGGAAGTTTTAATGATACCAGAGCGTCAAAACCTGTATATACATTGGACAATGCGCGGAACAGCCCGAACAGCAGCGCCGCAAGCCCGATGTTCACCGGCTTCCACTGGCCGAATATCATAACTGCCAGCGCAAGGAACCCAAATCCCGCAACTCCGTTTTCAAACTTCCACTCGCTGACTCCCGCTGTGATATACACAAGCCCTCCAAGGCCGCCAAGCGCCCCCGAAATGACCACGCCCGCATAGCGCATCTTATATACATTGATTCCTACAGAATCCGCCGCCTGCGGATGCTCGCCGCAGGCACAGAGCCTGAGGCCGAACTTTGTCTTGTACAGTATCACATACGCTCCGATCAGCACCAGCAGAGCGATCAGCATAGACCAGTTAAACTCAAATTTCCCGATGTTCATGAGAAATGCCTTTTTCGCATGGCCGTAGGCGACTGTAGACGATACGTTATCCGCGCTCTCGGCCGTATTGATCGCCCTCACGATAACGACTGCCGCCGCCGGGCCCAGAAGATTGAGCGCAGTTCCTACAAGCGTCTGGTCAGCCTTAAAATTAATCGCCGCCACTCCAAGAAGAAGGGCAAAGACGATTCCCACCAGCACGCTTGCCAGCACAACCAGCAGCACAACAACCGGAGCTGCCGCCGTACCAGGAAGAAACTTCATCATCAGCGCGCCTCCAAGAGCCCCCATAACCATGATTCCCTCTAATCCGATATTTATAACCCCGCTGTGCTCCGAAAAGCATCCTCCGAGAGCTACCAGCACTAAAACGGACGCAAAGATTAAAGTATACTGAATCAACAACAACATTATGCCTCGCCTCCTTCCTGTGTCCTCGCAAGACGTTTCTCGTCTTTTTTATCCAGGTAACGGTTCAGCCACAGCTTGAAGAAAAGGACGAAACCGCACAGATAGATGATAAACGCCGAAATCAGGTCTGAAATCTGCGTGCAGTACATCGTCTTGTCCACGTATGTACCGCCGCTTGTAATATGCTGTATAAAATAGGATGAAAAGATTGTTCCGATCGGGTTTAATCCTCCCAGGAACGCAGCCGCAATCCCGTTAAATCCCATAGCAGGAACGCTCGTCTGCTGAACCATCCACTGCTCGATGCCGCTTAAGTAAAAGATACCCGCGCCAAAGCCCGCCAGACCGCCGGCAATCATCATCGTCAGGATAATATTCGTCTTTTCATGCATGCCGCAGTATTTTGCCGCCTGCTTGTTCATGCCGGTCGCTTTCAGCTCATAGCCGAACTTCGTCTTCTCTAAAAGAACCCATATCACAATCGCCATCACCACTGCCAGCGGAACTCCCAGCGTCACAAACTCATTGTTTGAAAACATCTTATCAAGGCCAAGCGTCGGTACGAGGGCGCTTTTATTCACGCTGGACAGAGGTCTCGTATAAGGTGTGGACTGCTCCTTTACCCCAGTCAGGACCATGTTGACGATATAGAGGGATATCCAGTTCAGCATAATGCAGGAGATAACCTCGTTTACATTAAAATACGCTTTCAGCGCGCCGGACACTCCGCCCACCGCCGCTGCCAGCACAACCGCTGCCAGAAGGCACACAATCCAGGGCATGTTTAACTTCAGCCCAAAGTAGAGGCATGCTCCCGCTCCCACCACATACTGGCCCGCCGCACCGATATTGAAAAGCCCTACCTTATAGGCAAACAGCACGGACAGCGAACACATCAGAAGCGCGGACGCCTTTACAAGAGTCGTTCCAAGGTACTTCATTACCGCAGCCTGGCTGGGATAATAAAGATAATTCTTCAGAATCGCCGCAATCGCTCCTGCCGCGCCGCCAGGATTGATGACAAGCAGCACCACGTACCCTACCAGAAGGCCGATCACGATACAGAGCAGCGATGCTATAATTGTCTGAAATCCGTCATTTCTTAAAATGCTCTGTTTTGTATTCTTATTCATTCGCCGCTGCCTCCTTTCTCTTAGAACCTGCCATGTAAAGCCCCAGCTCCTCCACCGTGACTTCCTTCGGGTCAAATTCTCCCACTATCTCACCCTCATACATGACAAGGATCCTGTCGGAAACATTCATAACTTCGTCAAGCTCCAGGCTTATGAGCAGGACTCCTTTCCCCGCATCTCTCTGAGCCACAAGCTGTTTATGTATATATTCGATCGCTCCCACGTCCAGCCCCCTTGTCGGCTGTACCGCTATCAGAAGCTCCGGATTCTTGTCTATCTCCCTGGCAATAATCGCTTTCTGCTGATTGCCCCCCGACATGGAACGTGCTTTCGTGACAGCTCCCTGCCCGGAGCGCACGTCATACTGTTCGATCAGCCGGTTTGCATACTCCCGGATTTCCTTTCTCTTCAGGAATCCCGCGCCGTTGGTAAACTGCGGTTCAAAATACCTTTGCAGGACAATATTGTCCTCCAGCGAATAATCCAGCACAAGTCCGTGTTTATGCCTGTCCTCCGGAATATGGCTCATGCCCGCTGTCAGGCGCTTGCGTATCGGCATATGTGTAATGTCCGCGCCGTTCATCGTGATTGTTCCGCTGCTTAAGGGCTCCAATCCCGAAAGCCCGTACACGAACTCCGTCTGCCCGTTTCCGTCTATCCCGGCAATGCAGACAATCTCTCCCCTGTGGACTTGCAGGGACACATTGTTGACCGCATTCTTCTTATGATGCTTAGACGCAACTGTCATTCCCTGGATGTCAAGCACTACTTCTCCCGGCTCGGCGTCTTTTTTCTCCACCACAAAGTTGACATCCCGGCCTACCATCATCGCCGAAAGCTTTTCCGGCGTCGTATCTTTGACATCGACGGTTCCGATATATTTTCCTTTCCTCAACACGCTGCACCGGTCTGCCGCCTGCATGATCTCTGCCAGCTTATGGGTGATGAACAGTATGCTCTTGCCCTCCGCTGCCAGATTTTTCATAATCTCCATCAGCTCTTTTATCTCCTGAGGCGTCAGCACCGCCGTCGGCTCATCAAAGATAAGGATCTCATTGTCCCGGTAGAGCATCTTAAGTATCTCCGTCCTCTGCTGCATGCCTACCGTAATATCTTCAATCAGTGCATCCGGATCCACGAACAGCCCATACTTTTCAGAAAGCGCAACCACTTTCTTCCTCGCCTCATCCTTCTGGAGAAATCCGCCCTTTGTCGTCTCCACGCCCAAGATAATGTTATCGAGAACGCTGAAACATTCCACCAGCTTAAAATGCTGATGGACCATCCCGATTCCCAGATCATTCGCATCATTAGGATTGTTGATCTCCACTTTCTTTCCGTCCTTGTGAATCTCGCCCTCCTCCGGCTGGTACAGCCCGAAAAGCACGCTCATAAGCGTTGACTTCCCTGCTCCATTCTCTCCCAGCAATGCATGGATCTCGCCTTTTTTTAACTGCAGTGTGATGTTGTCGTTTGCAATGATGCCCGGAAATCTCTTGGTGATATTCAACATCTCAATCGCATACGCCTGCTTATCCATCCTTTACTTCCCTCCTTCATCCTGTATTTAAGCCTCTATATTAAGAAAAGGAGCAGGCATATGAACCTACTCCTTTGCCGCTTAAACCTGTCACTTACTTAATGCTGCCATAGTCATTTGCTTTTACTTTTGTCTTCGGCATAGCCGTAATATCGTTGGAAACCTTTACCTCACCTGAATACATTGCTTTTACAAGCGCTTTGTAATCATCCTGTGAGAACCCGTCTGCCCACTGAGTCGTCTCCAGCGGAAGCTGAACGTAATTTTCCTCAGGATTCTCAGATACTAAGCCAAGGTTGTCAATCTTTCCTTTATGCTCGTCCCATTTCCCGTCCTTGATGTCTGTAAGCATCGTATTAACTGTTGCCGCAAGGCCCTTCATAGCAGAAGTTACCGTAATGTCTTCCCCGATAATCGGTGACTGGTCAGAGTCAACGCCGATAACCTTGCCGCCTGTCTTTTTCGCCGCCTCTACCGCAGATGTGTAGATACCGCCGCCGCATGCAAAGACAACCTCAACGCCCTTGGAGCTGTACCATGTATCCATGTAAGCTGTAATATCTGCGTCGCCGTAGAACTGTCCGCCGCATACATACTCAACTTCAATCTGATCCGTGATCTTAAGCTCCTCTGCCGCCGCATCAATTCCCTGCAGATATCCGTATCCAAAACGGGTAACCGCCGGAACGCTCATGCCGCCCAGGAATCCAAGGTGCTTATAGCCTAACTTAACTGCCGCGTAGCCTGCCATATAGCCGGAAAGCTCTTCCTGATAAGTACAGCAGTATACATTTTCTGTATTGTAGTACTCTGTCACGTCATAATTGTCCGGGTTATAATCATAGCCCTCGCCTACGCCTTTTTCACAGAGATCCCCTGCTCCTACGTCAAGCGCTACAAACTTAACGTCCGGATACAGCTCGGACTGCGCTACGATCGTTGCCGCGAACATATATCCCGGCAATGTGACTACATTTGCCCCGTCTGCAACCGCCTGGTCTACGCTGGCGTTCCTTGCCTCATCGGAGTCGCTCTCGGGCTTGTAGTAGTTAAACTCAACGCCGTTCTCCTCGCTCCATGCTTTACAAGTCTCATATGTCGTCTGGTTAAAGCTCTGGTCTGTGATGTCGCCGGAGTCTGTGACCATGGCAATCTTCATATCTGCCTTTTTGTCATCCCCTCCGTCTCCGGAATCTCCTGAGTCGCCGGAACCCCCGGAACCTCCGCATGCAGCAAGTGAAAATACCATTGCGCCTGCAAGTAATGCTGCGATTATTTTCTTTTTCATAAATCGTCCTCCTCTAATGATCTTTTGTGTTTTAACCTTGATGCTATATATTAAATTATGACATATAACTCGCAATAAAGATAGCTTTTTTTATGCATTTTTTGCATCTTTTGTATCTTTTCACAGATTTTTACCTGTGTTTTTATGCAATATGCCATATATTTAATTCCTTTTCTTTATCCTCGATAATAATTGATGAGGCATCCCTTCAGGATAATCTCCCGCTCCGCATCAGTCATATCCCCAAGCTTCAGCATAATCTCCTTCAGAGAATCCCCGACCACGTAAGCCTTAATCTCTGCCGCTTTTTCTTCAACTGCTTTCCGGATTTCCGGCACAAAGATATAGTCGCCGTTCTTAAAGCTGAGCGCCGTGTGCTCCTCCTCTGTAATAAACGGTAGCATGCCCCAGTTGATCAGATTGGAGCGGTAACGCTTTGTGGCATATTCATTGGCAATATTCGCCCAGCCGCCGAGCACTTTCTGGCAGGACGCCGCCTGCTCCCTCGCCGAGCCGTCTCCCGGTTTCACCGCGAAAATGGTGCTGCCGATACCAAGGTTTGTCCGGTCTATCTCCGTATAAGTTTCTGTAATCTTCCCGATCACCGGCTTTAATTCCTCGAAAGCCTCTGCCGGGCACTGCTCTGCCTCGATGGCCTTCTGGGCTTTCTGAACTTCCTTCGCCCTTCCCACATACGCCGGGTCTTTTCTTGACAGCGCAAACTCCGAAAGCCCCAGCGGATTTGAACGGTAAGAGGATGTCTCGCCGGAAGGGATCAGCTCGTCCGTCGTCGTAACCGGATCATGAATCTCCGATACTACCTTCAGCAGGAGATTTTCCGGCAGGGAAGGCATCGCCGGCCAGTCCTTGATGTTCGGGCCGAACTTAATCTCCACGGACGGGTCTGCCGCGCCATGGCTGTCAAATACGCGGTTTGCATATATTTTTTCGTCAAAATGATACTTCTTTCCGGTGTACTCCACATCTATCGCCGTCGCCGGAGTGAGGAATCCCTTGTTCGCCGCCGTCGCCGCAATGGAGCGGGCATCCATAAGGGCAACGGAAGAAATCTGCCCGTTCTGGAGTTTCGAGCCCTCCCGGTTCGGGAAGTTCCTTGTCGAGTGCCGGATGGAAAACGCATTGTTCGCCGGCGTGTCTCCCGCGCCGAAACACGGACCGCAGAATGCCGTCTTCACAATGGTTCCTGCCTCCATCAGGTCTGCAACCGCACCGTTTTTCACAAGCTCCATATATATCGGCGTGCTCGCCGGATATACGCTGAAGGTAAATTCGTCTGCACCGATATAGCGCCCCTTTATAATGTCCGCTGCCGCGCATATATTCTCAAAGCCGCCGCCTGCACAGCCCGCGATAAGCCCCTGGTCAACATAGAGCCTTCCGTCACGTATCTTGCCCTGCAGAGAATAATCCACCGCGCCGTCAAGGCTGACAAGCGCTTTCTTCTCAACATCCCGGAGAATGTCCGCAAGATTTTCGTTTACCTCATCGATGGTATAGACATTGGACGGGTGGAACGGCATCGCGATCATGGGCTTCACCTCGCTCAGGTTCACATATACCATGCCGTCATAGTAAGCCACTGCTCCCGGGTTCAATTCCTTATAATCTTCCGGCCTCTTGTGAATCTCATAGAATTCTTTGATCGTATCATCTGTCTTCCAGATAGAGGACAGGCACGTAGTCTCCGTGGTCATCACATCAATGCCGATACGGAAATCCGCGCTCAGCTTGTCAACACCCGGCCCTACGAATTCCATCACCTTGTTATTCACATAACCGTTTGCGAATGTCGCCCCAATAATGGCAAGCGCCACGTCCTGAGGGCCTACCCCTTTCATAGGTTCACCGTCCAGATAGATTGCTACTACGCCTGGCATCTTGATATCATATGTCTTGTTTAAGAGCTGTTTTACAAGCTCCGGCCCGCCCTCGCCCATAGCCATTGTTCCAAGAGCGCCGTACCGGGTATGGCTGTCCGAGCCGAGGATCATCCTGCCGCCGCCCGCAAGCATCTCCCTTGCAAACTGGTGGATCACCGCCTGATGAGGCGGAACATAGACACCGCCGTATTTTTTCGCGCAGCTAAGCCCAAACATGTGATCGTCCTCATTGATTGTGCCGCCTACAGCGCACAGGGAATTGTGGCAGTTGGTAAGCACATAGGGAATGGGGAATTTCTCAAGTCCTGACGCCCTTGCCGTCTGGATGATGCCCACGAATGTAATATCGTGGGAAGTTAATTTATCAAACTTAATCTGGAGCCTGTCCATATTTCCTGAAGTATTATGTTCTTTTAAAATGCGGTAGCCGATTGTCTGTTTCGCCGCCTCTCCCTCAGGCCAATCCTGTCCTGTCTTCGCTTTCACTTCCTCCGAAGATTCTGCAATCTCCGTTCCGTTTATCAGATATACGCCTTTATCATAAAGCTTTACCATGTTACTTAATTCCTCCTGTCTTTTTACGTCTTATGTTATCTCTTCTTTTTACATCACCCATTTTATCACATTTTCTTTATATTACAATAGCATAGCAGCGGAAAACCCCCAAACCGGATTCTCCGCCGCTTATTAAACATTTTCTCTCACAGACCGCATATGGTCCGCAACCATCATGGCTATCTTAAATGTCAGTGCATCGTCAAATACCCTGACGTCAAGCCCCGTCCGCTTTTGGATTTTTTCCAGCCGGTACACCAAAGTATTGCGGTGGATGTAAAGCTGCCTTGCTGTCTCCGATATATTCAGGTTGTTATCAAAAAACGTAAACACTGTCTGAAGTTCTTCATCATCAAACATTCCTTCCACATCCCCGTCGAAAACCTCGCGCAGGAACATCTGGCACAGAGATTCCGGAAGCTGGTGGATCAGCCGGCCAATCCCCAATTCGTTGTATGCAAGGATTGTCTTTTCTTCATAGAAGACCCTGCCTACCTCCAGCGCCATGTCCGCCTCTTTATATGACTTTGACACATCCTTGAGCTCCTCGACAATGGTTCCGTAAGACACGCGCACGCTGACCATGGCCTCCATGTTCAGTGTATCCGCGATAACTCTGGCAGTTTTTTCAAGGTCGGCATAGCTCTCTGTCTTTTCTATCGCTTTTACCAGGATTACATGTTTTTCATCAACCGCTGTGACAAAATCTCTCGTTCCTGTAGCATACAGCCCCTTAAGAGTGTCCTGTATCAGGTTTTCACCTTCATTTTTTGCCTCCACCAAAAAGACTGCCCGCCTTAAGTCTACCGGGATTTTCATCTTCTTCGCCTGATTATAGACATCAACCAGCAGCATATTATCCAGGATAAGATTCTGTATAAAACGGTTTTTATCCATTTTCTCCTTGTAGACAAATACCAGATTGGCGAGCTGGCTTGCGCCCATGCTTCCCGCCATGGATATTTCTCTTCCTTTTCCGCTGAGCGCCAGGATATAGATAGGGTCGCCGTCGTCGCACACGAGAAACAGGCTGACATCCTCCTTAACCCTCGTCCGGTTCATCTTTGCCTCCGCAATAAAAGCCGCCACCTCTTTTTCAAACCCGATCATCCGCTCATTGGTCATGACCAGGCAAGTTCCTCTCATATTCCATACCGCGCATTCAAACCCCGTAATCTGTTTGATGTCCTGCACGGTCTTATGCAAAATCTGATTTGACAGCAAGCTGAACACCTCCTTTAATCTCATTATTCTACCATACACCCTTCACTCTTGACAAGGAAGAACTGATGATAAAAAGACCGGTTCCTGTTTCAGAAACCGGTCTTTGCCATCTTTATTAAAGACTAATTTGTAATCGCTACTTCTGTCTCTTTGTCAAATACGTGAATCTTGGATGCGTCCAGAGCAAACTTAACAGTATCGCCTGTCCTTGCCTTTGTGTTAGGCTCTACTCTAGCTGTCATGTTAGCGCCTTCATAGTCGAAGTATAAGAATACTTCCGCACCAAGCATCTCATATACACGGATCTTAGCTTCGATAACAGTCTCAGGAGACTTTGCAAGGAAGTCCGGCTCATCATGTACGTCTTCCGGACGAATACCAAGAACAACCGTCTTTCCGTCATAACCGCCGTCGATAAGCTTTTTCGCTTTTTCTGCGGAAAGCTTAATCTCGGAAGGGCCTGCCTGAAGATATACGTCGCTGCCTTTTACCTTGCATACTGCGTCAACAAAGTTCATCTGAGGCGATCCGATGAATCCTGCAACGAACAGATTGCACGGTGCATCGTAAAGTACCTGAGGAGTATCCACCTGCTGAACGATACCGGCATTCATAACTACGATTCTTGTACCAAGCGTCATAGCCTCTGTCTGGTCATGCGTTACATAGATGATGGTCGTGCCAAGTCTCTGATGAAGCTTGGAAATCTCAATACGCATCTGTCCGCGGAGCTTAGCGTCCAGGTTGGAAAGAGGCTCATCCATAAGGAATACCTTAGGATTACGGACAATTGCACGGCCCATGGCAACACGCTGTCTCTGACCACCGGAAAGAGCTTTCGGCTTACGCTCAAGCAGAGCCTCAAGGTCAAGGATCTTAGCCGCCTCGCGAACCATCTTATCAATCTCATCTTTCGGCACTTTTCTTAACTTAAGGCCAAATGCCATGTTATCATATACTGTCATATGCGGATACAGAGCATAGTTCTGGAATACCATCGCGATATCTCTGTCCTTCGGCTCTACGTCATTCACCAGCTTGTCGCCGATATAAAGCTCGCCGGCAGAAATCTCTTCCAATCCAGCTACCATACGGAGTGTTGTAGATTTACCGCATCCTGAAGGTCCTACGAAAATGATGAATTCTTTGTCTTCAATCTCAAGGTTGAAGTCCTTAACTGCTACGTATCCGTTAGGATATGTCTTGTTAATGTGCTGTAAAGATAAACTTGCCATTTTAATCTTCCTCCTGATCTCTCTCTAATCGCTTGCAATGCATAACGACATATTTTCATAAATATGTTTCGTTTCTGATAAAGAGTATATAGAAAAAGACCGCAAATGGGTATACTCAAGTTGAACAATTTTTCAATAGGTTTTTATACAAGTTGACCAATCAGCGCCTGATAGATTTCTCTTTTCCCGACTCCCCTGTCTTTTGCTACCTGTTTCATGGCATCTTTTTTTGAGAATCCCTTCTTCAGGTACAGCTCCATATGCTCCTCCACTGTCACATCTTCCCACTGCGCCTGCTCTTCCTTTTGGATCTGCCCAAAGCTTTTTCCCTCGACCACGATCACGCACTCGCCCCTCGGCTCATTTTCCCTGTAGTAGCAAAGCGCGTCTTCTATACAGGTATTGAAAATGCTCTCATGCTTTTTTGTGAGTTCCCGGCACACCGCCGCCTTCCGGTTCCCAAGAGCCTCAAGCAGCATCTCCAGAGTACGCACCAGCCTGTGGGGCGCTTCGTACAGTATTATCGTGCGGGTCTCCTGGGGCAATGCCCCGAGCACCTTCTGCCGCTCCTTCTTGTCTGCCGGAAGGAATGCCTCAAAAGCAAACCTCCTTGTGGGAAGCCCGGAAACCGCCAGCGCCGTAATACATGCCGACGCCCCCGGAACTGCCGTCACTGCAATCCCCGATTCATGGCACATCCGCACAAGCTCCTCCCCCGGATCCGAGATGCCGGGCATCCCCGCATCCGTAATAAGCGCAACGTCCTCCCCGCCGAGCAGCCGTTCCACAAGTTTCCGCCCCTTTTCAATCCGGTTATATTCATGATAGCTTGTCATAGGAGTCTTTATCCCAAAATGGTTCAGCAGCTTAATGCTGCCCCGGGTATCCTCCGCCGCAATCAGGCTCACTTCCTTTAATATACGAACGCATCGGAAAGTCATGTCCTCCAGATTGCCGATAGGCGTAGCACAAAGATATAAAGTTCCCGACATAGCCTTTCCCTCTCTTTCCTTAATCCTATTTCAGTCCTTTTCCCCGTGATGAATCCGCATCACTTCCTCCGTGTATTTTCCTTCCCTTTCATACACAATGAGCGGCGGTTCTGCCTTCATCCGGGGATTTCCGCCTTTTGCCCCCTCGATCAGCACCATGTTCGGCTCCTTGTCCACAAAAGGGTACACAAGCCTCATGCGTTTCGGCTCAATCCCGGCGGCGCACATCTTCGTCAGTATCTCCGGAATGCGAAACGGCCTGTGAACCATATAGAGCCGCCCTTTAACCTTCAGCACTTTTGCGCTTTCCCGCAGGATATCCTCCAGCGTGCAGAGCACCTCATGGCGGGCGATGTAAAGCGCCTCCTTCTGGTTTTTCAGCCCATGCTCCCCAATCATATAGGGAGGGTTCACGGTGACAGCCTCAAAAGAGGCCGCCCCAAACGTAAGAGCCGCCTCCTTTATATCGCCTGTCACAATATTTATCTTATCTTCCAGCCCGTTGTACAAGACGCTTCTCCTTGCCATGTCCGCACTCTCCGGCTGGATTTCAAGGCCGGTATAATGCCCCCCGTCATTCTTTGCCTCCAAAAGGATTGGGAGGATTCCTGTACCCGTTCCCAGGTCCAGCACCTTCTCCCCTTTCTTTACTTTCACAAAAGATGACAAAAGCACAGCGTCCATGCCAAAGCAGAAACGTCCGGGATGCTGGATAATCTCATACCCTTTTATCTGAAGGTCGTCAACCCTCTCTCCTGCGCGAATCAGCGCTTTATCCCTCATAACCGCCACATCCTTACGTCAGAATCCTACGGCGCAGCAGCAAATCCCGCCTCGCCGCCTAATTTGCATCCAGCCTGGAATCTCCTGTCTTTCCCTCCAGGTTCTTAAGCTCTTCCATCTCTTCTTTCGAGAGCTTTACTTCCTTCTTCCGCCTCTTAGGCTTAAACTTAAGTTCGGATGCCTTGTACTCCCGTATCTCCTTCTCGTCATTATCAAGAGTCACGATAACCTTGACAAGCTGGCGGAGCACATTTACCGACTGCACGTCTCCCTTAAGCCCCTCCGGCGTCGTCACAAAATCCCCGTTGCTTGGCAGACGGCTGTTCAGCTCCTCATAAGTCTCCTCTTCATTGGTCAGGCAGCACATGAGCCTCCCGCACACGCCGGATATCTTGCTGGGATTCAGAGACAGGTTCTGCTCTTTCGCCATCTTGATGGATACCGGCGCAAACTCCGACAGATATGTGTGGCAGCAAAGCCCCCTTCCGCAAATGCCGATGCCGCCCCGTATCTTCGTCTCATCCCGGACACCGATCTGGCGCAGCTCGATCCTCGTCCGGAACACGCTGGCGAGATCCTTTACCAGCTCCCGGAAGTCAATCCTCCCATCAGCCGTAAAGTAAAAAAGCACTTTATTATTGTCAAAGGTGTACTCCGCGTCAATCAGCTTCATCTCAAGCCCGTGCTTGCGTATCTTCTCCAGGCAGATATCAAAGGCTTCTTTTTCCTTTTCGCGGTTTTTCTCCTCTTTTTTCCTGTCCTCTTCCGTGGCGACACGGATCACCTGCTTGAGCGGCAGGGTAATCTCCTCGTCCGGAACGTCCTTCGGACCCGTCACCACCGAACCGAATTCCACTCCGCGGGCTGTCTCCACGATTACCTTATCCCCGCTTTTTACATCCAGTTTCCCCGGCGCAAAAAAATAAATCTTTCCCGCCGGCCTGAATCTTACCCCTATTATCTTCGTCATCTGTTAATTCTCCTTTATGGTCAGGAACAAAAGCTCCATCACAAGCTCAAAGTTCACATTGGCACGGAGCCTTGCCTTTGCTTTCTCCACACCGTCTATAATCGTCTCAATTCCCTCGTAGGAGCTTGTCATCGCCTGTTCCCTGATATATTTTACCTGATCCCTGAAAATGACTTTCTCAATATCTTTTGTCGCTTTGTACATCAGGACATCCCTGTACCAGATCATAATGATGTCCAGGTAGTCCGTAATCTCCAGCTTATATTTCGTAATGTCGCCCACTGCCGTAATGACATCCGAAAGCTCCATCTCCCGGATATATTTTAACAGCTGGACCGCCTCGTCCTTAATCTCGTTAAAATGCTCCGAGTTGACAAGCATGATCGCCCGCCCCATATTTCCCTGGGCAAACGCCGTGCAGACCGCCGCCTTGTAATCCGGCACCTCAAGCACCTCCATCAGGTATTTCCGGATCAGCGTGTCCTTAATGTTGCGGAGTTTCAGCATGACGCACCTTGAATTTATCGTCGGGAGGAGCATCTCCGCATTCTCCGTAAGAAGGATGACCACCGCATACTCTGGCGGTTCCTCAATGGTCTTCAGCAGAGCATTCTGCGCCTCCGGCCTCATAAGCTCCGCATGGTCTATAATGTATACTTTATACGGGCCCTGATAAGGCCTGATGGCAACCGTGCCGTTTACCTGCCTGCGGATGTCGTCCACACCGATAAAATTGGGCTTTTCATGGGTCACCCATATAATGTCCGGGTGGTTCCCGCTGTTGGCCTGCCTGCAGGAGTGGCATGTATTGCACGGCTCCGGCCCTTTCTTCTCGCACAGCAAGGTCATGGCAAAAAGACTCGCCAGCATCTTCTTGCCCGAGCCTCTTGCGCCATTCATAATATATGCATGCGATACCCTGTCCATCGACACCGCATTCCTTATATACCGGGTTATATCTTTGTGTCCAACCACGTCTTTAAAGCTTCCCATGTCGTATCTCCCTTTTTATCTCATCTAGGCATTGCGCCTTATCTGTATTGTAGTATCTTCTGGTGATTCCTGCCTTCAGCAGATTGTCTTCGGAAAAATCCTCCTTGTCCGCCAGAAACCTCCTGCAAAGCTCGTCATACCTGGGCGCATCCTGCCGCCTCTCCCGCTCAACCGCACGGATAAGCCGGTCTGCATCATCCACTTCTATATACAGGGGAACGACTTTGCCCTCCCCGTAATATTCCTTCATTTTTTCATATGACGCAAGCGTGCCGATCACGATGTAATCCGCCCCGGAAAAGTCTATCTGCCCGTCGTCCACCGTTGCATAGTGCCAGTCGCCGCACACCGTATGATACGTCCTGAGCTCAATAAGTTTTCCTTCTGCGCCGTACCTGAAAAGCTCCTCCTCCGTCACAAAATGATACTCCACCCCGTTCGATTCGCCCTCCCGTATCGGGCGGGTCGTATAGGGCGTGACCGTCTTAAGCCCTGGAACCTGAGCCGTCAATTCCTTATACAGCGTATCTTTCCCGGAAGAGCTCTTTCCCATGATACAATATATCTTATTCATTGATTAAAACCTCAATGTATCTTTCTCTCTTTAGTCCTTCCACAGAATATCCCTGCCGCATATACCAGCATAGGCTTTCTGCCGCCTCTTCCGTCAGCCGCTCCCCCGGCACAGCCAGAGGGATTCCCGGCGGGTAAAGGTATGCGTACTCCGCCGAAACACGCCCCGCACATCTTTCCCAAGGCACATACTCCTTTTCCCTTCCCTCTGCTCTCGAAAGGGAGCAGACGGTCTCAAGCCGCGGCATTCCATGCCCGGGAGGCCGGAAGTCATCTGTCTTTTTTAACCCTATCTCATTATCAATCAAAAGCAGGGCATCTGTCAACCGTTCCATGCCCTCTTTTGTATCTCCTGCCGCCGTCATGGCAAGGACATAAGTTCCCGCCGCCATCTCAAGCTGCAGATGATGCCTGCGATGCAGCCTTTCATAAAGCTCCCTAGCCGAAATGTCCGCATCTTTTACTGATATTGCAATTTTAGACTTGTCACAGTCCTCTCTTTCAATGAGCCGCATATGCCGAAGTTCCGAAAGCCGCCTCCGGGTCTCAAAAAGCATCTCCACGTATGGAGGAAATATCTCCCGCGCCTCCTTTTCCATCAGGCGGACGCACCGGTCAATGCTTGCCATCAGTATATAGGATGGACTGGAACTTTGCAGCATATCCAGATATTTTCTGATTTTTTTTCGGTCAGCCAGCCGGCCGTTCATATGGAGGAGCGCAGTCTGCGTAAGCGAGGGCAGCGTCTTATGCACACTGTGGATAACCACGTCCGCGCCCCTGGCATTGGAATTGGGAAAAAATGCCGGGTGAAATCCAAAATGCGCCCCGTGCGCCTCATCCACGATAAGGGGCACGCCTTTTTCATGGGCCGCCTCCCCAATCGCCTCCACATCCGATACAACCCCGTCGTAGGTCGGAGACACGATGACCACCGCCCGGATGCTCCCGTCGCGCCTCAGCGCCTCCCTTACGTCCTCCGGGTCAATCCGGGTGTTTAAGCCGGATTCCCTGTCAAAGCCCGGATACAGGTAAACAGGCTTAAGCTCGTTCAAATACATTGCATGATACACAGACTTGTGGCAATTTCTTGCCACAAGTATGGTATCCCCTTTTTCCGTCGCTCCGCATACAGCGCTCAGTATCCCGGCAGTGCTGCCGTTCACAAGAAAATGCGTCTCGTCTGCGCCGAACACTCTTGCCGCCCGCTCCTGGGCTTCTTTTAATATCCCGCAGGCATGATGGAGATCGTCAAACCCCTCAATCTCCGTAATGTCCATCCTGTAGGGGAGCTCTGCGCCTGCCTGTTTTCCCACCAGGCGCCTCTTATGCCCGGGCATATGGAAACCATAATAGTCCGAACACCCGTACATTTCAAGTTTTTCATACAATCCGCTCATTACAGCCTCTTGAGAAGCTCTTCCCTCTCACTTTCAAAGCCCGGCTTGCCAAGCAGTGCAAACATATTTCTCTTGTAACTTTCGACTCCCGGCTGGTTAAACGGGTTCACGCCCAGTATATATCCGCTCACGCCGCACGCAAACTCAAACATATAGAACAGCTGCCCAAGAGAGTACTCATCCTGCGCCGGAATGTTGATGAGAAGGTTCGGCACATTGCCGTCCGTGTGGGCAAGTATTGTTCCGTTCATAGCGCTCTTATTTACAAAGTCTACATTCTTTCCTGCAAGGTAGTTCAGCCCGTCAAGGTCTACCGGTTCCTTACCGATAATAATCTCTTCTGATGATTCCTCCACGCAAAGCACCGTCTCATACATGATGCGGCTGCCGTCCTGGATAAACTGCCCCATGGAGTGAAGGTCTGTCGTAAGGTCTACGGATGCCGGAAAGATGCCCTTCTGGTCTTTTCCTTCGCTCTCGCCGTAGAGCTGTTTCCACCACTCGGACACATAATGCAGGCTTGGCTCATAATTGGCCAGAATCTCCACTCCTTTGCCCTTCCTGAGGAGAATGTTGCGAATCGCCGCATATTTCAGTGCATCGTTGTCCTCAAACGCATTGTTAATCGCCATCTCTCTTCCCGATGCCGCGCCTGCCATCAGCTCGTCAATATCAGCGCCGCTTACCGCGATTGGAAGAAGGCCTACCGCCGTCAGTACGGAGAAACGTCCTCCCACGTCGTCCGGCACTACAAACTCTTCATACCCCTCTTCGTCCGCCAGTCCTTTAAGCGCTCCCCTTGCTTTATCCGTAGTCGCGTAAATCCTCTTTGCAGCGCCTTCTTTTCCATATTTCTCCTCAAGCATAGCCTTGAACACTCGGAAAGCAATTGCCGGCTCCGTAGTGGTTCCGGATTTGGAAATGATGTTTACCGAGAAATCCCTGTCACCGATCACGTCGATGAGATGTTTCAAGTATGTGCTGCTGATGCTGTTTCCCGCATAATAGATCTCAGGAGTCTTGCGGACTTCTTTTGACACCATATTATAAAAATTATGGCGCAGGAACTCAATGGCAGCCCTCGCTCCCAGGTAGGAGCCGCCGATTCCGATCACTACCAGCACTTCCGAATCTTCCTGGATTCTCTTTGCCGCCTCTTTGATCCTGGCGAATTCATCCTTGTCATAATCTACCGGCAGGTCGATCCAGCCAAGGAAATCATTGCCCGCGCCCTCTCTGCCGAGAAGCTCTTCCTTTGCCTGAAGCGCAATCTTTTTCATGGATGCAACTTCATTCTCACTGATAAATCCTGCCGCTTTCGAATAATCAAATGTTACTTTGTTTGCCATAGCTTAATTCCGTCCTTCCATCATAAAATATATTTATGTCTACGCATATATAATATATTTTATCAAATCAGCACACTTTAATCAAGCCATAAACTCCTCCAGTATCTGACGGATGCGAATCTCCTTTTCCACATATTTCTGCTCGGTTCCTTCAAGGTTCTCCCTCTTTTCTTCAACAGCCGCCCCTGCCGGACGTTTTTCCTGCTCAGGCACGCGAAATTCCGATACTGCATGCAGTTTCACCGTTCCCTGAGGCTCATTTACAACAGAATCTGGCTTTGAAACCGTTTCCGTCACGGCGCGCGAATCCGGCTCCTGCGCCATCTCAGCCGCCATGCCGGCAGCCGCATGCATCTCCGGCAAATCCCCTGATTCCGTCAGCATGTCCGCCTCGTCCGGCGAAAGTTCCATGCCGGACTCCTCAAATTCACCTTCCAACTGCTCCTCTTCCATCTGAGCCTTGAACATTTTTCCTTCCAGCTCCCTCTGGTACGCCCTCTCATAACGGCGCAGGCATACATTCTGCAGATAATCCACCATATAGTTTCTCGCCATCTTCATACGGTAGTCCTCATCGGTCGTCAGATGGAACACATACACTAAGATCCCCAGCCCTGCTCCTATCGCGCCTGTCTGCAGCACCAGGTCATTCATCCCGTAGACACTGTATGTAGAAAAAGCCCCTAAAAGCCCCGTCACGATGCACATAAGCGCCGATGCCTTCTCCAGCCTCCTGAGGCTGTGGAGCCGGATCCCAAACACTTTGTATCCGTACAGATACTTGTCCACAAACACTTCCACATTCTCCACTGTCTCGCTGACCATGCAGGCATGTTCAAACTTCGCGCGCATAAGGCGCATCAGAGGATGCGTGCTCTTGCTCATGTTCCCTGCGCCATGCACCAGACGGGCCAGCACTGCATTAACCATGCATTTGCTCAGGACCCCCACTCCCGCAAAGACCCCCAGCGCCATAACCGTTATCTGCCTTTCCACCATTAATCTTAACATAAATCAAGCCCTCCTTTAACGGAAATTATACTTTAATTTCCGAAGGAGGGCGATAAAATCCGTTCCCCATAATACGACAAAGTCCTGTCGCTTTATGTCAAAATACTGCAATTCTTTCCCGTCGGAAATATTACAGCTTTGCCATCAGTTCCTTCACAAGCCTTACGCTGCGCTCGATTGCACGGCGTTCGAACTCAGGATAATCCATAAACGCACTGTTGTCAGCTTTGTCCGAAATGGCTCGAATTATGACATACGAAACTCTGTTCAGATATGCCGCCTGGGCGATTCCTGCGCCTTCCATCTCCGTGCAGAGCGCATGGAACGTATCCGCAATCCTGTCCTTCGCTTCTGATGATGCAATAAACTGGTCGCCGCTGGCTACCCTGCCCACGAAGGTATGTATGTCCGGATTCGCCGCCTCATTTGCCGCTTTCGCTTTCTCCACCAGCTCTTTATCTGCCGGGAATGCAAGCGTGTCCATCCGCGGAACCCATCCCGCCGGGTCTCCGAAAATCGTAGCATCCATATCATGGTGTACCGCATCCTCTGAAATCACGATATCCCCGATGTCAAGCCGCGCGTCCAGGGAACCCGCAATCCCTGTATTAATCAGGACGTCCGCCTCAAAAGCATCTACAAGGATCTGCGCGCAGATCCCGGCATTGACTTTCCCAACCCCGCTTCTTACAACCACGGCCGGTTTCCCGCACAGTTTGCCCTGGCAGAACGACATCCCCGCAATCTCCTTTACCTCTTCAATCTCCATCGCCTCTTTCAGCGCCGCTACTTCCTCCTCCATAGCTCCGATAATTCCTATCATATACTTTCTCCTCTCACATATTTTTTATGTCTCAAGCGCCTTCTGAACCGACTCCAGCGGCAGCTCCAAAAGCTCTGTAACCTGCTTTTCATCCTTTAACTTGGAAAAAATTTTCCTGATAACACCATTTGTGACCTCTTTCGTCACGCGTTTCGTTATCTCTGCCTCGATGATGTCTATGTCAAGTATCAATGCCTCTTCCATCATATCGTTCAGACCCCCTTCCGCCAATTCCTCATAATGGGCATACAGATGCCCATATAATTTCCGAATCAGCCTCCGGAGCCTCCCCGCATCCGCTGCCGTGATGTTCCCTGCCCGCTGATTCTCATTGATTACACTGATTATATCATCCAGTATCAGTTTCCGCAAGGCCTCCATATTCTCCGGGCTTCGCTCTCTTTTCAGGCTGTCTCTCAGCTTTAAGATCATGAATGGCATCAGGATTATCATCCTGCGGCGGCTTATTTCTTCTATGCTGTGTTCCAAAAGCTTGAACACCGGAATTTTATACTCAAAGCTCCCCTGTGCTCCAAAATCCAGAAGGAGCGTCTTCGTGTCCGGCATCCCGTTATGCCTATAGAGCTGGATGACCCGGAGGTCCAGGAATACCAGAACATCCCCGCCTGACCTTTCCCTAAGCGCATAGCGATACCCGTAATCGAACACCCGAAACTCTATCTCCTCGTCCTTATACATCTGCGCCTCCATATGATAAGAATGCCTGCCGTTAACCGTAAGAATCGTATCTGCAATGGTACGGTTCAAATCATCGTCGTGGCTTTCCGTCCAGTTATAAGCAATGGCGCTGTCCAGCGGATAGTCTGTATCACCATGCTTTTTCCTTTCCTAATATGCAACCCGGCTACTGTAAAGTCCATAAAGCCCCCTAAAAAGCATACGCCTGCACATTCATAGCGACCACCCTCTTCCTTTCTCATATTCGATAAAAGTTCTGGTAAACACGAAAGATACTTTCTGATAAATATAGAATAATAAATCCTGAATGGATTTATAGATGTTGTGATGATAACACAAAAAGTTTCAAAATACAATGAAATCTTTCAATTAATATAATAAAATTGGCAAATAACGGGGCGCATCTCTCACGATACGCCCCGTCTGGATTAGATTCCTTTTCCTTCGGCGGATTGGCCTGCCCATCTGTCGGCAAGCTCATCTTCAAATTCATCTTCCCGTTTCTTCATATTATGACGATGCCATACAAAGACAACTACCATAACGAGCAGCACGATCAATGCCGGCAAATCCCACGCGCACAATCCAAAGAAACTATGTGAAAACATATATTCTAACATATTCTTTCCTCCATCACTTTCTGCTTTTTGATATTATGCCGCTTTACTGCCATGCTTTATATCAAAGTCAGCTATCTCTCTTCTGGCCTCAAAAATCTTTTCCTGATGCTTCTTCATGTTCTTTGTGTAGAACAGCTCCAAAATTAATGCCAACAGCATAATCAGGAAATGTAAGATACAGCATTTATGATTATGAGGACCTGCTGCCAACGGCACTTCTCCGTCATCTACCTGCTGCAGCGGTTCAACACCTACTTCCGGCTGAGCTGCAAGCGGTACCTGTGGATCATCTACCTGAGTCAGCGGTGTTACTACCGGGGTCAGCGCTGCCTGTGGGGCTGCTGCCGGTGCCGGAGTCGGTGCCGCCTGTGCTGGCGCCGGCGCTGGTGTTAATGCATCCGGCGTAATATCTCCCGGTGGAGTTGGTGTTGGCATTGGACCCGGTATCGGTGTCGGAATTGGTGTCGGAATTATACCTTCTTCCGCACGGCTATACGTTACTGTAAATGTGATATTACCTGTAATCTCGGTTCCTATTACCGGCTCTGATGGCTCCCAGATTCCCTCCGGATTATATCCATCACTTGCAGATGTAACCGGAAGCTGCTCTGCTGTCAATACCGCTTTTCCTGTTTCCGATGGCTCTCCGGATTCATCGCGCAATGTCACAACAAAGCTATATAAACCGTTCTCCACTCCATTCATTGTGCCATTAACTGCCCTGTATGTTACCGTTGCCTGATACCTGTCTGGTATTCCGTCTGATCCTCCATCCGGTCCGATATCATCTACTGTATATACAACTTCAATGTTCACATCACCATTTATCATTCCGTTAGGTTCTCCTTTTACGGATTCCATGATATAATGATGCCCATCCAAATCAATAGACTCTGGAATTTCACTTTCTACATTATACTTGTCTCCGTCTTTAAACGGCATTCCATCATCTTTTTTCGTAATAACAGCAGTTTCTTTTAATGTTTCGCCCGCATCCGATACATAGCTGATCGTAATCTTTCTGTCCTGACTTACTACCTTTGTTCCCTCGTCTTCAGCGTTTTTCTCGTCGCCGTTGTCTGGGGTAACTGTAACAGTATTTTTTAAAGTAGTATTAATGTCTGTTTCCTTTGTTACGTAGCTTGCATACAGTGTCTTTGTTTCACCCGATGCCAGTGTTACGGAAACAACTGGTTTCGTACCCTCTTCATCTTCTGTTACTGTTATGTTTTCCTGATTTGACAATACATCGCTTATTGTAACTGTCTTATCTTTGTTTGTATTATTTGTGATAGTAATCCTCCATTTAATCGTCGCACCCGCAACTACTTCCGTATCAGTAATTCGGCTTTTAGTTACATCCAGAGGACTTCCTCCAACAGTAACGTCTTTATTGCCTGGGGTAACATCACCTGCCGGGTTATCAAGTTCTGCATCTGCCGTATTGTGTATTACGTCTTCTGTTTTAACACTATCTTTCACTCTAGCCGTAATTTTAAGAATTGCGGAGCCTCCTGCCGGAATGCTCTCTACAGTGTATTTGCCATCTGCCGGCTCAGTTTCATAAATCTCAGCACCTAATTCTGCTCTGACAAATTCCAGCTTACTGTCATCCAGCTTATCTGTAATGACAACATTTTTAGCCTCATATTTTCCTGTATTCTTCACAGTTACTGTGTAAGTTACTATTTCACCTTTTACTGCGGAATCCTTATCAGCCGTTTTTGTTACCTCCAGAGTCGTATCTTTCGGTGTGTCAACAGGTGTCGTCTCTGTACTGGTGGTGCTAGAATCTCCCCCTGTTCCCGGGGTAACTTTCGCTGTATTTACAACATTGCCATTTTTAATATCAGAATTTTTAAATGCTTTTGTTACATAGATTACGGTTTCACCGCTTTCTGGTATATTACCTTCCATAGGGCCGCCGCCAACCCATGTTGCTCCTTGATCTGTCACTTTGTACGCTTTTCCAGGAGTTCCTTTAACGATAATCCTATACAGCAAAGTAACACTCGTTCCATTATCCGGAATTATGACCTTGCCTTCTTCGTTCGGATAGGTAATCCCGGATACTTGAATTTCAGACGGAACGTCATCCTCAGATTTAACAAGTTCCTTCTCAAAACCTGTAATCTCCGAAACTTTACATTGAACATTAAAAGTTGCAAGAACTGTTCCTTTTTCTGCTCCGGTTGCTTCTTTCCATTTTCCACTGGCGTTATCGTATTTTAATCGGATTGTCTGAGTTTCGCCAGAAGTCACCAGAGTATGTTTCTCACCCACTCCAAAGGGAGACTCACACGCATACATATCAGCATAAACTTCTCCGTTTAATATAACGTCACAATAATATTCCCCATTTACCTCTTCAACACTGCCAACTTCAGATTCATACATTCCGTCATGTGTGCCAGTCCAAGTACAGTACTCTTTGTCTTCATGCTTCTTTGTTACGTCATGCACCTTAACGAAGTTCCTTAATATACCATGTAAATCATCTCTCTTAGGCGCATCTGGTGCCTTGGAATCATTTTCTTTCCATTTAGCATAAATTGTCATAGAAACCGGATTTGACGCACTGCCAAGACCCTCACTCCAGTTCAAAGTAACGCTTTCTCCGACAGGATTCTTTCCGTCCTTATCATAATACCATCCCTCGAAAGTATATCCATCTCGAGAAGGGTTTTTCAATGGCGAAAATGTTGCCTGCGTGGATGCAGCAGTCTTCCTTTCTGGTTCAAGAGTGTTTCCACCCTGGGTATCGTAGTGAAGAACATAGTCAGCGTTAACTTTGATTCCAAATACATCGTTATACCGATACCATTTGCGATCTTCATACGCAGTTACGTAATGGCCATAACCATAAGGACAGTAAAGGTTTCCACTGATTGCCCCATTGGAAAACACTATTCCAAAGTTACAATGGTAACAGACTCTCACATCACTACTTACACCTGGCTTTAATGCTTCAAAAATCGTGTCAAAGACTCTTTCTCCGTCATTGATGCCAGCCTTATATGTCGGATTGCCTACAAGATTCTTTCCTGAATTATCTATAAGACTTATATTACAATAGTCACTCGGGGTATAGCTTGCAAACACATATCTATGCGATGGGCACATAAGAGTATTCGTCGGAGCGCCAAGCAAGAAGGATGCTTTCTGGCCCACTTTCATCTCTAAGCTTTGACCAGAATCTCTTACTTTACCCACTGCAGTTGTACCACTCGGCTGTTTATCGGGATTAATTGTTACATCTGCAACAGGGATATAACCAGACCCATAAGTTTCCGCATCCTCAATCCCTTCTGCCTTAAGCACTGACTCATATACCGCATATACTTTTTCTAAAGCTGCCCTCACATCCTCACGTTCAGCAAATTTTTCATCCAAAGCTTCCCACATATCAAGCGCAGCATTAACCTGCCCGCCGACTTCTTCAGCATTCTCTTTTGTTACTTGATCTGCGGAAGGAAGTGCAGCTACTGCATCTAAAAATGCTTTTACTGTTTCTGGAACTTCTTCAGTCTCTTCAGGCACTTTCTCTTCTCCCTCAGGAGCCTCTTCCTCGCCTTCCGGAGTTTTTTCAGTGTCTTCCTTCGGAACTTCTTTGTACTGAACTGCGATTTCCGTATTCTTTTTAATTTCTTTGACAATGTAGCCGTCTTTTACAGCACCATTCTTTGCAACGTCCACATTTTCTGTCTTAACGCTTTCAACGTCAAATCCTTCCTTAGCCGTTACGCTGAACTTGAAGTCTTTGCCCTCTTCCACGTCTTTTTTGTAGCTGGCTGCATTTACGGAACTTCCGGCAACAGTGATGACTCCGGCATCGGAATTGTTTACCTTGAACCTGACTGTGTATTTCTCAGCCTTTTCCTTGGCATCATCCTTATTGTCCTCTTTCGCCTCTTCTTTTGATGGGGATTCAGCTTTCGGCTCCTCTGCCTTGTTTTCGTCCGTCTTTGCGTCCGCGGATTCACTGCCGTTATCTTTCACTTCTGTCTCAGCTTTTGCCGGCTCTGAATCCTTCTTTGTCTCTTCAGCCTTCTCAGGCTCCTCCGGCTTCGTCTCCTTCGCCGGTTTTTTATCATCCGCCTTATTTTCTTCTTTCTTTGGCGTTTCCTTCTTCTCCGGCTCCTGCTTTTTCTCTTCCTTTTCAGGCTTATCAGCAGTTTCCTTCGAAGCCTCTCCCTCGCTGGATTCGGTATTGGCATTCTCCTGTGCATTTACAACGCTTAAATCGCTGACAAATGTGGTGAACACCAATGCAAACGCCAAAAGGAATGCCAATCCCCTCCTTCCTCTTTTTCTTGCTTTCATAAGCACTTTCTCCTTTTCAGATTTTGCACCTAATATTACGTTACATTTATATAGACTGAATTTAGCCGCGGAATTGCTCAGTTTTTGTAAAAATAATAAATATTATTTCTGGTGCAATAGAACGGGGATAACTATAAATTCAATGCCGGTTATCAGCAACCAGGCTGATAACCGGCATTTTGCCAGACGCGCGTCTGTCCTAAACCTTATTAACTTGTCTCCAGCATCTTCCTGAGCCCCTTATATCCCCTGCTCAGATACCGGGTCACGCTGCTTATGCTGCAGTTCATATGGCATGCTATGTCATTCAGGCTCATGTTCGCCATCCATTTCAGCACGATAGCATTCCTCTCCTTCACCGGAAGTTTTTTCAGCGCTTTTTCCAACTCTTCATGTGCTGCCCTTATCATCATAGCCTCCTCCGGGTTGCCTGACGCATGATTGTCTATCACTGTTTCCAGCCCCTGATACCCCGACACGCTCTGCTGCTTTCTCTTTATCGCCATGTCATAGCATATCCGAAAGTTGATCTGCCGTAGCCATGTGACGAAATACTTGGGCTCTTTCAGGTTTCCAATATTTTTAAGCGCTAATATGTACACTTCCTGCAATACATCCTGCGCGTAATCATCATCCCTCATATATTTTCTGGAAAATGCATATTCTGTCTCATATGTCATCGTATATAGTTCCGCAAATGCATTGCTGTCATTTTTCTGCGCGCGCTTTACCAGCTCTGTTATATAAGCCCGGTCTTCTTCACTGACATTTCCCATACTTTTCCACCAGCCATATCTTATTTACCCATGAGCAAACCAGACCTACAAATATTTAAACGGAATCCACCTGACTTTTTTATCCGGCAGCTCCCTCATAAGGGAGACCATCCGCTCCGCCTCAGAAAAATCTGCATCGTCGGATTCTCCAAGCCACCCGCCCGAATCCATCATTATGTACGGAGCACGAAACGCCAGCTGTTTCAAGATATATCCTGCTTTCCGTCCTGTGTCCTCCATCTGCAGCCTGATCCGGCAGCGCCGGCGGTCATAAAGAACCACTTCTCCGCCGGCATCCTCCGTTATATCTGTAAATTCAAGTCTGTACACTTCTCTTGTCTCTTTATTTTCATCCTCTATATATGCCATAATAATTGCATCATACGGCATTTGGAACTCCCGGTTCATTACATCCGTCATCCTGACAGAATCCTTCTCAAACCGGATATCTTTAAGCCGCCTTACGTCCGTTGCCGGATGCCGCCCTTTTCCTGCCGTGGTAGACATGTTCTGTTCCCCCTGATTTTTCCACTCTTTTCAGGTTTTAAAGCTGTGAAAATTTCTCAATAGAACCCATATTGAGATTTTGACAGGAAAACAGCGTAAATTACAGGTTTTGCGAGGAATCGCAGGACGGCTTATGACGGCTTATCCCTTTTTTCCGGTCAAATGTGCTGAAACAGGCGTTATCCGTTCTATATTCAGTCGTTTTGTCTCCGGCGTGCAGTGGGCATAATGGCGTAGTGTAATCTGGGGAGAAGAGTGTCCTAGGAATTCACTTAAAACTTCATATTGAATCCCATTTTCCAGGCATCGGGTAGCGAACGTATGGCGGAGAGTGTGCATGTGGACTCCGATTAAATCCAGCTTTTTGCAAAGCCGTGCGATTTTCTGCTGCATCGTGCGGGGATCGCGGCATTCCGTTTTTGTTCCCTTAAAAAGGAAATCTTTGGGAGCGCCGTTCTCTGCGATTTTCTTTTCCGTCAAGATGGCAGATAAAAATGCCGGAAGGGGAATATCCCTGACAGAAAATTCGGATTTCGGCACGCCCAGCACAAGTTTTGTGCTGCTGATTTCAGTTCCGAGGGGAACGCGGTGCACCGCATGGCGGATATGCAGGATGCCGTTTTCAAAATCCACATCCTCCCACCGGAGCGCACAAAGCTCTCCCACCCTGAGCCCCATATAAAGACAGAGCAGGTATTCTGGCTCATTGTTTGAGAAAATCTCTTCTTCTAATTTTCTCTGCTCTGTCTGTGTAAGGACGCGGGGAGACTTGCATCTTGATTTTGGGAGCCTGATATTCTGATAAGGAGTGCATCGGAGCAGGCCTTTTTCGGCTGCCGCCCCAAACATGCTTTTCAGGAGACGGCATATTCCGTGGAGGGTTGACGGAGCCAGTGTTTCTGACAGTGAATCTGCAAGATGCTGAACTTGCAGCGGTGTGATGTCTGCGATTGCCATTCCTCCCATATGCGGGCAGATGTGGTTGTCAAGATTGCGTCGGTATCCGGCATATGTCTCCGGCCTCACATGAGGACGGATTTCAGCCTCAAGCCAGTAATCCGCCCAGTCACAGAGCTTTATGCTCCCGTATGCAATAGGCAGGCAGTCTGGTTTGCGGTACAATTCGGATTTTATGACAATGAGCCTTTTCTTTACTTCGCTGTATTGTTTCCCATAGATGAATCCGAACCTGGGCCTTCCGTCCGGCTTGCGCCCTTTGATATACCTGCCTTCCCAACGTCCGTCTTTCCGATGATAAATGTTTTCCCCTTTTCTTGGCATAGTACCTCCTTCTTTACATAGACGGCTTATCTGACGGCTTAAAATATCTTTCCCTGAAAGCAAAGAAAATCAGGCATTTTAATTCCTCAGTATTTCCGTCCGATTGACAAATAGGTTGATAAATGGTAACATCTTTGTAAATACATAAAGCAATAATAAAGATTTCATAATATGGGTTCTATTGCGAAACAATATAAGTTTCTGTCGGCA
>OFGH01000084.1_pt1 | contig 90126 bp, 99 predicted proteins | sample 1521721 | NCBI WGS metagenome assembly OFGH01 (sample SAMEA3504132, study PRJEB24116) | mouse gut metagenome | biome: mouse gut; feature: mouse-associated habitat; material: faeces | place: Denmark | collected 2011
TAACCTGCATTAAACGGGTGGCCGTTTTGCTCCGCAAGGCGGCCGCTCTAAAACGCATCTGTGGACGCTGCGCTCCGCAGAATGCATGGAAAGTATTTGAATATTGTAAATGGGCATCGGCTGACAACGGGACAGCCGGAGAACTTTAGCCGTACCATATATGTTGTGGGCGGATGCGGCATCTTTGGGATTGGAGCAAGAGATGAGGGTACCTTGGCATCACAGTTGCAGCGGCTGCTGAATGAGAATGTTCCCGAGGAATCATTTAAAGTTGAAAACTATGGTTTTGCATTGGATGGCACAGATTTTCAGAAAGAAGTATTGGCTATTTTAAAATCTATTCCGCTCAAATCAGGGGATATCGTAGTAGGGATAGGGGATAAGATTATTTCTCGTAATAAAGAATTGGATGTTCGCCCTTACAGGCATGGAGAGTTATTTTTTGATGATATGCATGTGACGGAGGCAGCTCATGGTCTTGTGGCAGAGGGGCTCATGGATACGCTTAAAGAAAACGATTTTTTCAGGAACAGCTTACAAGAAAAACAACCATACAATCAGATTTCTAAGGGGAATTATAATTTGTCAGCAACGCAATTATCTGAGTTGGAAGATTATAAACGGATGCTGTCAAAACTTTATTTGGATTATCCAGGAGCGAAAGATTTGGTGGGAGCAATCGTTATGAATTGCAATCCCTTTACTCTTGGACATCGTTACTTAGTTGAGACATGTGCAAAAAAATGCGATATGTTGATTGTGTTTGTGGTGCAGGAGGATAAATCATTTTTCCCATTTGCAGACAGGATTCGCCTTGTAAAAGAGGGCTGCCGTGATTTGGAGAATGTCTGCGTAGTAGAAAGCGGAAAATTTATTCTTTCGTCATTGACTTTTTCGGAATATTTTAATAAAGCCCAGCTGCAGGACAGGATTGTGGATAGTTCGGAGGATGTTACACTTTTTGTTAATGAGATTGTGCCGGCAGCGAATATAAAGGTGCGGTTTGCGGGCACGGAACCGCTTGATATGGTGACAAATCAATATAATCGGACGATGGAGCTTATGCTTTCACGGCAAGGTGTCCGATTTGAGGAGATTCCAAGGATTGAAAAGGATGGAAATGTAATCTCGGCCAGCAGAGTGAGAAAATTACTGGAAAGCAGGGATTGGGAGCAGATACAACAGCTTGTACCGGATACAACGCTTTCATATCTGAAGGGGAAATAGCCGTGAAAAAATTTTCGATTAATAATGATTTTAATTTAAAAGGATTTATGATACAATTTTATGGATGAAATAGCATTGCATGTATTTAAGGAGATTGCGACAATTAGGGGGTGAGATTCTTGCCTGAAAATGAAATAACAAAATATCTTAATGATGCAAGTGTCCAGCAGTATAAATCAGATATTGGATTCCGTACATTAGTAGAGAGTGTGAATGATAATCTGTATGTTATTCCAAAGTATCAGAGAAAATACCGTTGGGGCAGACAGCAAGTTGTCGGACTTGTGGAATCTCTATTGCGGGGGCTCCCTATTCCGCCTATCTATACATGCCGGAATGATAAAAATCAATTAGAGATTCTGGATGGGCAGCAAAGGGTAATGAGCTTGTTTTTCTATTATATAGGTTGCTTTTTGAATAAGAAAAAAGAAAGTGCGATTAATTTCTCTGAATTAGAAGTGGGGGAATCTACATTTTCTGATGCGCTGAAAGAGCAATACCCTTTGGAAGAGCTTCATATTGAAATAAATGGAATGAATGTTGATTATGATGCTTTACCTGTTGAAATGAAACGAAAAGTTGATTACATTTCCATTACTGTAATTGAGATAAAAATTGAGAAGAAAAAGAAGAGAGATGAGATATTACAGACTATTTTTGCCAATCTGAATAAAAATGGTGCCATTCTTTCTAAACAGGAACAAAGGAATGGTATTTATATGTGTGATTTTTATGATATGCTACAGGAGTTTAATAAGAGGAATATAAAATGGAGAAAGCTTTGGGGAAGGGAAGACTCAAAGGATAGGGACTTACAGACGCTCCTGCGTTTTTGTGCATTGAAAAAATATGTATGTTGTATAAAGAAGTCTGGGAAAGTCAGGATTGATTTTAAGATAAATGGATATTATAGTTCTTATGCGGAGATGCTTGATGCATTTTCAAAAGAGGCGATGACTTTTGGGGATGGAGATATAGCTAAGTACAGGAAAAGCCTGGAAGGATTTGTGGAACTGTTTGAAATTAACACAGTTTTATCTTCAAAGGTGGCTTTAATGGAAGGTTTTTATATCATATACGAGAAAATAGGAATCAGGAAAAGTATCACCAAATCTCTTTTGGATATGGTGCAGAGTGAAAATGGTTATAAAGAGAACAGCGGGCAAAGAACAGTAAATATTAAAAAAATGAATGGGAGATGGAATACGGTATATGCAGTTTGGGATGGATTCGCTCAATAATATTTCCCGAAAGATTGTTGACAGGGATTTAAAATATGCAGATACGATTATCATAGGGGACAACTCAAGTGGAAAGTCGCGCCTCTTGCGGATGTTGGTTGAAAAGGCGGGCGATACAGATTCTGTTTATTTTATAGATGCTGTAAACAGAGGGTTTGATGTCACGAAAGTTACGAATGATATACGAGAATCAGATTATAAAAGAACAATTATCAATACAAGAATCCAGGAGGAATATTTTAATATAAAGGATTCGTTTAATTGCTATGGAACTGTGACAGAAAGAATTGAAGAAATGTACTACCCGCTGGAAGACAAGCTGCAGGGATTGTTCGAATCATTGACAGAAGAACGTTTTTACATTGTAAAGGGAGATGTTTTAGGAGAAGTGCAGTTTAAAGAAGGAAGAGCGCTATTGTCAAGCGGATATCAGGCGATTGTCCGCATTCTTATGGAATTGCTGTACTACCAGGAAAAATGTGTTAAGGCAAAACGATTAGAACGTGTTGTGGTTATTATAGATGAACTGGATGAATTTCTTTCGCCGGGATATGCACGGAAAATATTTTCGTTTTTGAAAGAAAATTTCCCTGAAATGGAACTTGTGATTACAACGCATTCTTGTGATCTGATTGTCGGGGCGCAAAATGCGAATCTAGTTGTTTTGGACAAATCAGGATATGAGGTGATAGATGTAAATGATTACCAGTCTGTTTCAGAAGTCCAGATTGTATTTGACAGAATTTTTGGAGTGCATTCAAGGCATGTTTCTAAAACAGAGGATATATTGAGACGTTTGCTTAACAATAAGTTGAATAATGCATGGACGGGGCAGGATCAGCTCCAGTTAGAAATACTGCAAAAGGAAAGGTTGACCGCATCACAGCAATTAATTTGCAAACAGATTACGGAGTGGTAAAATGGAAGATTTCTTTTATTTGGATATTCCCTTATTCAAGGTGCAATATAAGCGATGGAAAAAATATGGATGCCGTAAGGCAAATGAGAAGGAAAACTTGAAAAAGGTATTGAGTGAGGTCAGTGGCGGTTATTGTATGTATTGTTATTCTCGAATTGAGGTTGACAATAAATTTTACGGTCATTTAGAACATGCTATTGAGAAGAATAACTCTGATAAGCTTATTGAGTGCATTCCGAATATTGGAGTTTCGTGTTCAGTTTGCAATCAGTCATTTAAGAGGATAGGTGAGAAAAACCGGAGTTTGCAGGATGGGGAGATAAAGGAATTTGAAGAAAAAAGCAAATGCACACCAGAATGCAGAAAACAATGTACAGTTCCGTGCAAGGCATTGCGGAATATGCAGTTGGCTTACAGCGAGTCAGCGGGGGCAGAAATTATCTTACAGCCGATGGGGGTTCAGGGCAAACAGTCAAAAGAACCTTTAGCTATTCAGTACGATATCATGAAGATGGAATTTCAGCCCAACACGAATCAACATTCTTATTCTAGTGAAGAAATGAATTTCATATGCAAACACATCCAGCGGTTTCGTTTAAATGATCCCCAATATAGAACACGCCAATTAGCGGACTACATAAAAAATATAATAGATAATGGCGGAATTCAACAAGAATATGAGTATAATAACATAATTGTAAAATTACTTTCTGATAAGCTCAAAGGAAAAACAGAGGAAGAAAAAGTTGATATTTGTAGTAAAATCTATGCGCTGATATTTATTAAACTATAAATTTACTTTCTAAGATATCGGATGGAGAGGTAAGAAGTATAGAATTTTGAAATGCTGGAGAAGTGAGAGATGTTAAAGACAGGAGTACAGACCAGAAACGTAATTAACGACGAGATGCCGAAAGTTGGTTTTGGATTGCTTAAAATAGCTGGATTTTCATGCGTAGATTTCAGTCTGAATGGATATTTGACAAACAGTACGTTATACCGGAATGAGAAAAACTTATTTTTTGACCGGACGGATACGGAGCTGGAAGAGTTTTTCCGGAGCCACAAAAATGCGGCAAAGGAAGTTGGCATTACAATCCACCAGATGCATATGCCTTATCCGATGTATGTTCCGCGCGGCAGCAGGGAGCTGAATGATTATCTGTGGGGAACGGTGGCGCCAAAGAGTATGAGGCTCTGCGCTTTTTTAGGATGTCCATTTATTGTAGTGCATGGATTTAAGCTGTCGCATTTTCTTGGCTCGGAGGAGCTGGAATGGCAGGAGACAGAGAAGTTTTTAGATACTCTGGCACCTCTGGCGAAGGAGCTGGGGATTACGATGTGTATTGAGAATCTTTACACGAATATTGTCGGGCATATTGTTGAGGGGCCGTGTTGTGACGCGGGGAAAGCCGCGGAGCGGATAGACCGGTTCAATGAGAGGTATCATGCGGAGGTTTTAGGATTTTGCTTTGATACGGGTCATGCGAATCTGGTTGGAATTGATATGGAGAGATTTATCAGGACTCTTGGGAATCGCCTGAAAGTTCTCCACATTCATGACAATGACGGAATTGCCGATCTCCATCAGATTCCGTTTACGTTTACGAAGACGAGGGAGAATAAAGCGTCTACGGATTGGGATGGTTTTTTGCGCGGACTTGGCGGAATCCATTTTGACGGGGTGCTGAGTTTTGAGACGGCTCCGGTGCTGGAATCATTTCCGGAGGAGATGAAGGGAGAGGTTCTTGGATTCATTGCCGGGATTGGCGGGTACTTTGCACGAAAGATGGAAACATATTGATTGGTATGATGAGGAAAAGATAGCTGTAGATACGAGGGAAGATAAATGTCAATAAAGTCAATAGAGATTTCAGGATACAAATCAATTTCACATGTAAAAGTTTATAACAGACAAATTACAGCATTGATTGGGCAAAATGGAAGTGGAAAGTCGAATATATTATCAGCAATTCAATACTTCTATCGTAATTTGACAAGCGTATGGGAAGATGAGGGGATTTTTGATGCAAATAATTTTTTTAGTAATGAGATTCGAATACGGGTTGAATATGATTTGAAAAATGTTTTGAGGATTGTCAATCATAACCAAAAAAATGGATACGAAAACTATGAAAGTTATTACAGGAAAATCCAAGCGATTTTTCAAAATAATGAAGTTGTAGTAGAACTCATCAAGCGTAAAGGAAGAAAACCTTATTGGAATGCAGAATATAATGTTCGGCAGATTGTAGCAGCACTATTTCCAATTTATTTCGTTGATGCTCGAAAGATTGATTTGACAGACTGGAATGAAATATGGGAATTGGTTGGAGATTTGGTAAAATTACGTTATGAAGATATGGAAAATGTTCAAAATAATATTGCTGAGTTAGTCAGGGAACAAGATGTGAATATATCTGATAAAATGGCGAAACTGGAATCCGCATTAAAGAAAAATTTAATTAATGTGGAAAGAATGACGGCGAGAGAAATGGGAAAATCATTGTCTAAAATTATCTTTAATGGACAGGTCTTTCAATATGACAATCGTAGATTGAATGAATTTTCGAATGGGACAAATGCATATAATTATTCTGTATTTTTAATGGATATTTTAAGCTTAGTTAAGACGTATAAATTAAAGGAACCTATTATTGTTTTAGATGAACCAGAAATAAGCTTACATATAGAGATGATAGATCGATTGATGGATGCTGTTTTTAATTCAGTTAGGCAAATTCAGTTTATTTTATCAACACATTCTGCAAGGTGTATAAAGAATCTTATAGAATGTACTGAAGTTGATTATGATATTTATCACGTTGCTTTAAAAGGGAGTTATACATATTTGAAAAAAATCCGAAACTTAGCAGAAAACGAGGAAAGAGAACGTATAATAGCAACGGATACATATATGAATAGTTGCTTTGCCAAGATGACCTTGCATGTAGAAGGCGCAACAGAGTTAGAAGTATTTAAAAATCGACATTTAAGAGAAGTATTTCCTGTGTTAAAATCTGTGGAAATTATGACGGGAATGAGTGACCGGGTTGTTTATAATCTAACAGCTCCGATTAAGCGTAACTATCAGACCCCCAGCATAGCCGTTGCAGATATGGATCAAAGGTTGGAATTGAAAGAAAAATTGAAAGGGCAGTATCGTTTCTGTTTAAAAAAGCTTAAAGAATATCCGGTTGAAAGAGAAAATTATCATTATGGAAAGAAAAGGAAAGATATGTTATATCGGAAGAAACGGATAAAGAATGTCGGAGCTAAATGTAATTTTACATATTACTTGCCATTTTTTAGCTGTGAAGATTCTAATTTTAAAAATATGTTAGAATTAACTCATAATTATTATATGGAGTACAATATGTTCATTTGGAATACAACAATAGAGGGTGCATTGATTACAAAACAAAATTATTCTTTGTTTTGGGAGTTTATGAAAGAAGAATTGGAGAATAAAGAGTTTGAGAAGATTGAAATCGTTAAAGAAAAATATCATATTACAGGAAACAATTTACTGAACTATATTCGCCTGATTTTTTCCGGGAAAAGTGATTTTCTTATGAATAAAAAGCAGGTTTGTAACGCTAATCCAGGACTTTATGAGGAAGTGAAGGAGAAATTAGGGATAGTTAAGAAGACAAGTGGATGGGTTAGCCGATGGCTGGCATATTATTTTAAGAATCTTGTTAAGAAAGGGGCGGGAGGAGTCAGGGAGCATGTGAAGACTGATTTTGAGGAATTATATCAACTTTTTATTGAAATAGAAAAACAGATGACGGAAAGGCAGTAGTATGATATAATAAATTCTGAGCAAGCAGTAATTTTGCGTGAGTCGAATAAGCGTAAATCCATGAGACGAAAGTGATAAGTCGTTGAAACCATGGAAAAATTAGGACTGATGATTTAATTGCGGACTGATTAGGGGAAAGGGAATATATCGGATAGAACCTTTACCAGCCCAGATAACTCCCAGGAGGAAATATATAGAAAGTGCTTGCTCTTTTTTGATATGAAAATATATAAGATTGATTTTTTACTTAAAGTGTTAGAGGTAAGCAGAGAGGAGTTTTTTCAGATTCTTGAAGAAAAAGAAAATGCTTATCAAATATTTGAAATTTCTAAAAAAGGTGGAACAAGACAGATATATGGTTTGGATGAAAAAAAAGGAAAAAGACTAAAAACGCTGCAACAGAGGCTGTATCGAAAGATACTCAGCAAACAGCCTCTGGCATTGTCGGCTAAAGGGTTTCTAAAAGGTAAAAGCTATTTGTCTTTTCTAGAACCGCATATTGGAAATGATTTTTTTCTTCGCTTGGATATCTGTGATTTTTTTGGCTCTTTTTCAGAAAAGCTTATTAAGAGGAGTTTAGAGACGTTTATTATAGATGAAGAGGCAAAAAATGCTGTTTATGAATTATGTACAATTGATGGGAAAATACCGCAGGGAGCGGTAACATCTCCGGTTCTATCAAACATTATGTTTGCAAGATTTGACCAAAGAATTTTGAAATATTGTCAGACGATTGAAGAAAGAGAGTATGAGCGGAAAAAGGAAAGTTGGATAAATGTTTCATTATGTTATACAAGATATGCGGATGACATGTTATTTAGCTCCAATTTTTTTGTCTTTAAAGAAAATCTTTCTTTTTTGCGGATGATTTCCCGAATTTTAAGTGAAGGCGGTTTTAGGATTAACAGAGAAAAAACAATCATTACTGAAAAGGAATTGTCATTAAACGGATATGTTGTAGGTAAGGATATACGGCTTTCTAGGAAGAAAACCGAAAAAATAAGAAGGATATTGTACTGTGTTAAAGATACGAAAACAAAAGAGTATTTGTTAGATAAAAGAATTGTGAATGATAGTGCAGAATTGCAGAAGAGAATCAATCGAGTTATAGACGGAACACCAAAAAGTGAAAAAACATTTTCAAATATCCAAGAAATTATATGGTACCTGGCTGGTTGTAGGTCGTGGATAATTGCCATTCTACGCGCTGAAGAGAATACTGGAAAAGAAAATAAAAATATGAAAAAAATGGTTCGGAGGATAGAAAGCTTATTAGATGCTTTAGAGGAGATAGAATCTTGATAACAGAGAGGAAAACGATAGATGGGCGGGAAAAGAATACGAGACTATTGGACGTTGGAAATGAAGAGTTTGCTGGACAGATATTGCCAATTTGAAACTTTAATACCGGCTAGTTCGGGAAAAGGGGCGGCACACAGAGGGGAAGATGGCAGATATGTGGAAAGCATTTTAAAAGAAACTCTGCGAAAATTTCTTCCGTCGGGGATGGAGATTCTATCGGGTTTCATTCTTCGGGCAGGAGTTAAAAGTGAGTTTTCCGGAAAGGCAAGAAAGGAAGATGATGATTACCATTCTTCGCAGTTAGATTTGATAATTTATGACAGTGAGCGCTATCCGGTTTATCAGAGATTTGGAGATACGGCAGTGGTACTTCCTGAAGGGGTGATTGCCATAATTTCTGTAAAAAAGACACTTAGCTTTCAAGATGTAAAACAGGAGATACCGAATCTCTATAGGGTGTCGAAATTATGTTCTTTTAAAAATCGAAAAGGGCCATTTTTAGCATTGGTTTCGATGGACTCAGGAAGAATGTACATTAATAAAAACTTTCCAGAAAATATATATAATGTTATGGAAGACGTTGCTAAAAAAGATGGACACCCAATATGTTATGAGAGTATGATTGGATTTATCGGAGACCTTAGCCATTGGACAATCCATAAGATTCATCATAAGGAAAAGAAAAGTGCAGAATTTCAGTTGTATACTCATGAAGAAGGAGAAGAGCATCTGGGGTTTCAGTTTTTGATTGATGGTATATTAGATACATATTACGCTGTAAATAATGCGAATAAACCAGGATATGTCAATTTCCCAAAGGGAAAGGAGTATGTCAAAGGGAATAGAATCATTTCATATGACCGAGAAAGAAGTGAAAGAATAAAAAATGACCGAGAAAAATTATAAACATAATTTTTCTCGATCGTTTTTACATTTTACAACATATTCAAATACTTTATCAATATCCCTGGTATATTCGCGCAGGATGCCTGCACGGTCACGGCTCCGATATTCTGCGCCACCATCGGCATGCCGTACACGATACAGGATTCTTTATCCTGGCCGATAGTGTAAGCGCCGGCTTTCTTCATGTCCAGCAGCCCATAAGCGCCGTCCTGTCCCATGCCGGTCAGGATGATTCCCACAGCGCCGCCGACGGCTGTCTGTGCAACGGACTTAAAGAGAACATCTACGGACGGCCGATGGCCGTTTACCTTGTCGGCAGGGAATATGCGAACGGCATAGTTTGCACCTACACGGACAATCTTCATATGTTTGTCGCCGCCCGGCGCGATAAGCACGCGTCCTCGCTTGATTTGGTCGCCGTCAGAGGCTTCCTTGACTTCCATCTTGCAGAGACGGTCTAAGCGCTGTGCATACATCTGCGTAAAACCTTCCGGCATATGCTGGGTAATCACCATGCCCGGGATGTCGGCAGGGAGCTGCTCTAAAACCTGAAGAGTAGCTTCTGTACCGCCGGTGGATGCACCAAGGGCGATGATAAGATTGTCGAGCTTTAAGCTTCGGTTTGTGAGCTTTGGCGCTGCCGCTGTCATGGGGGCAAGCACTGGTTTCCTGATAGTTGGCGACTGCCCGGAATTCAGAGTATTTCCGGCAGCAGGCGCTGTGACGGGCCTGGATGGAGTTCCGACTTTGGACGCACCAATGCTTCCTGCGGATCCGGGCTGACCGGCAAAAGATGCCCCTTTCTTGATTACAGAGCTCCCGCGGAATACCCTGGGGAGCTTTACAGTGGCATTTGACGCTATATTTATTTTTCCTGCCAAATTCTGTACGAAAGTGCGGGAGCTGTAGTTCCTGCTCATATCTGGTTTCTTCACAAAGTCCACCGCGCCGTTCGCGAGTGCGTCGAATACGCCGACATTCAGGGAAGACACTAAAATTACAGGAAGGAGATGCCTTGGCAGCAGCTCCTCCAGAAAATCAATACCATTCATTTTAGGCATCTCTACATCCAGCGTGAGGACGTCCGGCTTTGTAGTAGGTATTTTCCGCATTGCGTCAGCCGCATTCATGGCATAACCCACGATTTCAATTCGGTTGTCCGCTTTGGGAAGTTCGTGTGATAAAAAGTTTACGAACACAAGTGAGTCATCAACAATGAGGACTCTTATTTTTTTGTTTGTCATTATATATGCACCTTTCTGTCGGCGTTGCCGCGTTATTCCTTGCGGTAAGTGGACGGCATGAGATAATGATATGGAGTAGTTGCTTTATTTAAACTTTCGGAATGTCCGATGAAGAAATATCCGCCCGGAACAGTCGCATCATAGAAACGCCGTACAAGAGCCTCTTTCGTAGGCTGGTCAAAATAAATCATTACGTTCCGGCAGAAAATTACGTCGAATTTCAGCTTGAAACGAATAGGATCCATCAGATTGAAAGTTTTAAATATTACGTTGTTACGCAAAACATCGGCAACTTCGTACACGCCGCTTTCTGATGTTGGGCGGAAATATTTGCGTTTCCAGTCCGCAGGGAGCGCGCTTAATGATTCCTCGTCATAGATACCGGCGAGAGCGGCCTTGAGGGCATTCTGCGAAATATCTGTGGCAAGTATGCGGGTATCCCAGTTTCCTGGTTTGTTCCCGAAATATTCTTTTAGGATCATTGACAGCGTATAAGGCTCCTGGCCGGAGGAACATCCTGCGCTCCAGATGCTGAGCACATGGTTCGTCTTTGTTTTCTCCAGGTAAGGGAGCACTGTCTTCTGAAAGTAATCAAAATGTGATGATTCTCTCAGGAAAAACGTGTAATTTGTAGTCAACTTGCTGAGCAGAAGTTCAAGATCCTGCGGCTTTTTTTCCGCCAGCACATGGTCAATATATTCCGTAAATGAAGAATATCCCATAGATACGACAGTGTTTGAGAGCCTTCCGATAATGAGCTGCCGTTTTTGCGATAAATCTATTCCAAAACTGCTTTTAATAAAAGTAATAAGCCGTCGGAAATCGTTGTCGTTCAGTGATAACATAGTTTACTCCTTTATTTATTGACGTACTAATTCCTCGCAGTCTAAGAAGAGGATGACGGAACCGTCCTCTCTTGCAATCATGGAAGAGGTCAGTTCCTGCCTGTTCTCAAGCGGTATCGGAGAAATCTTATCTACGTCAATATCCTGTACCTGGGTTACGGAATCGACAACAATGCCGACGGAGATGTCATTAACATCCAGGATGATAATGCATGTAGTATCTATATATTCCTGGGGCATCTTTCCCATGCGGAGGCGAATGTCGATAATAGGAATCGTCTGGCCTCTCAGATTAATGATTCCCTTGATGTAGTCAGGCACCATAGGAAGCGGACAGATCATATGATTGGAGATAATCTCAATTATGTAATCTGTGCTAACGCCAAAGTTAATGTTATCGGACACGAAAGTCAGAAAACGTTGGATATTTCCAGCAGTAGGATTTTTTTCGCCTAATGCGTTTTCAGTAATGTCAATTGTTGATTCTGCCATGTTGCTACCTCCTTATATCTCTAATATATTCCTTGAGCTGCTGCATATACATGAGCCACGTCAAGGATGATTGTGATATTTCCATCTCCAAGGATCGAGCATCCGCTGATGCCGGAGTCTTTGATATGGAACTGCTGCAGATATGGCGGAAGTGGTTTTACAACAACCTGATGCTCGCCGATAAGCTTGTCAACGAACAGGCAGTATGACTTGTCGCTGGCTTCTACCCACATCAGGATACCGTCGTTAATCTTTGTGCAGGAGTCCGGTATATTGTACAATTCGCCGATTCGTACAACCGGATAAAATTCATCCATGCAGCGCACCATCTCATGGCCGGACGGATCCAGGATAATATCCTCTTCTGTTGCCTTGAAAGACTGGCGGATGTTGGATATCGGAATGGTAAAGATGGACTTTCCAACGGAAATCTCCATACCGTCCGCAATCGCGAGAGTAAGCGGAATCTTTAATGTCGTGCAGCTTCCTTTTCCAAGTTCACTTGTAATGCTTACGATACCGCCGACTGCTTCTACATTTTTCTTTACTACGTCAAGCCCTACTCCACGTCCGGAATATTCTGTTACTTCCGTATTAGTGGAAAAGCCCGGCATCATGAGAAGAGAGAGAATCTCCTTCTGCGAGTAATCGGATTCCGGCTTGGTCAGCAGGCCGTTGCGGGCTGCCTTCGCAAGAATAGCGTCAGTGTCCATGCCGCGGCCGTCATCCTCTACCGAGATGATAACTTCGCTGCCCGTGTGTGCCGCAGAAAGGATAACCTCGCCCTGAGGGTCTTTTCCGGCTGCGATTCTGTCCTGTACATTCTCTTCAATACCATGGTCGATGGCATTGCGGACGATATGCATAAGCGGGTCGCCGATGCTGTCTACAATTGTCTTGTCTACTTCTGTATTTTCACCGATGATCGTAAGACGTACATCCCTGTTAAGGTTCTGCTTCATGTCTCGCACAATGCGGTTCATCTTCTGGAAGACGCCGGATACGGATACCATCCGAAGAGACATGGAGATATCCTGGAGGTCATCGGTAAGCTTTCTGAGCTGGCGTGCCGACTTATTAAAGTTGTCGAGGCTTAATCCCTGAAGATCCGGGGAGGAAGTAACCATGGATTCCGTGATTACGATCTCGCCGACAAGAGCCATCAGGGCGTCCAGCTTGGAGAGATTTACGCTTATCAGATCCTGCTTGACAGCTCCGTGAGGAGCAGCCTCTTTTTTCTTGGCAGCCGGAGCCTCCGATTTTGCTTTAGGGGCAGCGGCGGCAGTGTTTGCGGCAGCTGGTGCCGTCTCGGCTGGAGAGGCAGGCTGCTGTTCCGGTTCTGGTTCGGCAGGTTCCTCTACCCTCTCACCGGTTTCGTATGAACGGATATTCTGCGCCTGGTCGATGGCTCTGACAGCCTGCTCTCTGGCATCAGCCGTACGGAAACCGAGATAAAAGCCTTGTTCGATAATCTTTTCCGCGCTGTCAGGATTGCTGTCTATATCGTTCGGATAGTAGATAAATTCAAGCTCCCTCTCCTGAAGGGCATTTACAATCATAAAAGCACGCAGATTTTCCATGCCGCATCCGTCCTCAAAAAAGACATGTATATAATGCGGGGCATCGTCTGGGTTAAGAGGAACGGATTCCGTGCCGGCGCCGGCTTTTTCAGGAGCCTTGTCCTCCGGGGAATCCGAAACTTTTCCCGAAATTTTGTCGAGAAGACCATTAATTTCCGCAACGAAACTGTCGATATTAGTTTCGAGTGGTTCGTTGTTTTCAACTTTTTCAATTTCGGAACGAAGTTTATCTGTTGATTTGAACATCAGATTAAAGAGTTCACTCTTGTGCGCCTGGTCTAATGAATCGATGCCGTTTTCACGAATATAGAAGAAAAGATCTTCTATATGGTGTGCAATTTCCATTAGAAAATTGAACTCGAGCATTGCAGAAGAGCCTTTAATTGTATGCATACTGCGAAAGATTTCATTAACGTCGTCTTCGGAAAAATCACCAATCTTTTCAGCGTTAATCAGGAGTTCATCTAATCCGTCAAGTAGTGAGTTAGTTTCAAAGAGATAAGTTTCCAATAAGCCTTCCATAGAAGCATCCATAGTATTCGCACCACCTTATCATTTATTTATCTATAAAATATTGCCAACAGAGAGTTATATGTGTTACTCTTATGTCAACACATTTCATTAACATATATATCGACCAAAAAATAAAAAAATTAATAAAAAAATAGTAGTAGGTGAAAAAATGTCGAATATTTTAAGAGTTACGACTCCGACAGCGGGGAATTATGATAATAATATGTCTCATCCCAGGGCGGATATGAACAACCGGGAAGACCCGCGCATCCAGGGTCCGGTCAATCCCAATAAGGTTGTCCGCGCGGACGCGAGGAGTGATTCTGCGGCAGAAGATCAGAAGATAGGGCTGAAATTCCAGTACCAGTCAAACTTTGAGGGATTTATCTCGCAGATGAAGTCCGGCGGGGTGATGACGGAAGAGTTTGCCACAGTATTTTTCGAGCAGCTGAGCAACCAGGTGAAAGCCGGGCTGGGTGAAAATTCAGCGCAGGAGCTGGCTCAGTTCCTGGAGATGATACAGGTGGACCCGCAGAACATGCTTGCGCTTTTGAAGGAGCAGGGGAATGCGGCGATTCGTTTTCAGGGAGCTTTCTTTTCGCTCTTGCGCCAGGTCATGGGAGAGACGAAGAATGTGGAGCTGAGGGCTGCGATACTGGACTTTATGAAACGCTATACGGATATGGCGGAAGGAAAGCATATCCTTCAGGAAATCGAGCAGACGATAAAAGAACTGAAAAATGGGATGCTCCAGAGCGGACGCGAGAAGATGGAGGAGATGGAGCAGCAGATGAAGTTCGGGGCGAATGCCGGAAAAGCAGACACCATGCAGAACGCTTCTATAATAAAAGGGAAAATGCTGCCTTACTTAAACCAATATATCGGAGGAACCCATGACAGGGGAAATGTGCGCGAGGGAGCAGCATTTTTGGCGGCGCTTACAGCGCGCTATGAAAACGGAGAGGCGGCAAGGGTACTGGAGCGTTTCAATGAGCTTATGGAATATTCGGCGATGCAGAAATATTTTAAAGGATTTGAGACGGAGAGCCTTTTGCGTGTGCTTGAGTCTACGGATTATGAAAAGTCCGTAAGGAAGAATAAGTGGATGAAAGAGTTTGCCTCCATGATAAAGAAAGGGATGCTGCAGGGCGCGAGCATAGAGCAGAAACAGGTGTTTCGGAATATGATGACATCCATTCTCCTGAATGAGAGCGTGTATATGCCGGTGCTCCATATGATGCTGCCGATGCAGGTGAACGGGAACCTTATGTTTGCGGAGATGTGGGTTGACCCGGATGCCGGGGCGGAACCTGCTGAAAAGGATGAGGGCCGGGTGGTGCAGGGGCTCGTGAAGTTTGACATCCAGAATGTGGGATTCTTTGACTTGTTTTTTGTGTGCCAGGATAAAAAGGTGAGCATGCAGCTTAACTATCCCGAAGATCTTGCGGATAAAGAAAAAGATATAAAGAACAATGTGGCTCAGATTCTGGCAGAGAATGGCCTGGAGGGAAAGGAGCTGGTGTTTGGCAGCAGCAAAGAGTCCATCGCCATCTCAGATGCGTTCCCGCAGATATTTGAAAGGAAGAATTCGATCAATGTCAAAATTTAATGATGTGCTGAACAAGAAGGCGGTTGCCTTGTCGTATGACGAAAATAAAAACAGAGCGCCCATTATCGTTGCATCGGGGATGGGATATGTTGCGGAAAAGATGGTTGAGATTGCGCGGGAGTCGGGAGTGCCGGTCTATGAGGACAACTCTTTGGCGACCATGCTGACCCAGCTTGAGCTTGGAGCGGAGATCCCGACAGAGCTTTATCAGGCAATTATTGACATATATGTTTATTTTCTTCAATATGTTCCGGGTGAGAAAAAAGAGAACTCGGAAGAAACAGAAGAGGAAAATGAAGAAGAGGCAGAAGGAGCTGCTGAGCCGGAAGATGCCGGAACGCAGCCACAGGAAACATAAGGAATAAAAGATGGTCTCCGGTCAGAGCTTCTTTTCATGATGATTTTAAGGAAAGAATTTCTGACCGGATTTAGTTTTGAGAATCAGGACATCCTGCGGCGGCGGATCAGATCCTGGCGGAAGACATAATTTCGGATCTGCGCTTCCGTCTGCGCCGGGAGATGTACAAAGTAACAGCCGAATCCAAGAAGCTGAGATTCTCCTGCGGTGGAGCTGACCAGCTGCAGAAGGCTGCTCCGGTCCTGGATCCGCAGGATTTCCGCCTGAAGGGTGACAGAAGGGAGCCCGCTGTCGGCAGGAAAGGCGAATTCTACTACGTCGCCTTCGTTGAACGGATGGCTGCAGGTGAAAAGGATGCCTCCGGCGCTGATATTCCATATGGTTGCCAGGACATTCGATACTTCGCCTTTGGAAGTGCGGGCTGACAGCACGACAGAGATATTGACCGGAACTTTGATGTCGCGGCGGCGCTGTACAAGAGCCAGCTGTTCGTTGATCACGCAGCGGGCGCATACGTGCCCCTGTCCGGAAAGGTGCTCTGCCGGCCTGAAATCAAGCAGATCGCAGGAATATGTAATCAGCCCTTTGACAGAATCGAAAAAAGTGACATGTACTTTTGAGGGCAGCAGATCATTATCAAGGCCTCCCATCGTGAGAGTGACGGAATCTTCTTCGATGCGGGATACGGCGGCGTGGCAGAGGTATTCGTTCTGCGTGGAATAAATGCTTGCCTGCTTGCAGTCTATAAGAAACATAATTATTGCTCCTTTCGTGTATATATGTTATGATTATCTGGTATATATGATATTATTTATTATTACTATAGCGTGTTAATGTGAAAAAAACAAGGACATTTTTCGATAGGATAAGCCTGAGAATAAGGAGGTAAACCGATATGGATATGAACCTGTTCTTCCAGCTCATGAGCCTGAACGGAAAGTATGGGGATTACGGCGGCTACGGGAACTATAAAAACTATGGGAATTACAGCGGCTACGGGGTGTCCGGCAATGCATTCAGCCAGGTTCTGCAAAATGTATCGTCCGCAAAAACTTGGGGCGGGATGAAGACGCCTATGGATGGGATTTTTGAAGAGGCCGCAAGGGAGACGGGAGTGGATATCCGTCTGCTGAAAGCGGTGGGAAAAGCGGAGTCCGGATTCCGGGAGTCTGCCACGTCAAGGTGCGGTGCGATGGGAGTCATGCAGCTTATGCCGGGAACGGCAAAGAGCCTTGGGGTGACCGATGCATATGATGCCAGGCAGAATATCATGGGCGGCGCCAGATATCTCGCAAAACTTTTAAAAAAATATGATGGGGATACGGAGCTTGCCCTGGCGGCGTACAATGCGGGCAGCGGAAACGTGGCGAAGTACGGGGGGATCCCGCCTTTCAAGGAAACTCAGAATTATGTGAAACGTGTGCTGGAATATGCAGGGGAAGATTTTAACGCCGGACAGGCAATGGTTTCCGGGGAAAATGCTGTAAGTCCGCTGGTTTCCGAGGTTTCGGCGCAGCCTTCGGCTGATCCGGCCGTATCAGATATCGGATATACGGATCTGTGCAAGATGATGGTTCAGATGATGCAGCTTGAAATGCAGCAGAAACTTCAGAGCATATTAGGCGCTGATACGGATGATAATGGCATGTCGGGTACTGTATTGTAATTACTGGAAGAGTGTGCAGTTGGGGTTGACAGCTAATGGAAAGAGTAGTATTATTTCAGAGAATGAGTGTCAGTGTTTTTTTCTGTGCTTTTATTTACGTATCTGCACAGAAAAAGAACATATAATGCCAGTATGGTGTCAGGAAAGTGAGGAATGGTACATATGATGTCTATATTTGGAAACAGCCTGCTTGTCTCGGAAAAATCTTTGGATTATTTATGGAAGAAACAGTCCGTTACGGCAGGAAACCTTGCTAATGTTGATACTCCCGGTTATAAGGCGAAGTATGTGACGTTTGAAGATCTGTACCGTGCAAAGCTGGAAGGCGCATCGGGCGACCGTGCGGCGATAAAGCAGGCGGCTGATACGGCGGTCTGGCAGGTCGAAGAATCGGAGACGGAGACCGCAAGGATGGATGGGAATAATGTTGTTGCAGATGCTGAGTTCGGGGAGCTGACAAAGAGCGCCCTGCAGTATCAGTTTGTGATTCAGTCGGTAAATAGCGATATTGCGAGACTGAATTCGGTGATTAAGGGATAATGGCCAACGGGATCTGACCTGTTAGGCTTATTAGTGTTTAAGGAGGATGATGGTGATGGCCACAGATTTTATTACACCGATCCAGCCGCTTAAATTTGGCGCCGGCGGGATCGTGAAAACGAATTCATTGGTGGAAGAAGGTACGGCGTTATTTAAGGACGTTTTTTCAGACGCGATAAAAAATGTGACGGATTCGGAAAGAAATCTGGAAAACAAGCAGTATCTGCTGGCGACAGGACAGATTGACGACGCGCACACGGTGCCGATTGCAGCGGCTGAGGCGCAGTTATCAATTGATTTGCTGGTTTCTCTTCGCAATAAGGCGGTAGAAGCTTACAATGAATTGATGCGTATTTCCCTATAGGTTATAAAAAATAGATTATAGATGGGACAGACGGATTGATGAAAGAACGGCTGAATGTAGTAAAGGAATATCTTGCTAAGATAAACAGGAGAACGAAAATAATAGCTGCGATAGCGGCTGCGATTATAGTTGTCGGTGCGATTGTGATTACTTTGATTTTAAATCATAAGGATTACGTGGTGCTTTTTTCTGATGTAACGGAAGAGGAGACGACGCAGATTCTTGCCAAGCTGCAGGAAATGAACGTTGAGTATAAGTCTGACGGTTCCGGCAATATCCAGGTTCCGGAGAAGGTGGCGGATACTACCCGGGCGCAGCTGGCGCAGGAAGGCTACCCGAAGAGCGGATTTACATATGATGTATTTACCCAGAACGCGGGCGGCATGACGACCGACATGGAGAAACAGACATACAAGCTGTATGAGCTGCAGAACCGCATAGGCGCGACGGTGCGGCTCTTTGAGGGTGTAAAAGACGCGAAAGTGACGATCGCCCTTGGGGAAGAAAGCAAATATGTGCTGTCGGATGCGGATGATGCGTCCAGCGGCCCCAGCGCATCTGTAGTGATGATGATGGAAAACGGCGGATCGCCGACAGAAAATCAGGCGACGGGCGTACAAAGGCTGGTGGCTCAGAGCGTTCCTGATATGAAGATGGAAAATGTAACGGTTCTTGACGGAAACGGAATTATAGTTTCGGATATCGGAGATTCCGCAGGCGGTTCGTCCGACGATGCAAGCCAGGAGATTCTGAGGCTCATTGAGTCGCAGCTGACCCAGAAAGTCATCCATGTGCTGGAACCGTTTTACGGAGCGGATAACGTCCGGGTGTCGGCAAAAGGTTCGGTGAACATGGAAAAGGTCATTCGCGAATCTACTACATATACGACGCCGGAAAAGATAGATGAAGAAGATAAGACGGGGATTCTCTCGAAGGAGACCGGCGCCAGGGAGACGAGCGGCGGCGGGAATGCCGCGGGCGGCGTGGTCGGCACGGAGACGAACTCCGATGTCTCTCAGTACACGGCAAATGCGACCCAGAACGGGGATGGCTATACGAGCGAGAGCTGGACGAGGGATTTCCTTGTAAATCAGATAAAAGAACAAGGTGAAATCGATTCAGGAGTGCTGGAGGACGTTACGGTCTCCGTGGCGATTAACGGCAGGACACTGGGTGACCTCACGACAAATAAGCTGATGGAACTGGTGGGCAATGCGGTGGGCATTGCGCCTGACGACAGGATTGACAAGATTACCATTGCGAATGCGCCGTTCTATGAGGGAAGCGAGGGTGAAAACCGCGGCATCATGGAACAGCTTGCAGAAACTGTTAAGGATAACCTGCTGTTCGTAATCATTGGAATCGTACTGCTGCTGCTTTTGGTGACTGCGCTTATCATATTCCTCAGGAAGAGGAAGAAAGCAGAAGACGAGCTCGAGGAAGTGCTTGAGGAAGAGCTCGCACAGGAAATTTCGCCAGAGGAAGAAGGAGAGCGGGAAGAAGAGGAAGTGGAGCCGCTTGACCTTGTCAGCCTTAAGAATGAGAGAAGCCAGCAGCTTCGTGACGTTGTAAGAGCGTTTGCGGAAGAGAATCCTGAGATTTCAGCACAGATGCTTAAGAATTGGCTGCGTGGAGGTGAAAACAGAGATGAGTGATGAAAATATAACTCTCACAACCGAGCAAAAAGCCGCAGCGGTAGTAGTTGCGCTGGGAACCGACAAGGCGTCGAAACTGTATCAGTTTCTAAGTGCTGACGATGTGGAAAAGCTGACGCTGGAAGTTGCAAGGCTTGGGCATCTCGAGGCAAAGCAGACGGAGCAGGCTCTGGATGATTTCTATAAGACTTGCCTGACGCAGAAAGTAGTGACGGACGGGGGCATGGAATATGCCAGGGCAGTCCTGGAAAAGGCATATGGCGAGAATGCGGCGTCAGAGCTTTTAGATAAAGTGTCCAAATACCTTAAGAACCGTTCTTTCGATTTCGTGGAAAAAGCGGATGTAAAGAATCTGTTTTCGGTTTTGCAGCATGAACGCGCACAGACAATCGCTCTGGTTCTGTCTTATGTGGAATCCGATAAGGCGGCGTCAGTAATCTCTGAGCTGCCTGAGAAGAAGAGGATTCAGGTAGTAAAGAGCATCGCCCTGATGGAAAGCGCATCGCCGGAGGCGATTAAAATAGTGGAGAAACAGCTTCGCAGCAGGTTCGATACAATCCTTACGACAGACTTTACAAGTGTTGGCGGTATCGATTACATCGCAGATGTTATGAACCATATGGACAGAAGCAACGAGAAATACATTTTCGACGAGATGGGCAAGGACGATCCGGAGCTTGCAGATACGATCAGGAAGAAGATGTTCGTATTCGAGGATATCCTTACGATGGACAACAGGTCTATCCAGCGTTTCATCAGGGATTGCGATATGAAGGATATCGTATACTCACTGAAGGGAGCCGGGGAGGAGATCCTGGCGGCGTTCTACTCAAATATGTCCAGCCGTATGGCCGAACAGGTCAAGTCGGATCTGGAGGTTACATACAATGTAAAGCTGCGTGACGTAGAAGACGCTCAGTCGCGTATTGTCGGTGTTATCAGAAAGCTGGAAGAAGAGGGCGAACTGGTAATTAACAAGGGCGGAAAGGATGAGATTATTGTATAGGGTGGTAAAAACATCTGAAGCGCCGGAGGACATAAAGAGAGCCTTTGAGTATCCCGTCTTTGACGCGGCAAAGGCTGCCGAAACTGTTTTGGATCCTGAATCTCCCGAGGAGGCAGAAGAAACTGAAAGCGACGATGAGCTGGATAGAGAGAGGGAAGAAGAGGAAAGGCAGTGGCGCCAGCGCATGGATGAGATGATGCTGGAGGCCGAGAGGCATCTGGAGGATGCCAGGCGCGAGGCGGAGCAGATTAAGAGCGACGCTTACGAAGAGGGCTTTTCCCAGGGCCAGACGGCAGGGTATGAGGCAGGATTTCAGGAAGGCGAGAGCGAAGGCTTATCTGGGTATCGGAAAAAGACGGATGACCTGGAAGAGATGTTTGCGGCCTACATCGTAGATGTGGAAAGGCTGAAAGACAAGGCTCTTGAAAAATATATGGATGATCTGAAAGAGATTGCGCTTGCGATTGGAGAGAAGATTGTGCGTACCAGCCTGCGCTCAAATGCCAGAGTCATTGAGAGGATGATCCTCGCCGCGACGGAGAAACTCAAAAAAAGCGCGTGGGCGAAGATATATATAGGAACAACGCAGGAATCGGGTAAAGAGGTCAGTGCGGATCCGAAGTTCCTGCAGGAGCTCAGCAACCTTTCCGATACGGTGAAAGTGATCATCATGGACGGCGAGGAGCCTGGAACATGTATTGTAGAGCGCCCGGATGAGATTATTGACGTAAGCGTCGGCACACAGCTTGAGAATATCCGGGAGATTATGAATAACGCCAGAATATAAAGGAGCTATGAGTATGCTGAAAGAACTGCCGGGGCAGATATTAAATGCAGAGACGATCAGTTATATTGGTAAAATAGAAAATATCACCGGAATGTCCATGGAAGCCTCGGGCAGCAACACAAGCATAGGCGACATCGTACTTATCTATAATGAAAAGCAGAAAAAGGAAATTCCTGCGGAAGTTGTGGGATTTCGTGATGATAAGGTGCAATTGATGGCGTATGAGAATATTAATGGTATTGGGTCAGACAGTTATGTTAGAAATACAAGGAAACGGCTTAAGATTCCTGTCGGGGAATTTTTGAGGGGCAGGATTATTGATGCCCTCGGGCATCCCATGGATGACAAGGGGCCGTTTGAATCAAGCCGGTACTATTATGTGGAGAGCCCAAGCATCAATCCGCTTGACAGGCCGCCTATCCGTGAGACGCTGGAGTTTGGCGTGAAAGCGATTGACGGGCTGAACACCATCGGCAAGGGCCAGCGTATCGGGATCTTTGCGGGGAGCGGCGTCGGGAAAAGTACGCTGATGGGCATGATCGCACGAAATGTCAAAGCTGACATTAATGTAATAGCGCTGGTAGGAGAGCGTGGGCGAGAGGTTTTGGAGTTTGTCGAGAAAGACCTTGGCCCGGAAGGAATGAAACGCTCCGTGCTTGTAGTGGCAACATCTGACCAGCCTGCGATGCTCCGCATGAAATGCCCCATGGTAGCGACTACGATTGCGGAATATTTTAAAGACCAGGGGAAGGATGTCCTGCTTATGATGGACTCCCTGACGCGTTTTGCCATGGCTCAGAGAGAGATTGGGCTGGCGACCGGAGAGCCGCCGATTGCCAGAGGATATACCCCGTCCATTTATGCAGAGTTCCCGAAGCTCCTTGAGCGGAGCGGAAATTTTGAAAATGGTTCTATTACGGGAGTGTACACCGTATTAGTAGAAGGAGACGATACCAACGAACCTATCGCGGATACAGTCCGGGGAATCCTGGACGGACACATTGTCCTGAGCAGGAAACTTGCGAATTCCAACCATTATCCCGCCATAGATATTAATGCTAGCATTTCCCGTCTGATGTCGGCGATTGCGACGCCGGAGCATAAGAAACTGGCGGGAAGGCTGAGAGACCTGTACAGCTTATATATACAGAATGAAGACTTGATTTCAATAGGGGCTTATAAAGCAGGAACGAATCCGGAGCTGGATTATGCGATATCCAAGATCGGACAGATCAACCAGTTCCTGATGCAGAACGTAGAAGAAGCGTTTTCGGTGGATGAAATTGTAAAAATTTTGAGAGATATGCTCGAGAAGTAAGATCTGGAGGAACCTATCAATGAAGAAATTTGCATTTGCGCTTGACAAGGTACTTGAGTTTAAGCGCCAGTATGAGGACAGCATCCGAAATGAGCATGCGGCAATCATGCATGAGATCAGGCTCCAGGAGGAGCGTTTTGCTGAATTGTCCGCAAAAGACAAAGAGATCAGGGATCAGATGAGGAGAGAGCAGGAGGTAGGTTGCCAGATTCTCAGGATACACACATTTGAGGGGTATCTTGAATATCTTAAGGGAGAGATGTTTAGGGTTACGCAGCGGCTTAAGAACCTTCGGTTCCAGGAAGAGCAAAAAAGAAGAGAGCTGATTGCGGCGAAGACAGATACTACATCTATCGACAAGCTGAAGGACAAAAAGCTGGAAGAGTATAATTACCTAGCGCAAAAAGAGCAGGAACAGCTTATTGAAGAATTCGTAAACCATGGCCTTATGGCCGCGCGGTAGGCGCAATTGAGGATGGTAGTAATTTCTGCTTTGCAGATTACTATAAATTGTTATATAATAGGAGTGATATATTCAATATTTATCATTCCGGAAGGGAAAGGAGGAAAGACGGTATGGTGAACAACATCATGGGAGCGATGAAGACAGCAGGCAGCTCAAAGGCATCTCAGAGCCAGAGAAACAGAAAGAGCCCGGCAGACGATAAGTCGGCGTTCAACCAGGCGCTGAGCGATGCGGCTGCGGCCAATTCCAATACCCAGACGGCGGATAAGAATACTTATGATAAGAAAGATGTTTCTGCCGGGGATGAAGTGAAAGATGCCGAGGCAGTGCAGGAAGGAACTGGCGAACAGGAAACTCTGGGCGAAGGAAAGGTCCTGGGGCAGGATGCTTTTGCCAGCACGATGCAGATGGGCGCTGAAGGCATACAGACGGCCGGAGAGACGCAGGCTGCATGGAATCAGGCGCTGGCAGGGGCTGAGGGAGATCCGAAGGTATTGCAGGAGGCTGTTGCGGAAAACTTGGGCGATGCGGTTCAGGCAGGCGCTCAGGTAAAGGATCCTGAAGAAAACGCTCTGGTTTCCGGAGAGATTCCGATGGAGATGGCAGGCCAGGCAAAAGAAGAAGGCGCGCTTAACATCAAGGCAGATTCTGAGATGGAACGCCAGATGGCATCGGCGGATGCAGATGCGAAGTCGATGACAGGCCAGCAAGAGGTACATAAGAGCGATGCGGATGCGGCTGACATTAAGGCTCAGGCGGCCGCGGAGCGGGGCGGCTTGTCTCACGTTCACGCTCAGGGAAATGGCGGAGAGGCAGCTATCCAGGCAGAAGTCGAGGTTACTGGATCAGGAGATATCAAGCCGGAATATGCAGATATGCTGAAAGACATGATCGCAAGGCAGATCGCAAACGGCAAACAGGAAATTGAGATCAGCCTGACACCGAGAAACTTAGGCGAGCTTCTGGTTAAAGTGGCTTACGAGGCAGGAGAGACGACGGTGTCCATTATCTGCACTAACGCCAAGACAATGGAGGCGATGTCCAGCAGGGCAAGCGAGCTTGGAAAGGTTCTGGAGACAACTCTCGGCGATAAGATGGAAGTGGTTGTGGAGAATAAGGAGCAGTCAGGATCTCAGCTTTATGAGGATGGGAAGAACGACAGCGGCGCACAGGCACAGAAAGAAGAGCTTGAGAGAAGGGAAGCGGAACATCGCAGGAGACTTGAAAAGGAAACAAGTTCGGTGGATTTCCTGCAGCAGCTCAGGTTAGGACTTGTGTAAGAAACAGGATGATACGGAACATGACAGCGAGCAAAGAAAGGAGAAATTATGCCAGTAGACGGAGTAGGAGGCAGCACGGCGGCGCAGCTTATGTATAACAGGAACGATGTGGCGGGTACATCGGAAGAATTGACGATGACCGATTTTTACAAGCTGATGGCAGCGCAGATGCAGTATCAGGATCCGGATAACCCGATGGATACATCAGAGCTTATGGCGCAGATGGTACAGTCCAAGATGATTACTGCGATAGCGCAGATGACCAGCATCAGCACTACGACTTACGCAACTTCCATGCTTGGAACAGAAGTTACGGTTGCCGAGGTTGATGAAAAAGGAGTCGGAACCGGAGAATATACGAAGGGAAAAGTGACGGGAGTCGTATTGGGAGATAATCCGATCATATATGTGGACGGAAAGCTGTATTCCCTGTCGCAGATTATGTCTGTAGGCGACGTGAAACTTCCGGGCGAAGGGGAAGAAGGCGAAGGAGACGGAGAATCTGGCGATTCGGGAGACGGAGCCGATAAAGTAGAAGGCGAAGGAGACGGAGAATCGGCATAGGCAAGAAAGCAGAAAGGCGGTGAAAGGCGATGAGTGTATCAAAGCTTTCAAATATATCATCCAATGTAACAGAGCTTAGGCTGGCGCACCAATTAGGAGCACCTGAAAAAGCGAATTCAGGAAGCTTTGCGGACTCGCTTAAGACCGAATATGAGAAAAGTGGATTACAGCTTTCAAAACATGCCCTGCAGCGCATGCAGTCGCGGGGGATGGAGATGACACCGGGATTATTACATAACCTTGACGAGGCAGTGCAGAAAGCGCGCACTAAAGGCTCCAAGGATGTAGTAGTGATCGGCGACAGAGGTGCCTTTATCGTAAATATTCCAAATAATACAGTCATTACGATGATGACTGAGAGGGAAATGAAAGAGAATATATTTACCAATATTGACAGTGCCGTGTTAATATAGCCGGACCACGTGTGGAGGCATTAGGCAGGATGTCCGAATGACAGCTGCCAGCGGCATAATCTATGTGAATAACAGAAAGGAAGATAACACTATGGTCAAATCAATGAATGCTGCGATTGCAGGACTTAAGGCTCATCAGACGAGACTTGACGTATTAGGAAACAACATTGCCAATGTAAATACATGGGGATACAAATCAAGGACGACAAACTTCCAGGATTCCCTTTACAGCAGTATCATAAGCGGCCAGAGCGGCCGGGCAACGACAGGAGCTCTTGGAGGTATCAACACGTCTCAGCTGGGTTACGGTGCCATCGTAAGCTCGATCAGCACGAACTTCAGCGCATCAAACGGACAGTATACCGGAAACGGGCTTGACTGTATGATTGAAGGAGGCGGATTCTTTATCGTGGGTCCGTACGGAGCGCCGATTAATAACGCGGATGGAGACAATACGAACGGAATCAATCTTGTTACGAATGACAGCACAACAGGAGTTTACCTTTCAAGAGTTGGAATCTTCAGCCCGGATGCCAATGGGTATCTGGTAGATGACAGCGGTAACTATGTATATGGTTATGCGCTTGGCGAGCCGGATGAGAACGGCGTTGCGCCGGCGCTGGTTGAACAGGGCCTGCAGCCGATCAGAGTTCCGGTAGACCCGGATACTAACGAACCTTACAGAATTCAGACATGGCGTATCGGAAGCGACGGAACTGTCACGGGCGTAGATGAGAACAGCGAGAACCACTATATCGGAAAGATTGCCATTGCTTCTGTGGAAAACCCGAACGGCTTGGAGCAGATGAACGGTTACTACTATAAGGTCGGACGTAATGCCGGCAGATGCTATGGTATGGAGTCAACTGCGGCGGTAGGTACGGTCAAGAGCAATTTTCTTGAGATGTCCAACACGGATCTTGCGTTTGACTTTGCGACTATGATCACTACACAGCGTGGCTACCAGGCAAACACAAAGATCATTACCGTTACGGATGAGATACTTGAGCAGCTTGTTAATATGAAACGTTAATTTGTAAGCTGACAGAGAAAGATTAAGGCGCCCGCTTTAGGGCGGGCGCTTTAAAACGGGAGGTTTTCGGTTTGATAATATTGACGAAGCTCAACAAAGAGCCTGTCACGATCAATGACAGGCAGATTGAATTTATTGAACAGATACCTGAGTCCAAGGTTACGATGATGAACGGCAGGGATTATATCGTAAGAGAAAGCCCGCAGGAGATTATAGAAAAGGTAATCAATTTTAACCGGGAAATTATAAGCGGGTTGAAGGTGGAGGTGTAATTAATTATGGATCCGACAACGATCATAGGTATAGTCGCAGGTACGGGATTTATATTGTTCGGCATCATGACTGGCGGAGAGCTTGGAAACTTTTGGGATCCAGGAAGCGTCCTGATCGTACTGGGAGGTACGTTCAGCGCGGTTATCGCCAGTTTCCCGCTGGATAAGCTGAAAAAGATGGGGAAACATATGACAAAGCTCATCTCCGGAAAAAAGTACCAGCCGGAGCCGGTCATTGAAACCATCATTGAGTTTGCCCAGCTTGCCAGGAAAGACGGTCTTCTCGTGCTGGAGGAAAGAGCAAACGAGCTTGAAGATCCTTTCTTTAAGAAAGGAATACTTCTGGTTGTGGATGCGATGGAGGCAGAGAAAGTAAGAGAAATACTGGAAAATGAAGTCAGCAGTATGATTGAGCGTCATGACGGCGAGGTTGCCATCTATGATAAGGCATCGAGTTATGCACCTGCGTTTGGTATGATCGGAACATTGGTCGGACTGGTTAACATGCTGAAACAGATGAACCTGTCAGAAGGATCTTCGGACAGTCTGGGTACCAGTATGGCGACAGCGCTTGTTACAACCTTTTACGGATGTATTCTTGCAAACCTTATCTTCGGGCCGATTTCAAAGAAACTTCGAATCCGCAACGATGAGGAGGTTATCTATAAGCAGGTGATCATTGAGGGAGTGGTGGGCATTCAGGCCGGAGACAACCCGAAAGTGCTGAAAGAGAAACTGGTTTCCCTCCTTCATCAGACGAGCCAGCAGAAGATCCTGAACGGAGAAGAAGGCGGCGGCGGAAAGAAAGAGAAGAAATCCAAGAAGGAAAAATAAGTCAGCAGAGAGCTTAAAGCAAGTTGGAGTGAGTATAAATGAAAAAGAAAAGTAAGGCACCTGAAGAGGGCGCATCCTGGATGGATACATATGGTGACATGGTCACGCTGCTTTTGTGTTTTTTTGTACTTTTGTATTCTATATCGTCTGTGGATCAGGTAAAGTGGGAAAATCTGGTTAAGAGCCTGAATCCGGATGCGTCAAAAGAAGTGTCGCAGCTGGTTACGGTTGATGACATCAAGCCCGGTGATGAGGATGTTCCGGGCAGTACGGATCTTCCCAAGGATACGGACCGGGAAGCGATTTATGAGGACGACTTGGAAGACCCTAAACCGGAAGAGCTTACCGCAGAACAGCAGGCACAGATTGACCAGCAGTTTGATGAGCTTTATGAAGCCCTTCAGCAGCTTAAGAAACTGGCAAATAATGAGTCAGAAGTTGAAGTTGCCAAAGGAGATGGCTATACATTTATCACTTTTCGTGATAAAGTATTTTTTGACGGAGACAATTGGGTGATGCGTGACGATGGGAAGAAGATGATGGACCAGTTTGCAAAGATCATAAAGCCGGGATCGGCATCTATCGAGCAGATTCAGATTATCGGGCATACATCCCAGGGAGCGCCTGACAAGAAAAACAATATCAATACGGACCGTGAGCTTTCAGCAATGAGAAGCGCGGTCGTAACTGCTTATCTGCAGAAAAAGAATGTAATCGACCCTGCAAAGTTATTTAGCTCGGCTTACGGCCAGCACCGTCCTATTGCTTCGTTTAAGACGGCGGCGGACAGGGCTAAGAACCGGAGGGTGGAGATCCTGATCAGCAAGACAGGGAAGGTGGAGCAGAGCCTGAGTGATTATTATAAGCAGGTATACGGGGATAATGCTACTACACAATAGAAGGAAATGTGAATAATTATGTCAGATGTATTGTCACAAAGCCAGATAGACATGTTGCTGAATTCTATGAGAGAAGGGAGTTCAGAACCTGCCAAACAGGAAAAAAAGGAAAAAGAATATAAAAAATATGATTTTTACAGTCCTAAGAAGTTTACAAGGGAAAGACTGAAAATCCTGAAAACCATACATGATAATTATTGCAGGATTATTGTGTCGCATCTAAACGGGATTCTCCGCATGAACTGTGAGATAGAAGTTATTTCCGTGGAGGAGCAGCGGTATCATGAGTTTAGCAATTCACTGGGGGAAAATGATGTCATAGAGCTTTTCTACATGAAACTTCCGGAAGACTTGAAGAACCCGCCGGTGGTATTCCATATCAGCCAGCTGCTGATGACGAATATGATTGACAGGCTTTTGGGCGGAGAGGGCGATGAGGCTGAGCTGGCTCCGGATTATACGTATACGGATATTGAGCTTGCGCTTTATGAAAAGATCTTAGGATATTTTTCGGGCGCCATCAGGGATTCCTGGAAGAATTACATCAGCCTTACAGTAGGGAGCCGGCGTCTGGAGCAGTCGCCCACGATGTTTCAAGAGATTGGGATGGATGAAACGGTAGCAATCATTATGCTTAAGATGTCTATTCCGAATGCAAGCGGGTACATCAGCATCTGCATCCCGGGGAACCTTCTTACGAATGTATTTGCAATTGTGGATAAGAGGCGGCATGTTGAGGGCGCTTATGAGAACATGATTGCGAATGGACGTGACATTATTATGCAGAAGCTTCGTGATTCCGCGCTTGACATGAAGGTAGAGCTCGGAACGGCGAAACTGAGTTTCCAGGATATCTATGGACTTAGGGTGGACGATGTTATTGACCTTAGCAAGAGCAAGAATTCTAATGTCAAGGTATTTGTCGCCAATGAGCCATGGTTCGACGGAAAGCTTGGAGTGCATAAGAACAGCGTGGCAGTCAAGCTTGATAACAGGCTGATTCAGGAAGATGAGCTGGAGCAGGAGCGCGAAGTCGGCCAGTTTGAGGAAGAACTGGCACAGGAAGTAACGGCAGAATAGCAAGTACCAGTGAAAACATCACTGTTACAATATATAACTAAGAAAAAGAGAGAGGTGCTGAAATGGCTAAAATAATGATAGTTGATGATGCGGCGTTTATGCGTATGATGGTTAAGAACGCGCTTGCACAGGGCGGATATACGGATGTGATTGAAGCCACGGATGGACAGGATGCAGTACAGACATATAGTGATCAGAAACCGGATCTGGTTTTGATGGATATCACGATGCCTAATATGGACGGACTGGAAGCATTGAAGAAAATCAAAGAGATGGACAGCGCATCGCAGGTGGTTATGTGCTCGGCGATGGGACAGGAGAGTATGGTTATCGAGGCAATTAAATCAGGAGCTAAGGATTTTATCGTAAAACCATTTAAACCAGAGAGAATCCTTAAGACAGTGACTGGCCTCTTAGAAAAATAGGAGGATAAAGCGATGGCTTTTTTAAGTTCACTAGATATCAGCGCATCAGGCATGACGGCGCAGCGCCTTCGCCTTGACGTTGCAGCGCAGAATATTGCCAACATTGAGACGACAAGGACAGAGGACGGAGGAACTTACCGCAGGAAAGTAGTTCGGTTTCAGGCAGAGGAGGATTCTTTTCAGTCTGCGCTGAGGCGTGCCCGAAACGCGGGACGCTCAGATGAGAGGAACGGCGGGGTGATTGTGACGGAGATTGCTGAAGACCAGACGGATCTGAAGATGGTATTTAATCCGGAACATCCCGATGCGGATGCAAACGGTTATGTAGCAATGCCCAATGTAGATTTGATTAAGGAAACTACGGACAGTATGGCGGCAACCCATTCTTATAATGCGAATATTACTGCGTTTAACGCAATTAAGCTTATGGCTCAGAAAGCCCTGGAGATTGGTCAGTAATTATCATAAGGGGATTATATGATGCCGGAAAGAGGGATAAGAAATATGAGTACTTACAACTTAAGCAATATGGAAATAGATGCCGTAGGTGAAATTCTTAACATTAGTTTGGGAGCGTCTGCAACAGCTGTTTCAACAATGCTTGACACCAGAGTTGACATTACGACTCCGGTAGTAAAGGTAAAACAAAAAGAAGAGTTTGAATTTGCAAGTATAGAGCCGGCTGTAGGGGTAGAAATTGGTTATGTGGAAGGGCTTGACGGAAGCAATATTATGCTGCTCAAGCGCATTGATGTCAAAGTTATTGTTGAGCTTTTAATGGGAATGGAGATTCCGGACGACCAATTCGAGCTGGATGAGATGAATATCAGCGCTATCTGCGAGGTTATGAATCAGATGATGGGAGCTTCTGCGACGGCGCTCTCAGAGCTTCTTTCCAGAAGAGTTGATATTTCAACGCCTGTTTCGTTTGAGGTAAGCAGCCCGGAGCAATTCAAAGAAAATTATTTCGCAGACAATGAGGAGATGGTAGTCATCCGGTTTAACCTGATGATTGCGGACAAGATGGAAAGCGAGTTTTTGAACCTGATGCCGATAAGCCTTGCAAAGGAACTTGTATCAGGATTTTTCCCGGACGGAGCACCGGATGCGGTGAAAGATCAGGAACCGTCACCGCAGCCGAAGCCGCAGGCGTCTGCACCGTCAGGTTCAGACGGCGGTGTATTGTCTCAGGAAGAGATCGAGCAGATGCTTAACGGAGATTCAAGCGGCATTGCATCGTCACCGGAACCGTCACCAGCTCCGGTATCGTCCGATTCAGGCGGCGTGATGTCCCAGGAAGCGATTGAGCAGATGCTTAACGGAATGGGAGGCGGCGCGCCAGAACCGTCACCGGCTCCGGAGCCTCCGGCGGCAGCGCCACAGCCAGCAGCAGCGGCAGCGGCTCCGCAGGCAGCACAGCCGGTACAGCCCGTAGCTCCGGTACAGCCATCGGCGCCGGTGTATGTACAGCCGCAGATGGATCCGGCGGTGATGAATAATATGATGCAGATGATGGATATGATGCGTCAGTCACTTGAGTCGCAGCAGCAGCAGCTGCAGGAGCTCAGGATGTCATCAGGACCGAAAAAGATTAAGGTACAGCCGCAGCATCAGCCAAACTTAAGTACGCAGGATATGCAGGACGGCGGAACTGAGGATAATCTTGAGATGATGATGGATGTTCCGATGGAAATTTCTGTTGAGATAGGGCGGACCAGAAAGATGGTCAAGGATATCCTGGAACTCAACAAAGGTTCTCTGGTAGTGCTTGACAAGCTTGCCGGGGAACAGGTGGATCTGTTCGTAAACGGACAGTGCATAGCCAAGGGCGATGTAGTAGTGGTAGATGATAATTTCGGAATCCGTATTACAGAGATTCTTTAGATAGCAGATATATAAAGAGGAGAATGCTTTATGATTCAGAGCATTGTAACAGGACTTGGCACGTTGCTTATTATAATTGCAATTCTTTTTCTGACATACATAGTTACAAAATATATCGGGAACAGGATGGGAGCCGGAAGGTATGCCGGCGGTGTTTCCCATTATCTGGGTATTGTTGACCGGATGTTTCTGGGGCAGGAAATATCAGTAGCCCTCATAAGGGTTTCTGAAAGGATATTTTTGGTGGGAATTACAAATGATAACATCAATCTGCTGACAGAAATTAAGGAAGAAGAACTGACGGAGCTTTCTCTTCCGGAAGTTGAAAACAGTGCGGGAGCCGCGTTCAAAGATATGATGGATCGGCTGAAAGACAGAAAGAAGTAATCGTATGGATTTGGAAAATAACAATTTGGTAAGTATAAATGGTGAAGAAATTCCTACCCTGGAAATTCTGATGATGCTGACGATTCTGATGATTTTGCCATCCCTCCTTACTATGGTAACATCATTTGTAAGAATTATCATCATTCTTTCTTTCACAAGAAATGCAATCGGAATCCAGCAGACACCTCCTAACATGGTGTTGGTAGGAATTGCCCTGTTTTTGACGCTGTTTATTATGCAGCCGGTTATAGAGCAGGTCAATACGGAGGTTTATACTCCATATAAGAAAGGCGAGCTTACGCAGACAGAAGCCCTAAAAGAGGCGCAGGTTCCAATTAAGGAATTTATGCTTGAGCATACGGAAAAGAGCACATTTAAGCTGTTTGTGGAGATGTCGGGACAGGAGATAGAGGAAGAACCGCGTGACCAGTCTCTTATAGTAATCATTCCGGCCTTCATGACCAGTGAATTGAAACGAGGCTTTACGGCGGGGCTTCTTTTGTATATACCGTTTCTGCTTCTGGATATCATTGTATCAAGCACGCTGATGTCGATGGGTATGATTATGCTTCCGCCGGCAACGATTGCGCTGCCGTTTAAAGTTTTGTTATTTGTTAGTGTTGACGGATGGGAGCTTTTGTTCTCATCAATTGTAAAGAGTTTTAGCTGACGGAGGATAACCGGATGACAACAGCAGAAATTACGGATGTGATGTATCAATTGTTTGTCCTTACGGCACAGCTTGCAGGTCCGGTGCTGATCATCAGTATGGTGGTCGGGATTGTTATCTCGATTATCCAGGCCGCAACGCAGATTCATGAACAGACATTGACATTCCTGCCGAAACTGGTAGTCATAGGCGTGATCCTGGTAATAAACGGGAGCAATATGCTGAGGGCTATGCAGGATTTTACAAAGCAGGTTTTTGAGATGATTGCCAGATAGGGGGAAAAATCATGCTGTTTTTCCTGGTTCTTATGAGAATGTCAGGATTTATATTCCTGAATCCGATTCTGGGGAGAAGGAATATTCCTGCCACGGCAAAGACGGGGCTTTCCCTTGGTCTTGCCGTCATTGTTTTTTCAATGGAGCAGTCACAAGGCATTACGGTAGAGGCAGAAGCAAACAGCTCCCTGATGTTCGGGATCCTTATGGTGAAAGAGCTTGCAATCGGCTACTTGCTGGGATTTATCATGTCGCTTTTTGATATGGTGCTGACCTTTGCCGGAACGGTCATTGACTTCCAGATAGGAATTTCCATGGCGATGGTTTACGACCCGCAGACAGGCTCCCAGATAGCGCTTTCCGGAAATATCCTCCAGACGTTTTATCTGCTTTTCTTTTTTGCTGTTGACGGGCATCTTGCCCTCATTAAGATATTGGCCGAGTCGGGGGATGTAGTTCCCTACGGAGAACTTGCTTTTACCCAGGGAGCGACATGGATGGTGCTGGATATCTTTGCCCAGTGCGTGGTTCTTGCGATAAAGCTGGCGTTTCCGCTGATTGCGTTTGAGTTTATCATGCAGGTAGGGGTTGGGATCCTTACGAAGATTACACCGCAGATTAATCTATTCGTGCTTAGCATCCAATTAAGGCTGGTGGTGGGATTTATATTATTGGTGTTCCTTGTCTCACCCATAAGCAGCTTTATGGGAGACTTGATTTCTGATATGATGAAGACGCTCCAGGAGGCATTGCGGGTAGCGGCGGGATAAAGGAAGTGAGATGAGATGGCAGGAGATTCCGGATCAAAAACCGAAAAACCCACCGCCAAGAAACGGAGAGACCAAAGAAAAGAAGGTAATGTTTTCCAAAGTAAGGATGTAGTGACGGTTCTTACGCTGTTTGGATCTTTCTATATATTGCGGATGATGTTCCCGAAGATTTATGAAACTGTCCGCGCTTTTCTGATTCAGTTTCTTGAATTAACCGGCACTATATCAGACATTAACGGCGGGCAGATGAGCGGCGTGCCTATGATGGTGGTAAAAGCTCTTGTTGCGACAATACTCCCTGTCCTGCTTGCATCTGTGGCACTGTCGATTATCGGTACCGGGATACAGACAAAATTTCTTTTTTCGCGGAAAAGCGTCAGCCCTCAGTTTAATCGGCTGAATCCGCTGTCAGGAATAAAAAAATTGTTTTCTCTTCAGAATGTGGTAGAATTAATTAAGAGCATTCTGAAAATCATAATATTGGTTGCCGTAATCTATAATATCGTAATAGATGACATGGTTCAGGTAGTGAGGACGATGGACATGGACATTTTAATGTCCGGGGCGTTCATGCTGAATATGGTGATGACGCTTGTGTTTCGCATATGCTTGGCATTTATCGTAATTGCGGCGCTCGACTTCATGTATCAATGGTGGGATTATGAGCGAAAGCTTAAGATGACCAAGCAGGAAGTAAAAGAAGAATATAAGCAGACAGAAGGAGATCCTAAGATTAAAAGCCGTATCCGGAACATTCAGATGCAGCGCGCCAGAGAGCGTATGATGCAGTCTGTGCCGGGAGCGGATGTAGTTATCCGAAACCCTACGCATTTTGCAGTTGCATTAAAGTATGATGCGGATGCTGGGTACAATGCGCCTGTAGTTGTTGCAAAAGGACAGGATGAGCTGGCGCTCAGGATTGTGAAGGTTGCGGAAGAGAATGGCGTTGCGGTAGTTGAGAACCCGCCTTTGGCCAGAGGAATATATGCCACGACGGACTTGTCGGGAGAGATTCCGCAGGAATACTACGGTGCGGTGGCAGAGGTTCTGGTTTATGTTTATAAGATGAACAATAAGATGGAGTAAAGCATGAAGAAAGTTTTGAGTAATGCGGTGACAGTGTTTGTTATAGTGATTGTCCTGCTTTTGATTATTCCTTTAAATCCGTTTTTAATGGATGTTTTGATTATCATAAATATGGCGATTTCTATGGTTGTCCTGATCATAAGCATGAACATCAAAGAGCCGTTGGAATTATCAACGTTCCCGTCGCTGCTTTTGGTTACGACGCTGTTCCGTCTGGGGCTTAACGTTTCTTCCACAAGAAACATCCTGACGAACCAGGGCTCATCAGGACAGGTTATCCAGGCTTTTGGTACTTTTGTACTGCGCGGAAATGTCGTTGTCGGTTTCGTAATCTTTTTTATCATCGTTCTTGTGCAGTTTATCGTTATCACAAAAGGTGCGGAACGTGTGGCTGAGGTTGCGGCAAGGTTTACGCTGGATGCCATGCCCGGCAAGCAGATGGCCATTGATGCTGACTTAAGCGCAGGCCTTATTACGGAGGAACAGGCGAAGGAGAGGCGCTCTAAGATTCAGAGGGAGTCGGACTTTTACGGAGCCATGGATGGTGCGACGAAGATTGTAAAGGGCGACTCGGTCATGTCGATCATCATTACCTTTGTCAATCTGATCGGCGGCTTTATCATCGGAATCGTGCAGGCAGGCATGACTCTTCAGGATGCGCTTTCCGTCTATTCGATAGCCACGGTAGGAGACGGTCTGGTGTCTCAGATACCGGCGCTCTTGATCTCCACGGCTACCGGCATGATTGTTACAAGATCTGTTTCGGAGGGCAGCCTTAATGAGGATGTATCGGGACAGTTCAAGTCGCAGCCAAGGGCAATTATGTTTGCCGGAGCAGTGCTGGCGGTTCTGATACTGATACCAGGAATGCCGAAGTTTCAGCTCGGCGTATTGTCGTCTGCGCTGCTGATTGTGGGTTACCGCCTGCAAGGCCGTATGAAAGAGATGGCAGAGGCCGCGGCGGCGCAGGAGCTTGGCGAGATGCAGGTTCCGGATGCGGAAACCGCGGAACCAAGCGAGGAAGAATATTACAGGGATATTAACAATGTATATGCCCTGATTGGCGTAGAGCCGATAGAGATGGAGTTTGGATACAGCCTGATTCCGCTTGTCGATGAAGGCAGCGGAGGAAAGATGATTAACCGTATTGTCATCTTTAGAAGGCAGTACGCACAAGAAATGGGGTTTGTCGTTCCGTCCGTGCGCTTAAGAGACAGCTCGAGCTTAAATACAAACCAGTATGTGATTAAGGTTAAAGGAGAGGAAGTCGAGCGGGGAGAGATTCTTGTCGATCATTACCTTGCGTTGGAGCCGGACGAACCGGTTGGCGAGATTGACGGAATTGAAACAATCGAGCCTGCCTACGGCATACCAAGTAAATGGATTCTTCCGGAAAATAAAGAGATGGCGGAGATTTACGGATATACAGTCATTGACCCGCTCTCTGTTATGGTTACCCACTTGTCTGAGACAATCCGCAGGCATGCCTTTGAGCTGCTTAACAGGGAAGAAGTAGTGAAACTTGCGGACAGCCTGAAGCAGCGTGCGGGAGCACTCGTGGAAGAAGTAGTTCCGGGGCTTGTTCCCTACGGAACGCTCCAAAAGATCCTGACAAGTCTTTTAAAAGAAGGCATTCCTATCAAGGATATGGAAACCATTATGGAGACAATCTCGGATGCGGCGGCGTCAGGGCTTGACCTGACGACGATTATTGAAAATATAAGGACGGCGCTTAAGCGGACGATTACGAGCAAATTCTGCCGGGATGGGCAGATGCGGGTGCTTACGCTGGATGCCGAGCTGGAAAAAATGATGGTGTCAAGCCTTACAAAAGGCGAGCAAGGGTACTATATGGCACTGCCGCCAGATGTCATGCAGAGTGTTGTGATGCAGATAGGCAATGCGGCGAAGAAGTTCCACGAGCTTTCGCAGGATCCGATTATCCTGACCAGCCAGGTTATCCGAGTGTACGTGTACCGCATGCTGGAGCAGTTTTATCCGTCCATTTATGTACTTTCGTTCAATGAAATTTCAAATAATGTACAGATACAGGCTGTTGGGAATATAACTAAGTAAGAGGAGGAGGGGAGAGCGCAGATGGAAGACTCAAGGACAAATGAAGAGCTGCTTGCACTGTATCAGGAAACAGGCAGTGCCGAGATCAAAAGAGAGCTGACTCTCCGCTACCTGTATATAGTAAAGAGCATCGCCGTGCAGATGCGGGATGTCTATCTCGGGTTTACCCAGGTAGAAGACATCATAAATGAAGGCGTTATCGTGTTGATGAAAGCCCTTGACAAGTATGACGCAGGAAAAAATGCAAAATTTGAGACCTATGTTTCCCGGCGTATACATGGTATGATTATAGATATCGCAAGAAAGCAGGACTGGGTGCCAAGGACGGTTCGCAAGAGCTTCAAGGAGATTCAGGATAAAGCAGCTGAGATGTACTCAAGGACCGGCACGATGCCGTCCGTAGAAGAGATTGCAAAGGAACTGGATATGCCGGTGGATAAGCTTCAGGATGTCATGGGGAAGATAAATCTTTCTTCTGTCCTGTCGCTTGATATGGTGATGGAGGAGACGCAGGAGAAACAGAAGGTTTCAGGCCTTCTGTCACTGGATTTCGCAGGACAGCCGGAAGAGAAGTATCTGGAAAACGAATTTCGGCAGGTTCTGAAAGACGGAATCAATTCCCTGAAAGAAAAGGAAAAATTAGTAGTCTCCCTCTACTATGTGGAGGAATTGAATATGAAAGAGATTGCGTCGGTCATGGAAGTGAGCGAGCCGAGGATATCGCAGATTCATGCCAATGCAATCCGGAAACTGAAAGAATACCTTCAAAAGGAAATGCATATAGAGACAAAAGGAAAGGAGAACGCTCATGTTTAAAGGTTTTTATAATCTTGCGTCCGGTGTGCTGACGCAGACAAGGAACTTAAACGTAATCGGTAACAACATGGCAAACGTGTCGACGCCAGGTTTCAGAAAAGATACATTCACACAGACTACGTTTCAGGATGAAATGATCTACCGTATCGGAAATACGGATAAAAGCAACCCGACGCAGATTGGCAGAATGAACTGTATCGTTACTGGCGACGGCAATGTGACCAGCTATAAGCAAGGAGGTCTTACACCGACAGCAAGCGCGCTTGACATTGCATTGGAGGGAAGCGGATTTTTTGCCGTTGAGACTGGAAACGGAATCGCCTACACGAGGAATGGCTCCTTTATTTTAGATGACCAGGGATATCTGTATCTCGACGGTGTCGGCAGGGTGATGGGAACAAATGGGCCTATCTACCTGGGCACGGATAAGATTACCTGTGATACTTATGGAAACCTTACATCCACAGAGACCGGGCAGTTTTTCGGAAAGATACGCACGGTTGATTTCCAGGATTATAATACGGAGCTGGAAAAAACGACGGGAGATATGTTTATTGCGACTGGCAATCCGCGGGATGTGAATATTCCTATGCGCCAGAAGTTCTTAGAGGACTCCAATGTGGACGTCATTCAGGAATATACGGAGATGATGGCTACCGAGCGGGCGCTTCAGAGCGCGGCTCAGGTTCTTAAGATGTATGACCAGCTTGCGGCCAAGATTGTGCAGATTGGCCCGACATAATTTAATAAAGGGATACAGGGGGTGGTTTAAAAGATGAATGCTTCTTTTTACTCAGGTGCAAGAGGTATGATAACAGAGCAGGACAAATTAAATGTAATCGGCAATAACGTAGCAAATGTGAACACGGTGGGATATAAGTCCAAAAGCTCCGTGTTTATGGATCTTATGTACTACAACATGCACAGCCAGGACAGGGTGACGACGGGTACCGGTGTCCGCATGCAGCACACAAATACGGATTTTACATCCAACGGCATGAGTGCGACCCAGGGGGGCGGCTTTAACTTTGCGATTCAGGACGGGGAAGGTTTTTTTATGCTGAGAGATCAGGTCAGCAATGAGATTACATACACCCGCGCCGGGAATTTTTCGGTTTCCCTCCACAATGACGGTTATTTCTATCTCCTGAGCGATGGGAGGAAATATGTGCTTGACGAGACGGGAACCCCCATACGCTATGTCAACGAGCAGCTGACTGGGCGGCCGGCGGTATTCACATTTGCGAATACGAACAATATGGAGTCTGTGGGAGCAACGGAATTTAGGCCCGTGCCGAAAAACGGAAATCCTATGCTTGTCAGGGACGCACAGGTAGTTGACGGCTACCTGGAGCTTTCAAACGTAGATATGGCTCAGGAGTTGTCGGATACGGTCATTGCCTCCAGAGCATATACGTATGCGCTTAAGATGGTGCAGACATCTGATGAGATAGAGCAGACGATTAACGGGCTGCGCTCATAATAGAAAGTCTTAAGAGAGGTGGTAGAACATGAGGATTACGCGTTATGAAGATATGGACGATACCGCAAAAGACATGATGCGGGAAGTCGGCAGTATCGGAACGGGAAATGCGGCAACAGCGCTTTCAAGCCTGTTGAAAGTCGAAGTCAAGATGACCGTTCCCAACGTGGAGATACTGGGTTACAATGAAGCAGTGGATTCCCTTGGACATCCGGAAGATATTGTGTCTGGAGTGCTGGTGCAGATGACCGGCGATGTCAGCGGTGTGATGCTGTTTCTGATGAAGATGGATTTTATCAATGAGATCCTGGGATGCGTTCTTCAGGAAAGCATCGATGGATACGAACAGATGGGTGAAATGGAAATTTCAGCAGCAACTGAGGTGGGGAACATCATTATATCTTCCTACATGCTCTCACTCTCTAAATTGGCTGATATGGAGATTTCTTTATCTGTGCCGGCCTTTTCAGTTAATATGCTTGGCGGGATCATGACGGTTCCGATGGCGGAATTTGGATATGTGTCTGATAAGTTAATGATGATTACCGGAAGATGTTTCATCGGGGGAAAACGTGTGGAGAGTAATCTGTTAATGCTTCCGGATATCCAGTCGCTGAATTATCTGATGGATAGGCTGGTGGCGCCAAATGAATAGCAAAGAAATAAAAGTCGGAATTGCAGATATGAAGATTGCGAGGAGAGAGGGAACCCTTATCACTTATGCCCTCGGCTCCTGCATAGGCATTACTCTCTATGACCCCGCGATAAAACTTGCCGGACTTCTTCACATCATGCTTCCGGAGGCTGGAAATATGGCTGATATGAATGTATATAAGTTTGCGGATACCGGGATTCAGGAGATGCTTCGGAAGATGACAGCGTTTGGAGGAATAAAAAGACGCTACCAGTGCAAAATTGCAGGCGGCGCCAAGATGTTTGAGATGGGCGGAGCCGGAGGAATCGGGAACATCGGAGAGCGCAATGTCAGAAGCGTGGAGGCCATTATGAGGACAGAGCAGATTCACATTATGAAAAAAGATGTGGGTCTGAACTATGCCCGGACAATGATGATCGACGTAGATACCGGAATCGTCAGGGTCCGCACAGCCGGCAGGCAGGAAGTAGTTCTTTAAGGCTCTTTAGAAAAAGAGGTATTCTGCCGATATTAAATATAGGACTATATATAAGAGAAGGGATGGCGTATTATGGCAAATACAGAGATACTTTTAGAATCTGGAACGAATGAAATAGAGATCATGGAGTTTATGATTTATGATGAATTATATGGCATCAACGTGGCGAAGGTCAAAGAAATCATGATGTCGGATAAGGTGAAACCAATGCCTCACGCTCATCCGTCCGTGGAGGGAATCTTTAAGCCGAGAGATACGATGCTTACGGTAGTGGATCTTCCGTACTATCTGACCGGGCAGCCGACGGAGAGGCATCCGCGGGATCTTTTCGTGATCACGAATTTTAATAAGCTCAATATAGCCTTCCGGGTGGAGTCAGTCGTTGGAATCCAGAGGATTTCCTGGAATGACATCCAGAAACCGGATAAGACATTAAATAAAGGCGAAGAGGGTGTTGCGACCGGAATCGCGCAGTGCGGCGGAGAACTGGTTACGATTCTCGACTTTGAGAAGATTGTAGCTGAGATCGCGCCGGAGACAAGTATCCAGCTGGATGAGATTGATGCGCTGGGCGCACGTCCGAACAGCGATCGCAGGATTGTCTGCGTAGAGGATTCAGTCCTTCTGACAAAGCTGGTAGAGCAGGCGCTCCGCCAGGCAGGATACGGAAATCTTGTCCAGTTCAACAATGGGCAGGAGGCATGGAATTACCTGAAAGCAATCAGGGATTCAGAGGATCTTCTTGACAGGGCCAGCCTGATCATCACGGATATTGAGATGCCGAAGATGGATGGGCACAGGCTGACAAAACTTGTAAAGAGTGATGAAAAGCTGAAACAGATTCCGCTTGTTATCTTCTCATCCCTCATTACTCCGGAGATGGAGATCAAGGGAAAAGAGATCGGTGCGGATGAGCAGCTTTCAAAACCAGAAATCGGCCATCTTGTGACGGTTATGGATGAACTTTTGGCGCGGGGGCAATAAAATGGATAGATGTGTGGTAAGACAGGCGATTAAAGAAAAAGAAACCGGAAAGATTACAGGCTATGAACTGATCTTCCAGGGGGGAAAGGATAGCCTGTATAACAATAATGAGGCTTCAGCCGCAGATACGATCTCGGATTTTCTTGTGGCTAACAGCACAAAGATTATAAATGACGGGCTTATGTTCGTGACATTTACCCCGTCGCTGCTTCTTCGCAATACGCCGAAGATGTTCGGGGCGGATAAGGTCATTATCCAGATAGAGGATACAGTTATCATCCATCCGCTGGCTATGCCGCTGATTAAGAAGTACCGCGAGGCAGGATATAAGTTTGCGATTAATGATTTTCAATTTACGCCCAAATATTTCAGCATGTTGGATTACGCATCTTACATCAGGATCAATATGACGGGGTATGACAATGATTCTTCCAAGAAACGTACGGTTCAGAATATTATAGAGATGGCAAAGGGCTTTGGAAGAAAGTGCGTTGCCACGGAAGTCAATACCAAGGAACTTTATGAAGAGGCGATGCAGCTTGAGATTGATTATCTTGAGGGCAGCTACATTGCCAACACGATGGTAGACAAGGTAGATAAAGTAGAATATATGCAGGGGAACTTCTTCCAGCTTGTAATCGCGGTGTCAAAGGATGAACCTGATTTTGTGGAGGTAGAAGAGATCATACGGCGGGATGCCGGACTTACATATGCGCTTTTGAGGCTTGTCAATTCGGCATATTTTGCTCTGAGGACGCGTACGGCGTCTATCAGGCAGGCATTGATTACGCTTGGTATCGGGCAGCTCAGGCATTGGGTGTATATGTTAAGCTTTGACCAGAATAAGACGGAAGGAACGGAGGAGATTCTAAAGATATCGTTCCTGCGTGCAAAACTGGCGTCTGAGCTTGTGAAGAGAGTGCCGGACAGTACAATATCTTCCAATGACGCATATATGATGGGAATGTTCTCGACGCTGGATTATATGGTTAACGCTCCCCTGTCAGAGCTTTTGTCAGAGATACCTATTCCGGACGAGATCAAGGAGGCGCTGCTCGAGGGTACGGGTACTGCCGGAGCGCTGCAGAGGCTTGTGGTTTCCTATGAGAATGCAGACTGGAAGACGAGCAAAGAATGTGCCGAGACTCTTGGAATACCGAGCGCCGGGCTTGCCCAGATCTATGTGGACTGCGCTGAGGAGGTCAATGGAATCTGGCAGAGCCTGATGACGGACATGGAACGTCCGGCAGAGGCGAATGAAGAGGAAACAAAGGAAGCATAATATGATAGAGTATAAGCTGGCAAGAGGAATTTCCGTCTGTCAGCTTATGTCATAATGGAGGAAAATAAAGTGGCACGTACAATCGTATTGACAAATCAAAAAGGGGGAGTCGGGAAAACTACTACCTCCAGTGCGCTGGCGGCGGGATTTGCAAGAAAAGGAAACAAGGTGCTGGCGGTGGACATGGATCCCCAAGGGAATCTGGGGTTCAGCCTGGGGGTGGATATCGATAAAGGCTCTACAATCTATGAAGGGCTTTTGGGCGAAGTGCCGGTGTATGAGGCAATCCGGCGTATCAGCAACATTGACATTATCCAGTCCAATATCTTGTTGAGCAGCGCAGAGGCATCCCTGAAGGGAGAAGGAAGAGAACTGCTTCTTAAAAAATTTTTAGAGCCGGTAGAGAAGTTATATGACTATATCATCATTGATACGCCGCCTGCCTTTAACATCCTTACCCTTAACGGGTACAGTGCGGCAGATTATCTTGTGATTCCGATGTCGGCGGAAATATTAAGCCTTGTGGGCCTTGTGCAGCTGAAAGAGACATACGAGACTGTCCGCCAGACCGTGAACCCCAGGCTGAAGATTATGGGTATTTTGCTGACGAAATATGAAAAAAGGCGAAAACTATCCGGGGATGTGCAGGAAATGGCGGAAACTGTCGCCGGGCAGCTTGGAACAAAGGTTTTTGATACGGTGATACGCAATAGCGTTGCGGCAGCGGAAGCGCCGGCGCACGGAATCAATTTATTTGAATATTCACCGAGGTCAGCGCCGGCGAAAGACTACGAGGCAGTGATAGCAGAAATTTTGCAGATAATTGAGGAGGATGAAAAGGATGGCTAGGAAAACAAATAAGACAAATCATGTACTGGGGCTGCTGGCAGGTAAAAACGAAGAAGTTGCGGATACCGGAGCAGCTGCTGAAGAGAAGAACGAGACATCAGGTGAAGTAAAGGACAGCCCGGCATCTGCGGCATCCAATGTTCAGGTTGTGGCGAAACAGGAAGAGGACGATATGATTGCCGATACGGTTAAGCAGCTCCTGGAAGAAGAACTGGATGCGGAAGAGGCTGAACTTTCGGAGCCTGCAAAAGCACCAGAGGCAGATGCGGAAGAGACAGGAAACGATGTGCAGGACGATGCAGGGGAACCCGCAGTACAGGAGACTGTTGAAGGGGAGGCAGAAGAGATGCAGAAGATAGATGTCGATATGCAGTTATCGGAAGAGGATCAGAAAGAGCTGGAGAGGCTTGAGAACGAAGGCAATGCTGCCGCGACAGAAGATGACTATGTATTTTTAAATGTAATGGAGAACCTTGTAAATGAGACGGTAGATAAATGGATGCAGCAGTTTGGGACATGTACGTGTTCCAGGTGCAGGGCGGATGTCGTTGCTCTTTCCCTTACGAACCTCCCTGCTAAATATGTGGTTGTAGGCCGCAACGCGGCGGCGCCTCTTATGAATTTTTACTCTCAGCAGTTTTCTGGCGCGATAACGGTGGAGGTGACAAAGGCCTGCACGAAAGTAATGGAACGCCCGCATCACAACAGAGACTAATTTCCGGATAAAAAAATTAATTTATCTAATATTATGCCGATAATCAATTTAGATGGAGTGAGTTCTGTTTACAGAATCTGACAGATATATTGCAAATCAAAAATTCGGAGCATTTAGAGAAGGAGTGATATTATGGCATCAGTATCAAGTACAGGAAGTTCCTACAGCAGTCTTTCATCACAGATCAGAGGATACGGCGGGCTTGCCAGCGGGTTAGACAGAGATACGCTGATTGAACAGATGACGTCCGGCACGCGGGCCAAGATAGCGAAACAGAAACAGGAGCAGACAAAGATAAGCTGGAAACAGGAGGCTATGAGGGACATCACAAGTAAAATCTATAATTTTACTTCTAATTACGCATCGTACTCATCTGCCAACAATCTCCTGTCATCCAACCTGTTTTCAAGAAATCAGGTAACGGCAGTCGGCGAGAATAGTAAATATATCTCAGTATCAGGTACGGCAGCATCCGCAGAGAATATGTCAATTGCAAGAGTTAAGCAGCTTGCCAGCAATGCCAGCCTTACAACCGGCAAGGTGACAGACCAGCTGCTTAAGACGAAAGCCATGGGACTTGCGGATGACGGTACGCTGTCTAAGAAAACGGATGTCAGCACTATAGCAGGCGATGCTATTTACATTAAATACGGCAATCAGAATTACACTGTAAAACTGGCCGATACAGACGAGTATAATTATCTGGATCCCCAGGAGGCGATGAAAGCAATAAATGAGCAGCTCTCCAAGATAAATATAGGGAGCGGCACGGACGCCCAGACTCTTGGCGATGTGCTCAAAGTTGAGATGGACGGAGATAAAGTTAAGTTTACCGTTGATGAGAGCAAGGCTCATGGAAACACAGTTAAGCTTGCAGGCGGCACGGGCGACGTCCTCAAAGATTTAGGGTTCTTAAAGTCCGGGCAGGATTTCGACGAATTAAAAGATGAGGAAAAGACGATTACGGGCAAAGGCCTTACTGGCAGCCAGGACGCGAAACTGACAGAGGAAAAGACCCTGGCGCAGCGTCTGAGCAACGCACGGATTACTTTCAGTTATAATGGGCAGTCTAAAACCATTGAGCTTGATAAGTTTACAGATAAGAGCACGATGGAGAATGTCCAGAAGGACTTGCAGGATAAGCTGAATACAGCCTTCGGAAAAGGCAGGGTTCAGGTTATTGCAGAGAAGGACGTAGATGGAAAATATACCGGAGAGCTTAGTTTCAAAACGGTCAGGCCGAAGGAAACGGTGGCAGGCGAGGTTAAAGCTGATGAGTCTTCTGTCCTTTCCGTTGTAGGAGGCTCGGGGGTTTTAGGGGCAAACGGAGTATTCGGTATTCAGGCAGGAACGTCAAACCGGGTCAATATGTCTGCTAACCTTGCAAATGCGGGATTTAGCGAAAATACGGCTAATGAGATAAAAAGGCATGAGCAGGAAGAAGGAAAATACCTTCTTAAGATCAACGGCAAGGAAGTTGAGGGGATCACGAAGGACAGCACAATAAAAGAGATTGTGGAGAAGATCAACTCCACGGAAGGCATCGGAGTGTCTGTCGCTTATCAGGAGATGTCCAACCGTTTCGTCATAAAAGCGACGGAAAACGGAACAAGCGGAGAGATTAAGTTTGACGATGATGAGGACAATATCGCAAAATACCTGTTTGGTGAACCGAATGCAGCAAGCGGAAGCGGCATTCCGAAAGCTACTTATACAGAGGGTAAAGACGCGGTGCTTATGGTGAAGTATCCAGGCTCCGATGAGGAGATTGAGATCACCAGAGGCAGCAATACATTCTCTCTGGACGGGCTGGACGTAACGCTTAAAGGAACTTTTGGCTACAAGGAAGACGGTACTGTGGACAGCGCGGCAGAAGCAGTTACTTTCAATGCAGATGTAGATACCGACAAAGCGATAGAAGCTGTCAAGGGCATGATTGATTCTTACAATGAGATTCTTTCGCTGGTTAATTCGCATGTTTCGACGAAACCTGCCAGGGATTCCAGCCATAATAAGTATGAGCCGCTGACAGATGAGCAAAAGGCTGAGATGAGTGAGAGCCAGATTGAAATGTGGGAGGAAAAGGCAAAACAGGGAATTCTTTTTGCAGATTCTGACCTTCGCATGATGGCGAATAATTTAAGGACGATAATCAATTCGGGGAACAGTACGGCATTATCCAGTATGGGAATTACGGTGTCCAGCAACTATGCGGACAACGGAAAACTGGTATTTGACGAGGCGAAGTTTAAGACGGCGCTCCAGAAAGACCCGGAGGCTGTTAAGCAGGCGTTTACGAAAGCTGTCTCCAAGGACGAGAATGGAAATACGCAGCAGGGCGGCCTGATGGTTACGATGAAAGGCATCATGGATAAATATGGCTCCATGACCGGGTCTACCAAGGGAATCCTTGTAGAACGGGCAGGTTCCATCCATGCGCCTACAACTATCACGGGCAATAGCTATCAGAAACAGTTAGACAGACTTGACGACTACATCAGCCAGCTCCAGAACAAGCTGAAGACGGAGACAGATCGTTATATTTCCCAGTTTACTTCACTGGAGACATTGATTTCTCAGATGAATAGCCAGAGCAGTTACTTAAGTTCGCTGTTTGCATAAAACAGGCTGATAAGATTAAAAGAAAGTGAGAGCAGGAAGCATGGCAAATGGATATCAATCATATAAAAACCAGTCAATTATGACGATGACACCGGGAGAAATGCTTCTTCTCCTTTATGACGAGCTGACTAAAAGGCTTTTAAGGGCGGAATTGGCTCTTCAGAAAAAGGATTTCGGGCTATTTGACGCATCTATCAAGAGAAGCGTGGAGATCGTCCAGTATCTCAAAGATACCCTGAACTTTAATTATGAGATCAGCAGGGAACTGAATACAATGTATGATTTTTTTCTGTATGAGCTGAGCCGCGTGTCTGCATCGAGGAAGGCTGAAGGCATTGCGGAGCTGAAACCGCTGGTTAAAGATCTGAGGGACAGCTTTGCAGAAGCAGCGAAGAGAGCGTGATAAAGTGATGGAAGAAAATTACAGTGAGCTGATGCTTGAAATTGCTAAATTACTTCAGAAAAAATATACATGTATGTCGGAAATCAACAGGCTGACGGAGGAGATGGCAGAGGAGCTTTCGAGGGACGACAGGGTGAGCGTTCAGATGACGCTTGGCATGCGGGGAGAAGAGATTGAGAAGATGCAGGACTGCAATAAGCATTTGAGCCTGTTTGTCGAGAATGTTTCCCCGGAAATGAAAGACTGGCTTTTAAAAGTGCTTGAGGGCGGGCAAGGCTCGCCAAAATATGGGAAAGAAGGCATGTTGGTGATGCGCCTCGCCGCCAGCATTCGGACGGCTTGGGAGAAGACTATGGCGATAGACCGGCATATGAATAAACGTCTTGCCGGCGCAGATTCTTTCTACGCCGATAAGCAGAATCAGGTAATGTAAAAGAGGGATAAAGATGCCGATACGGGGGTGGCAGCGGGCCGCCTGCCATATCAGGCATCTTTATTTGCAGGAGGACTATGAAAGAAATTGAGTTAAAATCCGTCAATAAATTTTATAAGCCGGATGTGGTTGCGCTTGAGGATATCTCCCTGAGTATTGATCAGGGGGAATTTGTCTTTGTGACGGGGCGCAGCGGTTCCGGAAAAAGTACAATACTGAAACTGCTTTGCGGTCAGATCCTCCCAAGCTCCGGCGGGATGTGGGTGCGGGGAGAGGATGTGTCCGCACTGACGAGGAGACAGCTCCCTTATTATCGAAGACAGTTTGGAATCATGCAAAGTGATCTGGGGCTTTTAAAGGAGCAGACTGTGCGGCAGAATATTGAGCTTGCCATGCGGGCGACAGAACAGCCCCTCAGGCTTACGAAAAAGAGAGTGGAGCAGACTATGCGTACGATGGGGATTGCCCACAGGGCGGATCATTTTCCGAGAGAGCTTTCCGGAGGGGAGGCAGAGAGGGTGCTGCTTGCAAGGGCATTGGTGACAGATCCGAAGATTCTCGTCCTGGACGAGCCGACGGCAAACCTGGATCCGTCCGCAGCGTGGGATCTCATGTGCCTGATAGATGAGATTAACAGGACGGTGGGGCTCACCGTAATTGTGGCGAGCCACAACAGAGAGATCGTGTCGATCATGAAGAAACGGGTTATCACGCTGGCGGCCGGCGCAAAAGTCGCGGACGAAAAAAATGTGATCTATCATACGACTGCCGGCGATATTTTTGATGAGCGCCGGGTTTTGAGGGAGAGGGAAGAAAGAAGAAAGAAACGACAAAGTAACTAAAATACAGGCAGTGAGGCTTAATATTTGCTGTTAGGTGACGATATTTAATATGTAGAAGAAAAGCCCGTGGATTATATGGATTAACTAATGATTGTAAGGAGGAAGGGCAATGAAGATAGCAGGAGACGGCAGTATTCGTTTTTATGACGGCATGACATACAAATCAAAATCTATCGGCAAAGGATATAAGGCGGCCAGAGGTCAGATGAACCGTGATCAGGTGTTTATCGGAGCCGATACGCTGCAGAGCGATAAGAAGATAGCCGGCGAGGCAGCTCACAAAGTGATTCAGGAGGTCAGGAGCGCAACGCCGCATGAAAAGATTGAAAGATTAAAGCAGCAGGTTGCAGACGGAACTTATCAGCCGGAGACAGATAAGATTGCGGCTCGTATGCTGTTGGGGAAGGAATTAGTATAGGATGGATGATTTTAAAAAGATAATCGGAGATTTAATCATGCTGTTCCGCCAGCTGATTAAGATTGAAGAAGTTAAGCTCAATGCGGCGGTGGGAAAACATGTCGCTACGCTGGAGGACTGCGTGACGCAGGAACAGGCGCTCCTTTTGAGGCTCAGGGGATTAGAGCAGAGCCGGGAAAAAGCACAGGCTAAAGCAGGGTATGGAGGCCTCCTGTTCAGGGAAATCTTAGAAAGGGTTCCTGACAGCGAGCGGGAAGAGCTGTATGGATTGTTTGACGAACTTAGCAGAGAGGTTCAGATGTTTCAGGAAATCAGTGAAGATTCTAACCAGGTTTTGCAGACGAATATTCACTTGATAGGAAAAGCGCTGAATAAAAAGACAGGCGGCGTATATAACGAAAAAGGAAAAAGCGAAACAGAGCTTCGTCATATGACGAGCCGGAAAGCATAGACAGGAGGAAAGATATGATACGTTCTACATTTGCGGGATTTAACATGGCATCTCTGGCGCTGAGCGCAAGCCAGAGAGCTTTGGATGTGACGGGCCAGAACCTGTCCAATATTCATACACAGGGGTATACAAGGCAGCGGCTTGACCAGGTAAGCCTGAACCCGGTAGGAAACAGCATTTCGAGTTCAGCTTATGATGCAAAGGTAGGTCAGGGAGTTATGATGACCGGAGTAAGCCAGATCAGGGATCCTTTTTTGGATATCCAGTATCGTAACCAGCTGCCGAAAGTAGGAACGGCAAGTGCGGAGGATGCTATCCTCTCGCAGATCGGGCAGATATTTGACGAGACAGACAAAGAAGCTATCGCGTATCAGTTCCAGCAGATTATCACACAGCTGCAGAACCTGGCAGATCCTCAGAATACAGGAACAAACAGTGCGGACAGCGTGGTGCGGTCCGCATGCGAGATTCTCTTAAATACCATTCATCAGAACGGAACAAAGATTCAGGAAGTTTATGACGAGCTGATGACAAAGATGGATGAGACGGTAATTCCGGAGATCAACGGGTATCTGCGGGATATTGCGGAACTTGATAAATCTATCAGAAATTCACAGGTTCTCGGGAATCCGGCGCTGGAGCTTCAGGATGAGAGGAATGAGCTGATTGACGCCCTTTCTACATATTTCCCGATAGAGGCATCATATGAGAAAAAGAATATGGGCGGCGGCATCTATGTAGATATCCTGAATATCAACCTGAAACTGTCGGATGGCAGGAAGATTAATCTTGTACATGATGACGAATACGGTGAAGTTGGCATTACGAAGGATGCAGACGGAAAGATCGTTGAGCCGGTTGACCTTTTTATCAAAGAAAGCGGCGAGAATGGAAAGACATACGGAGGCGGAGTAGATAATCTTGAAAAAGCCCTTCCGGCAGAGCTCAACAGTTTTGTTTCGGATATTGTTAATCTGAATAATGACATTAAAAAGTATATTGACAAGATTGCAGATGTAGATGCAAAGATTGCAGACCAGGAGGGCGTGATCAATGGCTATCTTCAGGATGTTGCTGACCTGAATAACCAGATTGCGCTGGAGAAACAGAACGCAAACCCTGATGTGGCAAAGATCAGGAGCCTTGAGCGGAAGCGCGCGAATACAATGGATAAGTTGGGAGAATATTTCCCGAAGAACTGCCTTCAGGCTACCACGGATAAAGCCACGGGAATTATGTCCGTAACCGCAAAAACCGGCACAAATACGTCGCTTAATTTAATCTCTACAGATGCCGGAGGGATAAGCCAGGCAGGAAGCGTTTCGCTGAGCACGGCTGCCGACAACAGGATTATGATGGCTGTTACATCAACGGCAGACGGCACGGGAGCAACAGAGACAGCAGATATAAGATCCGGATTTGCGCTTTATGATCTGGAAAAACAGCGCATGGATCTTACGAATGGGCTGAATAAAGCAATAGCAGAACGCGAGGAAAAGGTAAAAGGACTTGAGGGATATTTCCCAGCAGGAACTATTGATACGCCTGTTATAGATCCCGTGACCGGATATATGTCCATAACAGCTAACGGGCAAACGCTTATTGACGCAAATAATGTTGCAAGTGAGATCACCACCGTCGTGAACAGAGATGCTGACGGCAAACTGACGCCGCCGGTTACAGCACAGGTGGGCGGAGTGAATATAGGTGATATCCCCCAGGATGAAGTAGACCGGATGCTGGAAACGATGATTGAGAGTATCAGCGAGGGTATAGTCAAAGGCGATTTGAATATGCTCAATAAGGCTGAGATCTTTGACAAGAATGCGGCGCTGAACACGGATGCGACAGATACTAAGGGAATCCAGTATTATCAGAAGATGCTGGATGCTTTCGTGGATCAGTTCGCAAAGACTATGAATGAGCTGAACAAGACGGCGGTTGAAAAGCCGGTCAAGGGGCTTGTGTTTGACGCAGCAGGGAATCCTGTCATGGATCCGGCAACCGGTAAGCAGCAGGAAGTAGATTTGTTTGACATTGTATACGAGACGCAGCAGGTTGAAAAAAAGGATGCGGATGGTAATGTAATAAAGGATGTCAACGGAAATCCGGTGATGGAGACTGTCTATGTATATGAGACGCAGGAAGTTCCGGACGGGAACGGCGGCACGAAGACAGAGACCGTGATGGTTGATAAGCAGGAACAGAAAAAAGATAAAGACGGGAATCTGATGTATGATGCCAACGGAGACCCGATGATGGAAACCGTGATTGGAGACGATGGAAATCCGGTGCAGGTTCCGAAGTTAAAACCGGTGATGGAGAACGGGGTAGTAAAGAAAGAGCAGAGGACAGAAATCGTTGCCGGAGAGAAGGAGAATCCGCTTTTTTCGACAACAGACGGCAGTGATACATTTACCGCTGCAAACATTAAGATTTCTGACGGGTGGATGAATGGCGACATTCATGTCCAGACAAAGAATGATATTATATCGGAAGGCAATTCTTCTGATAACTGGAATGTTGACAGGATGATTGACGCGCTGTCTACTACAGTATTTAATTTTACGACGCCGGACGGCGATAAAGTATTTTCAGGAACGCTTTATGAGTGCTATACCAACATTCAGGGAGTGCAGTCTGTAGAGCGTAAGGCAACATCCCAGATTCTCAATACGCATACGACAGTGATGAATCAGATTGCTGATGAAAAGGATTCGGTATCCGGCGTATGGATGGATGAGGAAGTTATGGGGCTAATGAAGTATACACAGGCATATAATGCGGCATCCCGTCTGATGACAACAATGGATGAGATACTTGAGAGGCTGATTACTCAGACCGGAGTCTGCGGCAGATAATGAGGAGGTAGTTTTTATGGGAATGCGTATTACAACAAATATGATCAGAAGAAATTATACGAATAACCTGATGCAGAATATCGGCGGACTGGAGAAGGCGAGAAAGCAGGTGGAGACAGGCAGGAGATTTCAGTGGTCCTATGAAGACCCATCGGCAGCAGCTAAGGGGATGATCTTAGAGCGCAGGAATGCCAGGACGGCGGATTATATCAATACAGTTAAGAATGGACAGAAATGGATTGACAGCCAGTCGGATATCTTGAGCGACTTGAGCAAGTATGCAAACCAGATTGATGAGAGCGAGTTTACAGCGGCTATGAATGATCCGGCAGGAACAGTTGGAAGGGATGCGTTTGCCCAGAACCTGCGGGAGCTTCAGAACAGCCTTGTAAAAGCTTTGAATACCCAGTACGGCGACACGTTTCTCATGGCAGGAACCGATGGCAGGAATGTGCCGTTTGACCTGAAGGAGGACGGAACGCTTTTATATCAGGGAAAAGATGTCAATGATGCGGCTGCTATGGATCCGCTGAAGAACCAGAAACTGTATGTGGATGTAGGATTCGGACTCACCTTTTATCCCGAGACAGAAGGGGAGCATGCCGGAGAAATCGTTCCTTCAAGCGCTTTTGACATGGCGTTCCCGGGAATCCTTGCAGTTGGCTCCGGAACTACTCAGGTAGAGGTTCCTGGAAAAGGAACGATGGAGCTGAGCAACAATATTATCGTTCTTGCCGGCCAGATGGCAGATGCGCTTACGGCGGAAGAGTTTGACAGAGATCTGTGCAACGCTCTGTGGGATCAGTTTAAGGCAGGCCGTGAGGATCTGCAGGATCAGTTTGCCAGAGTGGGAACGAAAGCGCAGCTGCTTGAGAATACGCTTTCAAGGTTAGAAACGGACGAACAGAACATTAAAGAGCAGTATATGGATGCTGTCGGTATTAAACCGGCGCTGGCGATTACGAATGAGTCCTATGCGATGTACTCTTATAATGCAGCATTGAAGATCGGAACGAGCCTGTTAGGAAATTCATTGCTTGATTTTATGAAGTAGAAATAACAAGGGGAAAAAGGGAAGAAAGGAGAGATTTTGATGGAACAGTTGCTGGAAATTAAAACGATACCAATTAAGTATGAACTAAAAATACAGAATGCATCGCTTGAGTATCAGAACAGTACAGCAGAGGTAGAGATAAGCCGGGATAAGGGCGGCATGAAGATTAAGAGCAGGCCGATCAAGCTTCATCTCGACACGTATGAGGCGAGGAACTCTGTTGTTCCAACGACCAAGACGGCGATTTCCCAGAATGCTCAGAAAGGGCAGAGCGCAGCATATAGTGCAACGGCAAGTTTCGTAAGGGAGGGACAGATGTTGTTGAGTGCGAAGATGGGAGAGGGCGGAGAAGTGCTGAATCAGATATTTGCAGAACGTACAGCAGAGCCGACAGGAGAGTTTAACTTGGACTTTCTTCCAAAAACAGGGCCGAATATTCAATGGGAAGCACCTGAGTTCAGTATAGAATATCAGATGGATAAGCTGAATTTTGACACAAAGATTGAAAAGGGTGACATTCAGTTCATACCAGGAAATATTGAGCTGTCAATCCTGCAGTATCCGGATATCGAGATAAAATATGTGGGCGGCCCTATCTATGTTCCGCCAAGTGCTGCAGAGTTGTTTGAGGGGCATCAGGTTGACGTCCAGGCATAGGAGAATGTGATGGATAGAGAAAACACAAAAAAAGGCGCAGATGATTTGAATGAGTATATAGAGTTCGAGGAAGGGATTTTCGGATTTGAGCAGGAGAAGAGATTCCTTCCTGTTGCGCTCGAAGAGGGCAGCGATGCTATTGTATATCTGCAAAGTGCGGAGAATGAGGAGCTTTCATTTGTGATGATGAATCCTTTCCTGCTGAAAGAGGATTACAACCCGGAACTTGGAAAAGAGGACTATGAAAAGCTCGGCACATCGGATGAGAAAGACTTGTCATATTATGTGCTATGCGTGATTGGAAACACTGCGGGAGAAAGCAAAGTAAACTTGAAGTGCCCGATTGTAGTGAACAACGTCACGAGACAGGCCAGGCAGGTTATCCTGAACACTGATGAATACGGATTCCGTCATCTGCTGAGGGAATTTGAGAAGGAGGAGGCATGAGATTATGCTGATTCTGAGGCGAAAAGCGGGAGAGTCGCTGATACTTAACGGCAATATAAAGGTGACGGTTCTCGAGGGCGGCAGCGACGGAGTGCGTCTTGCGATTGACGCGCCGAAAGAGGTTCAGATCCTGCGGGAAGAGCTGGTGGAGGCAACGAAAGCGAACCGTGAGGCGGCGGCAGACAAAGAAAAGCTTAAAGAATTGTTAGAAAAGTTAAGGAAGGGGAAGGCGTAGAGGTCCTGCGAGGACTTCGCGCCCGATGTACACCCCCATGTCAGAGCTGGATTTTGTACCCCATTTTACAAGAGTGATTTTTTCTTCGCAAATTTCCAGTGCAGTGATGCAGTGGGGATGTACACAGCTTCCGCAGTTAAAGTAAAGCGAATTTTTAGATTCGGGCAGCATGGGCCGATGGGTATGACCGGCAATCAGCATCTGTGAATGTGAGGCAGCCCATGCAGAAAGGCGTTGTTCAACAGCGCTTTTTTTCGTGTTGTTTTTTGCTGCGCTTGTAGGGTCGTTAAGGGCAAAAAGTTCTAATGGACGCCAGAAATAGCGCACGAGGAATCTGCTGAATTTCCAAAGGGCATCATTTAATAAATCGCCCTGATGTCCGTGTACAAGGAATATGCTGTGCCCGTTTACGCGGTTTTTGAGCAGCAGGCTTTCATGAACTTCGCACAGGCACGGTGCATCTTTTTGACATAGCTTTGCATAATCATGATTTCCACACAGCATGAACAGCCGCTTATCGCAGTAGAAACGCTCAAGCAGCCGGAAAGTATCTTCGTGGATTTCCATAATATCCTTCATATTGCGGTTCTCCCATAATTCATCCCCGTCTCCAAGTTCGATATATGTAAAGTTTCTGCGGTAATAATGGGTGAGCGCCGCATTGTAGATGGTTTCGTTTTTTAAAAAATTATCGCCCCAATTTCCCACGCCGCGGTGGCAGTCGCTCATGATTACAAAGCGGGACAGGCAGTCATAAGGAACGACAGGGGAAGAGTGGAACAGCTTGTTCAGGCGGCTTTCTGTTGACATGGAGAACTCCTTTTGCACAGGCGGCATAATGTCTTTGAGTATATAATATTCAGTTGCCGGAAATATGTGAGGGTCAGTAGGGAAATAAAAAAGCCTGCGTTTCATCCGCAGGCCTTTTTATCGTTATCTAGAGTTGGATTTTGAAAATACAAATTTCGGGGTTAATAAATGTTTTTGTATTTCATGAACAATATAACATTAAAAAAACAGGTTGAATATAGTTTGTACTAACATGAAATTGGAAAATAATTGTGCTTGAAGTACAATTTGTGGTATATTTATAAGAAAAGATTAAGAAAGGGAGGAAAAACGGCATGGCAGTAGAATTAAAGAGCCTGTATGAGAGCGTTGGCTCAGAATATGACCTGAAACTGCTTACGTCAAGCTGTTTCGGCAAAGAGATAGGATGGGTGCATCTGGTGGAAAGAGAAGAATTCATACCGCTGCTGCACGGCGATGAGCTGGTGTTTAATTCCGGGATGGATTTTAAGTCGGAGGAATGGCTCAGGAATTTTATTGATCTTCTTGTGTCAGTAGGAGCCAGCGGCCTGATCATATCAATCTGGGCGGGGCGCTCATTTTCGCCTGAAATTATAGAATACTGCAACAAGATACATTTTCCGCTGTTTTCAGCATCTCTGAATACACCATACATTGACGTGATGCGTAAGTTTTCTGAGATACTGCTGGAGAACGAGCAGCGTGAAACAAATCTTATCGCTGCGCTAAAAAATGCGATTTATTTTCCGGAGGAGGAAAGGCTGTATCTGAATCATTTTGAGAGAAACGGCTTTTTCCGGGATATGTCATATACAGTAATCATGCTGAGCTGCTATACATATGACACGGAAAGCGGCAATGAAAGGCTCAAGCAGATGGGGGAGGTCATAAGGTACGCGATGCGAAAGAGCGTAGTATACGAGGAGAAAGGCCGCCTTATCATCCTTGCTGCCGGGTATCTGCTCAGCCGCCTGCGAAAGGAGTTTGGGAAAATCTGCAGAAAGGACTCAAATGTATATGTGGGGATTGGAACGACGGTTTCCCATATCCAGGATATCCATTATTCATATGAAAATGCGTATACGGCATATCTCCTGACAAAAACGACCATCCCGAAAAACTTTTTGAGCTATGAGGAGCTGGGAATCTATAAGCTGCTGGCAGATATAAAAGAGCCTGGCGTATATAGGGAATTTGTGGAGGAGACGCTGGGGCCGCTGATGCAGCATGACAAAAAAAAGCATACGCAATATATGAAAATACTGGAGACATTTTTTGAAAATGACTGCAGTGTGCTGAGGGCATCGAAGGCACTGTACTGCCATAAGAATACATTGAATTATAAAATGAATGCAATAAGAGAGATATTAGACTACGATATTATGAGCAATGAGAACAGAGTCAGGATTATGATGTCCTTTTATATATTAAAACTGGGTGATGATTATTTTAAGCGCTGATAAAACCAGCTGAATGGAAGAATGTACGAAAAGCAGGTATAAAAAAAGAAACATCACTCAGATGTCTCCTTTTTAAAAAGGCGCAGACCGGATTTGAACCGGTGAATCAGGGTGTTGCAGACCCATGCCTTACCACTTGGCTACTGCGCCATAAATAATATATTTTCCAAGCGGATTTTATTATAACAAATACTAAGGCAATAGTCAATATATTAATTTTAAAAAATTTTCTTTGCTTTTTCGCTAAGGCAGTTGCCCGTAAGGGTTTATGCATGATAAAATATAATTGATTTGGGGTAGAACTAAGGGGGAAGACATGGAACGATTAACAGAACTGATAAAACAAGATATGAAGCCGGCATTGGGAGTCACAGAACCCGGGGCAATCGCATTTGCTGTGGCGAAAGCGAGGGAATACGCCGAGGGAGCGGTATGCAGAGTGAAAGTCGCCCTCAATTCGGGAATGTATAAGAATGCATTTACCTGCGGAATTCCTAACTCAGGGAAATACGGGAACTTGTATGCGGCGGCTCTTGGGGCGGTGGCGGCAAGAGCCGAGCTGGGGCTGGAATCGCTGGCATATATTACGGCGGCTGACAATGAGAAAGCGGCAGCCATGGTTGAAGAGGGAAAGATAGAGGTGAAGATGTCGGGCATTAGCTCGGACATATCCATTGATGCCACGGTTGAAACCGAAAAAGATGTTTGCACGGTAAAAATCAGGAATACTCATACAGGAATAAACTGTATTGAGAAAAACGGGGAAGTGGTTTTTCGGGGGGATTTTGCCGGGGCAGAAAACGGAAACCAAGAGCGAGAGACTCCGGAGATCCACCGCTATACGCTGCATGATATATTGGAATATGCGTCAAGTGTTTCGGAGAGAGAGATTAGCTTTATACGTGATGCCTTTTCCATGAATATGGAGCTTTTGGAGGAAGGGGTGCACTCCGACAGAGCCGTGCTCACAAAACAGCTATTAAAAGAAAACCAGGGAAGCATCATATCCGGGGATGCACATAGAACGGCACAGCTTTTGTGCAACGGGGCGATTGAGGCCAGGGTCCTGGGCATGTCCAGGCCTGCCATGAGCATTACCGGCAGCGGCGCGCACGGAATTATCGCCACTATGCCATTATTTGCATATTTTCAGGTGAATTACGGGAAAGTAGAGGATGTTCTGCTGCTGCGGGCTACTGCTCTTAGTTATCTTATCACAATGTATATTAAAGAGTATTCCGGCAGGCTCTCCGCTTTTTGCGGATGCGGGATCGCAGCAGGAACAGGTATGGCATGCGGACTGGCACTTTTGCACGGAGCCGGGGAAGAGCAGATTGACATGGTGATCCGCAACATGGCAAGCGGGCTGACAGGCATGATCTGCGACGGCGGCAACCATGGCTGCGCCATGAAAGGAATTGTGGCGGTGGACGCGGCATTCCGTGCGGTGGACATGGCGATGGCCGGCGTGAGCATCGGGGCGGTTCACGGAATTAACGGAAAGACCCCGGAAGATACGATGAGGTATATGGGCATGATCGCCTCACCGGGGATGATCCAGACAGAAAAGACAATTGTAGAGATTATGGAACAAAAACAGTAAAATGAGGTGGTCTTATGAAACAGAAAAAAAAGAAAAAAAACCGTTTGCTTTCAAATATTATATTAGCGGTATCGCTTGGCGTGTTTGTGGTGGCGGGGTTCCAGCTGGTACGTATAGGAAAGGGGTATCAGGACGGAAGAAAAGAGTATAAGGAGATAGAGAAAGCTGCTACAGAAGAAAAAAAGGATAAAAATGATGAAGAAAAATTTACAGTAGATTTTGAGAAGCTTGCGGAGATGAACCCGGATGTCATCGGATGGCTTCGCTTTGACCCGGAGCCGTCTGTTATCAATTACCCAATTGTGCAGGGAAAAGATAACCAGGAATATCTGCACCGCACATTTTCAAAGACAGAAAACGGATTGGGGGCGATCTTCCTGAATGTCGATAATGCAAGCAATTTTAAGGATTCCCATTCCATTATATACGGCCATCGGATGAAAGACGGCTCCATGTTCCGTCATCTTCAGGATTATGAAAAGCAGACGTTCTGGAAGAAAAATCCTCTTTTTTATATCTATACCCCAAAGGGCCGGGTGCTCACTTACAGAATATACGGCGTGGGGGAAGTGATTGACGCATCAGACACGTATAATACGTTTTTTGCAGACAAAAAGGCATATCAGGAGTTTTTGGACATGACGAGAAAAGAAGCGCTTTATGAGACCGGAGTTAAGGTGCGGACATCGGACCGCGTGGTGACTTTATCTACATGCACGAAATCCAGCGACAACCATCGGTTTGTAGTCCATGGAGTGCTGGAAAAGGAAGAGAGCATAGAAGAATAATTTTGGAGGTATAGGTATGCCGTCATATGTATATGAAGTGGGAGATATCGTCACGCTGAAGAAACAGCACCCGTGCGGCAGCAGGGAATGGGAGATTCTGAGGGTTGGTGCGGATTTCCGGCTGAAATGCCAGGGGTGCGGGCATCAGATCATGATATCGCGGAAACTTGTTGAAAAAAATGCCAGAGACTTAAAGAAAAAAGCTTGAATGAAGTTCGCGAGTATGCTATCATATCTAATTGTGATACATTTTAATGCAGTATATTGATATCCGTACCGCAGCGATGCAGTGCGGAGATCCTTGCTCCCCCGGAAGACGGGCGGGGCCAAAAGACCAGAAGGAGGTGCAGAGACGACATGAACAAATATGAGTTAGCTGTTGTTGTCAGTGCAAAGATCGAAGATGACGAGAGAGCACAGGTAGTTGAAAAGGTAAAAGCTTTAGTAGAGCGTTTCGGCGGCCAGATCTCCGACGTTGATGAATGGGGTAAGAAGAGATTGGCTTACGAGATTCAGAAGATGAAAGAAGGATATTATTATTTCATCCACTTCGAGTCTGAGGCAGGAGCTCCGGGCGAAATCGAGCAGAGAATTCGCATCATGGACAATGTGCTCAGATATTTATGCGTTAGACAGGAAGCATAAGCAGGAAGTAGAGGTAAGATATGAATAAAGTAATTTTGATGGGACGTTTGACGAGAGACCCAGAAGTAAGGTATTCGCAAGGCGAGAACTCTATGGCGATCGCAAGGTATACCCTGGCGGTTGACCGCAGGTTCAGGCGCAGCAACGACGGGGAGCAGACAGCGGACTTTATCGGCTGTGTCGCTTTTGGGAGAAGCGCCGAGTTTGCGGAGAGATATTTCCGACAGGGGTTAAAAGTTGTAGTGACAGGGCGGATTCAGACAGGCAGCTATACGAACAAGGACGGGCAGAAGGTCTACACGACTGATGTAGTGGTGGAGGATCAGGAATTTGCCGAGAGCAAGGCTGCAAGCGAGTCCAATGGCGGCGGTTTCCGGCCGGCGGCGTCCGCATCGGCTCCGGCTCCGTCATCCGACGCGGGAGATGGTTTCATGAATATCCCAGACGGGCTGGAAGAAGAATTACCGTTTAATTGACATTGAACACTTAATAATTAAAGGAGGTATCCCAAAATGGCTTACGATAAAGCGAATCGCCCGGAAGGCGGTTTCAAAAGAAGAGGCGGCGGACGCAGGAGAAAGAAAGTCTGCGTGTTCTGCGGAAAAGAAAATAATGAAATCGATTACAAGGATGTAGCAAAGTTAAGAAAATATATCTCTGAGAGAGGAAAGATCCTTCCGAGGAGAATCACAGGAAACTGTGCAAAGCATCAGAGAGCGCTGACTGTAGCGATCAAGAGAGCGCGCCACATTGCGTTGATGCCGTACGTGCAGGATTAATTTATGTAAGATATGGAAGGACACTGGCAGAAAGCCGAAGGGCTTTTTCCGGTGTCTTTTTGCAATACGCGGGAATCAGTTTTCCTGACGGCAAAACCTTGCGTTATCTTTTATCCGTCGCTAACACTTTGCGGGAATCTACATATAATAAAGATAGATACCGCGCAAGGAGTGATAGACATGGATCAGAGACTGCCTTTTTATATGGTTTACCAGATGCCTGCATTTGACGGAGATGAGCGGATGATCCGCAGAGACTACAATTACATGAAGAGCGCATACCCGGATACGGCGAAACGTCTGCTGCCGTTTGTGGAGGAGGAGTGCGACCGCATGGAATATGACGGGAGCATGATGTTTGACGAATATCCGGATATGCTGCAGCTAAGGCTTATGTGCAAAAGGATTTATGCGAAAGCGGAAAAGGAAGAAGAGAATCCGGGAAAATGGCTTGAAGACCTGATTCAGGTCATGGCGTTCCAGGAGCTGTGCCAGAGGCGCTGCGAACACAGGCATTATCGAAGAAAAGTATTTTAAGGGGAAAAATGTCCATCCAGGGGGCAGAAGATGCCCTGGATGGAACCCTGGATTGCAATGCGGGGTAGACGAAAGGGAAAAGATGTGTTAGAATGTCTCGTGGACTAAAGGATACCTTTTGGACATCAGTAAGGGGAGGCGGCATGAAAAATATTATTTTTATCGGAATGCCTGCTGTTGGAAAAAGTACGATAGGGGTTGTGACGGCAAAGTTTCTTGGATATGATTTCCTGGATACGGATCTGCTGATTCAGAAGACAGAGGGCAGGCTTTTGAAAGACATCATTGCGCGGGAAGGACAAGATGGTTTTTTGAAAATAGAGGATCGTGTCAATGTGCAGGTGGAGGCGGAAAATTCGATTATTGCGCCCGGCGGCAGCGTCGTGTATTGCGAAAATGCCATGAACCATTTCAGGGAAATCGGAATTGTCGTATATTTAAAAGCGTCTTATGAGACAATAAGTAAAAGATTAGGAAATGCAAAGGACCGCGGGGTCGTGCTGAAAGACGGACAGTCGCTGAAAGAGCTGTATCGCGAGCGAACACCTCTTTTTGAGAAATACGCAGATATTACCGTGTGTGAGGATGGGTTAAGCCTGGATGAGACGATAGAACTCGTCATAGAAACGTTAAAAAATACCGGAGTTGTTACGGTTTAGTTACACAATTGTAAAAAAGATTTTACAATCGTAGATTTTGTGGTATAATATGCTAGTGTGGAAATAATAATTTACATATCTTGCGAGATAAGGTTTGATAGTTTAATATAAATAGTTATGTAGAGGTGCATTTATGGAGCAGTATATTATAAAAGGCGGACATCCGTTAGTAGGGGAAGTTGAGATAGGCGGAGCAAAGAACGCAGCCCTTGCCATCCTGGCAGCGGGTATCATGACGGATGATACGGTTCGCATTGATAACCTCCCGGACGTGAACGACATTAACGTCCTTCTGGATGCGATTGCGGGAATCGGTGCCAGCGTACACCGTATCGACCGCCACACCGTTTCGATAAACGGAAAGGGAATCAGGGATTTCAGCATAGAATACGATTATATAAAAAAGATCCGCGCGTCATATTACCTGCTTGGCGCACTGCTTGGAAAATACAAGCACGCAGAGGTGGCGCTTCCGGGCGGCTGCAATATCGGAAGCAGGCCAATCGATCAGCATTTAAAAGGTTTCCGGGCGTTGGGTGCGGATGTTGATATCGAGCATGGCAAGATTATCGCAGAGGCGGACCGGCTTGCAGGCAAGCATATTTATTTTGACGTTGTAAGTGTCGGAGCCACGATTAATGTAATGATGGCAGCTACGATGGCAGAGGGTCTTACGATTATGGAGAATGTGGCAAAAGAGCCGCATGTCGTTGATGTCGCGAACTTTTTGAACAGCATGGGGGCCAATATCAGGGGGGCAGGTACGGATGTGATTAAGATCCGTGGCGTTAAGAGCCTTCATGGAACGGATTATTCCGTCATTCCCGACCAGATAGAGGCAGGAACGTTCATGTTCGCAGCAGCGGCTACCAGGGGAGACGTGACGGTCCTCAATGTCATCCCGAAACATCTGGAGGCAACCATCGCCAAGCTGCTGGAAATCGGATGTGAGGTGGAGGAGTTTGACGACGCGGTGCGGGTAGTGTCAAAAGGACATTTAAAGAGCACCCATGTAAAGACGCTTCCCTACCCGGGATTCCCGACAGACATGCAGCCTCAGATTGGCGTGACGCTGGCTTTGTGCAGAGGAACAAGCACGATTACGGAGAGTATCTTTGAAAACCGTTTTAAATATCTGGATGAGCTTGCAAGGATGGGGGCGCATGTGAAGATTGAAGGAAATTCAGCGACCATATCCGGTACGAAAGAGTTCTCGGGCGCAAGAGTGAGCGCGCCGGATCTCAGGGCAGGGGCAGCGCTTTGCATCGCAGGCCTTGCCGCTGATGGGATTACAATTGTGGACGATATCGTGTATATCCAGAGAGGATATGAGAGATTTGAGGAGAAACTGCAGAGCATCGGCGCAGTGATGGAAAAAGTAGAGACAGAGAGGCAGATTCAGAAATTCAAGCTGAAAGTAAGCTGATGGTTCCAGGACGAATCTTAAGATTTTTTCTGCCGGCTTTTAAAAATAATTAAAATCCTGTATACTGTTATCTGTGAAAGGAGCGGATGGCAATGTACAGGATTTTTATTGTTGAAGATGATATGACGATTGCGAGGACGCTCACAGAGCATCTTCGGAAGTGGGATTACGAGGCGGAGTATGCGGGAGACTTTAAAAATATTGTAGAAAGATTCGTAAAGTTCGATCCGCAGCTTGTGATTCTTGACATCATGCTCCCCTTTTTTAACGGTTTTCACTGGTGCCAGGAGATAAGGAAGATATCAAAGGTGCCGATTATCTTTCTGTCGTCAGCCAGCGACAATATGAATATCGTCATGGCAATGAATATGGGCGGCGATGATTTCATCGAAAAGCCTTTTGACTTAAATGTGGTGACGGCGAAGGTGCAGGCAGTGTTAAGGCGCGCGTATGCGTTTCAGGGCGTGGTGGAGGTCATCGAGTGCAAAGGGATGGTCTTGAAATTAAATGACGCGACGGTGAATGTTAAGGGGCAGGAGAAAGAGCTTACAAAGAATGAATTTCGGATTCTGAGGCTCCTGATGGAGAAGGCAGGGCATATCGTTCCCAGGGATGAGATCATTGAGAATCTGTGGGAGAGCGATGAATTTATCGATGACAATACGCTGACGGTGAATGTGACGAGGCTCAGGAGAAAGCTGGAATCTATGGGAGCGGCAGATGTGATACGGACGAAGAAAGGGATAGGGTATATAATAGAATGAACAGGACAATGCTTGTTCTTGGCCGGTATTTGAAAGAGAATCTGGCGGAAATCATCATGTATATCGGATTTATGTCTGTTTTTCCGACGATTTTTTATCTGTATAATATCCGCATGGATGCGGTGAAGTACGCGTCTGTGCTTGGCGGAACCTGGTTTCTTATATGGGAGGCAGGAAGATTTGCCAGATATAAAAGACGCCATGATGAACTGCTTGTGGCGGAGAGGAGGGCGCCGGCAGAGCTTTCCGCCCTGCCGAAAGCGAAAACGGCAGTTGAAGAGGATTACCAGAGGATCTTAGGGAAAGTATATAAGGACAAGGTGGAAACAGAATCGGCATCCAGGGAATTTCGACGTGAAATGATGGATTATTACGGCATGTGGGTGCATCAGATCAAGACCCCCATTGCGGCTCTGCGAGTGCTGCTGCAGGCGGGCATCTTGGCGGAGGGGACGGGAAGCCTGGCAGCGGAAGAGAGGATTTTGGGGCTTTTAAAAGAGATGAGGCAGGAACTTTTTAAGATTGAGCAGTATGTGGAGATGACTCTTGCTTATCTTCGGACTTCGGATGTGGTTTCAGACTTTGTGTTTGCTCAGTATGATTTGGACGGCATAATCCGGCAGGCGTTGAAAAAATATTCCCAGATGTTTATCTTGCGGAATGTAAAGCTCAATTATGAGCCGGTTGGAAAGAAAGTGGTTACAGATGAAAAATGGCTGATGTTTGTGATTGAGCAGCTCTTATCCAATGCAATTAAATATACCGGGAAAAATGGCGGCATTTCTATCTATATGGATGGAGAGCGCCTTGTGATAGAGGATACCGGGATCGGAATCTGGGCGGAGGATCTGCCCCGGGTGTTTGAGAAAGGCTTTACCGGATATAATGGAAGAGAGGATAAAAAGTCAACCGGGATCGGCCTGTATCTGTGCAAGACAGTGACGGATAAGTTAAAGCATGGGATATGGCTGGAATCAGAGGTGGGGAAAGGAACGAAGGCGTATATAGATCTTGGGCGCGGGGATGGGCTTATTTAAGCAATCTTACAAAGATGTAAGTTTAAACAGGGAAAATGTAATCTGATTCGATGGATATGCATTTTCTCTTTTTTTATAATAAAATCAGCAAATAAATTTGAAAGGAAGGAAAACATATGGCACTGTTGGATGTGAAAAATGTGAAGAAAATATATACGGCCCGTTTTGGGGGCAATCAGGTGGAGGCTCTTAAAGATGTGAACTTTTCTGTGGAGCCGAGGGAGTACGTGGCGATCATGGGGGAGTCCGGCTCGGGAAAGACAACGCTCCTTAATATACTGGCGGCGCTTGATAAGCCCAGCGGCGGCAAGGTGTTTCTTAAGGGGCGCGACCTGGCAAATGTGAAGGAGAAGGAACTGGCGGCGTTCAGGAGGCAGAATCTGGGGTTCGTGTTTCAGGACTTTAATCTTCTGGACACGTTTTCTCTCAAGGACAATATCTTTCTTCCGCTGGTATTGTCTGGAAAGAAGTATGACGAGATGGAGAAGTGGCTTGCGCCGATTGCGGGAACGCTCGGCATTGAGCGCCTTCTGGAAAAGTATCCTTATGAGGTGTCCGGCGGGCAGAAACAGAGGGCGGCAGTAGCGAGGGCTTTGATTACGAAACCGCAGCTTATCCTGGCGGATGAGCCAACGGGAGCGCTAGACTCGAAAGCGGCAGATGAGCTTATGAGGCTGTTTGCGAGGATTCATGAGGACGGGCAGACAATCCTTATGGTGACTCACAGCGTGAAGGCAGCGAGCAGTGCGGACAGAATCCTGTTCATCAAGGATGGCGAGGTGTTCCATCAGCTATACAGGGGGAATCTTTCCAATGAGCAGATGTACCAGAAGATTTCCGATACGCTGACGGTGCTTGCAACGGGAGGTGGAAAGAATGAGTAGCTCTATCTATTCAAGGCTTGCGGTCACGAATCTTAAGAATAACCGAAAGACATATATCCCTTATATCTTTACGGCAATGCTTATGGCCATGATGTACTATATGCTGGATGAGCTTTCAAGAAATAGCAGCGTGGGGTGGGAGAATGTGCGGCTGATACTTTCCTATGCGGTTGAGGTAGTTATGGTGTTTTCTGTCATCTTCCTGTTTTATACGAACAGCTTTTTGATGAAACGCAGGAAAAAGGAAGTAGGCATGTACAATATACTGGGCATGGGAAAGGCTCATATTGCCAAGATGTTTTTTGTGGAAACGCTGATAACGTCATCTGTAAGCATCGGGGCGGGGATTGCCGGAGGAATCCTTTTGGGAAAGCTGATGTGGCTGATGCTGCTTAAAATACTGCACTATGACGTGAATATGGATTTTGCCGTGTCAGGGGCGGCAGTAGTTCATACTTTGACTCTGTTTGTCGCAATCTTCGGGCTGACGCTCATATACAACCTCTGGCAGGTTAAGCTGGCGAATCCGGTGGAACTTCTCCGGGGCGGCAACGAGGGCGAGCGGGAACCGAAAACGAAATGGCTTCTTGCGGCAGCAGGCGTCCTCCTGACTGGCTACGGCTATTATGTAGCGCTGGTAACAGAGTCTCCGCTGAAGGCGATCCAGTTATTTTTTGTGGCGGTCATATGTGTGATCCTTGGAACTTATGCGTTGTTTGTGGCGGGCAGCGTAGCGCTGCTGAAGATGCTGAAAAAGAAAAAGAGTTTTTACTATCAGTCAAAATATTTTACAGCGGTATCAGGCATGATCTACCGCATGAAACAGAATGCAGTGGGGCTTGCGAATATCTGCATCTTAAGTACGATGGTGCTGGTGATGATTTCCACGACTATATGCATGTATATGGGGATGGACGATATTTTAACGACCAGGTTTCCGAGAGAGTTTGAGGTGACTTCCTTTTACCCGGACAGTGAGACGAAGGAGAATGTCCGCGGCATCATTGAAGAGGAGGCGAAGAGAGGAGGCGTCTCGGTAAAGGACAGGATGGAGTACCATTGCGGCGGTATAGCGGTTTTAAAAGAAGGAAATGAATTTAAAATTGCAGAAGACGAGGACGTATACAGCGGAAATGAGGACATATTGGAGCTGAAGATGATTCCCCTGGAGGATTACAATGCGCTTGAAGGGCGGAACGTAAGCCTTGGCGATGATGAGGTGCTTATTTATAATCCGGACAGCAAGGCGGAGAAGATGGGAGGCACGCTGCGGATTGAGGGTGTTTCCTACAAGATTCAGGAGGAGCTTGAGACATTTTTGCTGGAGGAGAAGAATGAATCGAGAGTTATAGGATGCAAGTATATTATCGTGAAGGATGAAGAAAAGATCCAGGAATTGCTGAATCTGGCTTATGAAAGGCTGAAAGATGAGAACCCGCAGCTTGATGAGATAAAGGTTGAGTATAAGGTATGCTTTGACCTGGAGGGTGCGGATAAGGACGTGAGGAAAACAGAGACAGTGATTAAGAATCGGGTGAAGGAGGAAGTGGGGAGTTCATACTGCGACGGTCGTGAGATTGAGCGGGAGTCATTTTACCTTTTGTACGGCGGTCTGTTTTTCATCGGGCTTTATCTGGGATTCATGTTTTTGATTGCGACGGTTCTGATCATTTATTATAAACAGATATCGGAGGGGCATGACGACAGAGAACGATACCAGATTATGCAGAAAGTGGGCATGAGCAAGAAGGAGGTAAGACAGTCTATCCGCAGCCAGGTGCTGATGGTATTCTTCCTGCCTTTGGCGGCGGCGGTGCTCCATATCGCGGTAGCGTTTAAAGTAATCACGAAACTTCTGGTAGCTTTAAATATGGTCAATGTGTCATTGTTTTTAACGTGCACGGTGGCGACGGTTGTGGTGTTCGCGGTATTTTATGCGGCAGTGTTTGGGGTCACAGCCAGGGAATATTACCGGATTGTGGGATAGGGTATCTGGAAATTTATGGAATTTATATGATTATGCTTGACTTTCTTTTGGAACTATGTATAATAAGTATTAATTGAATCGGGAAATTTTATGGATAGTTACCAAAAGGGCTAAACCAAATGCATGTTTTACATGCGTTTGGTTTTTTTGTTTTACAGGATTTAAAAGAGGCAGGAAGATGAAAAAAATAGTGATATTTGATATGGACGGCGTACTTATTGACTCTGAAAAAGTATACGCAAAATGGGCGGAAGAATTTCTTCTCCAAAACGGTGCGACTTTAACAGAGGAGACTCGGAGGAAACTTGTGGGTTCTTCTTATTTGAAAACCGGATGTATTATGGCAGATGCATGGCCATGTCCAATCAGTCCGGCGGAAGTGCTGGAACGTTTCAGGGAAAGCCAGAAAAAGCATAGTATTAATTATCGCGAGATAATGGTTCCGCAGGCGGAAACAGTATTACATAATTTGAGTGAAAAAGGGTTAATACTAGCGCTGGCATCATCTTCGCCAACGGAAACAATCGAGAAAGTGATGCACCAGACAGAATTGGGAGATTATTTTGACCTTATCGTAAGCGGCGAGGAATTTGAAGAGAGCAAACCAAATCCTGAAATTTATCTGTCAGTGCTTGGGGCTTTGAATTGCACAGCGGAGGAATGTATCGTTGTCGAGGATTCTGAATATGGAATCGCAGCAGGAAAGGCGGCGGGAATATATGTAGTTGCCAGAAGGGAATCAGAACTTCCAGTCTGCCAGAAGGAGGCGGATGTCATAATTGATTCATTAGATGAGATTGAGACGTGTCTTGGGAGATTTGACAGGGGAGACATATGAAGATAGAAAAAATCATTAACAATAACATCATATCGGCAAAAGACGAAAAAAATCAGGAAGTAATCCTAATGGGAAGGGGAATTGGCTTTGGGAGGAAAAAAGGAGAGTCCATTGATTTAAGCCGCATAGAAAAAATCTTCAAAAGAGAAAGCGGCAAGGAATTTAACCGTTTTAAAGAAATCCTTATGCACACGCCGATAGAGCAGGTGGACGTGGCCGATAATGTTGTGCGGTATGCGAAACGAATTCTGAACAATTCCCTGGACAAAGATATCTATCTGTCCATGACGCAGTTTATTAATAGTTATGTTGACAAGGAATTTACAGGACTGCCGGAGATACCTTATGACGCGAAAGTCATGAACCAGTATTTTAAGGTTGAGTACATGATCGGAGCGTTTGCACAGGAAGAAATGTTTCAGATACTGGGGATCCGGACTACGGAAAAGTTTGCATCCTATATCGCGCTTTTTGTGGTCAGCGCAGAGTACGGAGGTTCCCTGGAAATGGCGCTGCAGATGGTAGGCCTTATCAGCCGTATGCTTGGAATTGTAGAGAGGTGCTTTCCGGGGGAGGTTCACCATGAAGGGGTGAGGTATGAAAGCTGCGTGGCGCACCTGAGGTATATCGCAAGCTTTGTGCTGAACAGGGAGCAGAAGAACCATCAGCCTACAAACAAGGATTTCCTGGAAAGCCAATATCGCAGGGAATATAGGTGCGGAAAGAAAATCCGGGAATATATAAAGAAAACATATGATTTTGAGCTTTCGGATGAAGAAGAGCTTTACCTTCTGATTCATATCCGGTTGATTACAATGTAAAGGAGAAAAAGGGATGAAAATAGTGGCAGGAAACCCAATTAACGGAGGGGTGGCGTACGGGAAGGCAAGGCTCGTGGATCGGAAAAAAGGGAATACAGTGCCGGACAGTGCAAAAAAGAAGGGCTGGAAGGAATTTTTAGCAGCAAAGGACGCTGCTGCGGCACAGCTTAGAAAAGCGCAGGCAGCTTTGAGCGAAAAGCTAAAGGGGCAGGAAGACGCGGGGTTTTTAGAGATTCAGATTTCTTTTTTGGAAAACGAGAATCTGCTCAATACAGTGAAAAGCTATATAGAGGAAGGCAAGGATGCGCTTGAGGCCTCAAAAAAAGTGTGCGGCGAATATGTGCAGAGGTTCCTTGGGCTTGACAGTGAATACATGAGAGAGAGGGCAAAGGATGTCAGAGACGTATTTGACAGGGTAGAAAATATCTTGTCAGGAACAGAGGCGGGCATGGAGCTGGAGGAGCCTTCGGTCATCGTATGCACAGATTTGTCGCCAAGCGAGACGGCGGAGCTTAATCCGGAAAAAGTTCTTGGAATTATCGCACAGAAAAGCACCACGTATTCCCATATGGCGATTATGGCAAGGATGCTGGGAATCCCTACGGTCACAGGGGTGGATGCTGGGATATTCGATGAGCCAGGCGGCGAAACGGTGATTCTGGACGGCGATGAGGGAGTTGTTTACATCAATCCGGACGGTGAGATGATAAGAACCTATGAACGAAAGGCAGCGGCAGACAGAAAAAGGAAAGAGGGATTAAAAGCTTTGCTGAATAAGCCTGCCTGTACGAAATCCGGAAGAGAGATAAAGATTTACGCAAATGCGGCGGGAGAGGAAGAGATTAAAACCGTGGCAGAGAACGGGGCGGATGGGATTGGCCTGCTGCGAAGCGAGTTTATATATATGCGTTCAGATGCATATCCGACGGAAGAGCAGCTGTTTGAAACGTATAGACGCATTTTGTCAGAGATGGAAGGGAAAAAAGTGGTAATACGGACCGTGGATATCGGCGCAGATAAAGCGGCAGGCTATTTTTGCCTGGATCATGAGGAGAATCCGGCCATGGGGTACAGGGGAATCCGCATATGCCTTGATCGGACTGATTTATTCAAAACGCAGCTCAGAGCGCTGCTAAGGGCATCAAAATACGGAAATCTGGCGATTATGTTTCCCATGATTACGGATGTCAGTGAGGTGAAAAGATGTAAGAAACTTTTGGATGAGGTGAGACGGGAAGTAGGGAGCGCGCCTTTTGAGACAGGGATAATGATTGAGACTCCGGCGGCGGCGCTTATCAGCGACAAACTGGCAGCGGAGGTTGATTTTTTCAGCATCGGAACAAATGACCTGATGCAGTTTACGCTGGCAGTGGACCGTATGAATCCAAAGCTTGAAGGAACTTACGACAGATACCATCCCGCGCTCCTGATGCTTGTGGAGATGTCAGTCAAGGCGGCGAAAAGGGCAGGAATCTGGGTAGGCATATGCGGGGAGCTTGCGGGAGAGGAAAAACTTACGGAGTGGTTTGTCCAAAGCGGCGTGGATGAGCTGTCCGTATCTGCATCCTGTGTTTTGGAGCTGAAAGAAAAAGTGCGTTCGCTGGATTGAATAAGGCTAGATAGGCGTAATGTAGCGCTGCGTTATGCTTGTTTATAAAAAGATGAGGGAAAAGGAGGAAAGGGATTGAAGACATTTGACTATGAAGTAAAAGAAACGCTGGGCCTGCATGCGAGGCCGGCGCAGCAGTTGTCTGTATTTGCAAAGTCGTGCAGGAGCAGCATCAGGATATCCAATGCCAATGGCCAGGCAGATCTGAGGGATATCATAACGGCGATGCTTCTGGACGTTACACAGGGGCAGACAGTCAGATTTGAAGTAGAAGGCATTGATGAAGATACGGCAGCGGAAAAGCTGCGGGAACATGTAGAAAGACTATTGTAGGAGGATGCATATGGAGAAAAAACCAAATATACTTCTGATGCGGATTGATAACAGGCTGCTGCACGGGCAGGTGGGCGGAACCTGGGTAAATGCTCTGGGAGCGAACCTGATCATTGTGGCGAATGACGACGTAGCATCGGATGAGCTGCAGCAGGAAGTAATGAAGATGACAGCGGCAAACTTTGGGAACGGCATTCGTTTCTTCTCTGTCCAGAAGACGATAGATGTTATCTGGAAAGCAGCCCCGGCTCAGAAAATCTTTATTATCGTAAAAACCCCGGAAGATGCCAGGAGGCTGGCAGAAGGGAACGTGCCGGTTGGAAAAGTGAATATCGGGAACATGCATGCTGCGGAAGGAAAGAGAAAAATCACAAAGTATATCTATATGGATGACAGGGATGTAGAAGATCTGAAAAAAATACAGGAGACAGGTGCGGAGGTCTTTATTCAGGAATTGCCAAGCAAGCCCAAAACACCGTTCCGCGGATAGGAGGAAAAACCATGGAACTTACATTAGGAGTGTGCCTGCTCATTGCGTTTATCGCATTTTTAGCAGGAACAGAACGGTTTTCAGAAACAATTTATATATGCAGGCCGCTTATCGTATGTACGCTGACAGGGCTTGCATGCGGAGACTTGCACACAGGCCTGATTGCAGGAGGGCTGGTAGAGCTTTCTTTTATCGGGATTGTGCCGGTTGGGGGAACGGCTATTCCGGATGCGATATCTGTCGCCATTATGACGGTTGTCATTACGGTGACGCAGGGCATTGAGGTGACGGCGGCGTTTGGCCTGGCATTTACGGTAGGCTACCTGATGCAGTATCTTCTGATACTTCAGAGGATGGCGTATTCTATTTTTGTTGAGAAGACAAAGAAAATCGCGGCAAGCTGCAACATAAAAAAGATGATTTCTTACCAGCTTATGGGATATGCCATCATTGGCCTGATGTATGGGATTGTAATATTTATCTGTACGTATTTCGGCCAGGATGTGATCGGGGTTATTGTAGAGCATTTCCCGGAACCGCTTACCCATGGGCTGAGCGTGGCAGGGGGCCTGCTTCCGGCGATAGGATTTGGGATCCTGCTCACGATCATCTTCAGGAAAGAATATCTTCCGTACCTGATACTGGGATTTGTCATAACTTGTTTTATTGATTTTGGAAATATCCTCCCAACGGCGCTTATTGGGGCGGCGCTGGCGCTCTTATACTACCAGGGAACGAAGAGCCGGTCGGCAGAGACGGGGGAAACATACGCAGGAGGTGGCGGAGATGAAGGAATATAAGGAAGAGACAGGAAAAAACATACTGACAAATAAAGATTTTACAAAAGTAGCGTTCCGTTCAGGGATCCTGTCCGGAACATATAATTACCAGACAATGATGGGCGCTGGATTTGGGGCGGCGATAGCGCCCGAGTTAAAGAAAATATACGGTGATGATGAGGAGGGGCTGAGGGAGGCGCTTACGGACAATTCCAATATCCTGAACACCCAGGTTCACGCAGGCTCATTTCTTCTGGGGCTCGTATTGTCGCTGGAGGAAAAACATGCGCCCAGGGAAATGATTGCGGGTGTCAGAAACGCTTTGTTCGGGCCGCTGGCGGGAATTGGCGACTCTGTTATCTGGTATACGGTGATTCCTCTGGCAGCAGGAGTCTTTGGCTCCATGGCAAAACAGGGCAGCGTGCTTGGGCCGATACTTTATCTCCTGACATGGATTCTGCTGTATATACTCAGGATTCCCATTGTAACGGCAGGCTACAGGGCAGGCATCGCGGCTGTGTCAAAACTGAACGAAAAGATGGAGGCTTTTGCGAAAGCTGCGTCCATCCTCGGAATTACGGTGGTGGGCGGCCTGATCGCCTCTTATATCAGCATCTCCCTGCTGCCAGAGATAAAACTTTCGGCTGATGCCACGATATCTTTGCAGACGGATTTGTTTGACGCGATATTTCCCAATATCCTCAGCGCGGGATTTGCGTTTTTAATCTACTGGCTGCTGAAAAAGGGATTTAAGCCGACATCTCTGATACTCGGAACGTCTGCAGCAGCGGTTGCGCTATCGTATCTTGGAATCGTGTAGGGAGGATGAAGATGAAAAAAATCGTAATTGCGGGGCATGGGAAATATGCAAGCGGCATGAAGTCTTTGCTGGAATTTATATGCGGGGAAAATCCGGCAGTGGAGTATGTTGATTTTGAGGGGGATGACGCAGGGCTGGAGGCTCGTTTTGAAGAGATTGCGTCATCCGCGGAAGAAATAATCTTTGCGTGCGACATGGCAGGAGCGACTCCGTTTATGAAAAGCGTGCTTCTGCAGAGGAAACATGAAGGGATATATTCTGTTGGCGGGGCAAATGCAAGCGCTTTGGTCGAGGCGGTAAATAATCTGGATGCCCCGGCAGGAGAAATTGCCGAAAATCTTCTGGCCGCTACGAAGAACAGTGTAAGGATGATGAAAAGGGAGTGAAAAGTATGAAGAAAACAATGCATGACTATATGAGGGATGTGCCGGAAGTTGCGGGGAATCTGCTGAAAGACTGCAAAGGGCTGGCAGCGGGATTTGTAGAAAACCTGAAAGGAAAAGAGCACAAAAGATATATAATAGTTGCCAGCGGGAGCTCTTCTAACATAGCGGAAAATGTCAGGTATTTTGTGCAGAAAATAATGAATGTTCCAGTGTCTGTCATGACTCCGGCGACTTTTATGTATTATGAGATCGAGCAGGCAGGGAAGGATGTGCTGGCAGTCTTTCTGTCGCAAAGCGGGTACAGCACAAATACCAACGCGGCGGCTGCGGAGCTTGCAGGAAAAGGCGGTGATTGCGTGGCTTTCTGTAATTATCTTGATTCGCCTATGGCGAAAGCGGTCAAGAATACATATACTTATGGAAATGTGCCGGGAGATTATTTTGTGGCAAAAGGCTTTACGGTAAGCAGCCTGTCTTTGATGATTCACTTTCTTGAACTTGCATTGGCAAAAGGTAAGGTGAATAAAAAACAGTATGACGATTACGTGCGCCAGTTTAAGACGGCAATTGCAGCATATGAGAAATTTATGAAAGCAGCAGAAACTTTTTATGATGCAAATAAATCTTTCTGCAGGAGCATTTACCGCACCATCTTTACCGGATATGGGCCGGGGCTGGCAATCGCAAAGGAAGGCACGCTTAAGTTTTTAGAAACATTTGGGGCGGCACCCATCGCGTTTGAACTGGAGGAGTTCCTGCATGGGCCGGATTACTCAGTGAACAAAGATACGACAGTATTTATGGTCATTCCAAAGGGGAGCAGGATGGAAGACCGGGCGGCGGAAGTCCGGGAGAAACTGCCCGCCCTCACAGACCGGATCGTTGCTGTCACCAATGACAGGAGGCTCACGGGAAGATATGTGATATGCGTGGACGAGCCGGATATGTCTGAAGAAACGGCAGTGCTTGCGTTAATCGCGCCGATGCAGTATATCGCTGATAGGATCTGCACAGATCTTCGGGTCGGAACAGAGACGCTGGCGGTGAAGAAATTCTGCGACAGCATATCTTTTAAAGCAGAAGGCTCCGAAGGGAAGTTTTAAAAATATATATTGACATTCTCAGTGAAACCTAGTAAAGTTTTATTTGTAAAACGAAATATTGCAAACTTTCTCTTATTCAGAGCAGTGGAGATACAAAGGATCTGTGAAGCTGCGGCAACCCCCGGATGCGGGAAGGTGCCAACCTGAGCGAGTGATCGAACAATAAGAGGATTGGTTTATGAGAATATAAAACAGTCCGCTTTTTGCGGACTGTTTTTTAAGCGGGCAAGAGCTTTCCTGTAACCAATTTCTTTAAGAGAAAGGATGCGGAGGGGATGCGTGGAGCATCTCTTTCAGTAGGAAAGGAGAAAAAAATGGAAAAAAGATTATTTACTTCAGAATCTGTGACAGAGGGGCATCCGGATAAGATGTGCGACCAGATTTCCGATGCGATACTGGATGCGCTTATGGCGCAGGATCCCATGAGCCGGGTAGCCTGCGAGACAAGCACGACGACAGGCCTTGTGCTTGTGATGGGCGAGATTACGACAAAAGCCTATGTGGATATCCAGAAAATCGTGCGTGACACGATTAAAGAGATCGGGTATACCCGTGGGAAATACGGTTTTGACGCGGAGACCTGCGGAGTCATCACGGCCATTGACGAGCAGTCCAGCGATATTGCCATGGGTGTTGACAAGGCGCTTGAGGCAAAGGAAAATAAGATGTCCGAAGAGGAGATCGCGGCAATCGGCGCCGGCGACCAGGGCATGATGTTCGGCTATGCGTCCAACGAGACGCCGGAGCTTATGCCGTATCCGATTTCCCTGGCGCATAAACTGGCAATTAAGCTTACGGAGATCCGCAAAGACGGAACGCTCAAGTATTTAAGGCCGGACGGAAAGACACAGGTTACGGTAGAGTATGACGAGAACGGCACCCCGAAACGGCTGGATGCGGTAGTGCTTTCGACGCAGCATGACCCGGACGTGACCCAGGAGCAGATCCATGAGGACATTAAGAAATATGTGTTTGACGCGGTGATTCCGGAGGGGATGGTGGACGAGAACACGAAGTTCTTCATCAATCCTACCGGACGCTTTGTAATCGGCGGCCCTCACGGAGACAGCGGGCTTACAGGACGTAAGATTATCGTGGATACATACGGCGGGATGGCGCGCCACGGCGGCGGCGCATTTTCCGGAAAAGACTGCACGAAGGTTGACCGTTCTGCGGCGTATGCGGCCCGTTATGTGGCGAAAAATATTGTGGCGGCGGGACTTGCGGACAAGTGCGAGATCCAGCTTTCCTATGCCATCGGCGTTGCAAATCCGACTTCCGTTATGGTGGACACTTTTGGAACAGGAAAAGTTGCCGATGAAAAGCTGGTAGAGATTATCCGGGAGAACTTTGACTTAAGGCCGGCGGGAATCATCAAGATGCTTGACCTTAGAAGGCCGATTTATAAGCAGACGGCTGCTTACGGGCATTTTGGGCGCACGGATGTATCACTGCCGTGGGAGAACGTGGATAAGGCTGAAGTGCTGAAGGGTTATTTGGCTTAAAGGGGCTGGTTTTATAGAAATTTAATAAATGTTTATGGGCGCTTTGGTGTGAAGCGCCCATTTTCGTGCTATACTTTTTTGTAAGTTAAATCCTTAGGTTTGGGAGGAGCTTATATTATGAAGTTTAAAAATCGGCTGGTGATTGCGTTTCTGGCGATTACGGTCATGCCGGTCATCCTGTCCGTGACGATGGTCTGCGTATTTATCAAGCTGCAGCTGGGAGCTATCGATAAAACTTACGGGATCAGCGGAACTACAGTGGAGTCTCTGTCAAATTCCATGGAAGTGTTTGCAAGGCTTACAGAGGGGCCTTTCCGGGAGCTTAAGCAGATGGTGAAGGAAAATCCCCGCCAGATGGAGGATGCCACATACCTGAAAGAATTTAATAAGACATTGAATCATAAAAAGACCTATCTCCTCGTGAGGAAGAATGATACAATCATCTTTATCGGGGCGGACTCGGATGAGGCGGAGCATGTGATCGGGCAGCTTCCCCCATATGAAGGGGCAGAGCAGACTTCGGAGAACGGGGTATATTTTGGCGGCGAAGTGCAGGCTCTTGTAAAGCAGATTGACTTCCGCTATCCGGAGGGAGCCGAGGGCAGCGCGTTCATCGTCACGGATGTCAGCAATGTAATCCCGGAAGTGGAGGAGTTTTTTGTTGACATGCTTGTCGGCATCATTATCGTGCTGACATTAAGCGCCTGCCTGCTGGTTGTATGGATATACCGCGGAGTCATGGGGCCGCTGAAGAAGATGCGGGCGGCGGCGGAAAATATCAAGGAAGGGAATCTTGATTTCGAGATGTCGCCGGAATGTGACGACGAGCTTGGGCAGCTCTGCCGGGATCTTGAAGATATGAGAAAGCGGCTTAAAGACAGCGCGGAGGAAAAAGTCGAGTTTGACAGAGAAAACAAGGAGCTTATCAGCAATATCTCCCATGACCTCAAAACTCCTGTTACGGCTATCAAAGGTTATGCGGAGGGTATCATGGACGGGGTGGCAGACACGCCGGAGAAGATGGAGAGGTATATCCGTACAATCTATAGCAAGGCAAACGAGATGGATACGCTTATCAATGAGCTGACCTTTTACTCTAAGATCGATACCAACAGGATTCCGTATAATTTCAATATTGTCTCGGTGAATGAGTATTTCAGCGACTGTGCGGAAGATCTGTCTCTTGAGCTGGAGTCAAAAAATGTGGAATTTGGATTTTTCAATTATGCGGATGAAGGGGTCAGGATAATCGCAGACGCGGAACAGATTAAAAGGGTAGTCCACAATATCGTCAATAATTCGCTCAAATATATGGATAAGCCGAAGGCGAAGATCAACCTAAGAGTGAAGGACGTGGGGGATTTTATACAGGTGGAGCTTGAGGACAACGGAAAAGGTATTGCCGCAAAAGACCTTCCGAATATTTTTGACCGTTTTTACCGGTCGGATGCATCCCGCAATTCTTCAAAAGGAGGCAGCGGCATAGGGCTTTCTATCGTAAAGAAGATTATCGAGGAGCATGGAGGGAAGATCTGGGCGACGAGCAGGGAAGACACAGGTACTACGATGTACTTTGTGCTCAGAAAATATCAGGAGGTGCCGATGAATGAGCAAGATATTGATTGTTGAAGATGAAGAAGCGATTGCAGATCTTGAGAAAGATTATCTAGAGCTGAGCGGGTTTAAGGTCGAGGTGGCAAATGACGGGCAGAACGGGCTGTTGAAAGCGCTGAAGGAGAATTATGACCTGTTTATCCTGGATCTTATGCTGCCGGGAGTGGATGGATTTGATATATGCAGGCAGATACGGGAAGAAAAGAATACCCCGATCATAATGGTTTCCGCCAAAAAGGACGATATAGACAAGATCCGGGGGCTTGGGCTTGGAGCGGATGATTACATGACAAAGCCGTTCAGCCCCAGCGAGCTGGTGGCGAGGGTGAAAGCGCATCTCGCCAGATATGACCGGCTGACGGGGAGCGCAGTGGAGAAGAATAAAGTGCTTGAGATTCGGGGGCTTAAGATTGACACAACGGCGAGAAGAGTCTGGATCAATGGCGAGGAGAAACCATTTACCACGAAAGAATTCGATCTCCTGACATTTCTTGCAAGCCATCCCAACCATGTGTATACGAAAGAGGAGCTATTCCGGGAAATCTGGGATATGGAATCTATCGGCGACATAGCGACAGTTACGGTGCATATTAAAAAAATACGCGAAAAGGTAGAGATGGACACGTCCAACCCGCAGTATATCGAGACGATATGGGGCGTGGGATACCGTTTTAAGGTGTAAAGGAGCCGATATGATTACTAGCACGTCAAATATAAAAATAAAGCGCCTGGTGAGCCTCAAAAGAAAACGGAAATTAAGAGACGCTGAGAAAGTTTTTCTTGTTGAGGGCCTCCGGATGTTCCGGGAGGTTCCAGACGGAGCGCTTCTGGAAGTATATGTGACGCAGGCATTTTATGATAGAGAAAAGAGCCTGATAGAAAAGAAGAAAAGAAATTCTGGTGTTTCTATGGAAATACTTGCGGATACCGTATTTGAATATGTGGCAGATACAAAAACACCGCAGGGAATCCTCTGCGTGGCGCGTCAGGCAGACAGCGGCGAAGAGTGCGTGTCCGGCGGAGACAATCCGTTTGTTCTCGTTCTTGACAATCTTCAGGATCCGGGAAATCTCGGCACTATCGTAAGGGCTGCGGAAGCCGCGGGCGTGACGGGGATCCTCATGAGCCGGGACTGTGTGGATATCTATAACCCAAAGACGATACGGTCTACCATGGGTTCCGTGTTCCGTGTTCCGTTTGCGTATTCGGATGATCTTGCCGGGAGCATCCGGAAACTTAAAGAAAAGAAGATTAAGTGCTATGCGGCGCATCTTGAAGGAGCATGTGCTTACGACAAGGCAGATTACCGGGGGAGCAGCGCGGTTCTTATAGGGAATGAGGGGAACGGGCTGAGGAAAGAGATTGCAGGGTGCGCGGATCAGTTTGTGAAGATTCCCATGTGCGGGCAGGTGGAGTCGCTGAATGCAGCGGTGGCGGCATCCGTCCTTATGTTTGAAACGGCGCGGCAGAGGCGTTAAACATTGCTTTCCTGAGAAAAGTATAGTAAAATAAGAAAAAAGGAATACTGTTACTTGTAAGAAAAGAGGGATGACTATGCAGACAGTATATTGGCTGGTACTATTCGTAGCATTGCTAATCGTTGAGATCATCACTATGGGGCTTACGACTATCTGGTTTGCGGGCGGTGCGCTGGCTGCTTTCCTTGCGGGATTCATAGGTTTTGGGCTTGCGGTCCAGGTAATCGTGTTTCTGGTGGTATCTGTCCTGCTGCTGGTGCTGACACGGCCGATTGCAGTGAGGTATTTTAACCAGGAAAGGCAGAAGACGAATGCAGAGCGGCTTATCGGAGAGAAGGCGCTGGTCCTGGAGGACATCGACACGCTGAAAGCTGTGGGAAGGGTTTCGGTCGGTGGGCAGGAATGGTCAGCGAAGACAGATGAGCCGGACGGGAAGATCGGGAGAGATACGATAGTGGAAGTTGAAGGGATTCAGGGAGTTAAACTGATTGTAAGCAAAAAGGAGGATTAGGACATGGGCAGCATATTAGGAGTTTTTTTAGGATTATTTTGGGTAATTGTTGTGATCGTCCTGCTTGTAATCCTGACATCATGCATCAGGATTGTAAGGCAGGCGCAGGCGCTGGTCATAGAAAGGCTGGGCGCTTATCAGACTACATGGGGTACAGGGCTGCATTTTAAGATGCCGGTACTTGACAGAGTGGCGAGAAAAGTAGATTTGAAAGAACAGGTTGTCGACTTTGCACCGCAGCCGGTTATCACAAAGGATAACGTAACGATGCGGATAGATACGGTTGTATTTTATCAGATTACAGATCCGAAGATGTTCTGTTACGGCGTTGCTAATCCTATTATGGCGATTGAAAACCTGACCGCCACCACGCTGCGTAATATCATCGGCGATTTAGAGCTTGACCAGACGCTCACATCAAGGGAGACGATCAACACCAAGATGAGGGCATCCCTTGACGTAGCTACAGACCCTTGGGGAATCAAGGTAAACCGTGTGGAGCTTAAGAACATCATACCTCCGGCGGCAATACAGGATGCCATGGAAAAACAGATGAAAGCAGAGCGTGAAAGACGTGAGGCGATTCTTCGGGCAGAGGGTGAGAAGAAGTCCACAATCCTTGTGGCGGAAGGTAACAAAGAGTCGGCGATTCTGGATGCAGAGGCAGAAAAACAGGCTGCGATCCTTCGGGCAGAGGCTCAGAAAGAGGCGATGATCCGTCAGGCAGAAGGTGAGGCGGAAGCCATCCTGAAAGTGCAGCAGGCCAATGCGGACGGAATCCGTTTCCTGAAGGATGCGGGAGCTGATGAGGCAGTCCTTACGATGAAGAGCCTGGAGGCATTTGAGCGGGCTGCAGACGGGAAAGCTACGAAGATCATCATACCTTCCGAGATCCAGAGTATCGCCGGGCTGGTAAAATCAGTTGTGGAAGTCGGAGGAAAAGAAGAGTAGCAGGAGTTGTAAGAAAATGTATGGCTCCCGGTTTTTTAGGCCGGGAGCTTTCATGATTGCATGGAATAATGCAAGGAAAGAATACGCATATGACGGAAGGAAAAGGGAGAAAAGAGATGGACTTAAAAGGAAGGGATTTTCTGACATTAAAGGATTATACAAAAGAAGAGATTACATATCTTCTGGACTTGGCGGAAGAACTGAAGGACAAGAAGAAAAAGGGAATACAGGTGGATGACTGGCGCGGGAAAAACGTGGCGCTTATTTTTGAGAAGACAAGCACCCGGACGAGATGTTCTTTTGAGGTCGCCGCCCATGACATGGGCATGGGAACGACTTACCTTGACCCAAGCGGATCCCAGATCGGAAAAAAGGAGAGCATCGAGGATACGGCTCGTGTGCTGGCGGGGATGTTCGACGGCATCGAGTACCGGGGGTACGGGCAGGAGATTGTGGAGGAGCTTGCAAAATATTCAAAAGTGCCGGTCTGGAACGGACTGACCAATGAGTACCATCCGACCCAGATGCTGGCGGATCTTCTGACCATACGGGAGCATTTTGGAAGAGTTGAAGGGATAAAGCTTGTCTATATGGGCGACGCAAGATATAATATGGGGAATTCCCTGATGATTGCCTGCGCGAAGATGGGCATGCATTTTACGGCGTGTACGTCAGAGAAGTATTTCCCGGACAGGGAGCTTGTAGAGATCTGCGAAGGGTATGCCCGGGAAAGCGGCGGTACGGTCACGCTGACGGAGGACGTGGGCGCAGGAACAAAGGATGCCGACGTTATATATACGGACGTGTGGGTGTCCATGGGAGAGCCTGATGAAGTGTGGGAAGAAAGGATCCGCGACCTTACTCCATATAAAGTCACCAAAAAAGTGATGGAAAATGCAGGGGAGAAAGCAATCTTCCTTCATTGCCTGCCGGCGTTCCATGACCTTAAGACAAAGATCGGAAAAGAGATTTATGAAAAGTACGGAATATCCGATATGGAAGTGACGGATGAAGTGTTCGAATCAGAACAGTCCAAAGTGTTTGACGAGGCGGAGAACCGCATGCATACGATCAAGGCGGTTATGGCTGCAACGGTATAGCGGGGCATTATGAAAAACGAGATATTAGCAGTGCTTAAAAACAGCAGGGACTATATTTCCGGGCAGCAGCTCTGCGATAAGTTCCGGGTGTCAAGGACGGCTGTCTGGAAGGTGATGGAGCAGCTAAAGGAAGAGGGATACGAGATCGAGGCAGTAAGAAATCGCGGATACCGGCTGAAGTCTTGCCCGGACGTCATCTCTGAGTCGGAGATTTTAAGCGTCCTTCAGACAGAATGGGCCGGACGGCGGACAGTCTGCTATAAGGAAACGGATTCTACCAATAACCGCGCCAGGGATGCCGGAGAAAAGGATGGTGTCCACGGAATGCTCTTTGCGGCGGAACGGCAGAGCGCGGGAAAAGGAAGACGGGGCCGTGCGTGGGATTCGCCGGGGGGCAGCAGTATATATATGTCAATCCTCCTGCGCCCGGATATCCGGCCGGCAAAGGCGCCGATGCTGACATTGGTGATGGGGCTTAGCGCGGCAGAGGGGATAAAAGAGACAACGGGTGTTGACGCAAAGATAAAATGGCCCAATGATATCGTGGCAGACGGAAAGAAAATCTGCGGAATACTGACAGAGATGGTGACGGAGATAGAGTATATCAATTACGTTGTGATAGGCGTGGGGATCAATGTGAACCAGGAGTCTTTCCCGGAGGGGCTGGAAGGTAAAGCGACATCCCTGAGGATTGCGGGCGGCAGGACTTTTGGGAGGGCGGAGATCATCGCGGCGGTGCTGAAAGCATTTGAGAAAAATTATGAACTGTTTTTGGAGGCAGGCGACCTGTCGCAGCTGCGGGCAAGGTATGACAGGCTGCTTGTAAACCTAGGAAGAGACGTGAGGGTGCTGGAACCGGGGAACGAGTATGAGGCCCGGGCGAAGGGAATCAGCGATGAAGGAGAACTGATCGTGACGCTTTCCGATGGGAAAGAAAGACATGTCTTTTCCGGGGAGGTGTCTGTGCGTGGAATCTATGGTTATGTGTAGGAGGAGTTATGTACGAGGATAGGGTTGTATTGTGCGGGGCGAATTCTTATGAAGAAAAATACTATCTGAACCCGGATTTTGATGCGCTGCCTGAGCGCATTAAGGATGAGCTTAAGATATTGTGCGTGCTGTATGTAAACGACGTGGGCGGCATCTTGACTCTGGTGTATGATGAGGACGGCGGGCTTTGCCTTGAGGTCACATCCGAAGAATTTGACCCGATGTTCGACGATATCGGGAGCCAGCTTAAGATCAGGCAGATACAGCGTGAGAAACAGGATTTGCTGGAATCGCTGCAGCTTTATTATAAAATCTTCTTTCTGGGAGAGGAATGTGAAGAGGGGAGGAACCTATGCTTTTAGTAATCGATGCCGGAAATACAAATATAACACTGGGAGTGTTTCGGGGAGAAGAGCTGCTCGGCACGTTCAGGATGACGACGAAACTTCCCAGGACATCAGATGAGTACGGGATTATGCTGAAAGAGCTGATCGAGAGACAGGGAATCACAAGCTCAGACATCAGCGCGGCGATTGTCGCGTCTGTCGTGCCGGATATTATGCATTCTCTTGGCAGCGCAATGATCAAATACTTCGGCATTAAGCCGGTTGTGGTGTCGGCAGGGATTAAGACGGGGATAAAGATCATGACCGAAAATCCAAAGCAGGTAGGAGCGGACCGTATCGTGGATGCGGTGGCGGCTTACACACTGTACGGCGGGCCGGTCATCGTGATAGATTTTGGAACTGCCACAACTTATGATATCGTAGGCCCGGACGCCACGTTTGAGGGAGCGGTCATCGCGCCTGGAATCCGGACTTCCGCCCAGGCCATGTGGGGGCAGGCGGCGATGCTTCCCGCCATTGAGATTAAAAAACCGCCGTCCATACTGGCGAAAGAGACGGTATCCAGCATGCAGGCAGGAATTGTCTTCGGGCAGATCGGGCAGGTGGAATATATCGTAAACAGAATCCGCCTGGAGTCGGGATATGCGGATGCTAAAGTAGTTGCCAGCGGCGGGCTTGGAAATATCATCGCGAAAGAGACGGAGGCCATAGATATCTATGACCCGCAGCTTACGCTGAAAGGTCTCAGGATTATTTACGAAAAAAATAAGAGGTCATAAATATGTCGCTTACAATCGGGAACCTGACACTGGATAACCCCTATATACTGGCGCCTATGGCGGGCGTTACAGACCTCCCGTTCCGGCTGCTCTGCAAAGAGCAGGGGGCGGGTCTTCTTTGCATGGAAATGATCAGCGCAAAGGCGCTCCAGTACAAAAATAAAAATACAAAGACGCTTCTTGGCATTCATCCGGAAGAATATCCGGTATCGCTGCAGCTTTTCGGCTCTGATCCTGACATCATAAGCAGGATGGCCCATGAGATTGAAGAGCTGCCGTTTCAGGTGCTGGACATAAATATGGGATGCCCGGTGCCGAAGGTGGTAAAGAACGGGGAAGGCTCCGCCCTCATGAAACGCCCCGGGCTGGTGCATGAAATCATATATCAGACAGTGCGGGCCATAAAAAAGCCGGTGACAGTCAAGATACGGAAAGGCTTTGACGAGAATCATGCAAACGCGGTGGAAATCGCCCGGATTGCCGAGGAGGCGGGAGCTGCCGCGGTGGCGGTCCATGGGAGGACCAGGGAGCAGTATTATTCGGGAAAGGCCGACTGGGATATTATCCGCAGGGTAAAGGAGGCGGTGTCTATACCTGTTATTGGAAACGGCGATGTGACCGACGGGGAAAGCGCGCTGAGGATGAGGAGAGAGACAGGCTGCGACGGAGTGATGATCGGAAGGGGCGCACAGGGTAACCCATGGATTTTTTCCGAACTGCGGGAGTATGAGCGCATAGGAGTGATGAAAGAGCGCCCGTCGCCGGCACAGATACGGGATATGATGCTCAGGCATGCAAGGCTTCAGATGGAGTTCAAAGGGGATTACCTGGGCATACGGGAGATGAGAAAGCATGTGGCGTGGTACACGAAAGGATTAAAGGGAGCTGCAAGGATGAGGGATGAGATCAACCGTGTGGAAAGCTATGGGGAGCTTGAGGAATTATTGTATGAAAAGCTGCCGGAACCTTTATAATGAGATGATAATAAAAAATGCGATATTGCATATACTGGATTAACGGCAATGTGCCATTAGCGGCAGGAAACATGATTTCTGCCCGGAAATTGTTGACATTGCGAAAGGCATTATGTATAATATTGAAATTGTGAAAATATCTTTATTTACATAATGCGTAACGATTTTGAAGAGAATTGTTACGGCAATTTTTTTCGCAGAATTTGCTCGTATTATGAAAGGTGGATTCATGTACGGCGATGAAAGAAAAGGAGCTGGACGAGATGGAAACGAAGAAAAAATTACTTACTTATGCAGGCCTTAAGGCGCTGGAGGATGAACTTGAGAATTTAAAAGTGGTAAAACGTAAAGAGGTTGCCCAGAAGATTAAAGAGGCCAGAGAACAGGGAGACCTGTCCGAGAACGCAGAGTATGACGCGGCAAAGGACGAGCAGCGTGATATCGAGGCGCGTATTGAAGAGCTGGAGAGCATCCTTAAGAATGCGGAAGTAGTAGTTGAAGATGAAGTTGACTACGATAAGATTAATGTAGGATGCACAGTAAAGGTATTTGACATCACGTTTGATGAAGAGATGGAATTTAAGATTGTCGGCTCCACAGAAGCCAACAGCCTGGCAGGAAAGATTTCCAATGAATCGCCGGTGGGACAGGCTTTGATGGGCAAGATGGTGAACGATGTCGTAGAGGTAGAGACGCAGGCAGGGGTCATGGAATACAAGATCCTTGCAATTGACCGTACAGTATAGTACGCCCAGCGGACAGAGAAGCCTCTGACAGTTCTATAATCAGGCATATGGAGATAAAAAAGAACCCCTCGTCATCAGAGGGGTTTCATTCGACTTTACAGAGAATCGGAAAGGAGAGAGAAAAGTGGCAGAACAGCAAAAAAACACGCAGAATAATCAGCAGAACAACAAAAAAGAGCCAGACATGAACCAGCTTAGGAAGGTGCGCCGGGAGAAACTTTCAGAGCTGCAGGCAAGCGGAAAGAATCCATTTGTCATTACAAAATATGATGTGACGCACCATGCGTCGGATATATTGGAGCGTTATGAGGAGCTGGAGGGGCAGAAGGTTACTTTAGCGGGGCGCGTCATGCAGAAACGGGTGATGGGGAAAGCATCTTTCTGCAATGTCCTGGACCAGACAGGGAACATTCAGTCCTATGTGGCAAGAGACAGCATCGGTGAAGAGGAGTACAAGGACTTTAAGAAATTGGATATCGGAGACATCGTAGGTCTTGAGGGAGAAGTGTTTAAGACGAAGACAGGCGAGATATCCATCCATGCGTCTGCCGTGAAGCTGCTCTCCAAGAGCCTCCAGATATTGCCGGAGAAGTATCACGGGCTGACGAATACAGACATGCGTTACAGACAGAGATATGTGGATCTGATCATGAATATGGAGTCCAGAGATACTTTTATCAAGCGCTCTAAGATTATCAGCGCCATCAGAAGATATCTGGACGGACAGGGATTTTTAGAGGTGGAGACGCCGATGCTTGTAAGCAATGCCGGAGGAGCGGCGGCAAGGCCTTTTGAGACGCATTTCAATGCGCTGGATGAAGACTTTAAGCTGCGAATCTCGCTGGAGCTTTACCTGAAACGCCTTATCGTAGGCGGCCTTGAGCGGGTGTATGAGATTGGCCGGGTGTTCCGCAACGAGGGCCTTGATACAAGGCACAATCCGGAATTCACGCTGATGGAGCTCTATCAGGCGTACACGGATTATAACGGCATGATGGATCTTACCGAAAGCCTGTACCGCCATGTGGCGCAGGAAGTCCTCGGCACGACGACCATCGTCTATAACGATGTGGAGATGGATCTCGGAAAGCCGTTTGAGCGCATTACGATGGTGGATGCCGTGAAGAAATATGCGGATGTTGACTGGAACGACGTGGAGACTCTTGAGCAGGCGAGGGAGCTTGCGGACAAGTTCCATATAGAATATGAAGAAAGGCATAAAAAGGGAGACATCTTAAGCCTGTTCTTTGAGGAGTTTGCAGAGGAGCACCTGATTCAGCCGACATTTGTTATGGATCATCCGATCGAGATATCTCCGCTTACGAAAAAGAAACCGGACGATCCGGAGTACGTGGAGCGTTTTGAGTTCTTCATGAACGGCTGGGAGATGGCGAATGCCTACTCAGAGCTTAATGACCCCATCGACCAGAGGGAGCGCTTTAAGGCGCAGGAAGAGCTGCTGGCACAGGGGGATGAGGAGGCGAACACGACGGATGAAGACTTCCTTAACGCGCTGGAGATCGGTATGCCGCCTACAGGCGGAATTGGGTTCGGGATTGACCGGATGTGCATGCTGCTGACGGATTCGGCGGCAATCCGCGACGTGCTCCTGTTCCCGACGATGAAGTCATTAGATAAGTAAAAGTCAGCATTTATGCGGGTTTGAGGGCACTTGGGACATAAAAAATTGACCCATTTTGACCAACAGTACAGCAAAAGTACAGCAAATTTTGAACCTATAATACCCGATAATGCTTGATAATACGGAGTTTGAAAAAACAAAGTATTATGCGGTAGATAAGAGAATATAAATAATGCGCTTACCATGAGCCACTTTTCTAAGTGAAAAACTTAGGAGAGTGGCTCTTTTTCGTTGTATGGAAGTTCTAAGCAGCCTTGCCTCAAAGCCTCATTGAATCAAAGAAAAGGAGAACATTGAACATGGCTATTAAGAAATCAAGACAGATGAAAGTCTATGGACAGAGTGGATACCACTATAAGAGCACACCGGCAATTATGCTGAAAGGACAATGGCTTAAGGAACTGGGCTTTGAAATCGGAGATTATATCTCAGTAAGTTGTGAGAATGGCAAACTTGTTATTACACCGGACACTGAGAGAGCTGCACTTGTAGAAGCAGAAGCCTTATTTATGGAGCAGGAGACGAAGAAGTTGCAGAAAAGATTTGAAGCAGAGAAGGCAGAGATCAGAGCACAGTTTGTTGCTGAGAGGAAAGTGGGGTATGGAGCATGAGAAACGGAAAAGTATATTTAGTTGGAGCTGCAAAAGGGGGAGTAGGAAAGTCTGTATCAAGCTATAACCTGGCATATTCGTTGGCAAAGCTTGGCAAAAAGGTTCTGGCTGTCGATTTTGACAGTCAGGCGAATATGAGTACTTGTTTCGGGGTCGAAGATACGACTGCAGTGCCAATTACTATAGGGCATTTGATGATGAATCAGATTGAAGATGAAGAAATGCCAGCTCCAGAAGACTACATTCAGAGTAGAAATGGTGTAGATTTTATCCCTTCATCAATGGTGCTTTCGGTAGTAGATGCCAAGCTTAGATTGGAAATGGGAGCTGAGAAGATGCTTTCTAATATTCTTGAACCACTGAAGGACAGATATGACGCGATTATCATAGATACTTGCCCCGCTCTTGGTGCTTTAACCATAAATGCATTAGCTGCAGCAGACGGTGTAATAATTACAGTTAATCCTCAGCTATTGGCAATGATGGGGCTACAGGATTTTTTGAAAACTGTAAAGAAGATAAAAAGCCGTATTAATCCAAAGCTTGAAGTGGAAGGTATTTTGCTTACTATGTGCGATGCCAGAACGAATCTCTGTAAGGTCATCATAGAGCAGGTGATGAAAACATTTGAGGGGCAGATAAAGATTTTTGAAAGCAAAATTCCAAATACGGTAAAGGTAGGAGAGGCTGTTTATTACAGTGAACCTCTTTTAGAATATGCCCCTGAAAGTAAAGCATGTAGCGCCTATGAAGATTTAGCAAAGGAGTTGGTAGGATATGAAAGCTAATCCTAGATTATTCACGGCACAGCCGTGAAAGTGTCTGAAAGCCACATAGTTGCTGT